>JAABUR0100003410.1_pt1 | contig 22372 bp, 19 predicted proteins | sample 5560091 | NCBI WGS metagenome assembly JAABUR01 (sample SAMN10711879, study PRJNA513375) | rock metagenome | isolation source: Antarctica rocks | place: Antarctica: Victoria Land, University Valley sud
CTGCTCACACCGGAAGAGCGGGCTGAATACGAAGCATATATCAACGTCGATGACTTCATTTCGATTCTCAAGATGAAGACGAAGCGTTACTTTGGGTTGAACGGCCCCTCCTGATGGATGCGGCTACGCGAGAGCTTGTCCGCCAGCGTGCCGGAAACCGTTGTGAATACTGCTTGCTCCGGCAAGAACAGAGTGGCCTCTCGCATCACGTTGAACATATCGTAGCCAAGCAACATGGCGGGTCTGATGACCCGGACAATCTCGCCCTGGCCTGCAACCGCTGCAACGCATCCAAGGGACCGAATCTCACCGGGATTGAGGCGGCGAGCGGTGATGTCGTTGCGCTCTTTCATCCTCGGCGGGACGTTTGGACAGACCATTTCGAGTTTGCGGGGCCTCGCATCGTCGGCTTGACCTCGACGGGACGGGTTACCGTCTATGTCCTTGCGATGAACGATGAGCGGCGTGTTGAACGCCGTGCGGAGCTTCTGGCTGGTGGGGAACTGCCCTGAGTTCTGGTTTTCGCCCCAGCGTTATAGCGATAACGCGTTAACGCTCTAACGAAGAGCCTCAAACTTCGTTTACCTAGGTTCGTGGGACGCTCATCCACAGGCTGGCCTATCCCCTACTTCAAAGGCTTCGAGTTCCTCACGGAGGTATCGATGAGCTGGGAGAGGTAGTGTTCAAAGGCGGCCAGGGCTGCCGTGTCTCCGTTCGGGGGTCGCTTGATGGGGCCGACTCTGCGGCTCTGCTTGATGAGTTCGTCGCTCGCATGACAGAGGAGCGTCACCATCGCCCGAATCATGTGGCTCGGCTTGATGGCCGTCCCCAAGCGTTCGGCGATGTCGGCAACAAGCCGCTCAAGCTGCTTGTCCTCTGACGGCGTGAGGAGAAACCTCTTCTCGCGAGTAAACCGCTCGGGCTCCGGTCTCGGCTCTCGCTCCTCTTCGGGCTCGCTCTTCTTCCGTGGAAGCGTGAGCACCTTCGGCGTGCTGCTCGCCGGGCTCTCAGTTGAATCCGATTCCTGGGCCTCCTCTGAAAGCACGGGCTGGGGGTTTAGAACGGAGCGAACAAGAGCGTCGTCGACCGGGCGGTATGGCTTCTCGTCCGGGGGCACTCGCTTAGCCATTTGCAACCGCCTCCTCAACTCCCTCGTTCATCTGGTGTTTCGTGGGTTCCACTGCGGGGAGCACCTCGGGAATGCCTCGGCCGAGTCTCCCCTCAATTTCTCGTGCGAGGGCTCGATACTGCTCGGCAAGCTTATGGTTGGGCGTGGTCTGAAAGATGGTCTTCCCGTCCTTCTGGGCCTCGGGAATGACGATCGAGCGGCTAATCGTGTTCTCGAACTTGGCGGACTTCCCCTCACCGGTCGCAAACTGCTTCTCGACGTATTCGATGAGCGTGTTTGCAAGCCGCGTCCTTCGACCGTCGATGCCTGAGAGCACGACTCCGAGTAATCGAAGGCCCGGATTCCCGTTCTGCTGGGCTCCTTGGATGTCGGTCAGAGCGTCGTTCAGTCCGGCCACGGCGAACGGGTCCGGCATCGCGGCAAGGATGAAGTATTGGGCTGCCTTGTAGGCCGCGATGGTCGGCGTGGTCGCGTTCGGGGCGGTATCGAGGAAGATGTAATCGTATTTCCCCTCAAGGCTCTGGAGGGGCTTCATGAGAACGTCTTGAGTGATGATGAACTTGTTGATGTTGAGAAGAGCCTTATCGACCTTCTCCAAGTTCCTCCGGGCGGCGATCAGGTGGACGTTCTTCGGAAGGTCCACCTCGTCATCCTCCTCTGAGATGATGACGTCCTCGGGCTGCTCCTCCCCGGTGAGCACCTCGTAGGCTCCGAGGAAGCTCTCACTCGGAATCCCAAGGTGCCGGGTCGCTCCCTGGTTCATGTCCAGGTCGATGATGAGCACCCTGCGGCCCATCTCGCCCAAAGCTGCTGCGATGTGAACGGTGGTCGTGGTCTTCCCGACTCCGCCCTTCTGGTTCCCGACCGCGATGACGCACGTCGTCGGCGTCGTTGGTCTCCCTCCGCTTCCCTGGCTCATGGGCTCCTCCGTCAGATTTTTTCCCTCGGTCGTTCTCGCAACCTAGCGATATCGCGATAACGCGTTGACGCTGGAACGGCCAACTCTGCCGGGACTATCGCAACCCTAATCGGTTGATGCAATGGGAAAAATTCAGTTCAATCCCGTTCCGCCGTTAACGCTACCTAGCGATAAGGCGTTAACGCTATATCGCGTTATCGCTATATCGCGTTATCGCGTTATCGCCGTAACGGTCTACGCTTTATAGATTTTTGTCTTGCGGGTTGTTTAAGGAGCTTATAGCTTGGGTGTGCCCCGCGTTGCGGATCTCGTGAGGAATCCGCGGGTGGGCTCGAATTGGAGGACGGCTATCGAGGAAGGGAACGCAGCGTAGTCCAGAAATGAAGAAAGCGACCCGGTAAGGTCGCTTTCTCCTCAGCCGCGGGTTTGGTCGAAGCCTGCGGGGCTCTCCGGCAAGAGAGCGTGGCTCACTTAGGGGGCTCATCAACTCCCCCAAGTCTAAGTGAGTCCCCCCGCAACGTCAACCGAAATCGCGAGCACGTGGAAGGTACGTCCTGAATCTGGCCGGTAAGGTCGGAATTCTCAGGGTGTGACTCTTTGCGCGTGGATGCGTGCTGTCCCTCCGGGACACGCGGACACCCGGTTATTGTCCGCGCCGTGAGGCGACGATGGAGAAAGAACGTTCGGGAAAGGGAGCCGAGAAGGCCCCTAAGAATCCGAGGGGGGGCTACGTCCTCATCTCCGTGATGAAACTCGGGATGGTCTGGTGGGGCTTCAGGACGAAGCTCCTGCGGGCCTCTGACCTTCGGGTTTACTTCGCGTGTCATCTCGCCGTTGCGGCTCGCTGCCGAACGGGGCCGGGGCGTGAGCCCCGCTATTCGCTTGGTGAGCTGGCTCGACTGACCGGGGCGGGGGAGAAGAGCGTTCGCACTTCCATCCGTCGGCTCGAAACATCGGGCCTTCTCGTGTGGTCGGAGTCCGGAATCTCCTTCGCTTCATCGCCCGATGCCCTGCCGGTCTCTGACCTCTCGGGCTTCTGGGCGATGTTTGAAAAGCTTCCGAACCGCAAGCGCCTCGTTCCCGTTCCTCGTCGCATCCTGCGCCTGGTCGCGGCCGGTGCCTCGTCGAACCTCATCGCCACGATCCTCGGACATCTCATCCGGTGCCTCTACTACTGGCCAGACGAGGGGTGCCGCTCACAAGGCTCGTGCAAGTCTTCGTGGATTGCCTCGGTCTTCGGCATCTCGCTTCGCGGGGCGAAGTCAGCCCGTAGTGAGCTGGTGCAACTCGGCTGGCTCGTCCGCCAGGATGCTCCGCAGTGGCGGCTCAACCGAAACGGGCTTCAAGTTGAGATTAATCTCGACTGGCAAAACCCCGAGCGGAAGCCTCACGACGCATCGCCGGCGGCGGTCGAATCGGCGGAGGAACCGGCCGAAGCAATGACCGTCGAGACGAGCGGTCACGAAGTTGCACCCCCTCCGGCCGGAAACTGCACCGCTTTTGCACCCCCTGAATCAGACAAGGAACTCTCCTACGGAGAACCTAAAAACCAGAAACCCGCTTTCAGCGGTCCGTCTGGTGATTGCATTTCGAACAACGAAACGGAAAAGCGGGCAAGGGAACAAGCTCCGCCGACCCTCCGAAACGTCCTGCCTGCCGACCTTCGCGACACGGGAAGACTTCTTGAGCTTCAACGCCAGGCGATCGAAGCGAAGCTCATCTCGGCTAGTGAGCGTGACCGGCTGCTGTTCGTCGGTGCGGCCGAACACGCTCGAAGCATCGGGAAGGTTAACACCTGCGGGCTGTTCATCCATCTCGTCCGGGGGAAGCTCTGGCACTTCCTCACGGCTGCCGATGAGGACCGGGGGAACGCTCGGCTCAAGGCTCATCTTTTCGGCAAGTCTCGCGAGAGGGAGCTTCCTCGGGACTCCTCGGGGGCAAGCCTCTCAGCTCCCTCCTCGGCGGTTCCTTCGCTCTCTGCCGATGCTCGGCTCGTCCAGGCCGTTCGCTCGGCTGCGGTGCGATCCGGCTACCGGGGAGACCCGTTCTATCTGCTCCGTCGCGAGCGTCCGGAGTGGACGCGAGAGAGATGGGATGTGGCCCTTGCCGAGCTTTCTCGCCCTGACCGGGGGCCTGGAAGCGGGGCTTCTACGATGCGACCGCTCGCGGCCCTGGTGCTGCCTGCTCTCGCGTTTTGATGAGGTCATGAGAATTGAGAAAGACTCCCGTAATCCTGGGTTGCGTCTCCTGAGAACATAATGAGCATAGTATACTTCGCGATACTCCGTATCGTGGTCGTCATCAACGCGGAGCGTTTCTGGCGTCCTTCGAGATGGGCAGCACACCCGGTAAACCGCGCCTCACCAGCACGGCTAAGGGCGGCGAATTTACCACTCGCCACGATGCTGACCCGTAGAGCCGGATGCATAGAGATGTGCTTGTCCGGTTCGACGGAGGCTCGCCGGAGTAATCCTCGTTGTGGGCGTAGAGCGATGATGCTCCGCCCTTGAGAGTAATCCCGGCGTTCTATCCGATAGGTAAGCGTTCGTAGGTGAGGCGTGTTCTGCACTCGATGGGTTCTCTCGCCCCTGTAGTGGGGACGATTCAGAGACTCGTGATTACCTACGTCCGCGTTCGAGCCTCGATGGGAGTCGGGGCGACAGGGAAACGTTTCGCTATGTCTTTGACATGGTGAGGCTGTGGTAGTTCAAAGCGGGTGAGCGGACTTGTCCGCAAATCCCGTCCGAGGGGTCCGGGCTGCGATGCTCGTTCAACTCGGCTCACGTGGGGAGTGCTCGGCCTGGTGACAGGCGAGCCCGACTCCTGACCGGAGTCGGCGTCGGGGCGATAAAACCCCGCGACGAAAAGCTCAACCATGAAAGGCCCGAACAACAGAAGGGCTTGTGAGTGACTTCAACTGGAGACGGTGCCGAACTGCGAAAACCTCTCACCGATGGATAACCGGGTGCTTCTAGATTCGACCCGGAGAAATCGGGGGGCTCGGCTTCGGCCGGGTCCTGCGGAGACTATGCTCGGGCGGGAGCCTGAGACATACGGTGAGAGGCCCGAAGAGTCACATCTTCTAGCGACGTGACCAGTTGAAGGGAGACTATCGCTAACCTGGGAAGGTCTGCGGCTGCCGGCTGGTAACCGGTGCGGGGCGTTGGCGGTGCGACCGCTGCGAGCGGTGCGATCGCCGCGAGGTCTGCCTCGTGTTTCAAAGGCCGTAGACTGGGAGTGTCTCGCAAGTAGGAGCGGGCTCGCCGTTCGCGGGAGCGAAGAGTGGGCTCGGCGTGTGGGCTGCAAGGTAGTGGCTTGCTCGTTCGTGGCTTACGGGTGGTGCCGGGCCAGACCGACGACGAAAGCGAGGACGGGTTTTCTCATCTCGAAGGCGTGTCGACGACGGGGCGGAAACGCCCCGTATGCCGGTCCTTGGACAGGAAGTAACTGCGGCCAAACGAGGTCCTCTTCGGGAGAGGAGGACGTCCCTTGGCGGCGAAATGACGACGGACGCCCGAGTTGTGCCTTGCACACGAGGGGCCGTTGTCAGGTTTTTCGGACCGCAACCGCTATGGATTGGGGACGTGCAACTAGGAATCTAGTTGTATTCACTTCCAAGTGGGCAAGATGCACGCGTTCCGCCAAGGATTTCAGGCTTTGGCAGTTGAGCCCATCAACTGCCCTCATTACCAACGCACTACCTGATGTTTATGTGGCCGTGAAAGAGAATCAAAGCGAAGACAGCAAAGCGGAAGGGAGTCGGTTCGTCGCGACGACAATCGAGGGCTTCATTCAACAACTTGCCGTTTCATACATCGGTAACGGTTACTTCTTCTATGTGACCGGGCGAATCCCCGACAGGAAAGACCCTCGGGCGGTAGACCGGAAGTTCATCGCCCAATACGAGCTCATGGCCTCGAAGTGGGCGAGAGCCCGGCGAAAGCGGGCAGGGCTCGCGAACGTCCAATACATCCGGCACGAGCGGTTCTTCGTCCTGCTCGCGACTCACGGGAAGCATCCCATCTTCGAGGGGGAAGCGAACCTCATCCGGGATGCTCGGCGGGTTTCCATAAAGTTCGCTGGCTATTCGGTGAGCCTCCGAGGGGGGCATACCCACGTGAGAATCGAGCAAGAGCAATACAAGCTCGTGAAGAGCTACCTGCTCGACCTGGCCGTGAAGCGGTCGGCGGAGAGCCTTGAGAGCGTCTTCCGTGACCTTCCCTTTGAGCCCTATGCTCCGGTCCGGCGACAGCTCCTCAATATTCTCCGGGCGGTCAACCGGGCTCGGAAGGTCGCGGGTTTCAATCTGGTCCGTGGGGAGTGCCTCCGGCTCCGGCGGCGAATCGTAAAGCCGTTCGAGCTGGCCGCGGCCGTCACCCACCCCGAAGACTTCGTGAATTCCAGGGGATCGGCAACGTAATCTTCGTTAGCCTCCCGGATTGTTCACATGAGGCGAGAGTAGCGTGGGGCGTCCTAGGACGAGCGCGTGGACAAGGAACTCTGGGAAATCGGCCTGCGCCGCGACGAGGAGGAGAGTTTAGGAGGCGTTCTGGGCTTCGTCAACCTCCCCAACGGCGGGGCCCTCGCCTGCTGGGTGGCCAAAGCACACCGCGAGGTGGAGCTCGAGCATGCGACGACCGTGGTGGCACTCCTGAGCCTACTACAGCATGCTTCACGCCCTCCACCGCCTGATCGCCGTCGCCGTTTCATCCGAACCCGCTAACGGGCGCCCGAGGCGATGCGCATGGCACCGTGCCCCTACGGGTGGTGGCGCCTTATTCACGAGAGCTGGCTGGTAAGCCTTTCCCATTTGCGGCTCGATGCCGCAGAATGCCGAGGTACTCCTCCCATCTCCTCCGGTACGCACATGCGCATCCTCATCGTCGACGACGAGCCGAATATCCGTCAAACATTGCGCGTCGCCCTGGAAACGATGGGCCACACCGTCGAGGAGGCGACGACGGGGCCGCAGGCCCTGAGCGCGGCCGAGGCGCAGCCCTGCGACGTGGCTCTGGTGGACCTCCGGCTCGGATCGGAGTCCGGCCTCGACCTGCTGGAGCCACTGCTGGAGCAGTTGCCCCGCCTGGCCGTCGTCGTCATCACCGCCCACGCCTCGATCGACACGGCGGTGGAGGTGATGCGCCGGGGCGCCTTCGACTACCTGCCCAAGCCCTTCACCCCCGCCCAGGTCCGCGCCGTCCTGGAGCGAGTGGCACGAGTCCGGGGGCTGGCCGATCGGGTGGCCGACCTGGAAGATCGGATTCGCAGGGAGGTTTCCGAAGTGGACCTCCAGGGTGGCGAACCCGAAGTCCGCAGGGTCTTCGATCTCGCCCGGAGGGTCGCCGCCTCCGAGGTCCCCATCCTGATCCGGGGCGAGAACGGGACCGGCAAGGGCGTCTTGGCACGCGCCGTCCACGCCTGGAGCCGTCGTGCCGCCGGGCCGTTCGTCACGGTCAGTTGCCCCAGCCTGAGCGCCGAATTGCTGGAGAGCGACCTCTTCGGGCATGTCCGGGGGGCCTTCACCGGCGCGGTCCGGGATGTCGCGGGCAAGGTCGCCGCCGCCGAGGGGGGCACGCTGTTCCTCGACGAGGTCGGCGACCTGCCCCCGTCGCTCCAGCCCAAGCTGCTCCGGTTCCTCCAGGAGAAGAAGTACGAGCGCGTGGGGGAGGCGAAGACCCGCACGGCCGACGTGCGGCTGGTCGCGGCCACCAACCGGGACCTGGAGGCGGCTGTCGCTTCGGGTCTTTTCCGCGAGGACCTGCTCTATCGGCTCAACGTCGTGGAAGTGACGCTCCCCCCACTCCGCCGCCGCACTGACCTGCTCGACGTCGCGGACCATCTCCTGGGCTTCTTTGCCCGCCGGGACAGCCGCCGCCTGACGCACTTCACGCACGAGGCCCGCGCCGCCCTGGCCCGCCACGCCTGGCCGGGCAACCTCCGCGAGCTGCGCAACACCATCGAGCGGGCGACGATCCTGGCCGAAGGGCCGGAGGTCGGACTGGCCGACCTCCCGGAACGTGTCGCGTCCCCGCGCACCGACCCGGCCGAGAGCCCCGTGGAAGTCGGGGCGCCGGTCAACCTGGAGCGGCTGGAGGTCGAGCACATCCGGCGCGTCCTGGCCGCCGCCCCGAGCCGCGAGGAAGCGGCGCGGGTCCTGGGCATCGATCCGAGCACCCTCTATCGCAAGCGGAAGCAATTCGGGCTCTGACGCCTCGCCCCGTGCATCCTGCATGGTCGATCGTGTAATCTGCACGATGCGGCACCTCCCCACGCCGTCGGCATTCTCGGCGCTCTCGACGCAAAATCTGTCGTAATAATTGTTAGTGGATTCATCTCTGGGTGCGGCATGGGCGTTGCATTGCTCTATTGCAGGAGACCACGGGGGTTTAGGACCATGACCCCGCGGCGCGATGTGGGATCGGTCGAACGGCATGCCGGCCCTGCCATGTTCTCCGGCTTCGGAGGGCGGATGGCCCACGCTCCGTCCGGTGCCCGACTCCTCCTGTTCACAGGGATACGGCCGTGACCACGATGTTCGAGCTCTGCCGTCGCTCCGACCACGGTATCTTCGCGGTCCCATACAGCGGAGGCCGCCCCCGCAAGGCGCTGCGGCTCCCCGACGGCGCGATCGTCGAGTCGCCCTTGCCCGATCAGCGGTGTGAGGCACCCGACCGGCTCGACGGCTTGTTCGAGGTCGCCGCCGGCAACGTGGCCGCGACGATCCACCACGCCAACCTCGGCCTGATCATCGGCTTCCTCCCGCTCGCGGGGGTATTCCTCCTGCCGAGCGGCGACGTCGCGGCCGTGTACGGGGCCGAGGCCGTCCCGATCGGCACGGGGATCGTCCCCGCGGCATGAAGTCCTCATGCACCGCCGGAGCGCTTCGGCCCAGGTACGCTCCACCTCGGGCGATGATCATTTCGACTTGACTTGGGGCGGGTCCGTCCTGGAGCGCCTCGTGAGGGAGACGGAGGGGGTGGACGTGATGATCGTCGACGTCTGAGCCGAGGTATGTGCCCGGCGCCGACCGGCCCGGAGCCGAGCCAACGTGTCCGGACCAGAGGGGGGCGTCATCCTGATCGCATAGTTCCGCACCAATATGGGCGGTGCCCGAACGTGGATCGGCCGGCTCAGGCGTGGATCAGGAGCCCCACCTGCTCGGGCAACTGCTCGGCCACGGCCTGGATGACGTCGCCCTTCATGGCCTTCCACAGGGCCCCGCGCCGCGTCGTGCCCATGAGAAGCAGGTCCGCGCCGTGGGTCACGGCCATGTCGAGGATGGCGTAGGGGATGTCCGAGGCGACGCCGTAGAGCAGCCGAACGGGCACGCCGGCTTCCTTGGCCTGCTCACGGACGCGGTCGAAGAGCGCGCGTGCTTCGACGTCTTCGGCCAGGGTGGGGAACGCCGTCGGCCCCATCGGCGTGACGGCCAGGAGGCGGATGAAGAGCAGCTGGAGTTCGGCGTGGCGGCTCTGGCATTCTTGCAAAGCGAACTCGATGAGCTTCGGATTGCCCTGGGTGGGCACCATGATCCGGTACTTCGCCGTGTAGGCCCCGGGCAGGAGCATCTTGGGCCGGGCCGGGGCCGCGACCGCGGCGGCCTCGGCCTGCGCGGCGGCCTCGGCGTCCAGGAGGGCCTTCCGATAGACCTGGGTCCTCACGCTCGCGTAGCCGATCACTCCGGTCAACGTCGCGGAGAGCAGGAACGCCACGTCGGCCACATGGACCGCCCTCCGGCCGACGCCCGGCATGTAGAAACCGCCGACGACGATCGTGCTATCGCCGTACAGCGACAGGCCGAAGGCCATGACCACCGCGATCAACGCCAGCGCCAGGTAGTTCGTCTTCGTGCTCGCCGGGACCTTCGCCGCCTTGTTCGTCACGATCGTCGCCAGCCGGGCCGCCAGGCCGACGACGAGGACCAGCAGCGCGAAGCTCCGCGCATGGGGCTTGACGATGCAGATCGTGATCCCGACGCCGACCATGATCAACGTGAGCGCGAACATGAACCGGCGCTCGTAATTCTTGAGCGGCAGCTCCCTGTTCGTCGAGGTCGTCCCCAGGTTGATCGAGATCGCCCCGACCACGCCGATGGCGTACAGCCCGGCGAGCTTCTCCACGTCGGAGAAGATCAGCACCACGATCGCCGGGATGATCGAGCCGATCACCAGCGGCAGGAGCGGCATCCCGTAGCGGTTCAGACCGCTGAAGGCGTTGGGCAGCTCCTTGTCGCGCGAGAGCATGAACTGAATCGACACCAGGTCCGCCAGCGCCGTGTTCACCGCCGAGAGCAAGAGCGCCGCGAAGACCACGGCGCTGACGGCCGAGAAATACGGGATGATCGGGTCCACGAAATAGGCCGCGACCACCTTGAGCATGTCGCCGGTGTGCTCGAGCTCGCCCGTCGTGGGCGACCTGGCCGAGACGAGAGAGTCGGGCAGCGCGTTCATCGCGGCGCCGAGGATCAGGTTGAGGATCACGATCTCGACCAGGACCGGCAGGATCGCCTTCCGCGCCGTCTTCTCGACCGGCTGGACCATGATCCCGGTCATGTTGGCGATCGCCTCGACGCCCGAGAGCGCCAGGATCATCTCGGTGAACCCGACCCAGCTCGACCAGATGTTGCCGCGAGGCGGGTGGATGTTCGGCGGGTGGGCCCCCGACTTGAACAGGTAAGTGACTCCGATGACCATCGTCAGCGCCACGGTGAAGATGGCCACGAACATGGCCACGGTCCCCGCCTTCTTCGGGCCGAAGAAGTTCAGGGCGCCGATGACGAGGATCGTCGCGGCGGCGGCCACCGCGTCGATCGGGAGGCCCAGGAGGCTGACGTCCTTGATCCCGAGGTAGTGGAAGGCGTCCAGGCACGAGAGCGACGCCGTCACCACGTAGTCGGCGCAGAGCAAGAGCCCGCCGATGACGGCCAGGAGCTGCGAGCGGTGCCGGGCCGACGAGTAGACGCCGCCGCCGTCGGGGAAGAGCCGGCAGATGATCTCGTAACTCCAGCCCACGCCGATCATCAGCACGCACATCGCCGCGATGAACCAGAACGAGGCGTGGCCGGTGAAGGCGAAGGCGAGGCCGAGCACGTAGAGCCGGCTGGTCCCCCAGTCGCCGAAGAGCATCGGCCCGGCGTGATACCAATGAAGTTCGCGCGGACGTTCCCCGGTGGCCAGCATGATGAGCGAATCCCACTCGATAGGCCGGAATCATCGCTGTCGGGGGTCGGCTCCACGGAGCCGACGATGCGGACCTCTGTTCAGGCTCGCCGGTGAGATCCCCTTCGGACGCCTACGAGGTTAGCTGGCGGGCTCGGAGCCGAAGTCTGCCCCGTCGCGCCCGAAGGCGTGATTGGCCCCAATGAGTGGTTCCCCCGCTCCCCCGTTGCCGGAGGACTCGGCGATCGCGTCAACAGCGTCGCAGCGACGCAACCGTATTGGAATGACAAGACCGCAGACCCGTCAAGGGCAGACAGCCCGGGAAGCCGTGTCTGACGATCATCCTCGACGACTCCAGCCGCGCCGCGGCCGGCTCTGCGCCCTGCTTCTCCGCGCCGTCGGCGATCCAGACGGCCGCGGCCCTGTGGCAGGCGATCGAAGGTACCGCCCGGATCGTTCGCCTTCTGCCTGGAGAGGCGAGCTTCACCGTCAAGTCGTCCGGGAATCGTCTGCTTTCCGTCGCGGCTGTCGAAGGGCCGGTCAAGGGAGTAGGGGAGAACCCAGGGCAAGGGCAATCCAGCCGGCACGCGGTTCGGATGAAACGTCCGGGAAATCGTTGCGGCGATGACCCGGCCCCGGTAGTCTCGCATGCATCAATACGCCACTCTCGTCCCCTCGAGTATGATGTCGCTCCCTGAAAGGGGTCGGCCGTTCCCAAACAGGCAACGCGATCAGGCGGTGGAGGGCATGAGGCATGCGTAGCAGGCTCAATCGCTTTCTCTTCGGCCCTCCGATCCATGAGGAGCACGCCCACCACGAGCGGCTGAGCAAGCGGACGGCGCTGGCCGTCTTCTCCTCCGATGCCCTCTCCTCGGTCGCCTACGCCACCGAGGAAATCCTGCTCGTGCTGGCGGCGGCCGTGCCGGCGATCGGGGCGGTCGCACTCTGGTACTCGCTCCCGATTGCCGCCGGGATCGTCGCCCTGCTCATCATCGTCGCCATCTCCTACCGCCAGACGATCCACGCCTACCCCAGCGGCGGCGGCGCCTACATCGTCTCCCGCGAGAACCTGGGCGAGCTGCCGGGCCTGACGGCGGCGGCGGCGCTGCTGGTCGACTACATCCTGACGGTCGCGGTCTCGATCGCGGCGGGCGTGGCGGCGATCACCTCGGCCTTCGAGCCCCTGCGGCCCTACACGGTGGCCCTGTGCGTCGCCGCCATCCTCCTGATCGCTTACGCCAACCTCCGCGGCCTCAAGGAGTCCGGCACCATCTTCGCCGTGCCGACGTACGTGTTCATCGCGAGCATCCTGGTGCTGATCGCCGTCGGCCTGGTCAGGTACTTCTGGCTAGGCGGGGCTGACCTCGTCACCCGGCGGGAACCGCGCATCGCGATCGGCTCCGCGGCCCAGGGGCTGACCCTCTTCCTGCTGCTCCGCGCCTTCGCCTCGGGGTGCACCGCGTTGACGGGCGTCGAGGCGATCTCCAACGGCATCCCCGCCTTCAAGGCGCCCGAGTCGCGCAACGCCGCCACGACGCTCTCCTGGATGGTGACGACCCTGATCGCCCTCTTCGTCGGGGTCACCGTCGTGGCCTACCTCTACCGCATCGGCCCCTCGCACGAGGAGACCGTAATCTCGCAGGTCACCCAAGCGGTCGTCGGCGGCACTCCCCTGGCGTTCTTCTACTACGTCGTGCAGGTGGCGACGACGCTGATCCTGATCCTGGCCGCCAACACCAGCTACGCCGACTTCCCGCGGCTGGCCTCGATCCTGGCCAAGGACGGCTACATGCCGAAGCGATTCCTCGACCAGGGCGACCGGCTCGTCTTCAACTGGGGCGTCTACGCCCTCACGGCCTTCGCCCTCTTGCTGGTGGTGGCCTTCCGCGGCGACACCCACGCGCTGATCCCCCTCTACGCCATCGGGGTCTTCCTCTCGTTCACGCTCTCGCAGGCGGGGATGGTGCGGCACTGGCTCAAGGAGCGCGATTCCAGCCCGGTGGCGACCCAGTCGCGCATCGCGCACCACGAGGCGATCGGGGAGATCAAGGCCCACCACGACGGCCTCGGGACGCCCGGCCCCGAGCCGACGGGGGCCGATTCCCGCCCGGCGGCGCTGGCCGAGATGACTGAGGTCGGCGGCTGGCGGAAGTCGGTCGCGATCAACGCCGTCGGCGCGGCGGCGACGGCCGTCGTGCTGGTCGTCTTCGTCGCGACGAAGTTCACGCATGGCGCCTGGATGGTGATCGTGCTCCTGCCGATCCTGGTGCTATTGCTTTTGGGGATGAAGCGCCACTACGTCCACGTCGGGCGCGAACTGCGGGCGTCGCTGGAGCGGCTCGACCCGGCGGAGCGGTTCGACGAGGACGTGCACACGGTCCTCGTGCTCGTGGCGGGGTTCCACCGCGGCGTGGTGACGGGGTTACGGTATGCTCAGTCCATCGCGGCCCCTGGCCGGGTCCGGGGCGTTCACGTCAGCCTCGATAAGGAGTCGACGGAGAAAATCCAGGCGGAGTGGGACCGGTGGAGCGGAGGGGTGCCGCTGGTCGTGCTGCCATCGCCCTACCGATCGCTCCGCGGCCCCTTGATGGAATACCTCGATAAGGTCGAGTCCGAGCTGCAACACGACATCGTGACGGTCGTGATACCGGAAGCCATCCCGAGCCGGTGGTGGCACCACCTCCTGCACAACCAGAACGCGCTGGCGCTCAAGTCCCGACTGCTCTTCCACCGCCACAACGTCCGATCGCGAGTCAAGGCGTTCATCGTGACGAGCGTACCCTACTACCTCTTCCAAGATGAGGAACCGACTCCCGAGCCGACGTCGGTCGCCGGCTCGACTTCTGTGGCGTGAGAGGTGAGGACGACAGTCGGTTCCATCGAGTCGGGGTCGTCCCCGTCACCGGCTTCTGTTCGAGGGCCAGGCCCAGTAGCACGCAATGATGGGGGCGAAGACGGTCCACCAGATCGCCCACTCCAAGTACCAAGGCGCTTGTTCCAGGAGGAGCGCACTCCGCGCAGGACGGGCGGGGTCGTAGAAGACCGTCACTCGCTTGCCCGACATATGGGAGTCGACGACCACTTGGGCCCATCCGCGGGGGGCCCTCACCGGGTCGCCGGTCACCCTGTAACGGGTGCCCGTGAACCAGTTGCCGCCGACCGAATATCGGTAACGGATGAGAGGACGCCACTGTTGCCACCCCCTAGCAGACCTGAACTCCTCCAGGCTGCTCTCGACGACCGTCCCGAGGACTGTCAACCAGTTGCGTCGCGCGTATCCCACCGTGAGGCGGGCCCACAGGTAAGGGCCCCAGGCGGCCGATGCGACCGAGGCCACGGCGATGATGCGTGCCAAGGCCATGGTACGTTCAACCTGCGAAGAATTGCTGCCAAGCAGACCAGATAATACTTTAAACCCGACTCTCCGTCCCAATAATCGTTGAGCCCCGGAATGGGACACGCATTCTCTGGGGCGGCCGCAATTCAGCTCCTTCCACTCGGAAGCGCGAGCAAGCCGTCCCCCTCGCTCCGGGAAGTCGTGGGTTCTGAAAGATAAGTCCTCGCCGGGAAGCGCGCTCGCTACGCTTACCAGGCCCGAAGACGTACCGACCGGGGCATCGGTCACTCCCGCTTCATGGGCATGACGAGGAACCGGAACCGCCCGTCCGGTTCGATGAGCGAAGAGTAGAAACGGAACCTCGGTCACCGCGCTTCTCCTCGACTCTAGTAAATATCATGTATTCATATCGGCACATCATGCGAGGCCCCTTCCTTCAGGCTCCGTCGCCGCTTGTCGTAGATCTGCGTCGTCGTCACGTGCCGATGCCCGAGCAGGTCCTTCACCTTGATGATGTCGACCCCAGCATCGAGCAATAGGGTCGCCGTCGTCGCCCTTATGGAATGAGGCGTGTAGACGCATCGCTCGACCTTCCGCATGACCCCGTCCTCGCACACGATCTCCTCCTCGCGCAGCGAGCCGGGGAGCCGGGTTAGGTAGCCCTGGAGCAGGTGGTACATCGTGACCAGCCCGATCGGTTTCTCGCCCAGCTCCTTCTTGCGCGAATGCCGTTGGGCCCGGAACAGCGGCCCCTTGGCCAGCCCCGCCTTCTGGATGTACTCAGAGATGGCCTCCGCCGCGGCGAAGTGGAGACCGATCCGGCGATGCTTGTCGCCCTTCTCGTGGAGGGTGATGGTGGCCTCGTCGCCGTCCTGGTGGAAGTCCTTGACCTTGAGCCGGCAGCCGGTGCCGATCCGCGCCCCGCTGTAGAGGAAGAACTTCACGATCGCGCGGTCCCGATAGTCCAGGACGGAATCGCCCGAGGGGAGTCCCATGAGCTGCCGGGCCCGGGTGGCCGAGAGGGCCTTGGTCTCGTCGCGGGGGTCGGACGAGCCGCGGGGGATGAATTGGGCGTGCGCCGGGTTGGGGACGGTGATGGGCAGGCGGAACTCGGAGGCCACCCCCTGGAGGTACTTATAGAAGCTGGAGAGCGAGGCGATGCGGCGGTTGACAGTCTTGGGCGCCTTGCCGTCGGCGATCATGCGGTCGCGGAAGTCCTGGACCTCGACGACCGAGGTGGTGAGGATCCGAGTCGCGTCGTCGGGCCAGCGGATCGCGGCGAACTCGCAGAAGGCCATGACGTCCTGCCTGTAGGCCCTCCGCGTGTGGGGCGACTCGCGGCGGGCGACCCAGCGTTCGAAGACCTCGGCGACCGAGGCATAGAAGCTGCCGATCTGGCGCTCGACCGCGGGCGTGGCCCGGCCGAGCAGGACCGGCGGTAGCTCACGGCTCGCGTTCTGGATCGTCGCCAACTCGGTGGTCTTCGTCATCCCGCCATCCTTGTCCCGTCTTTCGCGGCGCCGGACTCCAGCCGGAATGGTCGCCCCCTGCTCTTCTATCGGCGACCTGTTGGCGGAAGATAACCGGTTTTATCTTCCGCCAACAAGGATCGAAATCATGGGGCAGGGGGTCCTCGGTTTTTTCTCCCCCCGACCAGGGCTCGCGGCAGATTCGCTTGGATGCCGCCCCCGGCCGTGCTATGACGGCGCGATGAGAGCATTCGTCTGCGAAGTCGACCACGCCGGCCTTCGCCGGTTCCTCCCGGAGGATGAAGTCCCTTTCAACTTGCGATCGCACCGCGAACGGGCGTGGCTCGCACGCCCGACCTCCCTCGTCTGGGCCTTGCTCGCGGAGGCCGATGCCGAGGACCTTCGCGCGGACGTCGATTCCGGACGCCACGCCGAGGCCTGCGGCCTGCTCCTGAACCGGGCCCTCGAGCTCATCGCGCTCGGGGACGCCGCCCCCGGGTCCGCCCGGTGGGCGAGCTGAACGTCACTGAGTCGGGCCCTGACCGGAGCCCCGGAATCATGACCGCCGCCTACGCCGACTTCGAGGACCATGCCTTGGACGACGGTCACCGCTTCTTCATCGGCCGGCTCCCCCAAGAGCTGGGCCCAAACGTGGCCGGGTTCGAGGCACTCTGCGTCCTCCACCCGGACGACTACCACGTCCTCCAGATCCACGGCCGCCCCCTCAAGACGCCTCGCTGGCAGCAAGCCTACGGGGCCGATTACCACTACACGGGGCGGACCAACGCCGCCCTGCCCGTCCCGGCCGAGCTCGAGCCGTTCCGGGACTGGGCCCGGCGGGCGGTCGACGCCCGGCTCAACGGCCTGCTCCTGAACTGGTACGATGGCGACCTCGGCCACTATTGCCCCATTTGTGAACGTTTATACCCTGAATGTGCTCGCCAGTATCGAGAGGTCTTGAAGATTTGGTGACCCCCCCCTGCTCTGCTCCGCTCACAGACACTCGCTCGCTGCTCCTCAGCTCGCGGGCCGTCTCCACGGCTTCGACGGCCACTATTCACGGATGCTCTTCCACCTTGCCGGTTCTGCGGGCCGGGAGCCTTGCCGTGCGGATGCTTAAGCGTCTCGGCTGAAGAGCCGTCTCGCCTCCAGTCGATGAGAAGTAGTAATCGCGGCTTGGTCCTTCGGCCGATTGGCCTCGGCCGTGACGCCGTTAACGCTAGGTAGCGTCATCGCGTTATCGCGGGAACGGCGTCTCGCTCCGTTGCTGCTTTCCAGGGAGGGTTTAGACTCGTGACGGCTCCAACCTCAGAACCGACGAGCGGCAAGACTCGGAAACGCTCCGCCGTAAAAACGGCGAAGACGCAATCTGCCGACAAGGTAAAGGCGACTATCCACCTCACCCTTGAAGCCTCTCAGCGTTTGACCGTCCATGCGGCAATGCTCGGGCTCGATCGCTCTACCCTGGTCGAGCAACTCATTCGCGACAACCTCAAGCGGTTCGTCGTCTCTGACCGTGGCGGCCAGACGGATTCCCCCGATGCTCAACCGGCCGTGAGCTGATTGGTCCGTGAGCGGCCTGCTTCTGATTCATCCTTTCCCTTGGCTTTACGGGCTAAATTTTAAAGAGCCGTTAACGCGATATAGCGTTAACGCGTTATCGCTAGGTAGCGTCAACGCGATAACGCTAGGACGCAAAGAAGCGATAAGGCGATATCGCGACAAGGCGTTATCGCTAGGTCGCTAGAACGCGTTAACGGCGTTTCGCCGGGGGCGAACTTCCGCCCATCTGTTGTGTGCCGCGAGTTCGATTTGGCGAGGGCTCGATTTGGTCGCGGGCTTTTCCGGTAGGCGACGGGTTCGCTCCGGACAGTTTCACGAGTGACGGTCAATGAAGCCCGTGCCGTTTGGTGAGGGAGAAGAGAAGGGGGCTTCGGCGTTGTGAAGCGTCGGCCGGTGGACGGGCGGCGGTGAGCGGGTGTGATGCGGCCGGGGTCGTTTCAAGGGCAGGGCAGGAGGATGCTCGCTCGCGGGTTCGCCGGAAGGAGGTAGACTCCGAGCATGCTCTTGGTTAGCCTCAGGGCATCAGCACCCGAGCTGAGACCAGCATCAGCACAAAGCCCCCGAGCCAAGGAATGGCCGGGGGCTTTGTGTCTGAGAAGGTCAATACTCCTCGGGGGCGTTATCCCTCGGGGCCCGTGGTCGTTGAAGGGCAGGGGGGACTCGGATGGCTAGGCCCCGCTCCCCGTGCCCCGGCGAAGGACCGCCTCCTGGAGGAGGTCGATGAGGAGGTCTATCGCCGGCCTTCGATCCCGCTCGGCCCATCCCCGCAGCCGCTCATGCAGCTCCGACGGGAGTCGCATCTGGAAGTTGTTGAGGTAAGCGGTCCGGTACTCCCAATCGGCGATGGCCCGGCGCGGGGCGGCGGGACGAACCGGATTTGGTCGGTCGTGATCAACCGGTGACTCGGGCATCGCGAACTCCTTGGCTTCGGACCCGAGGAAGCTCGTCGGCAAGAGGAGAGGGGACGCGGGCGTTGCCCGCGGGATTTTTTGAGGCATGGCTCCGGCGTCCGATGGACGCAAGTAGATGAGGACCCCTCGCGGCTTTTGGGCTACGAGGGGCCCGGTGGGCATCGGCACACCGTCGGCCGGATATCCCTCGCCGGGTCGCGTCCCCGCGGAGCCCGACTCCGTTTCTCCGGCAGTCGAAGCGTATAGGAGATAGCCAGTCGGTGGCAAGGGGCGGAAGGTAGACCGGTGGTGTCGAACCTCGTTTAACCTTGTGTCGGCTCCGCGGGAACTCGGGGCAGGGGGGTGGTGGGTTCTGAGCCCGGCCGGTCCCCCCATGCCCTTCGGGGCCCAAGTCATTCGACCCGGCCCGACATGCCGTGGATGTTCCGGTCTCCGGCGGTCCCTCTGTAGGCAAGCCGCCGGGCATAGTCCACCTTCGACCATCTCTTCACGTCCTCGATGAGGTCCGGGGCGTCCGTCTCCTCGAACGCGTGGACTGAGTCTCCGACCAGATAGACCTCCTTGAAGCCTGATTCGAGCAGGGCGAAGACGGCAAGCGGTTGGAGCATCTCGCGGGTGAGCATGATGCAACCGACGTGCGGGTCTTCCGGTGACCCGCGGTTCCACGGCTCGGGCAGATTGACGTTTGGGATGCCGAAGCACTTCGCGACGATGTTCCGGCCTTTTTCCGTCACATCGAAGAGAATCCGATACATCAGGCCGCAAGCTTCTCCCGTCAGAGGGATAATCCCGAACGTCTGCAAGTCATTCCAGCATGACACAGTCTTCATGCGTCGCCCTCCTTTTACGGCCAGCGTGTGGGGGCCGCATCAATATGACTGCTGTTGTTGCAGGTAAATCCAGGAATGGACGCGGTCAGCGACTTTGGCGAGAACGAGCAGGTCATCGCGGCCGAAGTGGTCGCTGCTCTTCCAGTCATCTCCTTCTTTGTAGAGTCGTGAGAATGTGATGTTATACCAGACTCTGTTTGGGGTTACGTTCGACCAGATGGCCGCTCGAATGTTCCCCATGCGGACGGTATGGACGGGTTTTTCTGGCCGATACGGCAGTTCGGCCTCTGGTGCCGCCTCGGGTGGCGGTGATGTGGCATCGTCCCGGACCGGCTTATCCGCAGCCGCTCCCGCCGCGGCCTTTGACGACTTGGCCATCGCTTTAGCTCCTCAGGCTTACTCGACGAGGTGGGTCAACATCACGTGGTGACGAGAGCAAGGAGGGCCGAAGCCTTCTGGTCGGCGTCGGTCCGGTCTCCGGCGTTCGGCAGCTCGCGGGCGATGCGGGTGAGGGCATCGACCACGGCGAAGATGGTGAACCTTCCCTGCTCGGCTGCCACCTCAAGGGCCCGCTTCGCGAGGCCCTTCGGGATTCCATTCTTGGTCAGAGACTTCATCGCCTCCTCGGCGTCCTCGCCGAGATGCGTCTCCATCGCTTTCTTCATGACGGCTAGGAAGCCGTCCCTGCGGGCGTCCCGCTTCTCGACGAGGGCGAGGACGATGCGGCGGATGTCCCCGAGGGCCTCACCCACCTTCCCCGTGTGCTTGCGGGTGAACTCGACCACTTCGGTTGCGTCCCAGATGATGTGGTTCCGGCAGACCGCCTGGAACCAGAAGGTCGAGATACCGACTGAGCGTTTCCCGACCTCGCTGTTCCAGACGTAGAAGCCGGGGGCGAACGCTTGGCCGTCAATCTCGGCCCATCCGGTCGGGTCGATGAGGAAGCAGAACATGTCCTGCTCCCCGCAATAGAGCCCCGTCCCGCCGCCCGAGTTGTCGGACCCGCCGACTTCGGCCCGCTGCGGCGGCTGGAAGTCGGTCGCGAACTCGCGGAGCATCGTGAGGATGTCCGCGTTGTGAAGCCGGGTGTAGCTGTGTCCGTGGACGGACCGGATGAGGTCGTCCTCGGTGAAGACCTGGAGGGGCTTATTCCCCGCGGGGAGGGTCTCCCGGAAGATGCGGCTCGCCGTGTCGGCCGAGACGCGGTTCACGGTCTCCTTCGAGACACCGGCGTGGCCGCAGAGCTGGGTAAAGCTCCAGTCGTTCAGGTGGAACGGCTCGTTGCCCTCGCCAAGATCGAGGAGCAGGCGGTCCCCTTCGGCGACGGGCCTCATGGCCTGGGGCGGTCGCCACCGGTCGGCGGACCGCTCCTTCTCGGCATGGGTGTGTTCCCAGAGTGCCTGGAGCGTCGGGAAGGTCTCGTCGGAAGTGCGGCGGAAGAGTTCGTCATGGGCACGGGTGAGATTCTGCACGGTCGATGCTCCCCTCAAAAAGGTGAAACGAACGGACGAAAAGCCGAGCCGGCGACCGCTCGCGGAGAGCGGCCCCAGGCTCGGCCTTCGCACGTCGTCACGAGGGGACGGGTGAGCGTGCCGGCCGATGTGGCAAAACCTTCATGACACGACCGGCCTCGCGCCAACCGACGGGCCGGGTGGACCGTCGCGGCTGATGAGAGGCACGGGTTACATGCGTCTGCCCGGAAGGAATCGAAAAGAGCGGAGGAACCGGCTCCACCGGTGGAGTCGGCCGGGGAGAGCGGTGACGCAACCCCCGACCGAGTAGTAACACGCGAGGGGGAGTCCAGACCCGTCTAAAATTAGGCTACCGCCCAGATTCCTGCGAAAATATGCTCTAAGGGTGGCGACGCTTGGGTTGGCCTTTTGAAGCCTTCGCGTCGAGCTCGCGGGTCCGGATGAAGTGGTGGAGGGCGGTGCGGGAGACGCCCACGATCTTGGCGATCGACGCCTTGGACACCGTCTTCTCCAGGAGCATCCGGATCTCCTCTTCCTTGCCGTTGAGCTTCGACTTCCCCAGTGCGCCCTTGGGGCGGCCGAGCAAGCGCCCCTTGGCCCGCGCGGCCGCCAGTCCTTCCTTGGTCCGCTGCGAGATCAGGTCCCTCTCGACCTCGGCGAACAACCCGAACAGGGTGACCATCACCTTGGTCTGCATGTCCTGTTTCCCCTCGAAGCGAATCCCTTCCTTGATGGCGACGAAGCGGACCTTTTGCTTCACCAGCTCGTCGACGATCCGGATCACCTGACCCAGGCTCCGCCCCAGGCGGGACAGCTCGCTGACGACCAGGCGGTCGCCGGCGGCCAAGTTCCCCAGCAGGTCCTCGATGCCCCGCTGGGCCAGGTTCTTCCGCGAAGAGGCCAGCACCTCGACGAACCGGTCGACGGCGAACCGTTTCTCCCGCGCGTAATCGAGCACGGCCACTTTCTGGTTGGACAGATCCTGGGAACCTGTCGAAACGCGCAGGTAGGCGACCGTCTTCATGCCGCTGTCTATGAAAACCGGAAATCGATTTATTTCTGACTCATTTGGACTGTACTACTCGGTTCATTGCGTAGTCAATAATCGTCGAAAATGACGTGCGTTTTTGTAGTCGGCATGGTTTGGCCTCAAACCCTATAAAACAAGCACTTTAAGCGTGGTTCCCTGACATTACGGGGGGGCTTACAGTATATTTCCGCAGGAATCTGGGCGGTACCCTATTCCGGGAACGCGGGTCTTTTGGGCGTTCCCGGCTTTGCCGGTCGGGTGCTTTCGGGCTCCGCTTCGCTTCGGTCCCTGCGGGACGGCCTACGGCTCCCTCCCGCCCCCTAACGCAGGGATGAGGATGCGGGCTTCGCCCGCGACTCGCGATTGTCTTCGGGGGGACGAGTCCCCTCCCCCCGAACCCCCTACCCTCTTCTCTGTTCCGGCGAAATGCCGACAAACTCCCGGCGAAGGCCCGGCATAATGCCGGAAATCCGCCGGCATGCTCCCGGCGGGCCGCCGGCCGCCAGCCGGCATCACGACTCAGCCGACTCAGCCGACGCCGCCCCTCCCCTGTC
>JAABUR0100003417.1_pt1 | contig 22347 bp, 25 predicted proteins | sample 5560091 | NCBI WGS metagenome assembly JAABUR01 (sample SAMN10711879, study PRJNA513375) | rock metagenome | isolation source: Antarctica rocks | place: Antarctica: Victoria Land, University Valley sud
CTCAACCGGCGGCTGGCGCCCGCCATCTACCTCGGCGTGCGAGCGATCGTGCGGCGCGATGGCGGCTTGGCGCTCGACGACGATCGCGACGATGCCGTCGAGTGGGCGGTGGAGATGCATCGGCTGCCGGAGGACCGGACCATGGCCGCGCTGCTGGCGGCCGGCCGGCTGACGAGCGAGCACGTGCGCGCGGTCGGCTCCCGGCTGGCCGCGTTTCACGCCGATGCCGAGGCGCCGGCCGACCCGCCGGGGCCTGGGGCCGTCAAGCGTCCCAGCGACGAGAACTTCCAAGCGCTGCTCGACTTCGAGCTTCCGGCCCCAGAGCGGCGCAGGCTCACAGCCGCCGCGCGCTTCTCCGACGCGTTCGTCACCGGCCGGCGGGACACGCTCGCTGCGCGCGCCGCCAGCGGGCGAATCCGCGACGGGCACGGCGATCTCCGGCTCGAGCACGTCCTGCTGCTCGACGAGGGCGTGATCGTCTACGACACGGTCGAGTTCGACCCCGCCCTGCGCCGGATCGACGTCGCATCCGACCTCGCGTTCCTAGTCATGGAGCTCGTGGCGGCGGGCGCTGAGCCTTACGCGCGCGAGCTCGTGGCGGCCTACCGCGACGCTGGCGGCGACCCGGGCGAGGACTCGCTGCTGGCCTTCTACGCCGCCTACCGGGCCATGGTCCGAGCGAAGCTGGCCTATCTCGCCGACGGTGAGCCGACGCGGCTCGTCGAGGTCGCCGAGCGGCTGCGGTGGCGGGCGCGCCTACCCGTGGTGCTGGTGCTCTGCGGCGTGACGGCGACCGGCAAGTCCACGCTTGCCGCGCACCTGGCCGAGGCGTCGGGCTTTGCGGTGCTGGACTCCGATCGCCTGCGCAAGGAACTGGCGGGGATCGAGCCGACCTCCCGCGCCAGCGACGAGATTTATGGCCGCGAGGTCAGCCGCCAGACATACGAGGAGCTCGGCAACCGCGCGGCCGACCGGATCCGCGATCGCGGCGGCGTCGTGATCGACGCAACCTGTCGCCGCCTGGCGGAACGCCGCGCCCTCCTGGAACCGCTGGAGGGGTCCGTGGCGCCGATCCTGTTCGTGGAGTGCCGCGCGCCTCACGGAGTGCTGCTCGAGCGCGCGCGGCGGCGTCAGCACGATCCACGGCGTCAGTCGGACGCGACGCCGGCGATGGTCGACCCGCAACTCGCCGAATGGGAATCGCTCGACGAAGTTCCCGCCGCCGCGCAGATCACCGTCCGAGCCGACCAGGATCCCGCAGAGATCGTCGACGAGATCGAGGCGCTGCTCGACCGTCGCCTGACTCATGCCGGCCGCTGAGTGCACATCCTGGTCGGCGTGGCGCCGCCCGGCGGGGCGTACGTACCCATGCTCACCAGCGATCCCGACCGGTACGCGAACGCCCGCGTCAGCGCCCGGTTCCCGCACGACTACGCTCGCCCACATGGGGTAGGCCAACACTGGAAGCGATCGACAGGAGGTACGCATCATGGCCGCTATCCAAGAGTCCATCGAGGTCGAGGTTCCGCTGAGCACCGCCTACAACCAGTGGACGCAGTTCAAAGAGTTTCCGCAGTTCATGGAGGGAGTGGAGTCGATCGACCAGCTCGACGACCGCCGGCTGCACTGGGTCGCCTCCCACGGAGGTAAGCGCCACGAATGGGACGCAGAGATCGTCGATCAGACACCCGACACCCGTGTCGCCTGGCGTGACGTCACGGGCAAGACCAACGCCGGCGAGGTCACCTTCGAGTCGCTGGACGCCAACCGCACCCGCGTCGACGTGCAGATGGACTGGGAGCCCGAGGGAGCCCGCGAGAAGATCGGCGCAGTCCTGGGATTCGACGACCGCCGCATCAAGGGCGATCTCGCCCGCTTCAAGGCGTTCATCGAGGACCGTGGCCGCGAGACCGGCGCCTGGCGCGGCGACATCGGGAGCCAGAACTGACTCGGTCGCTCTCGTCATCGCCGACTCCTCGGACGCTCGTGCGTTGTCGGCCAGAACGCGGCGTGCATCGGCACCCGCACGGTAGTCACGCGGGATGAGCTACGTGCTCGCCGGGGCGCTGGTGGTGTTCATCGTCGCAATCGCTGTGACCCTGCTCGTGCTCAGCGCGAGAAGGCATGGAGGGCGGCAACCGCGAGCGTCCGCTGATGCGTCGTACGGGGCTGGGGTGCCCGGCAGCGGCGATATGGCGATCGTGGCTGCGGACCCTGACTCTCCGCTCGGTGACACCTCAGAGCACGCCGGCCACCAGCGGGACGGCGAAACCGTCTCAGACCAGGACGCCGAGCGCAGCGGAGGCTCCGGCCGGGCGGTGAGCAGCGGCTCCGCCGGCACGCCCGGTGTCGGCGAGGCTGGCGAACGCCGGCGGCGTCCCGAGGACTCGTCGCATGTCGCCAGGCCGGTGGATGGCGGTGAGGGCGAGGGACTGCGACGCATATAGCCGGGACGGCAGAGCCGCTCGCTTCCAGGTCGGCTTGGGAGCGGGGTCCGGCGATCTGACCTTACGTCAGCGCCCGCGTCCGTGTCGGCGATGCGGGTACACACGATGCATGAGCAACCGTCAGCAGCAGTTGCAGCCGTGGATGCTGTTCGCGCTGCCGGCGGGGATCGCGGTTCCGATCATCGCGGGGATCCTGCTCGGCGGCCCGGTGGTCGGCTTCGTGGTGGCCGTCCTGCTGGCGCTGGTCATCGTGGTCGGGGCCGTGCGGATGGGGCCGGACCGACGCCGGGCAGCGTCGGGCGCGCACGAGTGGCGTCGCGCGGCAGCTGTGCGCTTCGTCGTGCCTGTGGCTCTGGCGGTCGTAGGAGCCGTTCTGGCCGCCGTGGCCGATGGAACGCTGCGCATCGTCGGCTGGGGCGTGATCGCGATCGCGGTCACCGTGGCGATCAGCCTCGTGTTCTTGGAGGTCGGCTACAGCGAGGATCGTGCCCGTGCCCGCGAGGATCCGCGCCAGCCGCGCAATGGCACGGGTGCAGACGGTTCGACGGAGCCGCGAGAGCGTGGGCCAGCTGCAGAGCGGCCGCGTCCTCACTGACCTTGGCCTATCGATCGACCTTGCGAGCCCCGCGAGCTGCGGTCGAGCGGCTGGATCGGGTAGCGGCAGCCGCCGGCGGGTATCCCAATCAGGCGTAGCAAGCCGCCGGCACGGCGGTGGCCCGGGGCGCGTATCGTGAACCTCGACGCGTCTGGCCTTCCAGCGTCATGGCGACCCAGACCCTCACCGGCGAGCAGCTGGCGGCCATCACCTGCGAGATGGTGCGCATCAAGTCCAAGCACTTCGGGCGAGGTGCCACGGAGGGCAAGAGCTACCAGTGCGACGACTTCCTGTTCTGCGTGCTCAAGGGCGGCATGACCGTGGCCGAGCGTGATCTGCTCGATCACGGTGACGCCGGCTTGGTCCGCCAGGTCCGGCTGCGCTTTCAGGAGAACAACCAGAGCAACTTCGAGGGGGCGGTCGAGCGCATCAGTGGACGCCGCGTGCTGGCCTACCAGAGCCAGGTGTTGTTCGATCCCGACTACACGATCGAGATCTTCGTGCTGGGTGATGAGGCCCTGGTCGAGTCAGCGGCCGTTCCCACGAAGTAAGCTCTGGCACGTGCCAGGGAGGCTCCTGCGTGGCGGGGGCGGCCGGGGCGCTGAATCGGATAGTCGGACGCCTTCGCAGGCCGCCGCTGCGGCGTCAGGCGAGGCGGACCTCGCATAGGAGGGCTCCCTCAGTGTCTACCGATCCAGCTCCGGCGCCCGGCGATCCGCTCGTCGGCGGGCACTTGAGCGCCGCGATCTGCAACGCCGTGGTCCGCATCCAGCGCGAGTACCTGGGACGCGGGCCGACCAAGGCGCGCGCCTCGCTGCACGGCGACATCATCGTCGTGCTGATGCAGGACACACTGACCAAGGCCGAACGCAGCCTGACGGCCGATGGCAGACAGGACGACGTGCTGCGAAGCCGCCGGAGCCTGCAGAGCACGATGAGAAACGACATCACGGCCGCCGTGGAGGAGCGCACAGGTCGCTCGGTGATCGCGTTCATGAGCGACACCCACATCGACCCGGATCTGGCATGCGAGGTTCTCGTCCTGGAGCCAGACGAAGCCGACCGTGGCGAAGAAGCGGCCGAGGATCCGGGCCCATGAACGCACGGGCAGGCGCGGTCTCGGCCTGGGGGCGTCGAGTCCGGACGCGAGATACGATGCCTGGGCATAGCGGCGGCGGACGGGCGCAGGGCGAGCGCCGTCGCCGGGGACGGACCCGAAGCGCATTGCGCGCGATCGATCGCAGACGGGAGCGGCCGGGCGGCCATCGCCAGTCTCCACCGGAGGTATCGATGACACGCGCGCGCCGGACCGCTGCTGACGCCCGTAGCATGGGCTCGTCGTCGCCAACCGATACCGAGCGGCTTCGCGCGACCGCCCGGCAACAGCGCGACGAGGCTCGGCGCCAACGACAGCTCGCGCACCAGATGAGCGCGTGGGCCGCAGAGATGCTCGCGAGCGCCCGCTCGCGACAAGACCGGTCCCCGGCGGCCGGCGAGCGTCCGGTTTCCCGCACGGTGGCCAGCGACGAGTCGCAACAATGAGCGGCGGCTCCTACGACGAGCAGCCCGAGCCGTTTCGAACTGAGCTGGAGCCGCACCGGGAGACGATCGTGCTGGCTGCCCACGGCGAGATCGACATCGACACCGCCGGGCAGCTCGGCCAGCAGATGCATGAGCTGCTCGAGAGCGGTTTCAAGCGCGTCGTGCTCGATCTGCGGGGCGTCACCTTCATCGACTCGACCGGGCTGCACGTGATTCTGGACGCCAGCGCCTCAAGCGACCGGGCCGGTATCGAGTTCGCCATCGTCCAGGGCCCGTCGCTGGTCGAGCGCCTGTTCGAGCTCACGCAGACGGGATCCGCGCTGCGGTTCATCGACGAACGCGAGATCGAAACCGGCGGACACTAGGCAGTCCGTGGCCTCCGCTCGCGATCCGCGTCGCCGCGTGGCGTTCCTGCTCGAACTCGACCCGGACCTCGGCACGCTCATACCGAGCGGGCGCGCCGAGGAGGCCCGCGGTTCGCTTCAGGTCGCGGTGCAGCGGTTGTCGGTCGGCTACTGGAACGTCTCGCGCCTGGCGCAGGCCGACCCCGGCCACCTCGGGTTGCTGATCGTCGACGGCGTGCTGGCGCGAGACGTCGTGCTGGATGACAGCATCAGCACGGAGCTGCTGGGCGCCGGCGATCTTGTCCGTCCCTGGCATGCGGAGTCGATCCGGCCGATGCTGCGGCATGAGGTGCGCTGGAGCGTGCTCGCCGACGCCGAGCTGGCGCTGCTGGATCGGCGACTGGCCGCCGCTTTGGCCAGGTATCCCGAGGTCTACGCCGCGCTGCTGGACCGCTCGGATCGACGATCCGAGCGCCTGGCGACGGCCAAGGCGATCGTGCAGCTCAACCGCGTCGAACGACGGCTGCTCGCGTTCTTCTGGCACCTGGCCGAGCGCTGGGGGCGCGTCACCACCGAAGGCGTCCTGATCCCGCTCACGCTCTCGCATCGCGCGCTGGCCAACCTGGTCGGCGCGCGACGACCAACCGTCTCTTCCTCCCTCGGCGAACTGGCGCGACGGGGCGAGTTGGCGCGCCGTCCGGATGGGCAGTTGGCTGCTCACCGGCGACCCGGTCGGCGGCGCGTCGCAGGACGCGCTGCGATTCGTGCCGCCGCGCCGACGCTTCGTCTCGCAGGTTGCAGAGCATTCTCTGCACGAGCTGACGGGAACCGCCGGCGGGTCCGCTGACGCCTCGCCGCCCGAACCGCGCTGAGCTGCCCGCCTCCGCGCGGACGGCGGCGCGTGCCGCAGCGACCGTCGAATCGGCCCAGATGCCGCTCAATCCTGGCTGGCCGGCCGCTACTCCGGCTCGAAGATCGAAAAGCGCACGCCCTCTCCCTCCGGCTCGGCGTCGAGGACCTTGCCGTCGAGCAGGCGCGCGGCCGGGGCGTCGAGATAGACATGGGTGCCCTCGGCGTCGATGACGGCGTCGTCGGGCTCAGGCGCCAGGACCGGCTCGAGCGTCAGTGCAGGCCCGTGGCCGTCCATCGATGCAGTCGAGCCGGCGCTGATCCGCAAGCCGCCCTCGCCGACATCGGTGACCGTCTTGATCGCTTCCAGCGCATCGCGGGTGATGCTCATCAACATGCGGTGGCCTCCCTTCAGATGGTCGGCGGCGCGTGCATGGTGGTCGCGCCCGGAACGGGCGGGATCGCGGTGCGGTCTTGCGACGCGAACGGTCTGTCGGCGTCCGCGCCGCCCGCGACCTGATTGCCACCCGCGCTCTGCTCGGTGAGCGCCAAGTCGTTCAGCGCCGGCGGATGCCCGAGTTGCCCGAGCTCTGAGGTGTCGCGTCCGAACGCCAGGCCGGCGGTCCAATCCGTAATCAGCTGCGCTCGTCGCTTGATTCCCGGCATGGTCGTCATGTGGTAGGTGCGGGCCAGGAACCAGGCCGGGAAGCCTCGCCAGCGCAGGCCGAAGGTCTGGGCAACGGCGCGGCGGCGGCCGAGGTCGACGAACAGCCCGAGCGTGCGATAGCGGAACGGTCGGGCGCGGCCCGTTCCGAGTGCGGCGGCGACGTTGCGCGCGACCGTCTTCCCCTGACGAACTGCGTGCTGCGCGGTGGGCGGGCAAGGACGGTCCTTGTGGCTGGGATCCGGGACGGCGGCGGCGTCGCCGATGGCCCACACGTTCGCGCGGCCCTGCACGCGGCAGAAGCGGTCGACGGCGACGCGCCCGTCGCGCAGCGGGAGGCCGAGCTGCTCGACGACCGGATGCGGGCGCACCCCGGCGGTCCAGACCAGGCTGCGGGTGGGCACGGTGTCGCCGGTCGAGAGGCGGATGCGGTCCGGCTCCACGTTCTCGACGGTGGTCTCGGTGAGCACCTCGACGCCGCGTGCGCGCAGCTCTCGGGTCGTGTATTCAGCCAGCCGGGGATGGACCTCGGCCATGATGCGATCACGGGCCTCGACGAGTAGCCAACGCATGCCCTGCAGCCGGCAGCGCGGATACACGGGCAGCACGTCGATCGCGAAGTCCTGCAACTCGGCGAGGCCTTCCACGCCGGCGTAGCCGCCTCCGACGAACGCGAAGGTGAGATAGCCGGCACGCTCGGAGGGATCGTCGAGCGTCTCGGCGATCTCCAGATGCATCAGCAGCCGATTGCGCAGCGTGATCCCCTCGGCGAGCGTCTTGAAGCCGAGCCCGTACTCGGCCAAGCCCGGAACGGGCAGAGTCTTCGACACCGATCCGAGCGCCACGATCAGCTGGTCGTAGCGGATCGTTGCGTCATGGCCCGCGACCGTCGTGACGTGGAGTTCGTTGCGATCGTGGTCGGCCCCGGAGACATGCGCGAGCCGCAGGTCGGTGCGGTCGAGCTGCTCGCGCAGCGGGACCACGACGTGCCTGGGCTCCAGCGCGCCGGCGGCGGCGCCGGGCAGCAGCGGCGTCCAGAGCAGGAAGTTGACGTCGTTGACGAGCGTGATCCGCGCGCTCTCGCGCGGCAAGGCGCGCTCGAGCGCTCGTGCGGCGTGAAACCCGCCGAACCCGCCCCCGGCTATGACCACGTGAAACGGCATCTCCGGTTGGCGTACCCGAGGCCCTGTCTGGGGAACCCGTTGATCGCGAGGTCGCGTGCGGGTGCGGCGAACCGGCGCGCACGGGCATACGCCGCCGTCGCGACGTATGGCTCCCCGCGCAAGGGTCTCGCGGGCCGGTGCCGCGTTCACTCGGACCCCGCACGGGCCAAAGTGGGGGGTCTGGACAGCTCGCTGACAACGGCAGCTGTTCCGTTGTCCGCCGGGTCGCGATGCGACGTCTCGACCGGATCGCCATTGGGCAGACTGATCGGGATGCCTCATCGCCGCACCGTGAACGTGGATGGCGTCGAGCTGAGCGTGGTCGCCAATCGGCCGGGCACGCCACGGCTGCTGCTGCTGCACGGCACGTTCTGGAGCCGGGTATGGACGCCGATCATGGCCGCGCTGGGCGACTCGACGGTGGTCGCAGCGCTCGACTTCCCCGGCTTCGGACCGTCCGGCGGCGAGCTGGATGACCGCCACGCCAGCGTGCCCGACCTCGCCGGCTTGACGCTTCGTTCGGCGGACGTGCTCGGAGCGCGTGACTTCACCGTGGCGGGCCATGACATCGGCGGTGCCGTCGCGCAGCATCTCGCGGTGCATGCATCCGAGCGCGTGCGGCAGCTGGTACTGGTCAACAGCGTCCTCTACGACTCGTGGCCTGTGCCTGCGGTCGCGCGCTTTCGCGATCTCGAGACACGCGTGACGACCACTCCGGAGGAGTTCCGAGACGGGCGACGACTGGCGCTAGGTCGCGCGACCACCCGCGATCTTGGTCAGGACGCGACCGCCGAGTACCTCTCTCCGTGGCAGGACGAGCGACGGATCCGCTCGTGGATGACGATGGCGGCTGCCGCTGACGCACGCTACACGCTCGACCTGCTTCCGGCGCTGCGCGAGCAGGCGCCGCCGACGTTGTTGCTCTGGGGCGCCGAGGACGAGTTTCAGCCGGTCTCCTACGCCGAGCGCTTCGCCGCCGAGGTGCCGTCGGCACAGCTGGTCAGGGTGGCCGGCGCCCGCCACATCCCGATGGAGGACGATCCCGAGCGGGTGGCCGGCGAGCTGTTGGCGTTCCTCGAGCTCATCACGATCACCGAGGTGGCCGGATGAGACTGCTGCTTGTCCGGGTGGCGCTGCCCGCAGCCATCGCGATCGCGGGCGTCGTGCTGCTGCTCATGGGCGGCGACGCCGCCCAGGGCGCTGGAATCGTCCTGATCGGCGTCGCCGGTCTGGTCGTGCTCGCCAACGCGCTCATTCGCCTCGGCCTGCAGAGCGAGCGTGACCGCGAGGGCGAGGAGGCCCGCCGCCGCTTCTTCTCACGCCGTGGTCGCTGGCCGCGAGCCGACGACCAGTAGACGGGCGTCGTGTCGGGACATCGCGCCGTTTGCGGGCAGGGCTGACGGGTAGCGACGCGGTATTGATGATCGAGCTGTATCAGGCCGAATGGTGCCCGCACTCGAGCCGGGTGCGGCAGCGCTTCACGGAGCTGGGCGTCTCGTTTCTCGCGCGACCCGTGCCGGCCGATCCGGCCGACCGCGAGGAGATGCGCCGCAAGGCCGGCACCGATGAGATTCCGGCGCTGCTGCTCGCGGATGGAACCGCCGTCATCGGCGGTGCGGACGCGCTGATCGAGCATCTCGATCGCCAGTTCAGCGAGCGCGCCGACGCCGAAGCGCATCGTGCGCGGGCCGGTCAGGGCGGCCGCGAGGGATGATGCGCCGGGTGGCTGACTCGACGTAGGCGCCGGTCGTGGAGCCGGGCCGGTCGGCATGATCGCCGAGCAGGGCTCGCCGTGCGGGCCGAGCAGTCGCTCGCCGAGGCCCACGAGCCCGATCGCTCGGCCGGGCGCGCCTTGCTGCCGGTCGGATCGGATGATCATGGCCGGTCGGCGCCTGCTCGAGGATCTCGAGTGGCCGTTGCCTAGGCCTGGTTGCAGCCGCTTCACTCGAGTCCGAGCACGACGCTTGCGGCCGCGTTGATCTTCTCCTCGTCGGGTAGGGCGGCCTGCTCGAGGTTCTTGGCGTAGGGCAGCGGGACCTCGGAGGCGCCGACGCGCAGCACGGGCGCGTCGAGGTCGTCGAAGCAGGCGCTGCTGATGCGGGCGGCCAGCTCGGCGGTGATGCCGTATGTTGCCCAGCCTTCCTCGACGCAGAGGGCGCGGTTGGTCTTGGCGACCGAGGCGGCGACGGTGTCGAAGTCCAGCGGCCGCAGCGAGCGCAGGTCGATCACCTCGGCGGAGATGTCGTGCTGGTCGGCGAGCTGCCCGGCGGCCCCCAGCGCGCGCACGACGGCGTAGGAGTGGGCGACGAGGGTGATGTCGGTGCCCTCGCGGGCGACCCTGGCGCGCCCGATCGGCTCGACGGCGTCGGGGTCGTCGGGCACGTCGCCCTTCGTGTTGTAGAGCGGGAAGCTCTCGAGGAACATGACCGGGTCGTCGTCGCGGATGGCGGCCTTGAGCAGGCCCTTCGCGTCGGCCGGGGTGGCGGGGGCGAGGACCTTGAGGCCGGGGACGTGGGCGAACCAGGCGTCGAAGCTCTGGGAGTGTTGGGCGGTGAGCTGGCTGCCGCCGCCGCCGGGCGTGCGGATGACCAGCGGGCATCCGGCCTCGCCGCCGAACATGTACTGGATCTTGGCGGCGTTGTTGACGATCTGGTCCATCGCCAGCAGGCTGAAGTTGACGGTCATGATCTCCACCACGGGGCGCCCGCCCGCCATGGCGGCGCCGATCGCGGCGCCGACGAAGCCTTCCTCGGAGATCGGGGTGTCGCGCACGCGCTGCTCGCCGAACTCCTCGAGCAGCCCGGCGGTGACGCGGTAGGGACCCTCGAAGAGGCCGATCTCCTCGCCGAGCAGGAACACGCGCTCGTCGCGCTCGAGCTCCTCGCGCAACGCGAGCCGCAGCGCCTCGCGCACGCTCATCGTCATCGTGCGCTGATCGGTCGCGGTCACGTTCGCGGGCCCCCGGCGGCCAGGAGGTCCGGCTCGCCGAACGGGGCGCCGCCGGTCATGCGCGCGACCTGCTCGGCCGATGCCGGGTCGCCGTAGACGTGCTCGCCGAGCGACTGTACGTCGGGCTCGGCGCTGTGCTCGGCGAACTCGACGGCCTCGCGCACGCGCGCCTCGGCCTGCTCGCGCAGGCCCTCGACCTCGGTGCTGTCGAGCACGTCGAGCTCGGCCAGGCGGGCGACGGCGCGGTCGAGCGGGTCGTGGCGCTGGTGCTCTTCGACCTCCTCGCGGCTGCGATAGGTCCAGCCCGCATCGGCCACCGAGTGGCCCCGGTAGCGGTAGGTCATGGCCTCCAGCACGGCCGGCCGGCGCTCCTCGCGAGCCTGGCCGAGCAGGCGGCCGGTGGCGTCGCGCACGGCCAGCAGGTCGTCGCCGTCGACGCGCTCGCCTCCGATCCGGTGCGCGCCGGCGCGCTTGTACAGCTCCGGTTCGGCGGAGGCGCGCTCGACGTGGGTGCCCATCCCGTAGACGTTGTTGACGACGTAGAAGACGATCGGCAGGTCCCACAGTCCGGCGAGGTTGAGCGACTCGTGCCACGCCCCCGTGTTGACGGCGCCGTCGCCGAGCTCGCACAGCACAGCGCGCGGCTCGTCGCGGCGCACGATCTCCAGCGCGATCCCGGCGGCGACCGGGAGATGGCCGCCGACGATGCCCCAGCCGCCGAAGAAGTTGCGTCCAACGTCGAGGAGGTGCATCGAGCCGCCGCGCCCGTGCGCGCAGCCGTCGATGCGGCCGAAGAGCTCGGCCATCACCGCCTTCGGGTCGACGCCTCGCGCCAGCGCCAGGCCGTGGTCACGGTAAGCGGCGATGAGGACGTCGTCGTCGCGCATCGCGCCGACCGCGCCGACATGGGCGGCCTCCTGGCCGGTGGCCAGGTGGCAATAGCCGCCGATCTTCGCCGCCTTGTACTGGCGCTCGGCCTCGGGCTCGAAGGCGCGGATCAGCAGCATCAGCTCGAACAGGCGCCGCAACCGGCCCGACTGATCTTGGCCATCATCGGGCCCTCGCGTAGCCTCCGGCTCCCGGGGCTCGGGGGGACGCTCGTCCGGCTGCACGGCTTGGTTGAGAGCCTCGGCGTCGTCGCGCTCCATAGCTTGAGCCTGCCCGCCCGGCGGGCATGTTGAACCGGCGGACGAGCGTTGCGTCCGATCAGGTTTCGCACGCTCGCGAGCGGTGACGACGAAGGGATATGACGAGGCTCCCGATCACGCCGCCGGACGGCTGCGGCGACGGAACTCGTTGATCAGCCCGCCGGCGATCACGACGCGAATCTGACGCTCGGAGAGGTCGTGACGAACCTCGAACCGGCGGTCGCGGGTGCTGTTGCGGACCTGGATCGGCGCGCGGCGGCGCAGCGCGTCGTGGATGCCGTCGAGGTGCAGGACGTCGCCGGCCTCAATGGTCTCGTGGTCCGCCGGGTCGCTGAACAGCAGCGGCAGGATGCCGAAGTTGACGAGGTTCTGGCCGTGGATGCGCGCGAACGACTTGGCGATCACGAGCCGCAGACCGAGGCAGGCCGGGACGAGCGCGCCATGCTCACGGCTGGAGCCCTGGCCGTAGTTTTCGCCGCCGACCACGATATGGCCGGGGCCGTCGCGCAGCGCCAAGGCGCGGTCGTGGCTGGTCTCGTCGATCTGCGCGAAGTAGAACTCCGCCAGCGCCGGGATGTTCGAGCGCAGGCTGAGCGCCCGGCCGGCGGGCATGATCTCGTCGGTGGAGATGTCGTCGCCGAGCGCGTGCAGCACCGGCGCCTCGACGGCGTCGGGCAGCGGCTCGAGCTCGGGCAGCGGCTGGATGTTCGGGCCGCGCCGCAGCTCGCGCTCGGGGTCGGGGTCGGGCGCGACGAGCATACGCGTGTTGGTCGCCTGCTCGCGGGGTGGCGTGAACCGCCGGTAGGGGATCTCAAGGTCGCGTGGGTCGGTGATGCGGCCGCTGAGCGCCGACGCGGCTGCCGTCTCGGGCGAGCACAGGTAGACCTGATCGTCGCGGGTGCCCGAGCGGCCGGGGAAGTTGCGCGGCACGGTCCGCAGCGAGACGGCACCGGTGGCCGGTGCCTGTCCGACGCCGATGCAGCCCAGGCAGCCGGCCTGGTTGAGGCGCGCGCCGGCAGCCACCAGCTCCGCGACGGCGCCCGTGGCCGCGAGCGTCTCCAGCGACTGGCGCGAGGTCGGGTTCACGTCGAACGACACGCCGTCGTCCGTCTGCCGGCCGGCGACGACGTGCGCGGCGATCTGAAAGTCGCGCAGGCCCGGGTTGGCCGAGGAGCCGATCAGCGCCTGCGTGATCTCGGTGCCCGCGACCTCGCGCACCGGCTTGACCCTGCCGGGACTGGAGGGCAGCGCGATCAGCGGCTCGAGCGTCGACAGGTCGAGCTCGTCCGCGACGTCGTAGCGGACGTCGGCGTCGGGCAGGATCTCGACCCAGTCGTGCTCGCGCCCCTCGGAGGCCAGGAAGCGCCGCACCTCGCCGTCGGACGGGAACACGCTCGTGGTGGCGCCGAGCTCGGCGCCCATGTTGGCGATCACGTGCCGGTCCATGGCGCTCAGCTGCTCGAGCCCAGGCCCGTAGTACTCGACGATGCGCCCGTAGCCGCCGTCGACGTCGTGTCGGCGCAGCATCTCGAGGATCACGTCCTTGGCGCTGACCCAATCCGGCAGCTGACCGACCAGCCGCACACCCCAGATCTCGGGCATCTTCACGTGGTACGGCTCGCCGGCCATCGCCATCGTCACGTCGAGCCCGCCGGTGCCGATCGCCAGCATCCCGAGCGAGCCGGCGGCGCACGTGTGCGAGTCCGAGCCCAGCAGCGTCCTGCCGGGTGCGCCGAAGCGCTGCATGTGCACGGGATGCGAGACGCCGTTGCCGGCTTGGAGAACCACAGCCCCCACTTGCGCGCCGCCGAGCGCAGGAACAGGTGATCATCAGCGTTGCGATAGTCGGTCTGCAGCAGGTTGTGGTCGACGTACTGCGCCGACAGCTCGGTGCGGACCTGCGGGAGCCCGAGCGCCTCGAACTCCAGCATCACCATCGTGCCGGTCGCGTCCTGCGTGAGCGTCTGGTCGACCCGCAGCGCGACCTCCTCGCCCGGGGTCATCTCACCGTCGAGCAGATGCGAGGCGATCAGCTTGTGCGCGACGCTCGAACCCATGCCTTCGATCTACCCCCGACCGGCGCTCAGCCCACCCGGGTGCGGCCGCCCGTACGGCCGCCGCACCCAGCTGCGCGGGGGAGGTGAGTTCACGGCTCAGCGGCCGGCGACAGCGGGCTCTTGCAGCCCGGTGGCGTCGGCGCCCTGCTTGGCCGCCTCGGCCTGGATCAGCTGGCGGTTGACGTGGTCCCAGTTGACGTTGCGGAAGAACGCCTCGACGTACTGCTTGCGCCCGTCCGGCGTGGCGCCGAAGTCGCGCACGTAGGCGTGCTCGTAGACGTCGATCGCGAGCACCGGGACCATGTTGTAGACGGCCCACAGATTCTGCGTGTCGAGGATGTAGTTGAACAGCGACCCGTCGTTGAGGTCGTAGCCGACCAGCACCCAGCCACGCGCAGCGCTGGCCGCCTTCTTGACCGCGTTCTGCCACTTCTCGACGCCGTTGAACTCGCCGTCGATCAGCTCGGCGAAGCGGCCGGTCGGCTCGCCGCCGTCGCCGCCGAGGTGGCCGAAGTACAGGTCGTGGTTCTTGTAGCCCAGCAGCGCGAACGTGTAGTCGACCGACACGGCGCGCAGCGGCGAGTACACCTGGTTGCCCTCGATCTGGTCGTACTCGAACTCGTTGAGGATGCGCCGGCACTCGTTGGCCTTCTTGGCGTAGCCCTCATACAGCGTGTAGTGGTCCTCCATCGTCTGCCGGGAGATCCCGTCCAGATCACGGTCAAACGCCGCGAACTTGCGCGGCTTGAGCTCGTCCCAAGGCATGCGGCTCCTCTCGTCTGTTTGCGCTCTCTGATCAACCTCCCCACTGTGGCCGGGCCCGAACCAGCCGATCCGCAACTGCAGTCGGCGCGATGACCGCAACGCCACCGGCGCTGTGTCGCGCACGGGCGGCGGGGTAGGGAGATCGCATGCCACAGCTTGTGATCGTCGGCTACGACGGCTCGCCCGACGCCGAGCGAGCGATCGACTTCGCGGCGACCCGGCTCGATGCCGGGGCCGCGCGGGTGGTGACCGTCTGGGAGCCCGGCCTGGCCGCCGCTCAGGCCACGCCGACGCTCGCGGGCCCGGTGCCACCGTCTCCCGAGGAGGACCGTCGGCTCGAAGCCGCCGCACGGGAGATAGCGGACGCCGGCGCCGCCCGCGCCCGCGCTGCGGGGCTACGCGCCGAGCCCGAGACCCGCCTCGGCATCGGAGTCGGCCAGACCGCCGAAGCCCTGTTCGAGGTCGCCGAGCAGCACGACGCCGATCTGGTGGTGGTCGGACGGCGCGGCATGGGCCTGATCAGGTCAGCCGTGCTGGGCAGCGTGTCCGACGCCGCCGTGCGCGACGGGCGCCGCCCCGTGCTCGTGGTTCCCGGTCCCGACGAGTAAACGCCGATCACGAAGCGCGGTTGGCCGGTGGCCCGGCCGCAGCCCGGACCGTCTCCTCGGCGGCATCCACCGGGTCGCCGAGGCCGGCGGACGCCCACCCGTCCAACACCTGCCCGGCGCGGCGACCCACGTCGAGCAGGTCGTCGTCGGCGGGTGTGATCTCCTCGACGACGTGTGAGCCCACACCTGGTGCGCGTACGCTCCCGAGCCCGCCGGCCGGCAGCGGGCCCAGCTCGGTGCCGCTACGCGCAGCGGCAGTCGCGAGGATCCCGTTGATCCCGTCGCCGGGATAGCCGTAGACGCGGCGGATCCCATGCTCGTGCAGACGGTCGAGGATGTGCGCGCCGACGGTCTGCGCCATCGCTCAGCGCTCCAGCGCGTCGTAGGTCACCACGACCCCCGCACCGTAGAAGAGATGCGGGATCATGTCGGCAGCCCAGTCGGCCGGCGACCAGGACCGCGGGTCCGTCGTGCCCAGCGCGACGCTGCCCACGTCGGCGGCCGCCATGACGCCGAGCCCAACCACGACGACCGCGACCGGCTGCGGGACCCAGCGACCGGCCGGCCGCAACAGACCGTATGCGGCGCCGCCGGCCGCGCCCGTCACGAAGCCCATCAAGGCGCCCAGTCCGGAACGGCGCGCATCCGCCCAGTCGTCCTGCCCCAGCGAGACACCGGCCCGCTCCGTCATCCGCTCGACGTCCTGCTCCGGGATCGGACTGAACGGCCGCCCCCGCAGGACCATGTCGACATATGTGGCGGCGTTGAGCATCGCTGTGCCAACCGCGCCGGCCGCGAGCCCGTTGAGAAACCTACTCATCCTCAAGGCGCTACCCGCACACGCTGACCGGCACGCGACCAATGCGCGATCCGGATGCCGCGCCGCGCGAGTCAGGTCCGGGCGGTCTCGACTCACTCCGCGCCGGGACGACGAGCACCGGTCGCGATGTCCAGCAGATGCCGAGAAACCATCGGCCGTGCCGCCAGCGTCAGCCTTGAGCCCGCAGCCCCTGCTCGTGCCACGCCAGCCGCTGCGGTATCGCGCGCGGCCCGCTCCAGCTGCGCATCCTGCTCGGCTGTCTGTTCGTCATGAAGTTGTCGACCACGCGGTCAGCGTCAGCTGAAACGTCGTAGCCGATGTCGTAGTCGTTGCCGCAGACTTCGCAGACAGCCATCGCTGATCTCCCTCGTCGGACGCAGGCCTGACCGCCGCTGTACCCGGCGAGTCGCTCGGCGATGCTCGAACGGAAGCGACGACGTGGTCAGCATCGTGGGGTTGGGGGTAGGCCGGTGGCGTGAGCTCCGAGCAACTGCGGCGTTATCGCAGGGCGGCCGACTACCTGGCCGCGGCGATGATCTTCCTGCAGGACAACGTCCTGTTGCGTGATCCGTTGCGCGTCGCGCATCTGAAGCCGCGGCTCCTGGGGCATTGGGGCACGTGTCCGGGCATCACGTTCGTGTACGCCGGGCTCAATCGCTTGGTCCGCGAGACGGATGCGAGCGTGCTGCTGGTCACGGGCCCAGGCCACGGCGCGCCGGCGAACCACGCGAATCTTTGGCTCGAGGGCACGCATGGCGACTTCGACGACGCGTTGTCGCGGGACCTTGCGGGCTTGACCGGGCTGGTTCGGCGCTTCTCGTGGCCCGGAGGCTTTCCGAGCCACCTCTCGCCTCATGTCCCGGGCGTGATCCACGAGGGCGGCGAGCTGGGATATGCGCTGGCCACTGCGTTCGGGGCGGCGCTCGACAACCGGGAGCTGGTGGTGGCGTGCATCGTCGGCGACGGGGAGGCGGAGACTGGACCGACTGCGGGCGCGTGGCACTCGACCAAGTACCTGGATCCCGTGACCGGTGGCGCCGTCCTGCCGATCCTGCACGTCAACGGTTACAAGATCGCGTCGCCGACGCAAGCGGGCACGATGAGCGACGAGGAGCTGGCGGCGCTGTACCGGGGCTACGGCTGGATGCCCCGCATCATCGACGTCCGCGAGCCGTACGGCGACGAGGGCGAGGACCCCGATGGCGTGCTGGGCGAGGCGCTCGACGACGCGTACCGCGCGATTCGCGCGATCCAGGACCGGGCGCGGAACGGAGACCGGCCGGCGCGACCGGCGTGGCCGATGCTGGTCGTGCGCAGCCGCAAGGGCTGGGGAGCGCCGGCCGCGGTCGAGGGAGTGCCGATCGAGGCGACCTTCCACGCGCACCAGGTACCACTGGCCCGCGTCCACGATGATCCGCAGCAGCTCGCCGCCCTCGAAGCGTGGCTGCGGTCCTACCGCCCGCATGAGCTGTTCGGCGACGACGGGCGACCAGCATCCGACATCCTCGCCGCCTGCCCGTCCGGAGACCGCCGGCTGGGCGCCAATCCCGTCGCCAACGGCGGCCGCCTGCGAACATCGCTCGACCTGCCACCGCTTGAGCCCTACGCCGTCGACGTGCCAGACCGCGGTGGCGGGTCGGTCGGCGCCACGCCGACGCTCGGGCCGTGGCTGGCGGAGGTGATGCGGCGCAGCGACGAGCGCCGCAACTTCCGGATCGTCTGTCCAGACGAGCTGGAATCCAACAAGCTGGAGGCGGTGCTGTGCGCCACCGGTCGGGCGTACCAGTGGCCCGTCGAGGGCTACAGCGAGCACCTGTCACACGACGGGCGCGTGATGGAGGTGCTGTCCGAGCACAACTGCCAGGGCTGGCTCCAGGGCTACCTCCTGACCGGGCGCCATGGCCTGTTCCCTTGCTACGAGGCGTTCGTGTCGATCGTCGACGGCATGGTCAATCAGTACGCCAAGTTCCTCAAGATGTCCGGGGAGGTTGCATGGCGCGCGCCCGTGGCCAGCCTCAACTACCTGCTGACGAGCGAGGGCTGGCGCCAGGAGCACAACGGCTACAGCCATCAGGGGCCCGGCTTCATCAACCAGCTGCTGAACAAGAAGAAGGACGTCACGCGCATCTACCTCCCGCCCGACGCCAACACGCTGCTGGTCACGATGCGCCACTGCCTGGCCAGCACCGGCTACATCAACCTGGTCGTGGCCGGCAAGCAGCCGGCGGTGCAGTGGTTGACCCTCGAGGAGGCCGAGCGGCACTGCCGCGCGGGCGCCGGCGTGTGGCGCTGGGCGTCCTCGGACGACGGGGCAGACCCGGACGTGGTGCTGGCGTGCGCGGGGAACATCCCGACCGTCGAGACGCTCGCAGCCGCCGCGATGCTGCGGCGCGACGCGCCCGAGCTGCGCGTGCGCGTCGTAAACGTCGTCGACCTGCTCGCCCTCCCTCCGAGCGACCAGCATCCGCACGGGCTCTCGCGCGAGGAGTTCGAGGAGTGCTTCGGCGTTGGAACGCCCGTCGTCTTCGACTTCCACGGCTATCCGTCGGCGGTGCACGAGTGCCTGCATGGACGCGAGCACCCGGCGCGCTTCCACGTCAAGGGCTACATCGAGGAGGGGACCACCACTACCCCGTACGAGCTGCTGGCCAGCAACGGCGTCTCACGTCACGACATCGCGATCGAGGCGCTGCGTCGCGCCCGCGGATGGTCGACCAGGGGCGGCGAGCTGGCGGAGCGCTACGCCCGCGAGCGCGACGAGATTCGATCCGAGCTGCGCCGGACCGGCGTGGATCCCGATCGGGTCACCAGCTGGACCTGGTCGTGAACGTGCTCGTCGTCAACGCCGGCTCCTCGAGCCTCAAGCTCGATGTGCTCGACGAGCGCGACGAGCGGATCGCGACGCAGGACATCGACGCCTCACCGGCCGGCCCCGAAGCGCACGACGCCCTCGCTGACTTCCTCGAACGCGCGTGCGACGTCGAGGCGGTCGGCCATCGCCTCGTCCACGGGGGACCCGACATCACGCGGCCGACCGTCGTCGATGATGCGCTGCGCCGTCGCCTCGACGCTGTGGCTCAGCTCGCGCCCATGCACGTGCCCGCGGCCCTGGACGCGATCGATCTCGCGCGGGCGCGACTGCCCGGCGTGCCCCACGTCGCCTGCGTCGACACCGCCTTCCACGCCGACATGCCCGAGCCGGCGCGCACCTACGCACTGCCCGAGGAGTGGCGCCGGCGCTTCGGGCTCCGACGCTACGGCTTCCACGGTCTCTCCTACGCCTGGGCGCTCCGCCGCACCGCCGAGCTGCTCGGAAGTGAGCCGTCCCGCCTGCACGTAGTGCTCGCTCATCTCGGCGGCGGTGCGTCGGTCTGCGCGGTCCGCGATGGGCGGAGCGTCTGGACCTCGATGGGGTTCACCCCGCTCGAAGGGCTCGTGATGGTCAAGCGCTCGGGCAGCGTCGATCCCGGCATGCTGCTCTGGCTGCAGACGGCGCACGGCCTGTCGGCGGAGGAGGTCTCCGAGGCGTTGCAGCACCGGTCCGGGTTGCTCGGGCTCTCCGGCGGCCGCTCCGGCGACACCCGCGAGCTCGTGGCCGCGGCCGAAAGCGGCGATCAGGCGGCCGAGCTTGCGCTGGCCGTCTACACACTGCGAGTACGCCAGGAGATCGCCGCAGCCGCGGTGAGCCTCGACCGGCTTGACGCGCTGGTATTCACCGGCGAGATCGGCGCCGATCAGCCGGAAGTCCGCCAAGCCGTCTGCGACGGCCTCGGCGTCATCGGCCTCAGGGGCACGCTCGACGCGCGCCAGGATGCCGACCGCGTGCTCGGTCGCTCGGCCGCGGAGGTCGCCGTCCTGCTGATCCATCCGCGCGAGGATCGGCAGATCGCCATGGAGGTGCGCCGGACGGTGACCGGGACGACCGCACGACAACGCTAGCTGCTGCGGTGTGCCAATCACTCCGGCCGCTCGCGCGGCCGCTCGTCCGCCAGCAGCCGCCGCTGATGGCGGGCCTTTCGCGGTCAAGCCAGTTCTCGTGGCCCCGCTGATACATCGAACTGGCAGATCTCCCCAGGCCGATAGATCGTGCGCTGATCGGTGCGCGGCCCGCGGACAGCGGACGCACCTCGCGCAGGTAGTCATCAACGATCGTCTTGCCGCCCCCGAACCCCAACGGCGCGATCAGCTCGCGGATGCGCCGCCCGGTCAACAGCGGATCGTCCTTCAACAGCCCGTGGATCTCGTCCTTAAACGGATCAAGCTTCGATCCTGCCGGCGCCCTGGAATACCTCGGCGGCACCGGCGAACGCAACACCGCGCGGATCGTGTTGCGCGACCGCCCAGTCCGCCTGACCAGCTCATTGATCGACACCTTGTGCACGAAGTGCTCCCGGCGCAGCTCGGCCCACTGCTCCACACCGACTACCCCTTCGCCTCCCACGCTCGATCGCGACGACCAAGCGAGAGTCCGGCTCACCCCGGACGCCTCCGCCACGCGCCCCCGGGGGTCAGATTTCGACCGGCGGAGGGGGGTCAGTTTTCACCCGGCGCCGACAGATGGACATGGAGAGCGGTTGTGGATGGGCTTCAGGCTGGCGTAGCCGAGCCGCATCACCCGTGCCGGCGGGCGTCGATCGCCGCCGCCAGCTCGCCGGCAGCGGTCCGAAGCGCCGCCGTGTTCGACGCGTAGCGCAGACCCCGGCCTCGAGGCCCGAGAAGATGAGATCGCGCAGCGGCTCCCAGCTCGCCGCAATCTCTGGGTTCATCAGCGTTTGGCCGAGCGCCTCGGATGGCTCGAACACCGCCCTTCGAGCGTCCTCACGTACGGGGTTTGCGGCATGCGCCAACGGCGTGGTCAACTGGGCGGCGTCAGGTGACGATGACCGATTCGGTTCAGGCCTCGACGCGGTCGGTGAGCTCCGGATGTCCCTCCTCCTGGGCGCAGTGGGCGCAGCAGTACATCGATCCGCCGGCTTCGTGACCGTGTCCGATGATCGCGCAGCCGCAGTGCTCGCAGCGCGGCGCGAGTGCATGAATCGCGCATTCGAAGGAGTCGAAAGTGTGGGCGGCTCCCGCGACGGTGATCTCCATGCTCTTGTCGTAGTCGTTGCCGCAGACTTCGCAGATTGCCACAGGACATCCCTCCGCTGGTTCGAGTGAGATTGCGTTCGAAAGCGCCACTACCCGTGATCGCGGCGGTACACCCGCCTCGGTGGTTGGCGTGCGGCCCGTCGTACCCTGGTTGGTATGACCCCGATCCAACTGCTCCTCGGAGCCGTCGGTCGGCGGCTTCCCCTCGCTCGCACTACGGCGATCGGCAGCGCACGCGTCGCGAGGACCAGCGACTGCAGCGGCGTCAGCGGACCGGCGATCGGCGCGCGCGTGCGGCGCTGACGCAGCGCTACCTGCCGCTGGCGCGACGGTTGGCGTCGCGCTACCGGAAGGGCAATGAGCCGTTCGACGACCTGGTCCAGGTCGCCTCGCTCGGCCAGGTCAAGGCGCTCGAGCGCTGGGACCCGATCGCGGGACGGCATTCTCGACGTTCGCCGTGCCGACCATCCTCGGGGAGTTACGGCGCTGCTTCCGCGACAGCACGTGGGCGGTCCGGCCACCGCGCGGACCCCAGGAACTGGCCCAGCAGGTGGCGCAGGCCCGTGATCGCTTGTGGCAGGAGCTCGGCCGGGCCCCCGCCCAGGGGGAGGTTGCGGTCGCGCTCGGGCGCAGCGACGAGGAGGTGCTCGACGGGCTCGAGGCCGGCGCTGCTCAGTATGCGGACTCGCTCGACGCTCCGCTCGCCGACCAGGAGGGCGCGTCTGCGACTCGTCTGGAGCAGCTTGGGGCGTCTGATCCCGGTTACGCGAACGTCGAGGCGCGAGCGATGGTCGACGAGCTCGCCAGCGTGCTTGATACGCGCGCTCGTCTCGTGCTCCGGCTGCGCTTCCGAGAAGGTCTGCTCCAGCGCGAGATCGCCGACCGCGTGGGCTGTTCCGCAGATGCATGTCTCGCGCATCCTGCGCGACTCGCTCGACCGGCTGGCGACGTCGCGCGGCGCGACCGTCCGGGAACACGCGACGGTTCCGCGCGCAGGGCGGTGGGTAGGCGAACACCAACCGGCAAATCCGGATGAGGAGGTTGACATGTTGACGCTGACTCCGACCGCGGCGGACGCGGTCCGCGAGCTGGTCGCCGGCAGCCCGATCGAGGACGGCGGCGGTGTCCGTATCTCGGCTGCCGCGCCGACGTCTGAAGGAACGCCGTTGCAGGTGGCGGTGGCCGACGAGCCGGCCGCGACCGACGAGACCGTCGCTGAGCGCGGCGCCAAGGTCTTCGTCGCCGCCGAGGCTGCCCCCTTCCTGGACGGCAAGGTGCTGGACGCCGACCTGGATTCCGGCCGCG
>JAABUR0100003418.1_pt1 | contig 22346 bp, 28 predicted proteins | sample 5560091 | NCBI WGS metagenome assembly JAABUR01 (sample SAMN10711879, study PRJNA513375) | rock metagenome | isolation source: Antarctica rocks | place: Antarctica: Victoria Land, University Valley sud
GCCTTCGCACACGGCAGCGGCCGCGCGGCCGGCGCGCCCGCGCCCGCGCCCGCCGCCGGCGTCCCGGTCGCCGCCGGCGGCGACGCGGCGCTCGCGCCTGCGGCAGCCGCGCCGGCCGACCGCGGCAGCGCGGCAGAGGCGCAGCCGGCGCCCGAGGACGCCGCCGCGGCCGGGGCGGCCAACGGCGTGGCGGAGCGCGGCGGTGCCGGCGCCGAGCGGGCGAGCGCGGCGCAGGGCCTGCCGCCCGCGCACGGCGCTGCAGCGGGCAGGAAGCGCGCGCGGACCGAGGCAGGGGCGGAGGCGGGCGCGGGCAAGCGCTGCGCCGGCGGGGCGGGCGCTGGCGAGAACGGCGCAGCCGAGCCGGCCAGCGCGCCGGAGCTACTTGCGGCGCGCACCGCGGCGGCACTGCGGCGCGGCACGGCAGAGGTGCCTGGGCGGGCCGCCGCGGGGCCGGCCGCGGGCGAGGAGCGGGCGGGCGCGGGCGCGGCGGGCGCCGCAAACGGCGCGGGCGCGTCGGGCGGCGCAAACGGCGCGGAGTCCGCGGGGCTAGGCCGTGCGGCGCGGCCGCGGGCACCCGGCGCCAGCCCCGGCGCGACGCCCGCGCGCGGCGACTCGGCAGAAGAGGACGCCAGCGGCGCCAGCCGCCAGCGCTCTGAGCTGGCTCTGGAGGACCTGGATGGCATTGCGCAGGTGCAAAGACATCAAAGCTCATCTGCGGACAAAGTCTGCCTACTAGTTGTGCGTCGAGTGCTGCTGACGTTGCTGCGAGGCGCTGTGGCATGCGCTCAGTGCAGGGCTCTGCCAGGGCGGCATGCCTCGGGTCGTCCTGCGTTGCCCTTGTGAGCAACCTCCCTGAAGTCTCAACGACCTTTTGCAGGAGCGCTCCTAAGTTCACAGCGCCAGGCGGTGTGCGTTTGCAGCCACTTGAGCTGCAGTGCTCGTGCCTGGTATTCGTGACAAGCAAGATTGTGCTACCGCACGGCGCTGCGCGACAGAGCACTGCTCTCGCGGCCGCCGACGCTGCGGCGGCGGCGGATGGCGAGGGCGCGGCGGCGGCGTCGGACACGGCGGCAGCGGTGGCCGAGGCCGAGCTGGCGCAGCACGCGGGCGACGTGGGCGAGTGGCTGGGCGTCGACGGCGGCGCCTCGCAGGTGGCAGGAGCTTGCGCTCTGGCATCTTTCTTTACATGCCGTTTGCCTCCTCATCTGCTGAACGAGTCAGAGTGGCTTGTGTCGTTGGCCTCTTCACTCGTACCTGAACTTGACATGGGATCGGCACTCTGGCGTGCATGGCCATGCCGAACTTGGTTTGTGCGTCGCTGCACTACGCACAGGCATTGGCGTGCAGCAAGTCAGGCATGCGGAACTCTTGTGACAAGAGGGGCAAGAGGGGCGGGCTGGACATGCGCTGGCAAGGCTGCCGTGCGCGGGGCGGCAGGGCGCTATGAGGGCGAGCACGCCCGATGCCAAGAGCGCGCTGGAGGTGGCTGCCAGGCCCCCGACGCCTTGCCTCTGCCGGCCACCCAGCCTTCTCTCTGGGCCATGCCCTGGGGTGTCTGGGCGGTTTGGTGCCCTGGCCTGTGGGAAAGCGGCGGGCGCCAGCCTCGTCTGCAAAACATGTCAGCCCATAGTTGTTGCGTAGCAACACCAACTTGTTGCAAGCGGCAAGGTGGGAGCATGCGATCATCGCGCCCCCCGCTTGGGTATGTTGACCAGATTCCTATGACCGAATGGGTGTTGAGAGAGGGTGTACAAGGGAGGGCGGGGCGCGCGCGCGCAGGGACGCGGCGCGCCGGCGCAGGTGGCAAAGCGCGTCAGAGTAAGGTGTGCAGGCGCCTGGCGCATATGCGGCACATGCGGCTCCCCGTGCCATGCTGTCATCAAGCTCGTGTATCAGCGCGCCCGTGCAGTCGCAGGCGGTTTGGGGCTCGACGCGGCAGTGCACCGCGCCTAGTTGTTTCCGTGAGCGCATGCAGTCCTGAGATGACGCAAGCCTGCTGGCGTGGTGCGGTGCGTCGCGCCGTCGCGCCTGCGCCAGCCAGCGCACATGAGGGCGGCGCGGGCGGGTGCGGGCGCAGGTTCAACGCGGCGCCCGGCGCGGGAGCCTGAGGGTGCGCGGGGTGTCCGGGCCTGATCAGGCCTGTGTAACGCGCGCTGTGCACGCATGGGAGCGCTGCCAGGCAGTCGCCGGCGCCGGGCGGCGTATGCCAGCCCTGCGCGCGCGCGCGTCCGTGGCGCGCGACCGGCATCGCTGGTGAGCGCCCGTCCTCGCGGCGCAGGCCGTGCAGTTTGGGCGCACTGACGTTCTTTGAAGTAAGTAAGCGCAGGCGAGGCCTGGTTGCGCATGCACCCATGGCGAGCTCAGCGTAGGCGCACGCTTCACGGTTGTCCTGTTTGGTGGGGCTTTCAGGGCGCTGTGTGCCGCGCTGAGCGCACGCCGCGGGGCTGTGGATGCATTGTGCAGGTGTGCTTCTCTGTGCAAATATGTAACACAGATTTGAGGCCGCCTGTGAATGAGTTGTCCTTCAATTGTCAAGCCAGTGCTGACATACCCTTGGCAAACCCCCTGCAACTGTCAGCAATATATTTTCCTGGTAGGGCGTACTAACAGCAGACAAGCGTATCAAGAGCACCCCTCACGCCGTGCAGAAGTCCAGCTGCAGGGGATGTGAAACGCTGGATGCTCTGATGGTGAGGTGAAGCCAAGCGGACGAAACAAGGTAACAAGATGAGGTTGCACTGTCAGCACAGCGCAAACCTGCGACCCCAAGCAGGTACGTCCTGCCTGTGCTCTGCGCTCTGCGCTGCCTTAGCAAACAGCCATGCGGGGTGTTGCAGGCGCGTAGATGTTTCATCGTAGAGAAGCACAGACAAGCTCATCTGCTGCAGGATGCTGCTATCGGGCGGGGCGCCGGGCCATACCAGCATGCTCGGCGGCCAAAGCGCCAAGCGCGCCCGGGGCGCAGCGCGTAGCGGACCTGGTGCGGCCATGCGCCGCATCGCTGCGTCGTGTGACGTAGTACACTCTTTTTACGCTCAGCAACAGTGCCCCTGTGCTGCATCTTGCCACCAGTGGACCCTCCGAAGGCATAACTTGCAGCAAAGTGGGTGAGCTTGTGAGCGTGTGTCTGCCCTGCGTGAGAGGCCCGTAGTCGACCGCAGAGTTGTGCGCAGGTGGATGGCCGAGCAGCGAGCGGCCCCGACCTGTCTGTGACCCACTTCAGCGGCCTGAAGCTGCCCAACCCCTTTGTCATCGGCAGCGGTGCGCTCGCTGCTCTGGTGCTTCACGCAGGCCGTTGCGTCGTGGTGCTTTCGTCCTGATCAAACCTGCTGGGCTTGCGCGGTTCGCATCGCGGACTGCTTGCGCCGTATGTGGAGCACGCACATGGGTGCTAGCGGCCACTGGTCTGCGTGGCGCCGGGCTCGCAGGGCCGCCAGGCACAAACTACGCGGTTATGAAGAAGGCGTTCGACGAGGGGTGGGGCGCGGTCATCGCAAAGACGGTGTCCTTGGACTCCTCAAAGGCGCGCCGCCGCCCGCTTTAAAGCTGCTGGGAGAGGTGCAGGGATATCATGATGCCGGTCTGCCTGTGTCGGGCCCTGCACCTGCCCCTGCGCCGCTGCCTGCAGCCGTGCAACACAGGCAGCGTGCGTCGCTGTAACAGGCGCAGCGGTGTGCATGCAACCAGCGCAGCGCCTGAAGGAAAGCCCCTGCAGGCAGGATTGGGATTCTCTTGAACTTACTATGCCATCGGACTTGCATGCATTGCATGGCAGATCACGCCGGCGACTAAGCGCGAGGCCATGCGCGGCGCAGGTGGTGAACGTGACCCCGCGGTATGCGCGCATGAAGGCCGCCGACAACCGGGAGGTGCGGCGCCCTCAGTGCGCTTGGCCCTTGGCCGCCGCCTTTGCTACCTTCAACGAGAGATGTCTTCCTTGGCGCGGCGGGCAAAAGCAAAGGCAGTGCTGCCGAGCCTTAAGTCGCAGCGTCATGCCTGCCCTGCCGCATGCGTATGCACTGAGAGCCGGTGCACCTGCGGTGTGCCCAGCACGTCGTGCGGCTCAATCGTCACGAGCGTCCCTAGCCTCGGTGGACACCTCAGGGAGGGCACTAGACACAGCAGCATGCACGCAGGTGATCGGCTGGGGAACAGGAGCCTCTGCAGGTCGCCCCACGGAAGGCACCGAGCGCAGCAGCGTGCTCGCAGGTCATCTGTAGGTCGCCCCAGGGAAGGCGCCGAGCGCGGCCGCGCGCGCAGGTGATCGGCTGGGAGAACATTGAGCTGATCAGCGACCGGCCGCTGGAGGTGATGCTGGAGGACATGGCGCGCCTCAAGGCCGAGTACCCAGACAGGCGCGGCCCCCTACCCTGACCCTTAGCCCGCCTCCCAGCTTGTCCCGCGGGCCATGCGCAGTCCAGCGCATGCCTGCTTGGTATCTGCGCGTCATGGCTGCGCCTCAAGTGCCAGTGCCCGGACTGGCGCGCCCGTCTCCCAGCTTGCCCCGCGGGCCATGCGCAGCTCAGCGCACGCCTGCTTGGCATCTGCGCATCTTGGCCGCTCCGAGGTACTGAAGTCGACTCGCACCTCCAGTGTCAGGAAGCAGCCTGGTCTTACACGCAGCTGGAAGCCTTGTGACAACACAATATTTAGCGCCGAGTGCCAAGTGTGGGGCACACGTGCACGGCCCAGTTCTCACCATCAGAAGAGAAACATACCCGCTTGGCGGCGTAAATGATCTTTGTTTCACTTGCACTCCCCTGCAGCATCACCTCTTGTGGTTGGTGCGCGTCGAGGACACGTTAGCGAGCGCGCGGGCAGGGTGTTGATCGCCTCGATCATGGAGGAGTACGACCGTCCGGCCTGGGAGCAGCTAATCGAGCGCTGCGAGGAGGCCGGCGTGGACGGCTTTGAGATCAACTTCAGCTGCCCGCACGGCATGCCTGAGCGCCGCATGGGCATGGCCATGGGACAGGACTGCGAGCTGCTGCGCGAGGTGTGCGGCTGGATCAACGCAAAGGCCACCGTGCCCGTCTGGGCCAAGATGACGCCCAACATCACGTGCGCGCCGGGCCGCCTGCAGCGCTCGCCTGCTGCCCGTGCGGCAGCTGATGCACCCGTGCATCTATGCACCCCACTCGTTCTGTGCGTATGTACTGGTGTCAGGCTTGCAGCGGGTGCGCGCAGCGCCGCACGTTCAGGAGATGTGCGCCGGTGCCTGAAGCGCTGTGGTCGTGCTGCTGGCTGTGGCAGGTGAAGCGATCGCATACCATTGCAGCCGCACGATGGTGACTCTATGCATTACTGTAGGACAGAAGCTGAGCAAGACGGCGTTTCATTAGCTGTCAGGATGCGTGCCTCGAACCGAGTGCGCACGCCGCGCAGGGACATAGCAATGCCCGCGGCGGCCGCGCTGGGCGCCGGCTGCGAGGGCGTGGCCGCAATCAACACGCTGACCAGCGTCATGGGCATCAACCTGGACACGCTGCGCCCGGAGCCCTGCGTGGAGGGCTACTCCACGCCCGGCGGCTACTCCAGCAAGGCCGTGCGGCCCATCGCGCTGGCCAAGGCGCGCGCCCGGCGCGCCGCGTGTACCCTACCCGAGCCCTAACCCCACCCATGCCTGGCCTGCCCAGGCATGCGCCGCGGCAGCAGCGGCGCGCCGTGTGGCGGGCCCATTGGCCTGCTCCAGCCAGGTCGACACCCTGGTCGGGGCGGCCCTGGATCGCCCCCGAACCCTCCTCTCAGCCAGGCCTCTGGTGCTCGCGCAGGCCTTGGCCATGCTCGGCATTTGTAAGAGCCGGCTGCGTCTGTCTGCACCAAGATCATGTGTCACGCCCGCCTGGTCATGGTCTCAGCCACTCACGCGCCGGCTGCTGCAGCTCTGCAAGGCCGGCACACGCTGGCGGCGCCAAGCCGCACGGGCATGCAGTTGCCGGTGGGCCTGCACGGACTCGTCTCAATCCGGATGCCCCTGCTCTTGGCAACCAGCATGTGCGCGGCACATGCCTCACCCCGCCCCACGCCGCGGGCGGCGCGCGCAGGTGATGGCGATCGCGCAGGTCATCGCGCGCGACTACGGCGGGCAGCGCGACCTGTCGGGCCTGGGCGGCGTGGAGACCGGGCGCGACGCGGCCGAATTCCTGCTGCTGGGCTCCAACAGCGTGCAGGTGCGCGCCGGCCCCCGGCCACAGGGCGTCTCATAGGGTTAGGGTAGGGCGTGTCGGACGCGCGGAGGCCAGGGTGCGGCGCCTGCGCGGCCTCCTCTCTCGGTGCTGCGGCAGAGGCTGCCGTGCCCCCGCGCCCGTCCGGCAAATGGACACCCCGTCCTGCGGCGTATTTAGCGAGTTCCCTGAGGGCTTGCTGGTCTGCCTCCAATTGAGACCGGGGCGCACACCAGCTCGCCGGCGGCATTGTGCGACCCTTTGTGCTGCACAATGAATACCCTCTGAAGACCCTAGCCCATAGCCGGCAAGTTCTCACGGATGTTGGTCAGCCACGTGCGCCCATGCGGCATGGACAGTGGAAAGGCCAGAATTGCACACCAGCGCGACCCTGTGCTGCCCTAGGTTGTACGTTTGCAGAGCGCACGGCCTGCACTTGCACCGTCTGCGCCTGCACAGCAGCGCGCAGTGCCCGCGGGCTCCGACCGCGCCTGCGGGCGCGCGGCTGAGCCGCGCGCGCGCGCGCGTGGGCAGGTGTGCACGGGCGTCATGCTGCACGGCTATCCGCTGGTCAAGAGCCTCTGCGGCGACCTGCAGGCGCGCCCCCGCCGGCGCTGCGCGCCCGCCGGCGCTTGGGACGCCGCAGGGCTGTTGGAGTGTGGAGCGCACGGCGTCCCCGTGCCGCGGACCGTGGCAGCCGCAGGGCTTCTCAGCCGCACAGCGGCCGGGCGCCCGCGGCCGCAGGGCATACCATGTGCGGGTTGTTTGAGTGTTTAAAGGTTCAGACGGAGAGGGGCTCTTTACACACTCGATCCCTGCTCTACCTATCTACTCAACCCCATCCGCTGGTGCAAAAATAAATTTTACGAATCAAAAAATTAACTGTACAGTCCTCGGTGCGACGCCCACCCCGGACGCGCGCGCCAGGCGTTCATGGAGCAGCACGGCTTCACGAGCGTGGAGGACTTCCGCGGCGCGTCGCTGCCGTTCTTCACGACGCACGCGGAGCTGGTGCGGCTGCAGCGCGAGGCACTCGCCGCCAAGAAGCGCGCGCGCACCGGCCTCGCCGGCGACGCCGACTGGTCCGGCGACGGCTTCGTGCGGTGCGGCGCGCGCGCCCGTCTGTTGTCAGCGGTATACACTGCAAAGACTTGTTCTGCGACAGCGTGCGGGTGGTTGCGTGCTTGCGCGTAGCGGCTGGCCTGTGCCTGAGCTTGCAGCCGTGCAAGGTGTGTTTCCACCACCGATCGCAGTCTACGCTGTGCACTTTTTACAAGTAAAAAAGCAGCAACCAACAGGCAGTTGGTTGGCACCTCGTGTACCCTCTGAGAAGTGATAAAGCGTTTCTGATGTAGCCACAGTGGGCTTGCTTTGCGTCGGCGAGCTGCCCGTGTATGTAATTTATTGTCGAAGTTTTGCTCAGACAGGTGCGCATGCGCAGGGAGGCCGAGTCCATGGTTGCCAACTGATGCGGTCCGCCAGACAGGCGCTGCAACACTGGAGCGCAAGCTTGCACCGGGAGATTGGCTCGGTTGTATCCATGTATACGTCATAGCTTGACGAATGACCATGTGACGTGCCGACAGTTGGCGCTGAGGAACGACTGTGTTTTCTTGAAATACAACCCGAATCTAGCATAGAATCCCTACTAGGGTGTGTGGTGAGTCCGTCTCCGCGACCTTCTCAACTAGCACCGCACATTGAACCCATCACCTGCAGGACGTATTCGTTCCGAGCTCTGGGCATCCCGCAGATAGCGGTGGAGTGCCCGCCTAGTGCAGTCCTGCTTGACTCGGTGCTCTTCCCTCGAGGCCAGCCCCAGACGGCGTTATCGCTGATTCCGTACTGTGGTACGGAAATGACAGCCATGAAGGCCGCCATCGTGAAGGTGCGGCACCCGCACGGCAATCCGCAGCGTCGGTGCTTCCCCGACTTTGTAGTACATTTCTGATTCACTCGACTTCCGCAGCTGTTCGGCGCGGCCTCGCCCGGCTTTGTGGCGCCGCCGCTGCTGCGCGCGGGCGCAACGCTGAGCGAGGCGGAGAGCCTGCAGCGCTTTGCGAGCCCGGCGCACGCGAACGCGCCCATCCAGACCATCGACGTGCAGACCGCTGTCAGCGCGCCCAACCGCGTCTACGTGGACCTGCGCCCGCCAGCCGAGCAGGCCCGCACAGGCGCGCACGACCGGGCCCGTCTGACCGCGCCCCCGGCTGACTGCGCCAACTACCCACCTATGTGGAGCTGAGCTGGCCGCCGTTCGAACGCGCCGCGCCACCTCAGCGCGGCCCGCCCGCTGGGCGGCCCGCCGCGCCCCGCCGCGCTGCCTGACGGGCGCGAGGGCGGCCGCGCAGGCAAGATCTGCGGCGCCGTCAGCGCGCCCATCTACACGCGCCTGCCGCAGCTGGCGGCGGAGCTGACGGACCGCGACGCAACGTACGTGCTCTACGCCGGCGCGAGCACGCCTGACAAGTGAGCGTCCGCCCGCGCTCCCGCCACCTGCACTTTCGCCTCCCTGCTGGTGCACCTTTGCCTCCCAACGCACGGGCACCCTGCACCCGCCTGCTTAACAACCGCACCAGACGTGCAGTGCAAGCGCACTGCGTTCCTCTGACCTGAGGCGAGCGGCGGCGCGGCACGCCAGGCCGCAAAAGGCGGGCGCGGTGCTGCGCGAGCTGGGCTACCGCCACGTGGCCGCGCTGCCGTCGTACGAGGACTGGCTGGCCGCGCGCGCGCCCGTCGAGCAAGTCGCGCCGCGGCGCACTCAGCGGGCCTCTGCGACCGCTGCGGCCTAGCGGGGACGCGCCCTCGCGCAGCCATGTGCCGCACTGGCGCAACGACTTCCCTGCCCTGAAGCAGCAACAGAAAGGCAGACATCCTCTGTGAACAGAGGATGGTGAGTGGCAGACACGTGAGCGGGGTGCGAGCTGCGGCGCCGCTGAGGCGCCGCCTGGGTGCGGCGTGGGTGTGCGCTTCAAGCAGCGATACGTGGGCCATAGGCCGGTTGTTGCGAGGCACCTGTGCGGCCCGCCGTTCACCCTCCTTTCCCCAGACGCGCGCGCGTGGCGCGTCCAACGGATGAGCAAAACTGCCATAGCAATGCACTAGAGCGGCTGCTAATGCCGCGTTAGCCAAGTACTGCAGTGTGACTTTGCTTTTAAGCTGCCAGTTGTCCCTGCATTGATGCCCTGTTTTCCAGTAGGCTGCCGTGTCTGTGAGTGTAGTGAGCGTGCGAGGAGGGGACTGGTATTGAGCTAGGTCAGGCAGACGCATGAGCAGCCCTGTGGCTGTGCCATGCCCGGGGCAGTGAGTGGTGCACGTATGCTGAGCATGCGGTGGATGATCATGGCCACTATGAGGCACGTGATGCATGACAAGTACTGCGATCTTGTCTGAGGGCTGGGAAGTAAAGCAGCGTGCGCGATGCCTGACACTGCCCGGCATATGAGATACTTAGCAGTAGCGCCACATCGGTATTGTTTCCAACTTGAGAGCGACAGTGTCAGAGAGGCCTCTGCTGGACATAGCCCAGCCATGTAGGCTTGCCGCCCAAGCTGCGCTTATTCTGTTTTAACACTTTGCGCTTCGTATCCGTCATGAGCTATTGGCCAGATAAGCCACAGGCACCCTGAGCTGCATACAGCAGTACACCTGCCACCAGAAGTTCCATGCGCAGAGGGTTCCTTTATTCTCTCCAACTGCCCAAATCCCTGCCACTGAGCAGGGCCGGACAACCCAGCCGTCATGCGCCAACAGTCACTTAAGGCCATTGGTGGTTCTGCATTGCCAGCAGGATCCATCTACTCTGCGTGCACCGGCTTGGCCCTGGCTCTGCATGCTTACGGCCAAAGTACTGTCGAGCCAGATCCTGCAACACCGCAAAGTTGCAGACCCTTGGAGCACCCTCACCCAGCACCCCTCACCAACCCTGACACTGGCACCAAGCTGCATGTATCGTTTCGGTGCCCATGCCGGCCGCCGGCCGCACACCTAGGCCCGAGCCCCCGTCCCCCGCTACGTGAATACCTATGCAAGGCCATGCTTGCCAGGCCCACACTCTGTGTCAGCCCAAGCTAGCGGTCGCCGGCACTGCTGCTGGACCTGCGCCGTGCCTCGACATGCAAACTGCCAGAAAGCTAGCTACACACTGCCCAACCTGGCATGCCGCAGCGGCGCAGCGCGGCCTCACCGCCGCTCGCCGCAAGCTGGCTGCTCAGGCCGGCGTGCCTGCTGCTGCCGCGCGCGCCGCGGCTGCGCAAGGCCGCCTGTGCACCCCGCCCCTAGCTACACGCTACGCAGGCCGGCGTCCAGCAGCGGCGCGGCCTCGTTGTCGCCGGCCGCGGACTGGCCGCCATCGCTGTCGTGCTCGCCATTGCGCCGCGCGCCGCCGCCGCGGCGCCGCGGATCCCTCTCGCCGCCGGGCCCCGCCGCGCCGAGCGGCGCGGGGCTGGCCTGCTCGCGCGCGCCGCCCAGCAGCACGCGCGGCGTCCCCGACCCGCCGCCCAGCTCCAGGTCGCCGTTGCTGCCCTCCGCCACCGGCGCCAGCCTGCCCACGCCCCCACAAGCGTGCTCAGCCCGCGCAGCTTGCATGCCGGCCCCGCATCTGGCGCGCCCAGGCGCGGCAGAAGCGCGTCTGCATGACGCCAGAGGGCCTACGTCCTGCCAGTCAGGGTCAGGGTCAGGGTATGGGTGTGGGCGCGCCGCGAGGTGGAGTAGCCGACGGTGGGGTCGTAGGCGCCGTAGGGGATGAACGGCAGCGCGCCACGGCGGACCAGGCGCGCGCTGGGCGTGGTCAGGCCCAGGTTGGCCTTGCGGCCCAGCGCCAGCTTCGCGTTGGCCTCCGCGATGTCCTTGCGCGTGATGACGCCCATCACCTGCGCACGCACGCGCGCGCCGCGTCAGGCATTGCCCTAGGGTCTGAGACGGGTCCGGCGGGATGCGACCCTTGCGCAAAGTCAAAAATGCCTGGAGCGTATGACCTGGCCGAGTCATCGCGAGCAGTCCAGCCATTGTGTCACGCTCTTTCCTGCAGGATGCCAAATACTCATCCCTGCAGGATGCCCCTGGCGCCCCAGCAGGCGCCCCAACTGAGCGTGTACTGTCTGCTTGGTTGACGACACGTAAGCAGACAACGTGCCTGCAAGAGTCGAACACTTGCAGCCTGTGCTCACTGGCCGCCCCCGCAGACGATGCTGATGCGGGCATCAGCACGGGACGGGCGCAGGGGCCTGCGCGGCAGAAGCGCGACCCTCCCAGCAGCAGCGCGCGCGGGCGGGCGGCGCCCCGCGCCGGCGGAGCGCGCGCGGGTCAGGGCAGGGTGCCGGGCAGGGTGCCGGCCGCGCCTTGGGCTGCGGCGGTGCGACGAACAGGTGGCGCAGGCCCATGGTGCGGAACAGGCGATACGCGCGCGACAGGCTCGCGTCGGCCTGCACCACGAACGGGTTGCGCTGCATAAACGGCCGCAGGTCCAGCAGCATGTCCAGCTCCGCGTCGGCCAGGCCGCACATCACGCGCTCGCCGTCCTCCTTGGGCCGCAGCTTCAGCGGCCGCTGCTCCAGGCGCTCCAGCAGCCGCAGGCGCTCCTGCGGCGCGCGCCCTAACCCTCACCCTGACCCCACCGCTGGCGCGCTGCGCCACCGGGGCGGCCACGCGCGAGCGTGCCGGCAGGAGCGCGCAGCGGCGCTGCAGCCCCTGCAGGGCTGCGGGCGCGTGGGCGCTGCCCCCCGGGGAGCCGGCCCCGGTCTGGCCTGATGTAAGAACAGGCCCTGGCTGTCAGCGGGAGTCACAGATACTTGTTGCAGCGGAGGTGACCTGCCTGTGCTGGGGGTCACAACGCAGGTGTGCCAACCCCTCGGGGCCTCCCCGTCAGCGCAAGGGCGCCGGCCGGGCGCGCGCCCGCTGCGTGCTCGGGATGTGCGAGCGCGCCGGCGGCACCTCGCCGCCGGGCTCCAGCGCGAAGAAGCCCACGCGGTGCTGCAGCAGGCGCAGCACGGTCGCGCGCAGGATGACGCCGTGCAGCTCGAACGGCTCCGCGGAGTCGTACGCGCGGCGCACCTCCGGCGTGACCGGGAACGCCTGGTGCGCGCAGCAGCGCAGCGTCTCCACCACCTGCCGCACCTGCCCGCCGCCGCACCTCTGCTCGTCAGCATCACTTAGGCTTGGGGTAATGAGATGTGTCTGTATTCAAGATAGTGTTCAGCCAGTGGCCCACTGGTCGAGTACTTGCCGGCTCGGCATGCCACAGCAGCAGCACCGGCATGCCACAGCAGCAGCTGCGCAGCAGCATGGCTGCCCACTGCCAGCGCACACCGAGCTTGGACAGAGGCGCCGCGGTATGCACAGGGACAGAATTGTTGCGGGGGAGCCACGGGCCCGGCACCCATCTCCTCTTTGCCCCCACCCATGCAGCCGCATCAGCCTTGCGCACAGCACCCCGCCGTGCAGATCATCCCTGCAGGGCGTGCACCCGCACGATGGGCGGCAGCGCGATGACCGCCATGGACATGAGCTCGCTGACGGTCAGCTTGTCCGCGATCATCTTCTGCTCCGGCGACAGCGCCGGCTCGTCCAGCACGGGCGCGCCGCGGATGGCCATGTGCGTGTCGTCCATGCCCATGCCGAACTTGTCGCCCACCACCTGCGCGGCCGGCCGGCCGGGCGCTCGCCCTCACCATGCGCTGCGTCGCTTGGTGCAAGCCCTGCAACCTTGGGCTTGGTAAGGCCTTGTCTCTGGTGCGCAAAAGAACCAACACCGGGCAGACGTCAGGTCAGCGAAGCACTGTACACACTGGCACATCACGCATGCGTGTCTGTGGGCATGTGTGGGCCTGGGCATGTGGGCAAGAGAGCGGGATGCCGAGCATGAGCAGGACCACCAGCACACTGGCGGGCACGGCCGCCAGATGCCAGCACGTGCGCGGCGGCGCGCCTTGGCTACAAAGACCGTGAGCATGAGCGGCACGATGAGCTGCAGCGCGCCCGTCGTCTCCATGACCATGACCGTCGTTGTCAGCGTCATGCGCGTCGCGCCGCCCATGAACGCCGCTGCGCCGACCTGCGCCCAGGAGCCGCCTGATAAGGTGTGCAATAAAAGGCATGCCCACCTGTTTGGTACTGGCACGCGAACGTTGGGCAGGAGCTGCTTGCCGCTGCACCTGGGGGCTAGGTCATGTTGCTATAGAGCGCCGACGATGCGCGCCCTGACTGAGTGTGCATGCAGGCGCGCCGTCCATGTCTGCACTGTCGCGTGCGCGCATGACGCAGCACAGCGCACTCACTGCTCAGGCGAACTTTGTTCCATCGCTGGACATCGAATGCATACGTTTGCTCCCCGCGTCTGTTCCTCCACAGCGTATCCATGAATAAGACCCGCGGCTGGAGGCCCGCACGGCGCCGCACCACGCTGTACGAGGCAAGCGAGACGCGCAGCTTGCTCCCAAGCGCCCGCGCGGTCGCCCGCACCAACTGCCCCATCAGCTTTCCGCCTGCCCGGCCGCGCAGCGCGGAGACGGTTGGAAGCCAGTTGAAATACTGCACGTTGACTTGTGGAAAGCACTTATTGGATGCGCAATGCCCTGCTGCCGTGCGCCGTGTAAGCACTGCGCACCCCTGCCGCCGTGCGCCGCAATCTGCAGCGGAATGCCTAGCGCAGGCCGCGCACCCGTGGCGCCCACCGCCAGCGCAAAATGCATGACCCATGTCATCATGCCCCATGACAATGCAGCGGAAGCACCAGCAAGGGCCGCGCACCCGTGGCGCCCACCGCCAGCGCGGGCACAAACATGCCCGTGGACGCGCCGACGCCGTTGGTCCACATCATGAGCGCGTACGGCAGGCCGAAGAAGAGCAGCAGCGCGCGCGCGTCGGTGGAGAAGCGGTCCAGCGCGTCCGGTGGCAGCGGCTCGCCCAGGTGGATGACCAGCCGCAGCGCCTGGCTCAGCGGCGTGAAGAACAGCTGCCGCCCCCGGCGCGCACGGGCGTGGGGCCAGCGACAGCGACATCCCAGCATGGCTCCTGACCAGGCTGTTGTTTCCGACGAGAGCCCGGTGGCCGTTGCTTTCGGTGGGAGCCCGATGGTCATGCAGGGCCTGTGTACACAGAGCGGGAGGCAGACAAGGCCCGATGCGCGCAGGTGCCTGTGCGCGGACGCGCTCATGGCGCAGCAGAGCGGGGCGCGCGCCTGGCCGTAGACGCTGTAGCGGCCGGGCGGGCACCAGAGCTGCGGGAAGTGCTCCAGGCCGCGCCGCGCGACCTGGCCGCCGCCCGCGTAGAACTCCTCCGTCTCCACCGCGTCCTGGTCGTCCTTGGCCTCCAGCCACACCAGGTCCTCCTGCCAAGCCCGAAACAGGATGGAGTCAGCGCGCGTGCGCGCGCGAACAGTGTGGCACCTGCGTGATGCACAGATCAGAACATGGAGGCCTGCTTGCTCCGGCACCGCCTCAAGGCGCACGCTGCACGCAGCTCATTGGACTGCAGCGGGCGCGGGGCGCGCCGCGTCCGGCAGCGCCGCGCAGGGGCTGCCGTACGCGACCAGGAACCAGACGCTGGCCGTCACAAACACGAGCGCCACCACCTCCGCCAGGCGCCTCCAGGGGGACCTGGGCCGGGCGCGCGCGCCTCGTCAGGCAGGCCGTGCCCGGTCCGCGTGCATACGTGTGGGCTGCACAACCTGAGCACCACCGCCCCCTAAGCCTGCCCGCCAAACAATCACTTCTGACGTCTCCAAAAGCTTCAGAGACAAGCAGGCAACCCCTGGCGGCCAGTCCACAACACGGTGCAAGACCCTTGCTCGGGGTGCCTGCACGCTGGCCATGGGCCTGCCCATGCTCGCGCGCCACCGCCGGGCCGGCGCGCCGGGCGCGCCTGAAGTTGATGCGGCGGTGGCGCAGGGCGGTGATCTTGACGTTCACGTGCACCCACAGCGCGCCCATGAGCCCGCCGATCGCGCCCATGGTGAAGAAGATGGGCAGGTCCCAGACGTAGTAGAACATGCGCGAGCCGTAGAACGCCAGGCTGTCGGTGTACAGGCCGAAGTCGCGGTAGCGCCCAAAGTGCGCCGACATGACGTTGTGCGGGTGTTGCTGCGCGCCGGCCAGGCGCGCGGCAGGCCTTACGCTCTGACATAGATGCAGAGACACATAGGTCACGCTTTCCATGGTGCTGTGCAAAGGCGCGAGGCCCATGCAATGCAATGAGGCGATATCTCAACAGGTGCAGCCGAAGTGCTGAGCATGCCCATACTGCTGCCCTCGCTGCCCCGCTCCTGGCTCGCTGCTGATGCCAAGCTAGGCGCAGGCGCGTGCACCAAGCCAAGACGAATGCAGCTCTCACCACACCAGAGCACCGTGTGCCAGAGCGGCTGTAGCCTAACCCTACCATAACCCTAGTACCAGGCAGGGCGCCCGCACCGCGCACTCGACCAGAAAGTGCAGCGTGAGCACGCCGATGCCCGTGGACAAGAAGCCGCGCCAGAAGATGGACGTGGAGTAGAACGACGCGCCCTCCTCGATCGTGAACAGCAGGCCGCCAATCGGCGACGCGAACGCGGTCGCCACGCCTGCGCGCGCGCCGGCGCCGGGGTGGGCAGCTGCGCATGGGCGGTATGATAGTATGCGTGCCAGAGCCCAGGGGGTGCCGAGAGCCTGCATGGAGGGCTGTGCGACTGCGCTCGACCTATGCTTATCCGTAGCTCACAGCACCCGCAACAAAAAACCTTGGCATTACAGCCGCCGTCTAACAGACCATCCCAGCCATGCACTGCCATTGCCACGCGGTGCACCATAGACAATACACGATACTCGCTTCCGCTACAGCCTGTCTTTACTTGCACGAAACTTGCAGAATAACAGAGCGCGGCTCAGCCCACCGGCGGCGGTGCCGATGGCGGTGAAGTCGCGATGGTCGGCGTCGTTGCGGAAGAAGCCGCCCCACTCCCGCGGCGCCCGCGCCTTCCACTTGCCGCGCAGCAGCTGCGTCATCGTCCTGCGCGGTGCGAGGCAGCCGTCGCGCACAGCCAGGCCTGTGCTCATGCTGCACATTGGACACTCTCTGACACACGTCTTGCTGCCAAGGATGAGCGCAGCTCCCAGGCGCCCGCGTGCGCCGCACACGCTTGTAGAGGCGACCAGCAGCAGTGTCGGTGACAAGCTCAGGCGGTCGACCGACCTCCCACACCAGCCCACCGCCCCATGACAGGGCACACACGGGAGCGGCGGGCACGGCTGCGCAAAGCAGGCCAGGCCAGGGCGCACTGCGAGCCCATGGAGCCGATGCCGCCGCCCACGATGCCGCCGCCGTGCACAAAGGGGCCCTCCTTGCCCGCGATGAGCCCCGCCGCAATGGAGAAGACCACGCCGATGAGCTTGGCCACGAGCGTCTTCACCTGCACACCCAAGCAGAGCAGCTGACCTAGCTGCTCTGCACTCCACATTGCCACAGGCGGCTTCACCTGCACACCCAAGACGAGTACCGGCTTCGCTGCAGTGTGCTCCGCTTTGCCACGAGCGCCTTCACCTGCAACCCGGACAAGAGCAGTCGCCTGCGCTGCACTGCGCTCCACAGTGCCGAGGCACCTAGACGATGTGGCCAGCCGCCAGACCTGGTGCAGGCGAGCCACGCGCCGGCGCCCTCCACTGCTGGAGCATCATGCGGGGCGAGGGAGCGGGGCGAGGGCGTGGCCCTGCGGCTGCCACGCACCGCCTGCCAAGGCTGCAAGGGGGGGGCGCGCGCTCACCGCCAGCAGCCCGCGGATGTGCACGCCATTCAGGTAGGTCTTGACCTCAGCGATGCCGCTGCCGGCGGCCAGCGGCTCCACGAACGACACCAGCCCGCCCGCGACCAGCGCGTACATCAGGCTGATGCTGATGTACATGAGGTAGGGCCGCCAGAAGCCGCCTGGGCGCGACTCGGGCGGTCAGGGCAAGCAAGGAGCTCATGCACAGCGACGCGGCGCCAGTACGGAGCGCTGACCATATAATGGAGGTCTGCTCTGGAGGAGGGACACCAGGCTGCGCCGTAAATCTTTGAAAGGTCATTCAGAGCAACAGCTGAAAAAAGGAAAGCACGCATGCCATCCGCAGCTTGTAGTCGACATGCAGGGCAGTGCACGCGCACGTTGTGTGGCAGCTCGAGGCCCATGCGAGCGCGCGGCTTGCAATAGGCCGCACCCACAGAGTTCACGATGTCGAACGTGCTGTTGTACTTGAAGTTGTTCAGCGTCTCGATGCCCCAGTCCACCATGAAGCCGAGGCAGCCCATGGCCACCCCGATCAGGAAGGCTATCGTCCAGCGAAAGAACTCTGCCACGGCGTAGTCCTGGTCGGAGCGGTGGATCTGGAAGTCGCGCTCCACGTCGTTCTCCTGCGAGCGCCAAGAGGGGCTGTGAGCAGCTCGGAGCGTAGCATCAAGGACCACAGGGCAAACCTGCCTCTGCCCCGCGCTCCCGCACGGTCCGGCCTTTTGCCCTCGGAGACTTTCGGGAGCATCAGTACCGTGTATGTGTGGCAACACCAGATCATGCAGGGAGATGTCTGCCGAAATGCAGTGAACCAGCCGTGGGTGCTTCTACATGCGCTTCTGGAAGTCGTACACAGGTGTGCACCATTGCAGCCCTGACCACACTCCCGTTAGCATAGCAGCTGCGCTCGCCAGAAGCTCCGTGCAAGCCCGCGAACGCGCTCGCTCGCTGCTCGGCGCCAATGGGCGCGCGCCGCACAGCGGTGCCGCGCACCCCCGGGTCAAAGTCCTGCGACTCGAAGCCCGCCATCCGCTTGAGCCGCGCGAGCACCTCGCGCGACTCCTCCGCGGTCTCCGGCGCGCCGTGCACCGTGGAGGGCAGCGAGCCGCGGCCCGCATCGCCGCGCCGCAGCGTCTCCGTGCTGAACTTCTGGCCGACGGTGGGGTCATCGTCGTCCACGTCCAGGTGCGACCTGCGCGCAGGCCAGGCGACCCCATGCTGCGTACTGCGTGACACGTACCGTGACCAGCCTGCTCCAGGCGCCTGTGCGCACTCCCGCAAACAAACTGCGGCCGAGCGTGCCCGCTGCTGCCGCACCACGCTGACTCTTGAGATCCAGCTGATCAAAGCGTCCCAGCTCAGATGAGCTTTTGTGCACACGCAGCGTGCAGCCCGTTGCTGGGGTCGGGTGAAGAGCTCCACAACCACCGTGTAAGACTCAGTGCGTCTCAGGTTCACTACCCGTGCTTCCAGCTTGTGCAGCAGCGAGCCAGTGCACACGGCATCTGTATACTGCATACAGGCGAGTGCGCCAAGGAGTGAGTTTGGCGAGGTTGCTACGCACTGCACGCAGCTCAAGATCTCGCCTGCAGGCCAGCCCAAGGCCCAGCTCTTTGCAGCCTGCGGCAACCCCTGCTACCACCTGCTGGGTGGCTGCCCGCACCTGAGCGCTCCCCGTGACAAGCCATTTTCTACGCCGTTCAACCCACGCGCCATATGGCGAGCGGCAGAGCGCAATACGCCTCAGCCATGCTGCGGCATTGCCTGCACGCTGGCGGTGCCGCGCGCCGCGCCTGCTCCACCACGCACTGCAAGTTCGCGCACACCGGGAGAACAAGTCTCAAACAGGCTCCTCACGGTGCTGTCGTTCCCAAGCGTGGAAGGAAGGAAGGCTCTGAGCGCACTCAGGCGCACCAAGGTTAGAAAGCCCTGTTTCAGGCAACTTGCTGCTTAATTAGGCAATGCCTTGACAACCCGGGGTGTCGACCAGCACAGCACAGCACAGCACAGCACAAGGTCCGCCGGAGCACTCGTGTGTGCTGTTCGTGTGAGTGAGCCTGTGACAGCTGTGCGTGTAGCTCGCCGATGGCTCCGCCTGGACAGCCGCCGGCTGTCCAGGCCGTGGCACGCACCAGCCCAGTGGCAGCTGTCGCTTTCCAAGGCGCTTTCCAGCCCGGCGCTGCGGAGCCGCTGGGGTCCCAGGTTGTGGACCTGCCGCCAAACGTGCGCGACGCCATCAAGCACAGCCGCAACTTGCAGCTGTGCGACAATGACGCCGTGGACGTGCTGCGCAACTACGAGCAGTACGGCTTCCGCGCCGGCCAGGAGCTGCCCGCCAAGCCGCCGGGTGCGCGGGCCGCAGTGTGTGACATGTTGCAGACACCTTGCCGAGCGCACACGCGCCGTCGCCGCGGCCGCTGAGCCCCCCCGCCCGGGCGCAGGCGGTGCGATATTCCTGGCGGTGCGCGATTTCGACAGCGAAGATGGTCACGACTACTCCAGGACGCCCAGTGGCGGCGTGGCAGAGACGTGCCGCAAGCTCCAGGCGCGCGGCGCGGCCACCGCTGTGCTGCCCCGCTGGCACCCGAGGTGTCACCTGCACCGCAAGAAGTAAGGCAGGCGCAGCTGCGGCTTCGCGAGCGCTATTCCAGCCGCCGGCCAGTGCCGCTGGGCCCCTCCTCCTGGCCTGCTCGTACTTGCCGGCACCCGGCTGCCACTGATCATCTAGCGTTCACCTAGCAGAACGAGGTGCTCACTCTGGGGATCGCAGCTGCTACCGCTCTGCGCGCGTGAGTGAGAGGTCGACCGAGAGCGCCGCAGGCCGACGGCGAGGACGCGCCGGAGTGCTACCTCGTGCGCACAGCAGACGGGGAGCTTGAGGTGGGTCAGGCTCCTGCAACTCAGCGCAGAGCTGTTTGCTTGCAAGACCTGCAGCTGGGTTTGCGGGTCGCGAACGCCGGGCAGCGCGCGCGTCTGCCATCGCCAGGCACAGGCTGCCACAAAGAGCGGCCGTGTGTCGGAGAACTTATTAATAGCTTGCCCTGCTGCTCCCATAGAGAGCAGCCACCACGGGCATGAAGTCTGCTGTGGACGGGCTTGGACAATCTCCTGCACCTGAGCGCGTGCCGTGGGCACGCGCAGCGGCGCCGCTACGCGCTGCCGGAGGGCGGCAGTGGCGTGATGCTGGTGCATTACCTGGCTGCGGCTCCAGCGCCCGAGGAGCCGGCGCCGGACAGCACGGAGCGAGACGAGATGGTGCGCGCCCAGACGCATGACCGCAGGCTGAGCATGAATGTGGGCACATGTGTGTGATGTCTGCACTGTCAGTGAGTGGCTGCCGCTTCTGGCAAGCCGCTGACAGCGCTTCTGGCGAGCTGCTGACAGTGGGGCTGCGCGGCCTGCTGGGCCACGCGCTGGCGGGTGCACGCGCCTGACGCCTGCCGTGCCTGCGCAGGATGCATGCCCCACATGCGGCAACCCGGAGCCCACGGGGTGGCAATACAACTGTGAGATGATGAGACCGGAATGCGACAAGTGCGGCGAACAGCCGTGCGAATTGTTACATGTGCTGTGACTCAGGCCACACCACAATGCCTCCCATGTCGTGCGCTGCGTGTCAAGGCATTGACATGACCGAGCGACCTGATCTGGGGCTTGGCATGCATGCAAGCTGCCAGCTGGTTTGTCAGCTGAGGCCAACAGGGTGGATAGTTCATGCCGAAAGGAGGGCACGAGGGATGCCTGAGGCTTGGCTCACGTCTTGCTGACCTGGGTACCTGCTCTGTTGTTTCTGAGAGTAGCGGTGCATATAGACTATGTCCATGGGATGGTTTAGTCTGATTTGCACGCCCGGCATGGCTATGAGCAAGCCAGCTCTTGTTTTGTCGGCATGTTGTTGTGATGTATTGAAACAGGCAGTGCATGCTCTTGCCATAGGCTGATGCAGTAGAGCTAGCAAACATATGCGCTGAGACATGTGACAAGTAGTCTTCAGGGCAGCACGCCCCCAGAGAGCAGAGGACCCGACAGCACAGAGGGCAGCCACGCCGGCGTTGCCAGCGCTCCTACGTAGCCTTGTTGCCTGAGCTAATGCTCTTGTCCATGATGGCGATCTGGTCTGCCACGAGCGTGTTTGATAGCATACCATGCACCCACCAGTCGACCCACCAGAACCACCATGAGTTTTCCTCAAAATCGCGCTGCTTCTGCAGCACGCCGCCGTCCGCCAGCAGCTCCTGCGGCACGCACGAGAGATCTTCAGCAATATTGATGGCACAACAGACCTGGTGACACAGGCCTGATGCTGAGGCGGACAAGGCAGCTCGCAACTCACCTCCGCCATAACTAGGTCCTCTTCCAGCGTAGTGACGCTCCCGCTTGGCGTCCGTGAGATCTTGAGCCGCGCCACGGAGATGAGGAACGGCAGTTGCATCTCATTGTTGATCTCAAACTGCCATTTCGCGCGGTGCAGCGCGTTCCACTTGTTGATGAAGAAACGAAAGATGTAAAAGGCTGCTATTAAGACCAGGAAGGCGAGCTCTACGGCACCACTCTCCATGGCCTGCACACTTGCTCGCTCCGCATAGAAGTGATGGATGAAGCTGCATGAGGATCGGGAGACTGCTTGCTCGACCCAAGCCCTGCCCTAGATGGGATGCCAGAGTCTCCAGCTGTGTTGCAAGTGCAAGTCAAGGCGAAGGTAAGCGCAGCAGGATGAGTCGCGAGCGGATCCCCCGGCTGTGCACAACCATCCATGAGGGCAGTGCGGGTACGCACTGAAGGGGTCTTGTTGTTCTACAGTAGTGCACAAGGTCGCGAACACCTCAGGACAACAGAGTCCTCTGCGCGGCAGGCCTGGACATGCCAGCACTGCAAGAGCTCCTGTCTGCGCTGCAGGACCTTGTGCTGCGGTGCCTGCCCCGGCGTGCTTGCGTGCTGCATACTAGGCGCAGCAGGCACTGAAGGCAGCTTTATGTTCTGTACAGCAGGCCGGACGCACTGCAAGGCGCAGACGCAGCAGCAGCCTGGCGCACAGGCCTAGCTTCAGCTGAGCATTTACTCCAGAGCGCAGAACACAGCGGAACCTGTGCGGCGTCAGCGCCGGCACTGCTGTGCACGTTTTGGGAGGGTATAGCAGCTCCCCTGCTGCAGCCCGGGCCGGCTGGGCCGCAGCACAGGGCATGGCTGGATGGCCTGCTGCGCGCGGGCTTGTTGCAGCCGGTGCTGAGGGACCTGGCGGCAGCAGGCGAAGCGCATAGCCTGCAGTATCTTGATCATGCCGATGCTGACGCTGCTGTCAACCTGCTCCTCTTCCTGACTGTCATCCCGGATCAGGCCTGCGGTGTGTGACCCCGCGCCTTCCAAAGTGCCGACGTGCTGTCATAGCAGGCGTGCTTCTGCGGCGCTGCACTGATGCATGCGCGCAGATGATGCCGCACACGCAGTGCACC
>JAABUR0100003419.1_pt1 | contig 22310 bp, 26 predicted proteins | sample 5560091 | NCBI WGS metagenome assembly JAABUR01 (sample SAMN10711879, study PRJNA513375) | rock metagenome | isolation source: Antarctica rocks | place: Antarctica: Victoria Land, University Valley sud
GGCGGCTCGCCCGCGACTACGAACGCCTCGCCCAGTCCCTCGCCGGCCTCCACCTCGTCGCCTTCGCGATCCTGATGGCGACCCGGCTCATTCGTTTGTTAGCTCAGGGTGCCTAACACCCTCTAGGCCTGCCCGAGCTTACGGCATCACTGGCGCACCGTCTCGTACGAGACGATCACGCCGCGCTCGCTCAGCAGCTCCTCCACGTCACGATACCTGCGGGCGAAGCGGAAGTAGCGCCAGACGCTGTAGGCGATAATCTCAGGCGGGAAGCGGTAGCGCTTGTACCGATCGGCGAGCTCTTGTTCATTCATGGACACAGTATCGCCGATCGAGACGCTTGAAGTTTATCTGACAGTACCCCGCCGCTTAAGGAACGCTACCGCGCGACTCGACCGAAAGGGGGAAGTGATGCAAAATGATGCGTCGTCATCGATCGCGATCGGTACCGAGTTCACTGTCACGCTGCCGTGGCAACAGGGGCGGTACGAAGCGGTCTATCGCAAGCCGAAGCGGCGTTGGGATCAAGGGCGGCCCGACCCATATGCCGACCCCGAGTATGTGCTCGATCTCCAGCGCGACGTGCTCGTTGCGCTGGGGGTGGTGCGGAATGGCGACTTCAAGCGCATTCCGCGCGCGAGTTGGGAGTCCTATCCAGCCGAGTTCTTGCGCCTACTCGTTGTCGCTATTGACGAGGATTTGCACGCGCGTGAGGACGCGGCGGCGGAGCGAACGCGACGGTAAGGAAGCAGGGTGATGGGCACACGATGGCCCGCGCTCCCCGAGGAGGCGCATGGGATTTCTGGTGATCGTCCTGCTGGTCGGCGGTGTGGGCGCGGTAGTGACGGTGTTCTGCCTCTGGCTGGCGTGGACCGCGTTGGGGGGGTAGCGGGTGCACTGCCCGGCCTGTGGCCGGGCTCAGCGCATGCCGAGCAGGACTACCCCGATCAACAGCAGCAGGATGAGGAAGCCGATGAGGTGGGCGCGGCGGTTGAAGGTGGACGCGGACATGGCAGTGTCCCTTTCAGTCGCGCGTGGTCGCCCGACGCGCGTGGTCGATCCGGGCGCAGATGGTGACTAGGCAGCCCGTCCAGGCGAGCCGGGCGCGGCGATAGCGGGCTTGCTGGGCCGGATGCCGGGTGTCCGCGAGGGCGCGCTCGATCGTGGTCAGGTGCTCCTCGATGAGCTGGCTGGCGACGGCGAGCGCCCAGAAACGCGCGCTCTGGTCGGGCTCGTGGTCCGCGCGGGCCAGGAGCGTGCGGATCCGTGGCGCACGTCCGAGTGGCGAGGCTCCCGTGTGGTTGTGCTGCATCGTGTCCTCCCGTGTATGGTGTCGGACGGACGGGAGCATAACGCTGGCGGAGAGGCAAGATGAGTGCCACACCGCCCGCGCCACCCTACACGCTCGTCGGCTACCCCGGCCCGGGCCTCGCCTGTGATGGCTAGAAATGCATCCGTCAGGCTCACGCGGCGCGCTGGTAGGTGTGGTGCAACCCGCCCAAGACCGGCGCCGCCCGGATCGGCCCCGGCGGATTCGGCCTCTCGCCCTGTGGCGGCTCCGGAAGCGCCTGACCGAGGCCCTGGTGCGGCCGTGCCCGGTTGAAGTAGGCCGCGTACTCGCGGAGCACGCGGCGGAGATGGCGCTCCCCGAGGATGAGGAGGTGATCGAGGCACTCGCGGCGCACGCTGCCCAGGAAGCGCTCACACACGGCGTTCGCCCGCGGCGCGCGATAGGGTGTGCGCAGGATCGTGATGCCGCTCGCCTCGGCCACCCGCGTGAAGGTCGGGCCGAACTTGCGGTCGTTGTCACGGATGAGGTACCGCGGGCGCTGGTCGAACGGGGTGGCCTCGCGGAGCTGCTGCGCGACCCAGGCGTCGGTCGGGTGGCGCGTCGCGCCGACGTGGACCACCCGCCGCGTGGCCAGCTCGACCACGAAGAACGCGAACAGCGGCCGGAAGAGCAGGTCGGTGACCGGGAGGAAGTCGCAGGCCCAGATGTCCGGAGCGTGGTTCCGCAGGAAGGTGGCCCAGGACTGCCCCCGTGGCTGCGGGGCGCGCGGGGCGGGCAGGTACGTCTGGATGGTGCGCTTGGCGACGCGCAGCCCCAGCTTCAGGAGTTCGCCACGGATCCGCTCGGCCCCCCACAGCGGGTTTTCGTCCGCGAGCCGCCGGATGAGCGCGACGGTCACCTCCGACAGGGGCGGGCGCCCCGGCCCGCGGTGCGACTGCCGCCGCCAGAGTGCGCGGAACCCGGCGCGGTGCCAGCGGAGCAGCGTCGTCGGCTGGACGAGGCGCAGGGCCTGGCGCCAGGCGCGGACCCGGCCGGCGAGCAGCACCAGGAGCGCGCGGTCCTGTACTGGCTACCCTCGCCATCCGTGACCGTATGATGGCACTCTCAGACCACGAGTGCCAGGAATCCGCGCCGGATGAGGAGGGTAGCCAGTACAGCCGCCGGTGCGCCCGCGGTCGTCACGGCGCTCTACACCATCGCCCCCTATCGGCGCCCGCCCCAGGGCGTCGCGGCGGTGCTCCGCGAGGCCGACCGCCCCGACGCGCCCGCCCGCCCGGTGCCGGTGGCGAAAGCGGTGCGGGCGGGCAAGGCGGTCGCGCTCGCGCGGCTGGCGGCCCGCGCCGCCCAGCGCGACCGCCCCGGCGTGCAGCAGCGCGTCGCCCTGACCAATGGCGCCGAGGCGCTGCAACAGCAGTTGCTCGCCCAGTTCCCCGGCTACACCCTGGTGCCGGACATCATCCACGCCGCCGCGTACCTGTGGGACACCGCCAACGCGCTGCTCGGCGAGCGGCATGCGGGCCGCACCGCCTGGGTCCGCAGCCACCTGGGCCACCTGCTCGCGGGCCAGACCGACACCGTCATCGCCGCGTTGCAGCAGGCCGCGCGCGCGCCGACCTGCACCGACGCGCAACGGGGGGGCGCGCTGCGGACGGTCGGCTACTACCAGCGCAACGCCCCCTACATGCGCTACGACGCCTACCTCGCCCAGGGCTGGCCCATCGGCACCAGCGTCGTCGAGGGGGCCTGCGGCCATCTGGTCAAGGACCGCATGGAGCAAAGCGGCATGCGCTGGACCCTCGCCGGGGCGCCAGCGGTGCTCGACCTGCGCGCGGTGCGCTGCAATGGCGACTGGGACGCCTACCGGCGGTTCCACCGGCGGCAGCAACATCAGCGCCTCTACGGCGACACCGCCGCCATCCCGGGTGTGGCGGCGGTGCAGCTCGACCAACTCGCGGCGTGACCGCCGAGTCGCCCACGAGTTTTGGTCACACTCGAATCTTTTCAGCCTGGTGCAGGGTGTGACACCGGGGTGTCACACCCTGCACCAGGAATCGGCGGCGCGGCCTGATACCACAACGGCCGCAGGGACTTGACAGAGGAGCGTCAATGCCCCACGTAGACATTCGGGCACGACCAGCAGAGGAAAAGCAGATCGGTCACGTGCTGGATGCCGAAGTGCGGGATCACGAATTCCACCGTCGGGAAGTCGCGCGCCACCGGCTCCAGGACCGCCGGGCTGATATTCGGGTGGTAGGAGACTCCCCCGGCCGCGCCGAGCATCCCAAAGTGGATCAGGACCGGGATGCTGAGCCGCTCGCAGACTTCCCAGACCGGGTAGAGCGAGCGATCGTTGATCAGCGTCGGGATCGTGGGGGCGAGCAGCTTGTACGCCTTGTGGCCGAGCTGCGTGACCGCCCGCTCCAGCTCCGCCGCCGCGTCGGGACGGGTGATATCGTGATGGGCCATGCCGTAGAACTTGTCGGGGTACATCGCCACGGCGCGCGCCAGTTCATCGTTGTCACGGCCCGTCACGAAGCTGATCCGGTCGATGCCATACTTGTCGAGCTCGGCGGCCCAGCGGTGCGCCTGCTCCTCGGTCGTGCGCGGCTCGGTCTCCGGTTCTGGGAAATCGAAGGCCATCCGCCACTGTGCCTGGTAGCGCCTCAACTGCTCCTTGCGATTCGCCTCGCGCTCGGCCCCGCCCGCGCCCGGGCGGGGCTCGCGCGTCCGACGGCCGCCCTGGCTCACGTCGCCACGGATCGGGAAATGGGCGTGAAAATCGATCACCTTCAGGTCCTGGAACATCGCTGTCCTCCCGTGCTCGCGGCCGCGCTCGCCATCGTCATCGTGGGCTGCCGGGCCCCTGGTTCAGGGGCTCGCCCCGGCGGCGCGGACCGCCTCGGCGGCCGCGGCCCGCGCGCCCGCCCTATCCTGGGCCAGCGCGAGGGCACCCATCATGCCGGCATCGACGCCCAGCGACGCGGGGACGAGTTCGGGCACGTGCGGCACGCGCTCGACCAGGCGCTCGCGGAGCGCGGTGTGCCAGGGCGCCAGGCCGAGGCCGACCGCGCCACCGATGATGATCCGCCGCGGATTCAGGATACAGGCAAGCGCGCCGAGCGCGAGGGCGAGGGTGTCGAGCGTCTCGTCGATCACGCGCGCGGCGAGGGCATCGCCCTGGAGCGCGGCGGCGACCACCTCGCGCGCCGAGGGGCGCGGTGTCGTCAGCCGGCCACCGTTCGACGGCGCGGCGGCCAGGGACTCGGCCGCACGCCGGGCGATCCCGGGTCCGGCGCATGCGCCCTCGAAGGCCCCGAACCCGGGATAGGTGTGGCGGAGCTCGTCGCGCCCCAGGAGCAGATACCCGATCTCCCCGGCCGCGTCGTTCGCCCCGTGCAGGATCCGCCCGTCGATGATGACCCCGGCACCGATACCGGTCCCGATGAAGACGCCGACCGCGTGGGCGATGTCACGACCCGCCCCGCGCCAGTGCTCGCCGAGGACGGCCAGGTTGACATCGTTCTCGAGGTAGGTCGGGATGCCGACGCGCGCCCGGATACGGGCGGCGAGCGGGAGGTCGCGCCAGCCCAGGCCGGGTGCCCAGGCGACGACGCCCGTGTCGTGGTGGGTGACGCCGGGGATGCCGATCCCGATCCCGCGCACCGGCACGCCGAGCGCGGCGCCCTCGGCCAGCAGCGCGTCGATGACCAGGTCCAGCGCGTCGAGGCCCCCCGGTGTGCCATCATCCGGCCAGGTCGGGACGGTGCGCCGGGCGAGGAGGGAGCCATCGAGATCGCCGAGCGCCCCGGCGATCTTGGTTCCGCCGACATCGATCCCGATCAGGAGGGCGGCGCCAGGGTTGTGTGCGAGCAGGACGGGGCGTCGGCCGCCGCTCGAGGCGCCTCGCTCGACCTCGCGGAGGATCCCGGCGGCCAGGAGTTGCATGGCGAGCCGGGAGACGGTCGCTGCGCTCAGCCGGAGGGCGCGCGCGATGTCGGTGCGCGAGAGCGCCCCCTCACGCTGGACCACCTCGACCAGGGCCGCGGCATTCATGCGAGTGACAGGCTGCCGTGGTCCGGTATCGAGCATCCGCGCGACCTTTGTTTCTTTCAGCATGAAATGAAATTGTCCGGTGATCCTACATGCCGGTATCGAGCTTGTCAAGAAGAGGCCGTTCTGTTTGGGGCGGGGCAAAGCGGGGGGCCGGGGAGCGCGCTTCACACCCGGGCGATCGACAGGGCGATGATGCCGTGCCTGATCCCGTGTGGCGCGGCGGCGATGTCGTTGGCACCCCCCGTCGGGATCGAGAGGGCACCGCACACGGTGCTCCGCACATGCGATCGTTGCAGCGGGGCCTTCCCCGTAACCCCCACAAACGGCCACGCGAAAGCCATGACGCGCGACATGACGCAACCGATCCGATGCGCTCGCGAGCAACCCGATTGGCCTAACCCCCCGTAATGCAGGAGCTACGGAGCACGCGCACCTACGACCGAACCTGTATCGTGCCGCGTACCGCCCGAGCCACACCGGGTCCTTTCCTTAGGGTCTGTCAAAGAATAACCTTTTCTGGTGCGGGGTCGCGGGGGGTGATGGTGTAGTTCCACGCGCCATGGAAGGGATCGCGGGAGAGGCGGAGGGTCGCCATCTGGTCGTCGAAGACCGTCTGCCCGGCGGGGTACGGATCGGTGTCGAGATAGCGCTCGACGGTCAGGCCGGTGGCGGTGGTCGTGGCGGCGATGAGGTTGAGGATCACCGCGTAGCTGATCAGCGGCTTGCCGCGCCAGTTCTGGCTGATGAACGAGCAGAGGCGATGCTCGATCGTGATCCACTTGCTAGTGCCGAGTGGCAGGTGGCAGACGCCGATGACCGGCCCGGTCTCGTCGGCCAGTCGCTGCAACTCCCCCTTCCACAGCCGCACGCGCGCGCCGTTGCTGCCCCCGCCATCCGCCGTGATGAGCAGCCGCCGCGCCGCGGGATAGCGCGCCCGCCCGGCCCCCAGCCACCAGCGGCGGATCGTCGCCACCGCGAAGGCCGCCGTGTCGTGGTCGATCCCGACGCTGACCCAGCCCGCGTTCGCGGTGCGGTCGTAGACCCCGTAGGGGCTGACCCGCCCGCGTTCCGGGATGACGAAGTCATGCACGCGCACCGCCTCCGGTTCGCCCTTGGGCCGCCCTTCGCGGCCGCCGCGTTGCGGTACGCGAACTGGCCGTCGCGGTCGGGATTCGCGCTGCCCTCGCGCACCGTGCGGTTGCCTTGCAGGCGGTAGCCCAGCCCATGCAGCGCCTCGGCCACCCACTGATGGCTGACGCGATGGCCCGCCGCGTCCAGCGCCGCCGCCAGTTTCCGCAGGCTCTTGCTCGTCCAGCGCAGCGGCGATTCGGGATCCCCGCGCGTTGTCGGCTCGACCAGCCGCTCCAGGTCCGCCACCACGGTCGGGTCGCGCGCGGCCGTCTTCTTGCGCCCGCCGCCCGCCCGGCGGACGCGCCCGGGGCCGGCGCCGGGCACTAGGCCGCGCAACTCGGCGATCCCCAGGCGGATCGTCTGCGGGGCCAGCCCCGTCGCCCGCGCTACCGCGCTGACCCCGCCCCGGCCCCAGGCCAGCGCCTCGGCCGCCGCCACCGCCCGTCGGCCCCGCTCGTCCAAGATCCCCGCCACCTGCTCATACCGTGCCGCGATACGCTCCTGCTCATTCATACCGCCCCGGATACAGCACGCGGGCCTACTTTGTAAGCTTGTTTCCTGACGAACCCTTAGGCGTGCTCGGGGTTCTTCATATCATGATCCGGTGCTGCACATCGGGCGGGGGGCGTTGCTCGCCGCGATTCCGCCGCCGACAGCGCATCGTCGTTAGGCGTCGCGATGCACGAGCGGCGAATCGGCGCAGTAGACCTCGGTCGCGAAGTCGATCCACTCCCAGTCGTGATGGGTGCGCCGGTATTCGCCGAGTCCGGTGCGTAGCGCCACGAGGCGAGCGAAGGCGGTCGCGACGGCTGGGAGTACCTGCCGGTCACCTCGGATGAGTTGGTACGGGACCCGTGCCAGATCGGCGAGCAGCCCGATCCCGACGACCGTCAGCATCTGGGCGGCGGGGAGATGCCGCACGGCATTGATGTAGCGCTCCGCGATCAGGTTGACGCGGTGCCGCCCGCGCTTGTCCCACAGATCGATCGGCGAGGCGTAGGAGCGGACGTGGCTGGCGATCACCTCGCGCGCGAACATGGTGCGCCAGCGGAGCGCCCAGGTCTTGAAGGCCAGATCGACGTCCTCGCCGTAGGTGTCGAAGAGGGGGTCGAATGGGCCGACCCCGTAGGTGTCCCGAAGCGGTACTGTCACGTTACGTTTTGACTGAATGAAACCTCCCCACGCCGAGCCAGTTCTGGCCGTCGCTAGCGCTTGTAAAAGCCGGATCCGGTCTCCTATACGCCGATCGTTCCCCACTTTCGGACCGCCGTCGGTGCCCAAAAGGCTTAACTTGACAGTGCCCTGCTCATCGCGAATACGACTCCTCGGGCGGCCGCAGGTGCCGGAGGATAGCGGGGAGTGAGGCCCGCGGTCTATGGGACCGACCGAACAAACAAGCGGCGAGCAGCCCCGCGCCGACCCCGGTGCGATACGGCACTCGCCCTGGTTATCCCGGACCGATCCGCGACCACTCCGGCCCACATCCCTATTCCCAGCCGTTGCGCCTCCTGGCCGCTCGTGCCCTCCTGCCGCGCAGGATTGACGGGTCGAATGGTCGTCGCCAAGGGGTTGCGCCCGCGATATCCTCGATACACGGGCACGGTTGCGAAGCCAGCCCACCGTGGCTCCGACATGTCACCGATCCCCGCGCCGGCCCGCATCGCGCTCCAGCGAGGGGGAGCATGTCCTGATTCGTCCGCTACCGGTCTCGTGGCGACCTGGCAATGCCGCGATTTGCGGGCTACAGTGGAGGGCGACGCCGGAGACGGTCCGGCAGCGCGGTTCGCGTTCCGTCGGCGACTGGATAGGGAACGCCCATGGTCAAGATTGCCATACTGGTCCTGCCCGAGACGGAGTTGCTCGATCTTGCCGGCCCTGTCCAGGTCTTCGACGCGGCGAACGGCCTCGGGGCCGATTACGTCCTCTCCTTCGTCGGCATCGTGCCGCACGTGCGGAGCGCGCAAGGGTTGGAGTTGCTCGTCTCGCCCGAGTTACCCCCGGTCACCGGCGACGATCTCGTTCTTATCCCGGGGGTGCGTCGCGGTTCGCTGAACGCGAACGCCGACTCGCGCCTGCTCGCGTGGCTGCGGGGCGCGGCCGAGGCCGAGGCGCGGATTGCCGCGGTGTGCACGGGCACATTCCTGCTCGGGGAAGCGGGGCTGCTGGACGGCCGCCGCTGCACCACCCACTGGGCGCTCGTCGCGGCGCTCGCCGCCCGGTTCCCGGGGGCGACCGTCGCGGATGCCGCGCTATTCGTCCAGGATTCCGGCGTCACGACCAGCGCCGGGATCGCCTCGGGCATCGACATGGCGTTGTGGCTGGTGGAGCAGGATCACGGCCCGCTCGTGGCCGCACGGGTCGCGCGCGAACTCGTCGTATACCTGCGGCGTGACGGCGGCCACGAGCAATCCAGCATCTACCTGGAGTATCGGACACACCTGCATCCCAGGGTGCACCGCGCCCAGGACTGGCTGATCGAGAACTTCACCACGAAGGTGACCCTGGATCAGCTCGCGGACGTCGTCGGCACGAGCGCGCGCCACCTGGCCCGCGGCTTCAAATCCGCCACCGGCCTGACGCCGCTCGGGTACCAGCAGCGCCTGCGGCTCGAGTTCGCCGCGACGCTCATGCAGGACCCGAGGTTGTCCCTCGAAGCGATCGCCGACCGCTGCGGTTTCGACGACGCCTGCTCCCTGCGCCGCCTCTGGCGGGAGCGCTACGGGCAGGCGCCGTCGTGCATGCGGAAGAAGCGGACCGAGGGCAGGAGGTTCGGCGCATGAAACAGCGGATCACGGGGCGGATTCGCGGACACCATGGTACGCGCGGCACGGCGATCCGCAACAGTTGTCGGATGGCGCGGGTCGCGGCCAAGGGCCTGGAGCGTAACGTCGGGGCGCTGGCCGTGCCGGTGAAAGTGCCGTGCCAGGCGCGATCGAGCAGAACATTTCGTGCGCCCATCCCGGGCGGACGACCCAGCAGCGGTCTCGGGCCGCGGCATGCCGGGAACCACCACAAGATGCCGCCGTGGTCCGGGGCGGCCTATAGCCTCCTGGCACTGTTCTTCGACCTGCTGGCAGAGAGTACGACGCTTCTTGTCGCGGGGCTGCCGCTATTCGTGCGGATAAGCACAGCGTGCTTATCCCGCCCAACACCTACTTGCTGCAATCCGGCACCGAATCCGGCATGCAGCGAACGGATATTCACGCCGGACGACGCGACCTACGGCGGGGTGAGGCAGGTGCAGCTTCGTCAGTCAAGGCAGTGGAGGCGTGACGCCGCCGCGGCTCATAAGCCCGGCGATGCATGCGCCGAGAAGAGAGAGGCACCGATGCGCTTGGACAAAATTTCGCCGGTAGCGCTCGGCGTTCCGCCCGCGCAGGTCGTGCGGCCCAGCGGGGGTCGTGGGTGGCAGAGCCTCGACGCGGCGGAGATCCTCCACCCCGAGGATGGCTTCGCCGTCCCCACCCTCCCGCGCCATGTGCTCGTCTTCAACCTCGCCCCCCCGACGGCCACGGCGGAACGACGGAGCGGTCGCTCCGCTAGCCGGGATGAGGTCGGCCTGATAATCCTTTCCGCAGGCCGTCCACGCGACTGGCATCTGGACTACCGCAGGGAGGCGCGTCAGCTGCACCGCTCCCTCGACCCCGCCCTGGCGCGCGGCGTGGCGGCGGACGCGGGCCTCGACCCGAGCAGACTGGAGATCGTGGACGCTGTCGGTATCCGCGAGGCGCGGGTTGCGCATACCGGGACGGCCTTGCTGGCGGAGTTGCGCGCACCAGCTTCGGAGGGGCAGGCCTATGCCGAGGGGCTGACGACTATGCTCGCGGCGCAGCTGCTGCGCCGCCACTCATCGGTCGGACCGGCGGCGATGGGCTGCCCAGATCGCCTTTCCCCGGCCGCCCTTCAGCGCGCCACGACTGGATCGAGGGGTATGGTTCGGACGATCGTGCGCTCGCCGCGGTTGCCGATGCGGCGCACCTCGGCCCCCACCACTTCGCCCGTCACTTCACGGCGTCCACGGGCGTCTCCCCCGCCCCGCTCATTATCCATCGGCGGGTTGCACGGGCGCGGGTGCTTCTCGATACCACCGACCGGACCCTCTCGGCCATCGCGCGGGAGGTCGGATTCTCCGGCGCGTCACCTGGCACCGCATTGCAGGCGGCTCGCCAGGCGAATCCCCGGCGGCTACCGTTGAACGCGCAAGCACCTGGTGCGAATGTGCAGGGACGTGGGCGACCACCGCCGGTGCTCCTCGGGGCAATGCTTCCTGGTAGGCCAAGACCGCGCCCTTGCGCGATCGTGGCACCCCGCTCATCGCTCTAGCGGCGAGACTCGTGGCGAAAAACGCCGGATCGGCAGGGGAACGATGACTGTCAGGCACCCGGTGCCGCTCCGCACCCTGGCCGGGGGCGGCCTCGCCCTGGCCGCGGCGATGGGCATCGGGCGCTTCGCCTACACGCCCATCCTCCCCGCGATGCAGCGGGCGGCCGAACTGGGCACGGCGAAGGCGGGGGGCCTCGCCTCCGCCAACTATGCCGGCTACCTGGTCGGTGCGCTCCTCGTCGCCGCCGTCCCGGTCGGCGTGGCGCGGCGGCGTGCCATTATGGGTTGCCTTGTCGCCGTCGCGATGGCGACGGGGCTCATGGCGGCGACGAGCGACGTCCTCGCCTGGGGCGTCATTCGTTTCCTCTGCGGTATGGCGAGCGCGGGGGTATTCGTCCTCGCGTCCGGGCTTGTCCTCGATGCGTTGCGGCGCGATGGGCACGCCGCCCTCTCCGGGTGGCCCTTTGCCGGGGTCGGCCTCGGGATCGCGGCCTCCGGCCTGGTCGTGCGCGCCGGTCGCGGCGCGCTCGGGTGGCGCGGGGACTGGCTCGCACTGGCCCTGCTCGCCGCCGCTGCGATTTACCCCTGCTGGCGCTGGTTGCCGCGTGCCACTCCCGACTCCGCGCCTGGGGGGGCGGGATCGCCGCGGGACGCCGTGCCGCGGTTGGCCCTGACCGCGCTCTTCGCCGCCTACCTCCTCGAAGGGGCGGGCTACATCGTGACCGGGACGTTTCTGGTGGCGATCGTCGAGCGAACGCCCGGGCTGGAAGGGGCCGGCACCGGCGTATGGATCGTCGTCGGGCTGGCCGGGGCACCCTCCGCCGTGCTGTGGACCCTGCTGGCGGCACGCCTCGGGGGGACGCGGGCGCTCGTGCTGGCCTACACCGCGCAGGCATGCGGGATAGTACTGCCGATCGCCGGCGGCCTCGGTGCCGCAGTGACCACGGCGGTCCTCTTCGGCAGCACGTTCGTCGGCATTTCCGTCCTCACCATCACGCTCGCGGGCCATCTCGTCCCGCACGGTTCCGCCCGGATCATCGGGTGGTTGACCGCCGCATACGGCATCGGCCAGATCGTCGGGCCGGTGGTTGCCGGGAACCTCGCGGGCGGCGCGCATGGTTTCGCGCCGGCCTTGATCGTCGCGGCGGCGGCGGTCTTCGTCGGCGGTATGCTGATGGTGCTGTTCCAGCGCGTCGATCCATCGCGACGGTAGAGCGAGGGTCCTACCACACCCCTCGATGCACCGGTCGTCCGCTTGTCAGCCGGGGGGAGCCGTCCTTCCCGGTATCGCGCCACCCAGGACTGCACCGCGTTATCGCGTTCGCGCGGCGCTCATCCTGGTTATTCGGCTCCTCATGAACGAGGCACGCGATGGAGGGACGATCCGTAGGTCTATTGCGGACACGCAACCGTTTTTCGCGCCGCGATGCGCGCAATCTGCATGCCGGCAAAAGCAATGGTGGGTAGGGTCCAGCCGCAGAGCGAAATCGACGCGCCGAGCGGACAGGTGGGGTCGACGAGCGCCGGGCGGCCTTCGAGCACCCACTTGCCGCGCAGGTCGCCATCCGGGCGGAAGTGTGCCTTGTCCGCGAAGAAGATCTCGCCCCGGCTGCCCGGACCTCCGCCGGCAGGGGTGCATACGCCTCGACGAAAGCGGCGCGTTCCTCCTCGTCGGCCACGAGCAGGCGCTTCTTCGAGCGCTTGTAGACGAAGCCCAGAAGGTGCAGATAGCGCGTGCAGGTGCCGCGGCATGGCCGGATCCCGCAGCGGGTCTCGATGAATTGGCGCACGGTCTTCCAGCTCCTGTTGTCCAGCGGGATGCCGCCCTCCGCCGGGGCGGCCTGCACCGCCACCCTCAGTCCCGCCTGCGCCTCGGGATCGAGGGCGAGGGGGGCGTCCGTCTGCTGAAAGCCCAGCGCTGCGGCCCCGCCGTGCTCGAAGGTGGCGAGCCAGCCGCCGATGATGTGGGCATCGCGCTCCAGCGGCTCCGCGACCGTGATCGCCGACCAGCCCCGCGCCAGCAACCCCGGCGCCGTGCCAGCGCTCGCGCTCGCGCGGCGCCGGGGCACGATACATCCGGTCGCGGACTTGCCGCCTATCCAATCGCCAGCGTGTCAGTACCGCCGCGAGTTCGTCCATGCCCTGCCTCCACCGCTCCATCCGATCGCCCTCGGAAACACCACCCATCGCCGGGCGGCAACGTGTCAGGGCGGGGGGAGGCAGCAGCGTTCCGACTCAACTGCGCGAGGCATAGATCGCGCGCTCGAACGCGTCGCACAGGTCGAGGACGGCCCGGTCGCCGAACGGAAGGATCTGGGTCATGAGGAGGCCGGCGATGCGCCGCGTGGGATCGCCCCAGAAGAACGTGTTGTACAGCCCGCCCCAGGACCAGCTGCCGGCGCTCCGCCCGGTCGGCGCGCGCGCGGTCGTGAGCAGGCCAGCCAGCCCCCACCGCTTGGCCATCCCGGGGAAGAACGCGGCGTCGTTCGAGAGCGCCGGCATGACCGAGCGGAGGTTGGGGTTGCCTCCGCTACACGGACACCTGAAGATCGGATCCGTCAAGAGGAGGTGACCGATGCCGCGTACTCATCCACCCTATCCGCCGGAGTTCCGCGCCGAGGCGGTGCGCCTCGCCCGGGGCAGTGACCGGTCGATCCCGGCGCTGGCGGCCGACCTGGGCGGCTCGTCCGAGGCGCTGCGCCACTGGCTGCGGCAGGATGCTGCCAACGCGGGCCGGGGACAGGCGGACACGCTCACCACGGATGAGCGGGAGGAGTTACGCCGCCTGCGCCGCGAGGTGAAGACGCTCCAGCAGGAGCGGGAGATTGTGCGAAAAGCCGCGGCCTACTTCGCGAAGGAAACCCTGTGAGCCGGTATCGGTTCATCCGCGCGGAGCGGGCCACCTACCCGATCGTCGTCCTTTGCCGGGTGTTGCGGGTCGCCCGGTCCGCCTATTACGCCTGGGCGCGCCGCGGGGTCTCGGCGCGTGCCACCGCGGATGCGGCACTGACGACGCAGATCGCGGCGGCGCACGCGCGCAGTCGGCGGACCTATGGGGCGCCGCGCATCCACGCCGAGCTGCGCGCCGCCGGGGTGCGCTGCGCCCGCAAGCGGGTCGCACGGCTGATGCGCGCGGCGGGCCTCGTCGGCTGCCACCGGCGCGACGCACCCGCACGACCGTCGCCGAGCCAGCCCACACGCCGGCGCCCAATCTCGTCGCGCGCGACTTCCGGGCACCGGCACCTGACCGTCTCTGGATCGGCGATATCACGTATGTCGCCACGGCGGAGGGTTGGCTCTACCTGGCGGTCCTGGTGGATGTCTACTCGCGGCGCGTCATCGGCTGGGCGATGGCCGACCATCTGCGCACCGAACTGGCCCTTGGCGCGCTCCGCATGGCGCTCCGCGCGCGTCGCCCCGGCGCGGGCTTAGTGCATCACACCGACCGGGGCTGCCAATACACCGCCTCCAGCTATCGCGCCGCCCTCGCCGCGCGGGGCGTGACCGCGTCCATGAGCCGGGCGGGCGAGTGCCTCGATAACGCCATGGCGGAGCGCTTCTTCGCCACCTTGAAAGCCGAATTGATCGACACCAAGACCTGGCCGACGCGCGACGCGGCGCGGCTGGCCATCTTCGAATGAATCGAGGTCTGGTACAACCGACAGCGCCGCCACTCGGCGCTCGCCTATCGCGCGCCCGTCGCCCATGAGGAGTGCCGTATGTTGTTGTTGCAGGATCGCGCCGCCTAGCGGTATTGTGTCCGCGGCAGCGGGGTAATCTCACCGGTGCAATCCAAGCTGCTTCCTCACGCAGCTGTCTCAGCTGTCGTTCGCATGGGAGCGGGCGAAGGGGCATACAAGATGTGGTAGAGGATGCCAATGAACCAGAGCACTATGCCCAGCGACCTGTGGGCCCTGCGGGAGCGCTTGCAGCACGTCTACTGGCTCGGTGGTGGCAGCGGCGGGGGTAAGTCGACCATTGCGCGGCGCATCGCGGCCGACCACGGGTTGAACGTCTACGCGACTGACGACGTGATGTCGGACCACGCCCGCCGCGCTGCGGACGAGGACGCGCCGTATCTCGCACAGTTCAAGTCCATGGATATGGACGAGCGCTGGGCAAACCGCAGTCCGGAAACCATGCTCGATACATTTCACTGGTTCCGGGGCGAGGGGTTCAACTTGATCATCGAGGACCTGCTCACGCTTCCATCGGACACCGGTGTGATCGCCGAAGGCTTCCGGTTGCTGCCGGCGTTGGTCAAGCCCCTAGTGGCGGATCCCCGCCACGTCATGTGGCTGCTGCCCACGCCCGAGTTCCGTTTGGCGGCGTTCGAGAGCCGAGGAACCACATGGGATATTCCGGAGAAGACCGCAAACCCAGCGCGGGCCTATCGCAATCTGCTCGAGCGGGACCGCATGTTCACTGATCAACTGCGCGAGGAGACCAAGCGACTCGGACTGTCTGCAATCGACGTCGACACATCCATGAGCGAGGACGAATTGACGGCACTGGTGACGCGCTTTTTCGGACTCTGAGGTGCGTCTGTGCTCGGCGTTTGGACAGGGCCGAAAGGGACGCGGTGTTTCAGCCGATCACGGTGTATGAACACTTCCAATACCCCTGATGACAACGGGCCGGACGGCTGGCTCGTACTTGGCTTCCTCGTCGGCTTGGTCACTGTACTGCTTGGCTTGCTGCTCGGTAGCCCTGCGGTATTCTGTGGGGGACCTCTCGTCGTGGCCGCCGCGCTCCGCCTCGTTCCCGTGTCCGTGTCGCCGGCGAGGGCTTATCCCGACTTTTCGTTCCATTGGTTGTCGGACTCCCGCTCGTCGTGGTACCCCCGACTTTTTAGTGCCCTCCCCCTTCCCCACGACCGCCGCGGACGCGTAGGGGCCTCCTGCGCTACCGGAAGGGGGGAGCATCTTGCACCCCCTGGTGTCGCTGCCGCTACCCCCGCGCCCCCCACCAGCGCCGCAGACGCCCCCACACGCGGGGCCTCCTCCTGTCCCCCGTCGGGAGCTTCCTGTGCCCCTGGGGCCGCCTGCGCCGCCTGCGTCGCTTCCTCGGCTTGCCGCCGCACTTGCTCTGCCTCGAGACGACGTTGGAGTTGCGCCTCGGCCACCTCGGCCCGGCGGCGCAGCGTGGCGATCGTCAAGGCGTGCGCGGCGAGCGTCTGATCTTTCGCCGCCAGCGCGGCATCCTGCGCGGCCAGTTGCCCCTCGTAAACCTTGCCCACCTCGGCGAGCATCGTCCGTCGATCGCCCAGGTACGGCGCGCTGGTGCGGCGCACCGCCTGCTCGATCGCCGCCGGCGTCACCCGCTAGGCGGCCTCGATCGGATGCGTCAGAAGTCAGACGAGCCTGGTGGGCACGGTCATCTTCTGGTAACGTGGCGACCGTGAACGCTGCGTGAAGGAGGTGCTTATGCCCTGCCCCTACTGCGCCGTGACCGCCACGGCCGAGCAGCCCAAGCGGACCGCGCTCGGCTACCGCACCTTTCGCTGCTTGCCGTGCCGCCGGATGTTCAACGAGCGCACCGGTACGCCGTTCAACCACCTGCAAGCCCCCACCGATCGCGTGCTACTCGTCGTGCTGTGGCGGCTCCGCTACACGCTGCGCCTGCGCGACCTGGCCGAGCTGTTCCTGGAACGGGGCTTCACCTTCACACACGAGGCGGTGCGCGACTGGGAAGCGCGCTTCGCCCCGCTGTTGGCCGCACAACTGCGCGCCAAGCGGTGCGGCACCGCGGGTGGCACGTGGCATGCAGACGAGACCTCCCTCCGGGTCGACGGCCGCTGGTGCTCCCGATACCGCGCGATCGCCCGGGAGGGGCATCTCGTCGACGCCCGGCTCGGCGCGACGCGCGCCATGGACGCGGCCCAGCAGTTCTTCCGCCAGGCGTTTGCGCTCGCCGGGGAGACGCCCGAGCAGGTGACGACGGACGGCCATGACGCCTATCCGCACGCCATTCGGGAAATCCTGGGCGACGGCGTGGCGCACCGCACGAGCCGCTACAAGAACAATCGCATCGAGCAGGACCACCGCGGCGTGAAGCAGCGCTACGACCCGATGCGCGGCTTCGGCAGCTTCGCCTCGGCGGCGTGCTGCTGCCCCGCCTTCGAGGAGCAACGGCAGTACTTCCGGGCAGTGGCCTGGTCGGGCGAGGCCGTCTCGCTCGCGGACCGACGGCGCGTCTTCCAGGAGCGCTGGGCCGCCGTCATCGCGGAGATGGCCGTCGCCTGATGGAAGGCCCGGCAACTTTTCGCTACCCGTAATCGCCCCAGTGAATTTTCGTCGTCCCAGTTCTGACACATCCCCTCATGGTGGGCCGCGCGGTCGTCGCCCGACGGCGATCCCACGGGGCAGTTCCTCGGGTCGATGCTCTCCCCGCCCGCGACAGATCATCGCCGCTCGGTCACGCAGCCAGCGGCGGGCCTACAGCGCGACACAGCAAGGCTGGCCCGTTGCTCCGGGGGTTGCAATGCCCCGAGGGCAGCCACTACCCCTGAAGGGGACTGTGTCCCCCTGAAGGGCAGCTACTCCCCCTGAAGGGCATACTCTATACCCATGAAGGGCACACTGTCCGCCTCCGCGGACTGGGTGTGGGCAGGCCAATCATGCTGCACAGTACTGGATGGGTTCCACCGGTGCGAGCGCATCGATCACGCCGGGCTCGGCCCCTGGCCGAGCAGTCGCGCCAGGGTCGCCTTACTGCGCGTGATGCCATCGTGCTCGTCCCCCTGGCCCTCGAATTCGATCCCCCAGGTGCCGCTGTAGCCCGCGTCGCGCATGATCGCGACGCAGCGGGCGATGTCGATCCCGAGCGGTTCCCCGGCGGCGTCGAAATCGTGGAACTTCGCATGGGCGGCTTTGGCGTAGGGCGCGATGCGCGCGAGCGAGGCATAGCGCGCCTCCGGCGGGAAGTTGCCGAAATCGACGAGCGCCCCGAGGGCGGGGCTGGCGACCGCATCGAAGACGTGGGCCATCGGCTCGGGGCTCGTGGTCAGGCCCCAGTGGTTCTCGATCGTCACCACGATCCCGCGCTCGCCGGCGGCGCGGGCGAGGGCCGTGAAGCTGTCGATCCCGGCGCGCAGGGCCGCCGCCTCGTCGGGGGTATCGCGCCCGCCGAGGTTCGCGCGTACGAACCGACAGCCGAGCGTCGCGGCGATATCGAGCCACGCGACGTGCGCGTCGACGGCCCCCGCGCGCTCGTCCGGGTCGAGCCCCGCCAGATCCCCCTCCCGATCGATCGCGATGCCGAGCAAGGTCACCTTGGCGTCCGCCGCCCGCCTCCGTAGCTCGGCCAGGTACGTGTCGTCGCGCGCGGCGAAGAAGGGGGAATTGAGTTCGACCGCATCGAAGCCGAACTCGTCGCGGGCGGTCCGTGGGAAGTCGAGCAGGGTCAGCGGGTTCTCCGGGTGCCGGAACCGGCGCACCAGGCTCCAACCGGCGAGCGAGATCTGGTCGGTCATGCGTTCATCCCTCCCGTCTCGGCGCCGGACTCGTCGAGGCGCACCTCGCGACCGGTCCGCGCCGACGCATAGATGGCATCGCAGAGGCGGGCCAACCGCACGCCGGCCTCCGCTGGCACCGGCGGCGGTGCGCCCGTGCGAATACTGTCGATGAACCCGCGCAGCGGTTGCTGTCCGGCTGGCGGGGACTCGGGCGATACCTCCGGCTGGGTGATCGTCGGCCCGCGCGAGCTGTCGGTGTGGAGTTCCACGGAACCCCCCAGATGGCGGCGCTCGTCGACGACGATCCCGCCCTCTGTCCCGAGCAACCGGACACCGTGCAGGATGGGCGCGTAGGCGGCCCAGGACACCTCCAGGGTGATCGACAGCCCATCGGCGCAGCGCAGCTGGGCATTCACCGAGTCCTCGACATCGAAGGTGCCGACCGCGGCGCGGTCGATCCCCCACCGCCCGAGGCCGCGCCCCGCACGCCCGAGGCGGTCGCCGACCGTCGCGCTGACGGCGAGCACCCGTGGCTCGTTGAGGAGCCAGAGGGCGACATCGAGGATATGGACGCCGACGTCGAGCAGCGCGCCGCCCCCGGACAACGCGGCGGTGGTGAACCAACTCCCGTAGCCGGGGATGCCGGAACGCCGGACGATCGCGGCATTCGCCGCGTAGATCTGCCCCGCCGCCCCCTCGTCGAGGAGCGCGCGCGCGGCCCGGTAGTGGCCCGAGAAGCGCCGTGGGAGGTTGATCGTCAGGGTGCGGCCCTGCGCGCGGGCCACGTCGGCCATCCGCTGCGCGTCGGCGCCGCTCGTCGCCATCGGCTTCTCGACGAGCACATGGCACCCCGCCTCGAGCGCGGCGATCGTCGCCGGTGCATGCAACACGTTCGGCGCGGCCACCAGGACCGCGTCCAGGCCGCCCTGGTCGAGCATCGCCTGGTAGTCGGTGTGGCCCTGCGCGAACCCGAAGGTCGCCACGCACTCGCGCAGGCGTTCCGGGTTCGCCTCGGCAAGCGCCGTCAGCTCCACATTCTCCAGTTGGCACAGGGTGGGGAGATGCAGACGCTGCACGATATTCCCCGCCCCGATCACGCCGACCCGCACCGGCCGATTCATCTCGCCTCCTCATACCTTACCGCAGCATGCCCCGCCAGCCCCCGCCGACGCGGCCGCCATTGTCGCCCGATCGCCCCGCGCCCCGCAAGTCGCCCCCCTGCCGCGCGCCCGCCCCGCCGCCGCGTCGGCCTTAACGCGGCTGTCGCCCGCGCGGCCCCCTACGCCGAGGTCGGCGGTGGCCGGAGCGCGCGCCACAGGCGGTGGGCCGCGATCGCGGCGGGCAGGCTGAGCAGGGTGACGACCCAGAAGGGCAGGGCCGTGCCGACGATCACCAGGCCGCCGGCCAACGCGGTGCCGGTCAGCATGGCCAGGGACCAGAGGAGGTGGAGCAGCCCCACGACCTGGCCCGTCTGCTCGGCGGGGGCGATGGCGCGGACCAGCGGCAGCGTGGTGCCGGAGAGGGACCAGGCCACGGCGGTGCCGAGCACCCCGACGGTGAAGAGCGCCGCCGCCGAATCGACGGCGGCGGCCACCGCCGACAGGCCGGCGATCGGCGGGGTGAGGGCCGCCAGCACCACGGCGGGTCCCCCCGGCCCGATGGCGTCGATGAGGCGACCGGTGGCGAGCTGCGCGGCGACGGCGAGGGTCAGGCTGACGGTGCCGAACAGGGCCGCCGCCGCCGGGTCGTGGCCGAGGCGCGCGATCAGCAGCGGCCACAGGAGGCTGACGGTGCCCCAGGAGCAGGTCGAGAGGAAGCGGAGGAGGGCGAGCTGACGCACGGGGTCGATACCGAGCAGTCGCCGATACGCCGCGAGCGTCCCGATCGGGATCGCCTGTCGGCGGCCCTGCCGAGGGGCGCTTCCCGGCAGGGCCGCCGCCGCGCCGAGTACCAGCAAGCCGACCACGAGGCCGACCGGCCCGAGGCTGGGGAAACCTGCGCCGCGCAGGAGCGCGCCGGCCCCGAGATTGCCGAGCGCGCCGCCCAGGGTGCCGCCGATGAAGAACGCGCTGGCCGCCACCCCGATGGTGGCGCTATCGGCGCGGGCGACGAGATAGGTCTGGCTGCCGGTGGCCTGCAAGCCCTCGGCCAGCCCGACCGCCAGTGCGAGGAGGAGCAGCACGGGCGCGGCGGGCGTCAGGAAGACCAGCGCGGCGAGCGGCAGGCCCGCCAGGCCGAGCCAGAGCGTGCGCCGGGGGCCGGCGCGGTCGCTCAGGATCCCGCCGAGCGGCGCGCTGCACGCCCCGGCGATCAGGCGGGCGGCGGCGAGCGCCGCGATGGCGGGCGGTCCCCACGCGAGATCCTGCTCCAAGTAGACGGGCAACAGCGTACGCGCCGGGCCGCCCACCACCCCGGCGGCGAGCAGGACGGTCAGCAGGATCAGGATGTCTCGTCCGGGCGCCCGCAGCGCGTGACGCCGACGCGAGATACACATCGTGCTCCGTGTGGGGCTCGGGCCGGGGCATCCCCGGTGCGTCCCTCGCCCAGTATGCGGGTCCAACCGTCCCTGTCCACGGTCTCATAGCCCGTGGTGTGCGTCGATCGCTTCCTGGTACGCGCGCACGCGCCCTGCCAGCACATCGGCGACCCGTACCGGCCCGCCCGCTGCGGACGATTCCAGCATCGCGAAGGCGGCGGCGAGATCGCGCAGACCCTCCATGCCGCTCGTCTCGGGCTGCCCACCCCGGCGGATCGCCCGCAGCCAGTCGAGGAGCAGGACGGCGAAGGAGTCCGTCAGGCCGTGGGGGAAGAAGCGCTCCCGTGTCGCCGCATCGGCCTCGGCGTCGAACAGCGTCCGGGCGTCCACCTCTTCGCCGCCGTCGCGCACGAGCGTCGTGCCGCGCAGGCTGCCGCCGTCCCCATAGATGGTCAGGCCGCCCGGCAGGCCGGTCGGGGCTCCGTGGCCGGCCCAGGTGAAGGCCAGCGTCCCGACCGCGCCCCCCGCGAACTCGGGCAGGGCGAAAAAGGCATCGTCGGCGTCGGCAGGATGGCGGGAGTGGGCCACCCCGGCCGCGTCGCGGCGGACGCGCTCCGGCTCGAAGACGCGCGTCAGCGCGGTGATCCGCTCGATCTCGCCGACCAGATACCGCAGCCGGTGCATCAGGTGCACCCCCATGTCCAGCGACGCCCCGCCCCCCGCCAGCAGGCGATCATGCCGCCAGGGGGTATCGGCGACGACGCGATCGGGGGACCATTCGGCGGTGCCGATCGAAACCGCCGCCGCCATCTGGATCCGGCCCAGCTCGCCGCGCTCGATCAGCCAGCGGGCGAGCCGCATCTGCTCGATGGTGCGGACATTCTCGAAGACCCCGAGCGTCAGGCCGTTGCGCTCCGCCGCCTCGACGAGCAAGCGCCCGGCCCGCACCGTCACCGCGAGCGGCTTCTGGATCAGCGCGTGCTTCCCGGCCGCTAGGCAGGCCAGCCCGGCGGTGTGATGGACCGGGAGCGTCGCGGTGATGTCCACCGCATCGACCACCCCTGCCGCCAGCATCGCCTCGACCGTCGGGTAGACCCGCGCCTCCTCCTCGGGCTGGAAGTCGCTGACGTAGAGATGCGGCGCGGCCAGCGGGTCCGCCGGGTTGTGGCTGACCGGCGGGCGCGGGGGCGGTCCCTGGCCCCGCGTACGAAACCGGTGGGCATCCTCCTCCTGCCGTGCGACGAGCGCGGTGATCCGAAAGTCGTCCACACCCGCCTCGCGCAGCAGCCGGTAGCCGCGCAGATGTGCCGGCAGGATACGTCCGCAGCCGATGATGCCGATACGGAGGGGGACGGGCGCGGTTCCTCCGCGCGACGGTCGTGAGCGGGTGCCGTCGGCCATTGTCCTCGTCCTCGCGCTCTGGGCGCGCTACTATCCGTTCCTGCCGCCCGTCACTAGAGGGTGTTAGGCACCCCTGGTTGCCGGTTGTCGATTATGGTGCCGTTATTTCGTCGTGGAGGCGATGCTACGTGGACCTGCCACCCCAGACGAGCACCAGCGGGCCGTACCGGCCCGCTAGC
>JAABUR0100003421.1_pt1 | contig 22302 bp, 23 predicted proteins | sample 5560091 | NCBI WGS metagenome assembly JAABUR01 (sample SAMN10711879, study PRJNA513375) | rock metagenome | isolation source: Antarctica rocks | place: Antarctica: Victoria Land, University Valley sud
GCATGCTCGCGGGCATCGCCACCACAATCACGACGATCGCCGTCGCCCAGGTCCTGGTCGTCGCCGGCAGCGGCGCATGGTTACCGGTAGCGGCGCCCGCGCTGTGGGCGATCGATCCGCCCGCGGTGTCGGCGCCGCAACTCGCGCTCGTCACGGTCATCCCACTCGCTTTCGGGGCGCTGGCCATGCGGTCGTGGTCGCGACTCCAGCTCGACCGCTGACGGCTGCTGGTCAGGCGGCAACGCCCGCATGAGGTATCCCGGATGAGGATGGTTCGGCACGGGCTGCGGTAGGGATGCGCGCGGCCGGTCGCATAGACGAACACGGTCGTATCGAAGAGGAACTCGCTCACTCTTCGAAACGACTCCCTGGGCGTGGCTCGGCTGGGCCAGCCTCCAGGTGCTCTTCCCACATCTCGTCGCGCTCGGCCTTCATCACCGGCCAATCATCGACGGGCATGGGCTCCGCGTCGAGAAGCGCCGCGGAGCCCTGCGCCGCCGTAAGGGTGGATGACTCCGCAGGGTAGACCTGGTCGATCGCCTGCCGGACCAGTTCGCCGATCGAGGCTCCGGTCTGCTCCGCGCGCTCGTGCAGCCGCCAGCCGCTCAGTCCGAGTACTTTGCGACATCGACGGACGACACCACCGACTCGGTCTCGATGCGACTGGCAACCCGGTCTTTTAATCGCCGGCAGTCCCCCACCGAGCGAACGTGCCACGCGCGCCGGCGCTCGACGTCGACGATGCGTAGCCGTCCGTAGGCGGGTGAGGGCATGTCAACGATTGCGGAGTTGATCGGCACGGCTCTGCGCGGCCCGCAAGCCAGCGGAACGTCGAGCGGGAAGGTCATCGGACTCTCGGTCCCGCGGCGAACCTTGACCGCCGCATCCAGGTCGAAGGAGGCGCCGAACACCGGCACGGCGGGCGCCACCGTGTGCGGATGGCCAACCGTGAGCACCACGGCGTCGTCGGGAATCGCGAGCCGCGGGTCCTCGAGCGCGGTCAGGACCCGGTCCGACTCGGTCGCCGCGCGGCGCCACAGCGCGATGTCGTCGCGTACCAGGCCGGCCCAGCCGAACCCCACTCCGAGCACGACGGCGGCCGTCGCGACATCGATCGCGCGCAGCGACCCGCGCCGACCGAGGATGAGGCCCACGCTCGCCAGGGCCAGCCCGGTGACGAGCGCCGCCACCCCGGGCCCGGCGAGGATCCCGACCCGGTTGTAGATGCCTGGAGCGAGCGGATGGTACTTCGCCTCGCCCGGGATGAAGATCGCGTAGGCGAGCAGTGACGCGGCCAGGCCGACCGCTATCAGCGCGAGCGCGATTCGCATCCGCTCCCGCGAGGCCGCACCCACCGTGCTGCGCCGGAGCGCCGTCCAGCCGGCGAGCGTGATGCCCCCGGCGCAGGCCCATACGAGCCCGCGCGGCAGATCACCGAAGGGCATGACGGCCTTCGCGAGCAGCGTCGCCCAGTCGTCGAGGATGACTCGGGCCTGGTCGGCCTGCTCGCCGAGGGACTGGACCGGCTTCGTGGTCGCGAGACGGATATAGATGCCGACCAGGATCGCCGCGACCAGGTCCTGACGCCCCCACTTCCATGCAGGCCGCCACGGCACACGTAAGCGGTAGAGCAGCGTTGACGCAGCAACCAGCACCGGGGCCACCGGGTAGCTGAGCATGCTCACGACGTACGCCGCCATCGACCACCGTCGCAGCCGGGACGCCCCTGAGGGCCGCTCCTCGAGCCCGCGCAGCGCGAGCACGGCACCGATCAGGAGCAGCACGACGGAGACCTGGTTGGCGCCCGCGGTTGCCCACAGACGCACCGAGTCCGCCCAGGGGAACACGAGGGCGAGGGCGGAGATCGTCGCCGAGACAATGGCCGGGACACCCAGCTCGCGCAGGAGCAGGTAGACCCAGAACGACATCGCGACCCCAAGGACGACAGCCAGCGCCAGGTGCAGCGCCGGACGGTCGCCGAACGCGAGGTGCGGGAGCGGAAGCACAAGCGCCAGCCCGGGCTCGTAGAGCGCCTCGCGGACATCGATCGGCCCGAAGGTGCCCGGTCGCGACCAGAACAGCGCCTCGGCGGCCTTCTCCCAGTCGTCCCACGCGAACCCTGCGTGAGCCACGCGCGGCCAGTACACGATCGTCCCCACGGCAAGCAGGCCGGCGAGCACCCCGATGCGCGCGCCCCGCGGACCACCTCGACGGGCGCTCGACACCGGCGGATCATCTCACAGCCCGATGCCCGTCCCCAATCCTTGGGAGAGGCCGAGAGCTACCTTGAGCGGGCGACTATCGCGTAGAAGGTTCGGCGAAGGTGCCGCCCGGCCACGCCACCCCCGCATAGCGCTCGAGCACCGGCCCCGCGGGCGGCGCCACGGTGGCGAAGAGGTCGGTGCGCACGACGGTGCCTGGGAACAGACGGGCGAACGGATCGTCGCGCCAGTCGACAGGGCGACTGGTCACGGTGATCGCGCCGCCGTAGCCCGCCTCGTCGAGGGCCAGCGTGGTCAGGCACACGAGCGCGTCGCCCAGCAGGGGTATCCACCAGGCCATGGCGTCGCGGCGGACCTGCTGCACCTCCGGCTGGTCGTAGGCCAGCTTCGCGGCGTCGTCGGGGAGAGCGCAAACGTGCGCGTAGGCGCCGGCCACGGACTCCCCGTCGAGACAGCGGGCGTCGACCATGAACGCGCGCCCAGGGCTCTCCCCCGCGTTCAGTGCCTCGCCGTCGAAGGACAGCCACGCCGCGCCGCTCGGGAGATCGGTCACGGCCGCTCGAAGTCCGGGCGCACGAGAGCGGAGATCGCCCGCATGTCCTGGCGCAGGTCCTCCATCGTGGGCCGGCCCCAGTACCAGTTGCCGTCATAGCGGCGGTGGATCGTGAGGTCGGGATGGAGGGTGAACGCCGTCGGCCGGTATGGCTCGTGGAGAGTGTCGGTCTCCTCCAAGAGGTCGAGGCGCCCCAGCCAGCGGCGCTCGGCGTCGGAGAGGAACACGAAGCGCGCCCCGAGCCCCGCGCGGAAGGCGCTCTGCACCTCGGGCTCATCGACGCTGACCACCACCATCCGGGTGTAGGCCACCTCGAACTCGTCCTGCAGTGCGCAGAGCTCGCGCAGGTAGCGCTGCTCCTTCGGGCACCACCAGCCGCGCGAGAACACCAGCGCCACCGGGTCGCCCCCGGCCACCTCGGAGAGCAGGCGATCGCGCCCGGTGTGGTCGGGCAGGTCGAGGTCGGGGAAGCTCTCGCCCGCGGCGAGCGGCGCGTTCATGCCAGCGGGAGGCTGAAGCGCACGCGCGCTCCCATCGGGGAATCGGCGAACCAGATCCGGCCACCGTGGGCCTCCACGATCGCCCGGCAGATCGTCAGGCCGAGGCCCGTGCCGTCGCCGGCGCGGGCCCCGCCCGCCCCGCCGCGGAAGAACGGCTCGAAGGCGCGCTCGCGCTCCTCGGGCGCTACGCCCTCGCCGGTGTCGGCCACCTCGATCTCCACGTGTGCGCCGTTGGCCTCGGCGGCCACGGTCACGCTGCCGTCGGCGGGCGTGTGACGGATCGCGTTCTGGATCAGGTTGAAGAGCACCCGCTGGAGCTTCTCCGGATTGGCGCGGGCCGCAGCCACGTCCCCCGTGAGATCGGCGATGACCATGACCATCGACTTCTCCGCGTGCGGTCGCATTGCCTCCACCGTCTCCTCGATCAGCTCATCGACGGCCACCTGCTGCATCGACCACTGTATGTCACCGGCCTCCAGGCGCGAGAGCTCGAACAGATCCTCCACCAGCGCCGACAGTGACGCGATGTGCACCGACATCTGGCCGAAGTAGCGCTGGCGCGTCTCGGGATCCACGAGGTCGTCCTCGATCGCGTCGGCCAGCAGGCGCAGCGACGTGAGCGGAGTGCGCAGATCGTGGGAGACGGCGGCGATCAGGTCGCGGCGGGCGGCCTCCACCCTGTCACGCTCGGCCTCGCGCTCACCCAGCTGCACGGCCATGCGATTGGCGGCGCTGGCCAGCTCGGCCAACTCGTCGCGACCGTCGGTGCGGATCTCCAGATCGCGACGACCGTCGCCCACGGCCCGCACCCCGTCGCGCACCGCCGCGATGTCGCCCATGACCCCGCCCGCCAGGACCGACGCCGAGTAGGCGATCAGCCCGCCGGCGTAGATCAGCAGCAGCCCCATGATGAACGCGTCGTGGGCCGACAGGAACATGAGCAGCGCGATCACCCCGACGCCGAGTGCAACCAGCGCGATCGTGATCCCCACCCCCACCGACAGCTGGCGCGACAGCGGCCCGGCGGCCGCCCGGCGGCGCACGAGCAGATGGGCTCCGGCGATCGCGGGCGCGCCGCAAGCGACCATGAACAGAGCCATCAGCAGGCCGTCCTCGACGCCGTAGGCGAGCGACAGCGCCGCCCCTCCGAAGGCAGCTCCCACGCTCAGGCCTAGAAAGCCGCGCGCCATCGTCATGGCTGGAAGCGGTAGCCGACTCCCCAGACCGTCTGAAGCCACCGCGGCTCGGACGGATGCTCCTCGATCTTCGCGCGCAGCCGGCGAACGTGAACGGTGACGGTGGAGGTGTCGCTGTAGAAGGAGTACTGCCACACGGAGTCCATCAGCTGGTCGCGGGAGAAGACCTGTCCGGGGTGGCGCACCAGATGCAGCAGCAGCTCGTACTCGCGCACGGTGAGCTGGGCCTCCTCGCCGCGCACGGTCACCCGCCGGGCCACGGGGTCCAGTTCGAGCCCGTCGAAGGAGATCGGTTCCTCGGTCTCGGGCTCGGTTACCACCCGCCTCAGCACCGCGTCGACGCGGGCGACCAGCTCGGCGGGTGAGAAGGGCTTGACCACGTAGTCGTCCGCGCCCAGGCGCAGACCGATCACCCGGTCGGTGGGCTCGCCCTTGGCGGTGAGCAGGATCACCGACATCCGCCCGTCGCCGCCGGCCACCGGCTGGCGCAGGCGGCGCATCACCTCGAGGCCGTCCATACCCGGCAGCATCAGATCGAGCACCACGAGGTCCGGCCGATCCGCCCCCGCCAGCTCGAGCGCGCGCGGGCCGTCCCCGGCCACGCGCGTGTCATAGCCCGCGCGCTGCAGGTAGCGCGACACGACCTCGGTGATCGTGGGCTCGTCGTCCACGACGAGCACCGATCCCCTAGGGGGGTTACAAAGGGGGGCGGCGCCCCCCTTCGACGTCATCGGTTGCATCTACCGAGTGTCCCACCGCCCGAGCGCCGCGCAAGGAGGGTTAACGCTCTCGTCATTCCTCTGCGCGCAGCTTTCGCGCCCGCACTGCGAGCAGCAGCGCCGAGCCGACCAAGAGCACAGCTGTCAGCGCCAGCCAGCGCTCCATGTAGATGTCGGTGGACCTCCCAGTGGCGCCCTCGAAGCCCGCCGGGGACTTGCTCAGCACGAGCGGGTACCACACCAGCAGCATCAGGGCCGAGAGCATCACCGGGATACGGAGGTGGTTGAGCGCCGCGATCCGGAAGCGGCTGGGCTGCTCACCGCGGGTGAGCGCCCCGGAGGCGCCGAGCCCCAGCAGCGAGTAGAGCGGCAGGAACACGAAGTCGTGCAGGACGATGGCGCCGACGAACCAGAGCAGGAACCGGCCCGGGGTGGAGATCACGTCGAAGACCTGCAGCAGGGCCCACGCCGAGACGGCCAGGCTGGCGAGCGCGGCCAGCAGGTGGACCGGAGACGCCCCGTACTCGTAACGGAAGCGCTTCACGCGGCCCCTGAAGGATTTGGCAGGGATGCCGAATCCTTCGCATCCCCTGAAGGATTTGGCAGGGATGCCGAATCCTTCGCATCCCCTGAACGATCCGGCATGGATGCCGAATCGCTCGCCTCCGCAAACGCCATCTTCTCCACCCACTTGGTGTTGTGCACGCCCGGCAGCGCGGGGACGATGATCCTGGCCGGGAACCCATGATCGAGCGACAGGTCGGCGCCGTTGACCTTGAGCGCGAGCAGCGAGTCCTCGGCCGCGACCTGGTCGCCGGTGAGGGTGGCCTGGTTCAGCACTCCGGCGGGCTGGACCGAGAGAACCTGCAACGCGGTGCCCTCCGCGGCCCCGGCCATGCGCGCCAGCTCGGACAGGCGCACCCCGGTCCAGCTCTGGGTCGTCGACCAGCCCTCGACGCAGGCGATCGGCAAGTCGGCGGTCACCTGCTCCATCCCCAGCAGGTCGTCGCGCGTGAGCACGGCTCCGCGCTCGCCGCCCGCCTCGAGGGTCAGCCTCCAGTTCGACCCGACCTCGTCCATGGGGATGCCCGCCGACTGTGCGGTCTTGTTGACCTGGAAGTCGTTGGGCCCGTCGCCGAAGTTCTCTCCGCGTGGTGAGAGCAGGGCGAGCTTGCGCAGCGGGCCTCCCACCACCTGGCCCGTGCCCATCGCCGCCAGCGCCGCCGAGCCCACGCCCACCGTGCCGAGCAACAGCCGGCGGGACATCGTGGGCGGCGCCGCGGCGACGGGAGCGCTGGTGTGCCGGCCCTCGAGGCCGGGCTCGGGCTCAGTGTGGGCGAGGTCGTCGCGCAGCGGGCGCAGCACGCCGCGCTCGGGGAAGGAAGCGCGCATGACACCGACCTTGGTGGCCACGTGGAAGGCGAGCCCGGCCAGGAAGATGAATGCGCCGTAGTAGTGCCCCGGCACGAAGGAGAACCCGAACGGGTAATAGATCTGGATGTTGATCACGCCCGTAACGAAGACGAACAGGCTTCCCCCCACCAGCAGAGCCAGTCCGATCCGCTCGAGCCCATGAGCCAGCGAGCGCACGGTGGGACGCTCGAAGAGCTGGGGAATGACCGCCCACAGCTTGGCCAGCAGGATCGGGATCGCCGCGAGTCCGGTGATGATGTGCAGTCCCTGGGTGAGCGCGTACAGCCAGGACGGACCCGTGGGCCAGTCGAAGAAGTACAGGTCCACTCCCTCGTCGAAGAGCGCGTTCTCTCCCAGTCCCGGGTTGTAGGCGGCGTGGGACAGGAAACCCGTGAGGGAGCAGATCACGATCAGCGGCAGCAGCGCGGAGCTGAGAAACGAGGCCAGCCACGGACCCCGGAGGGGGCTCTTCCAGAAGCTGCGCCGGAAGGGGCCCGCCTCGGGCACCGGCAGGCCCGGCGGGCGACGTGCGTCCTCGTCCATGAGCTCGCAGCATGGCGATCCGCGCTGCGCGGGTCCAGGGATCGGCGACCGCTGTAAGCGACCTGTTAGGTCGCCGTAAGAGATCCGGCAGGACTACTCGGGCGCCGGCTCGGCGTGCCATAGCTCGCCCAGCTGCACGGGCGTGCACGTGATGGATCCCTCGCCCGCCAGCTCCTGCAGCTGCCCGGCCGCCGTCCGCGCGGAGCGGCCGATCGCCGCGGCCACCTCCACGGTCGCGAACCGTTGCCCGGCGTGCCCGGCGAGGAAACCGGCGGCATCGGGTGCCCGGCGGCGCTCGAGCGTGGGAGCGAGATTCTGGAGGACGACCTCGTAGGCTTCGCGGGGCTGGAATCCCGGCACGCTCACCGACCGTTCGGCGGTCGAGAAGACGTAGCTGGGCGTCGTGTAGCGGGGGCGGTTCTCGCTCTCCGCGGTCTTCTCGAAGGCCAGCGCGACCGGGTCGGGACGCCGAGCCTCGGCACGATCGCGGGCGAACGCGGCCGCGCTGGCCGCCGCGGTGAGATCTAGCTCGAAGCGAGCGAGGTCAAGGCCCGTGACGTCGGCGGCGAGGCTGCGCAGCTCGCCCGGCTCGTCGAGAGCGTGCACCTCCGCGAACCAGGCAAAGCGCAGCCGGCGCAGCAGCCGCTCCCCGGCCTCGGAGCCCTGCATCTCGGCGGCCTTCACCGCTCGCGCTCCCGCCCAGGTTCCGGACAGGCGCGGCCGCTGCTCAACGCAGAACGGCATGCCATGGCGTTCGTGGATCTTGGCGTAGCTCTCGGCCAGTCCGGCTGTCGTGTAGCCCTGGTTCTGCATCGTGGCGGCGGACTCGTGCAGGCCCACCTGCACGTTGCGCCAATGAAGCTGGCTCCCATAGCGCTCCTCCAGCGCGATGCGGACCGGTTCCGCGCTGTAGCACCAGGGACAGCCCGCATCGGTGAAGTGGACCACCTCGACCATCGTCATCCTGCCTCGCGCACGGCCTTGGCGGTCTGCCGCGCGGCCGTGAGCAGGGGGTCGTAGACCCCCGAGAACGGTGGCGCGTAGGAGAGGTCGAACAGCTCGAGGTCGCCGACCGCGACGCCCGTCCACACGGCTACGGCCAACACGTCGATCCGCTTCGCCGCGCCCTCGACGCCGACGATCTGACCGCCGAGCAGACGGCCGCTCGCCGCCTCAGCCACGAGCTTGACCCAGATCGGACCCGAGCCGGGGTAGTACCCCGCGCGCGTGCGGTCCTCGATGGTCGCGCTGACCACCTCGATGCCGGCCTCGTGCGCCTCACGCTCGGAGACCCCGGTGCGCGCCACCTCGTGGTGGCAGATCTTCGAGACGGCGGTGCCGATGACGCCCGGGAAGGCGAGATCGCCGCCGGTGGCGTTGACCCCGGCGATCCGGCCCTGCTTGTTGGCGTGGGTGCCGAGCTGGATGTTCACGGGCTGCTCGAGGACGCGGTGCCAGCTCTCGACGCAGTCGCCGGCGGCGAAGACCCCGTCGATCCCTGGGCAGCGCTGCCGGTCGTCGACGCGCACCGCCCCGCTCTCGCCGAGTGTCAGGCCCGCGGCCGCGGCCAGGTCGGTGGCGGGCTTCACGCCCGTGGCGACCACGACGTGGTCCGCGGGGAGCTCGCCCTCCGAGGTGAGCACCGACCGCGCGCCGCCGTCGGGGTGGTGGCGGACCTCCTCGAGCGCCGTCGACAGAAGCACGCGGATGCCCGCCCCCTCCGCCGCGTCCTGGATGTGGGCCGCGATCTCGGCGTCCAGGCTGCCCATCAGCTGCTCGGCCTGGTCGAGGAGGACCACGTCCAGTCCGTGCGCCACCAGCGCCTCGGCCATCTCGAGGCCGACGTATCCCGAGCCGATCACCACCGCGTGCCGCCCCTCAGAAGCCTCGAGGCGCGCCCGGAAGCGCTGCGCCTCGTCGACGGTGCGCACCGGCTCGCAGACCTCCGCGCCGGGCACCGGCGGGGGCACCGCGACAGCGCCGGTCGCATAGACGAGCTGGTCGAAGCGCTCCTCGCACTCGGAGGCGCGATCGAGGTCGCGTACCGTCACGATGCGGGCCTCGAGGTCGATCGCGATCACCTCGCTGCGCATCCGCACGTCGATCCCGGCCGCTCGGAACTCGTCCGGGGTACGGCTGATCAACCGGTCGGCATCGTCGAACAGGCCGCCGACGAAGTAGGGGATCCCGCAGGCCGAGTAGGACGTGTGCGGTCCGCGCTCGAGGGCGACGATCTCGAGCTCGGGGTCGCGCCGGCGTGCGGAGGCTGCCGCGCTCATGCCCGCGGCATCGCCCCCGATGACGATCAGCCGTTCGGCCACAACGGCCTCCTAACTGTCCGCGGCCGCGTGCAGTCCATTACCGAAGGATGCCGGGGCTTGAGCCGTTCATCACCCTGTTGGCATCGCAGCCTTTCGCTCCTGCACTCGCTCTGCCGCGGCATGCGCCGCGGGAGCCTGGCCGTAGCGCGACACCACGGTGAGGAAGAAGGGCACGAGCAGAAGGCCAAAGCCGAGGTGGGTGAGCAGGCCGAACCATGGATTGGGACCCATCGGATCGGAGGGGTCGAACCATTGAATACCAAGCGCCCGAGGATCTGGTAGTTGACGATGTACAGCAGGCCACCGTACACGACGCCACCGACCAGCAGGGCGCGCGCGTTGCTGAACAGCGGGACCAGCGCCAGCGCGAAGATCAGGCCGAACACGATCGAGAGCGAGAAGTGGGTGATCAGCCCGGCGAACGGATACGCCGGGATCATCTGCGGCATGTCGTCGAAATAGAAGACGGTGCCGATGTCGAGGAGCGGTGCGCTCGCCGGCAGCTTCAGTCCGTCAGGGACGTCGACGAGCGCCGGCTGCGAGGTCGCATAGATCATGTTCGCCAGGATGAAGACGAAGCCGACCGTCAGTCCCGCGACCGCCCCGGTCGTCAAGAGGTTGCTGACATCGAATGCTTTCGCGCGCGACGCCGTCGCGGCCGCGGTGTGATCGGGCTGCGCGGCGGCGCCCACCGGAAGCAGCCCGCCGACCAGCATCGCGAGCGCGAGCACTGGGAGGGCAAGAGCGAAGCGGGGCATTGGAGGTCTCTGAGCGGTCGTCCGGCTCGGCGCGGCTGCGTGGGCCGCGATGAACCCTGCGCCCGAGAAGCTCCACTGAAAGCCGCGGCCGGTCAAGGCCCTTTCGTGGACTGTCAGGGGACAGTCCGTGCGCGTTCAGATCTCGGTAGTTACGGGGGTCAGCGCGTAATCACATCGTGATGGGTTTCACCCTGTCCTCGTAAGGGTTGGAACGTACCATGGCTCAATGGGTCGTCCGGACAGCATCGGTGACTACGGGTTCTTGTCCGACTGTCATTCGGCCGCGCTGGTCGGCCGTGCGGGCTCGGTGGGCTGGTGGTGCGTGCCGCGATTTGACTCCCCGTCGGTCTTCGGGCGGCTGCTCGGACCGGATGCCGGCCACTGGTCGCTATGTCCCACCGCCGACTTCAAGGTCGAGCGACGGTACGAGTCCGACGCTCTGGTGCTGCGCACGGTCTTTACGACCGCGGGAGGCAAGGTCACGGTCACCGACGCCCTCGCTCTCGAACACGGCGCGCGCGGCCATGAGATCGGCCTGCGCAGCCCGCACGTGATGCTGCGACGCGTCGAGGGATCCGAGGGAGCTGTCGAGATGGCCACCGAGTTCGCCCCGCGGATGGAGTACGGACTGACCGTCCCTCACATCGTCGGCTCGCCGGATGGCGTAGTGGCGCGGGGCGGCCGGGTGCGCCTGGCCCTCACCGGGGGCATCGCCCTCTCCGCCGCCCGTGGCTGCGCCCGAGGCCGCTTCACCGTCCACGCCGGGGAGCAGGTCGACTTTCGGGTGGCTTACATGCCGGCGTCCCAGGAAAGCGCCACCGACGGAGCAGAGGCGACCCTCGAGGACACGATCTCCGGTTGGCGGTCGTGGGCCCAGCTGCACGATGCCTACGAGGGGCGCCACCGGGACGCCGTGCGGCGCAGCTCACTGGTGCTGCAGGGGCTGACCTTCCAGCCGACCGGTGCGGTGGTGGCCGCCGCGACGACGTCGCTTCCGGAGAAGATCGGCGCAGAGCTCAACTTCGACTACCGCTTCGCCTGGCTGCGCGACCTCAGCCTGACGATTCGCTCGCTGTGGATCGCGGCATGTCCCGACGAAGCCAACCGGCTGTTCGAGTGGATCGCCGATGCCACCGGTCACCTCGGCGACCAACGCGTTCAGATCATGTACGGCGTAGAGGGAGAGCGCATCCTGGCCGAGCATGAGCTGGTGCACCTCCCCGGCTTCCGCGACAGCCGCCCGGTGCGGGTGGGCAACGCCGCGTGGGACCAGGAGCAGCTCGACGTGCTCGGCGAGGTGCTCGATGCAGCCGAGCAGCTGCGCGAGCAACTCGGCGAGCTCAGCGAGTCCACTCGCGAGCTCCTGGTGACGCTGGCCGACCGGGCCGCTGCCACCTGGCGCGAGCCGGACGCCGGGATGTGGGAGGCTCGCGATCGGCAACGTCAGTACGTGTCCTCCAAGGTGATGTGCTGGGTCGCCCTGGACCGGGCCATCCGGCTCGCCCCGCTGCTCGGGGAAGGCGTGCATCTCGATCGCTGGGAAGAGGCCCGCGAGCGCGTCCGCGTCGCCGTGCTGACCAAGGGCTGGAGCGAGGGGGTCGGTGCCTACACGGGCGCTTTCGGCTCGGATGACCTCGACGCCTCGGTTCTCCTGCTGCCGCTCGTGCGCTTTCTCCCCGCCGACGACGAGAGGATGTGGGCGACGATCGAGGCGATCGAGCGAGAGCTCGGTGACGTGGGCCTCGTGCGCCGCTGGCCGGACGACCCCATGGGGTTTCTCATCTGCACCTACTGGCTCGTCGAGTGCCTCGCGCTCGGTGGCGAGACATCTCGCGCCGAGGAGTGGTTCGACCGGGCCACCTCCTACGCCAACGACCTCGGTCTCCTCTCCGAGGAGGCCGACCCAGACCGCAAGGAGCTGCTGGGCAACTACCCGCAGGCCTTCTCGCACGTGGGGCTCATCAATGCCGCGTGGCGGCTCACGGAGACCGTGGACCAACCAAAGGGGACGACCGAATGACGGGGACGACCGAATGACCGGACGGCTGCAAGGCAAGATCGCTCTCATCACCGGATCGGATTCCGGGATCGGACGGGGAACGGCGATCGAGTTCGCCAAGGAGGGCGCGGATGTCGTGGTCCACTATCTCGACGACGCCGAGGGGGCAGAGCAGACCCGGCAGGCGGTCGAGGCTGAGGGTCGTCGCGCGGTCGTGGTGCAGGCCGACATCACGGACGAACAGGCGGTGCACCGGCTCTTCGAAGAGGCGGTGGAGGCCTTTGACAGGGTGGACATCCTCATGAACAACGCCGGAGTCGACGCCTCGGGCAAGGATGTGGCCGACCTCTCCACCGAAACGTTCGACCAAGCGATCAAGGCGAACCTGTACGGGGCGTTCTTCTGCTGCCGGCGCTTCGTCCAGTTGCGCAAGGCGGGCACCGCCTCGGGCGGCAAGATCATCAACGTCACGTCGGTGCACCAGGAGATCCCCAATCCGGGCGGCGCGGACTACGACTGCTCCAAGGGCGCGCTGCGCAACCTCACACGCACGCTTGCCCTGGAGCTCGCCCCGCTGAAGATCAACGTGAACAACCTCGGCCCCGGGATGGTGCTCACGCCCTTCAACCAGCCAGCCATCGACGATCCCGAGCTCTTGGACGAGCAGGTGCAGAGCATCCCTTTCAAGCGGGCGGCGGAGCCCTCGGAGATCGGGCGTCTGGCGGTCTTCCTCGCGTCCGGGGACAGCGACTACGTGACCGGTGCCGACTACTTCATGGACGGGGGATTGATGCGCAACGTCGGGCAGGGCGCTTGATCGGCCGCGAGCCGACCGAGATCTGGCAGGACGGTCTCGAGGACGGTCAGCGCCGCCTGGCCCGACCCGCGGCGGTTCTGGCCGCGACGGGCCTGCTCGGCGGCTTTCACGTGACGGTCGGGCTGTTGGCCCTCGTCGTGACCACCGGAGCGCTGACCGAGGTGGTTCCTGCGCCCACTGCGCACGTGCTGGGCTCGCTGACCTTCGGGATAGGCTTCGTCTTCCTGACCGTCGGCCGATCGGAGCTGTTCACCGAGAACTTCCTCATCCCGGTGGCCGCCGCTCTCAAGGGGCACTGCACCACGCGCTCCGTCGCGCGCCTCTGGGTCATCACCTTCGCCCTGAACCTCGCCGGGATCGCCCTCTTCGTCGCCCTCGCGAGCATCCCCGGGGTCCTCGAGCCCGAAGGGCTGCAGGCGGCCGGCGAGCTGGCCGACACCCTCGCTGGGCGCGATCTTCCGGCGGCGGCTGCGAGCGCGGTGCTCGCGGGAGCGGTCATCACGACGTTCACGTGGCTCGCCGAAGCCGCCGAGAGCGACCTGACCAGGGTCTTTGTCGCACTGGCAGTCGGCTTCGCTCTCCTGGCCCCCAGCACAAACCACTCGGTGATCGGGTTCGGCGAGATCCTCTTCGGCCTCCTGGCCGGCACCACGAGCGCCGACGGGATCGACCTGCTGCGCAACACCGCGGTCGCGACCGTGGGAAACGTCGCGGGAGGCGTGGTCCTGGTCGCCTTCGTCCGCAGCGTCCAGTCTCAGGTGCCCAAGAGATGACGTCACCTCGACCCGAAGAGCCGGTCCCCGCGTCCGGGCGGCAGGTCGAGCCGGTGGCCGGCGGCCTGCGGGTTACGGTCGTCGAGGTCGGAGGTGGAGTGCGAGCCTTCACGAACGGCGCGCACGTCATGGCTTTCACCGGCGACGACCTGCCGGACCCGGTGCAACGGCGCCGCTCGCTCGGCGTCGAGCCGATGGGCGCGGTTGTTCGACCTCGATCCAGGGTAAGGCGTGAAGCATGAGAGCCCTTGCGTTGAACGCGACGCTCAAGCCCTCCCCAGAGAAGTCCAGCACGGAGGCGCTGACGCGCGTCGTGCTCGCTGCGCTGAGCCGTCGGGCGGTCGACTGCGAGATGGTCCGGCTCGCCGACTACGACATCGCGCCCGGCGTTGTCTCCGAAGCCGTGCGCGAGGGCGACGCGTGGCCGCAGATCCACGCGAAGATTCTCGCGGCCGACATCCTCATCCTCGCCACGCCGACGTGGGTGGGCCAGCCCTCGAGCATCATCAAGTGCGCGCTGGAGCGCATGGACGCGCTCCTGAGCGAGACCGACGCGGAAGGCGTGCCCGTCGCCTACAACAAGGTCGCCGGCTTCGTAGTGACCGGCAACGAGGATGGCGCCCACCACGTGATCGCCGAGATGGCTCAGGGCGCGATCGACTACGGGTTCACCGTCCCGGGGCAGGCGTGGACGTACTGGAACAAGGGCCCCGGCCCGGGCGAGGAGGTCTACCTCACCACCGACGAGACGGAGTGGTCGAACACGACCGGCGAGGCCGCGGCACAGAACCTCTACGCGGTGGCCCACGCCCTGTCGGTCAACCCGATGAGCGCGCCGCCCTCGTAAGTTTACGTCGCGACCGCCGCGCGCGCCGGGTCCACCCGCTTGGCCGCCAGCCGCTGGCCCAGTCGCGAGGCCAGCGCCATGATCGTGAGGGCGGGGTTGGCGGAGCCCTGAGTCGGCATCACGCTGCCGTCGCAGACGAAGACGTTGGGCACGCCCCAGACGCGATGGTCGGCGTCGATCACGCTGTTGTCGGGGCTCGTGCCCATCCGGCAGCCGCCGACTAGGTGCGCGTAGCGATCGATGGTCAACAGATCGGAGGCGCCCGCCGCCTCGAGGATCTCGGTCTGGATGCGCTTGGTGTAGGCGATGTTCGCCCGGTCGTTGTCGCACTGCGTGTAGTCAAAGCGCGCGATCGGCATCCCGAAGGCGTCCCGCTCGTCGGCAAGGGTCACGCGGTTGCCGGGAAGCGGCAGCAGCTCAGACAGCGAGCCGGCGACCGCCCAGTGGTTGTAGTCGCGCATGTACTCGCGCATGGCCTTGCCCCAGTGCCCGTCGGCCAGGACGTGCTCGGCCCAGCCGACCGGCAGGGGGGAGACCGTCTGGATGGAAAAGCCGCGGGCGAAGCCGCGTGACTCGTCGGTCTCGTAGAACTGCTCGCTGGAGACCTCGGGCGGCGGCCCCTTGTACATCCGCATCGTCTCGGGGAAGCGCCCGGCGACCTGCGGTGCGCCCTGCACCATCACGTAGCGCCCGACCTGGTCATCGTCGTTGCCCACGCCGGAGTTCAGCAGCAGGCGCGGGCTCTCGATCGAGTAGCCGGCGACGGTGACCGCTCTCGCGCGCTGCCGGCGCTCGCGTCCGTCGTGTGAGTACGTCACGCCGGTGCAGGCGCCGTCCGGCCCCATGTCCAGCGCCGTGACCATGCAGTCGGCCCGGATCTCGACACCGTGCTCGATCGCGTCGGGCACGTGCGTGACCAGCGGGGAGGCCTTCGCGTTCACCTTGCAGCCCTGCAGGCAGAACCCGCGGTAGATGCAGTGGGGGCGGTTGCCGAACGTCCCGTTGGTGATACCCACCGGCCCGACGCGCATCTCGATCCCGCAGGAGCGCGCTCCCGCCCACACCCGCTCCGCGGCGGCGCCGATGGGGTGCGGGCCGTGCGGGTAGCGGTGCGGGTCGCCCCACGGCCAGTCCTGCCCGGCCACCGGCAGCTCAAGCTCGAGCAGCTCGTAGTGCTCCTTGAGGTCGGCGTAGGCGATCGGCCAGTCCGCTCCCACACCGTCGCGGGTCGAAGTCTCGAAGTCCGACGGGTGGAAGCGCGGGGTGTATCCCGCGAAATGCACCATCGAGCCGCCGACGCCGTGGCCCGAGTTGTTCCGGCCGAGCTCGACGGGGTCCTCGCCGCCGACGATCCGGTTGGCGGTCCAGTAGATGTGCTCGGAACCCTCCTCGTCAGAGACCCAGTCGGTGTCAGGATCCCAGAACGGGCCGGCCTCGAGCACGACCACCTGCCAGCCGCGGCGGGCCAGGCGCTGGGCGAGCACGCTGCCGCCGGCCCCGCAGCCCACGATCGCCAGGTCGACCTCGTCGTCGTCCCGGTAGCGCCGCATCCGATCGCGCCCCGGGACCCCGCGGCGATGGACGTCGAGCAGGAAGCGCGAGTCGTTCTCCGGTGGGCCGACCGCGCCTTTCAGCAGCCCGGACGCCCTCATCCCGTGGGCTCGGCCGGGTGGTCGACGCCGCGCTCGCGCACGTCGGGCACGGGATCGAGCGGAAAGGCGTCCGCACCCTCCCACGCCTCCGTCTGGCCGACACCCAGGCGCATGTAGCCGCGCGGGTAGGCGGGCCCGCCGAAGCCGATCTCGTTCCAGGCCCACGGGTGTGAGTAGAAGGCGCCGAGTACCGAACGCATCACGACCGCCCAGGCGTGGGCCACCGGCAGGCCGTCCCAAACGCCGCCCGACAGGTCCCCCTCCGCGAACGCCTGGCAGACCGCGAGCCGGGTGTGGTCGTCCGCGTCGCCGTAGGAGGAGGCGCCGTGCTCGCTCGCGGCCTCGTCGAGCCCTCGCGCCACGAGCCGCCAGGTCTCGGGATCGCTGGGCATGCCCGCGTACTGGAAGCCGTCGAGGCGCCCGTCGTAGAGCTTGGCGTCGACGAAGGCCAGGACCGGAATTCGCGGCTCGCGATCCTGGGCGAGAACGGTGTCGCAGAACGCGTTCAGCGTCCGCGCCTGCGCCTCGTCGAAGAAGCGCAGCGCGGGGGGCTCCAGCCGCGCGAGTACGACACGCCGCGTCGCGTCGTCCCAGTGATCGGCCTCGGCGAGCACGTCGAAGTCGGGATAGCGGCCGTGCAGCTGGGGCGTGGTGCCCCTCCGCTGGCGGGGAAGCCCTTCGGGGTCGCCGGGCGAGCCGTGCATCAGCGCTCGCGGGGGACGAGCGGGGCGATGACACCCAGAGCGCCGATCAGCGCGAGCGAGCCGGGGGCGAGCAGCGGCGGACCCATTACGAGGTTGTACAGCGGCTCCTGAAGGCCGCCGGGCTTGCGCCGGACGCCCCGGAGGTGGGTGTAGACACCTATCAGCCCGTCGAGGGTGTAGAGCGCAGAGACGAGCGGCAGGGCGGTGCGCGCCGCGCGTTCGGATACCACCCCGGCTGCCCCCGCGGCCACCAGCAGCGGCGTCAGGGCGATCGGCGTCCACATCCACTTGTCGCCGAAGGAGCCACGGTAGTGCTCGAAGTAGATCTCGGCGCCGAGCGGCCCTGCGGCCGCGGCCACCATCGCCGACAGGGTGCGCTGCACGCGCCCGGCCCGCACGTTGGCCAGCAGCCACTGCGGACCGCGGGTCCCGCGCCTAGACCGCATGCGCCTCGGCGTCCGCGCGGCGCAGCTGGAGGCCGAGCCCCGGCCGGGCGGCGTCGGGAACCAGGCGCCCGCCCTCGGGCTCGAGCACGCCGTCGAAGAGCATCTGCTCGACGCGGACGTGGTCGTGGAAGTACTCGACGTGGACCAGCGGGGCGACCGCGCAGCCCACATGAGCGTGGATGGAGGGCGCGGTGTGCGCGGACAGCGGTACCTCGTGGGCGGCGCACAGGGCGCCCACACGGAGCAGCTCGGTGATGCCCGCGCAGCGGGTCACGTCGGCCTGAAGCACGTCGACCGCACCGGCCTCCAGCATGCGGTGGAAGTACCCCAGCGTGTAACCGTACTCGCCGGCAGCGATCGCCATCCCGGCAGGTGCGCGGTCGCGCAGCAGCCGCAGGCCGGCGAGGTCATTGGAGGAGACCGGCTCCTCGAACCAGGTCACCTGCTCGTCGGCGAAGCACTCCGCCATGAGCAGCGCCTGCTTGCGCTCGTAGGCCCCGTTGGCGTCGACGAACAGCTCGCAACCCGGGCCGATCGCCTCGCGGGCGAGGGCGACGCGCTCGCAATCGCGCTCCGGGTCGCGCCCGACCTTCATCTTCACCATCGCGATTCCCGCGTCCGCCCACCCGGCCAGCTGCTCCTGCAGGCGACCCACATCGTAAGAGGTGAAGCCGCCGCTGCCGTATATCGGCACGCCGTCGCGGACCGGGCCGAGCAGGGCCGCCAGGGGCAGGCCGAGCAGGCGGGCCTTGAGGTCCCACAACGCGACGTCGACCGCGGCGATCGCAGACGAGGCGATACCCGGTCGCCCGATGTTGCGCACCGCCTGCACCATCGCCTGCCACGCGCCGGGCACGGCCATGGCGTCGCGACCCTCGACGACGCCGGCCAGGGTGCCCTGGATCAGGTGCGCGGCCGCCGCATCGGCGTACGCGTAGCCGAGGCCGCACATGTCACCGGTCAGGACCTCGACGATCACGATCGTCGTCGCGTCCCACGCGATGGTGCCGTCGGACTCGGGCGCGTCGGTGGCGATCCGGTAGGCGCCGACCTCCACCTGCCGGATCGCGGTGCCGGTCGCGGTGGCGAGGGTCGCCGTCATCCGCGGTGCGGAAGGAACTCCTGGACCTTCTCCCGGAAGCTGCGGCGGATGATGTTGCGCGACTCCGGATCGCGCTTGAGCAGTGCGCTGGTGAGCGCCCGGGCGTCGTCGAAGGTGATGTGCGGCGGCAGCGAGGCCACCTCGGGATCGGTGAGCGCCTCGATCACGACGGGACGGTCGGCGCTCAGCGCCGCGTCCCACGCCGGGCCGATCGCGTCGGGCGTCTCGACGCGGATCCCGCCCAGGCCGATGAGCTCGGCGTAGGCGGCGTAGGGAAAGTCCGGCAGCTCCTGGGCGGCCTCGAACTTCGGATCGCCGGCCATCGCCCGCTGCTCCCACGTCACCTGGTTGAGGTCGCGGTTGTTGAGGACCAGCACGATCAGCCGCGGGTCGCTCCAGCGCTCCCAGTACTTGCCGATCGTGACCAGCTCGCTGTTGCCGTTCATCTGCATCGCTCCGTCGCCGACCAGGGCGATGGCCACCCGATCGGGAAACGCGAACTTCGCTGCTATCGCGTAGGGGACGCCCGGTCCCATCGTCGCCAGCGTGCCCGACAGCGACGCCTTCATGCCGCGGCGGATCTTCACGTCGCGGGCGTACCAGTTCGCCGACGAGCCGGAGTCCGCCGACAGGATGCAGTTCTCGGGCAGCCGTGAGGACAGCTCCCAGAACACGCGCTGCGGGTTGATTGGGTCGCCGTCGTTCATCGCACGGGCCCCGAGCACCTTCCACCACTCGGCCACGTTGGCCTCCACGGTCTCGCGCCAGGTGCGGTCGGCCTTGCGCTCGAGCAGCCCGATCAGCGCGCGTAGGGTCTGCGCGCTGTCGCCCACGAGGTTGGCCTCCATCGGGTAGCGGATCCCGATCATGCGCGCGTCGATGTCGATCTGCACGCCGCGCGCGGCGTCCTCCTCCGGCAGGAACTCCGAGTAGGGAAAGCTCGACCCGACCATCAGCAGCGTGTCGCAGTCCTGCATGAGATCCCAGCTGGGCTTGGTGCCGAGCAGGCCGATCGAGCCGGTGACGAACGGCAGGTCGTCGGGGACGGCCGCCTTGCCCAGCAGCGCCTTGGCGATGCCCGCGCCGAGCAGCTCGGCGACCTCGATCAGCTCGTCGGTGGCGTGCAGCGCGCCCGCACCGGCCAGGATGGCCACCCGCTCCCCGGCGTTGAGGATCTCGGCCGCCTGCGCCAGCGCCGCCTCGCCGGGCACCCGGGCGGGCTCGCTGTAGCCCGGCCCCGAGTGCACCGTTCCGTGCGCTCGCGGCGCGTCGGGCACCGCGTCCTCCTCCTGCAGGTCGTTGGGGACGATCAGGCAGGTGACCGTGCGCTCGGCGCGCGCGATCCGAAACGCGCGGTCGACCAGGTGGCGGATCTGCGCCGCGTCGGTCGCCATGTGCACGTACTCGTGCGCGACGTCCTTGAACAGCGAGACGAGGTCGACCTCCTGCTGGTAGTGCCCGCCCAGCGCGGTCTGGGCCTGCTGGCCGACGATCGCGACCACCGGCTGGTGGTCCAGCTTGGCGTCGTAGAGGCCGTTGAGCAGATGGATCGCGCCGGGTCCCGAAGTCGCCAGGCACACCCCCACCTCGCCGGTGAGCTTCGCGTGCGCGCAGGCCATGAACGCGGCCATCTCCTCGTGGCGGACCTGCACGAACTCCAGCGGCCCCGGCTGATCGATCCCGCCGCCGGCGCGGTTCATCGCGCCCATGATCCCGTTGATGCCATCGCCGGGGTAGCCGTAGATGCGGTGGACGCCGTTTGCGGCCAGGCGCTCCAGCAGGTGGTCGGCGACCGTGGCGCTCACGAGGAGCTCCGCTCGAGGCCGGCGAACGCGACTCTCGAGGCGGTCATCGTCCTGTCGGCGTGGCGCGTCTCTGCTCCTCGATTCGATCTGCCGCGGCGTGCGCCGCCGGCGCCTGACCGTACCGGGACACAGTGGTGAGAAAGAAGGGCACGAGGAGGAGGCCAAAGCCCAGATGCGTGATCAGGCCGAACCACGGATTGGGATCCATCGGGTCTGATGGGTCGAACCACTCGAACACCACGCGTCCGAGGATCTGGTAGTTGACGATGTACAGCAGGCCGCCGTACACGACGCCGACGACCAGCAGCGCGCGCGTTGCTGAACAGCGGGACCAATACCAGCGCGGAGATCAGGCCGAACACGATCGAGAGCGAGAAGTGCGTAATCAGCCCGGCGAACGGATAGGCAGGGATCATCTGCGGCATGTCGTCGAAGTAGAAGATGGTGCCTATGTCGAGGAACGGCGCGCTCGCCGGCAGCTTCGGTCCGTCCGGAACGTTGACCAGCGCCGGCTGTGAGGTGGCATAGATCATGTTCGCCAGGATGAAGACGAAGCCAACCGCCAGTCCGGCGACCGCCCCGGTCGTCAACAGGCTGCTCACATCGAATGCTTTGGCGCGCGAAGCCGTCGCGGACGCGGTGCTCCTCCCGAAGGCCATTACCTCTTCCCCTCTAGTCGCATAGGTCCGCGAGGAGGCTGCCCCTTGCGCCCAGGTAATGCAACGACGATCCGTTACGGCGCCGGTAGCCGGCGTAACTCCTGCACGCCACGGCCCGGTGAAAGGCACGCGCGAGAAGGGCGCGGATCACGTCACCTCGCGGCGTGGGACCATCCCTGCGGCGATGCCACCATCCGCGCACATCGTCGGGCGCCTGCCGCCCTCCGCCCTCCTGGACCTCAGGCGCCTGGCGATGCTTTCCGAGGTGGCGCGCCGGGGCAGCTTCGCGGCGGCGGCGGACGCCATGTGCTTCACGCCCTCGGCGACGGGATCGACCTGCTGCGCAACACCGCCATCGCGATCGCAGGAAACGTGGCGGGCGGGGTGATCCTGGTCGCCTTCGTGAGGAGTGTCCAGGCGGGAGCCGAGTAATGCGCGGCCAAGGACCCTCGCTCTGACCCTCCGGCGGGGTCTACACGTGCTCGACGCCTCCGGGGAGGGCTATCAGCTTACGTCTTGATGAAGGGCTCCACGGCTTCCAGCACGTCCTTCATCTCGATCGTCTCCTCGAAGGCGTTCGGCGCGGGCTCCTCCATGGCAGCCAGCCGGAGCGCCGCGGCGTGCCGCGCCTCCACCTGCACGATCATGCCCGCGCCGGCGAGCGCCTCGTCGGTCGTCAGCATCGGGCCCGCGCCGTTGAACGCCATGACGCCGGTGTCCTCGAGGGTCATCCCGAGCGTCACGAAGCTCCCCTGGTCCTCGATCGGGAACTCGAACGTCGGCTTCTTGACGGGCGTCGCCCCGGCGCCGGTGACCGCCGTCGTAAGCGCGTCTATGTGCGCCTGCTCGTGGCCGCGGAAGGCGGTGGCGAGCTTCTTCACATCGCCGGCCAGGCCCAGGCCCAGGGCCTGGCTGTAGAACTCCTCCTCGAGGTACTGGAGCATGAGCGCGAAGTTCAGGATCTCCGCGTCGCCCCCCTCCTGAGCGAACGCACGCCTTACGAACGGGCCGGCCGCGCCGGCTCCGTAGAGGGCTCCCGCTCCTAGAGCACCCCGAAGGATGAACGCGCTTCGGGTCATGCCGTGCACCTCGATGGCGCTCATAGGCTGAAGGGATCGATCTGTCATCTGACGTCCTTTCTGAGGTCCACTAGCTGGCGATGAAGGGCTTGACCATCTCGAGCACCGCATCCATCTCGGCGGGGACCGCAAGGCCGGTGTCCCCGAACGGCACCGGCTCCTTGCCGGTCGCGATGTTGAGCGCAGCGGCATGG
>JAABUR0100003423.1_pt1 | contig 22288 bp, 23 predicted proteins | sample 5560091 | NCBI WGS metagenome assembly JAABUR01 (sample SAMN10711879, study PRJNA513375) | rock metagenome | isolation source: Antarctica rocks | place: Antarctica: Victoria Land, University Valley sud
TGGTAATGTAGGCCGTACCATCGTGGATGCGTTGAAGGAGAGCCCAAAACACAAGGTTATTGTCCTGGTGCGCAAAGTAAGCAGCTGTCACTATAGGTTCTGAGTATTTCTGCAATTCCTTACCAAAATGTTCCATAGGAATCCAAGGCTCAGGAGATGGACGTCCCTGTCTTTGCTGTGGACTATGGCGATGTCGAGTCGGTCTCTCGTCTCCTAGAGACAAACAACGTCCACACCGTGATCTCTGCCCTCAGTGTCAGGGGCCCTGATGAGGGTGCGTCCGAGATCAACCTCGTGAAGGCTGCAGCAAAAGTGGGAGCGACAAAACGCTTCATTGCGAGTGAATACGGTGTCTTGGCCCCCGCTAAAAAGTAAGTATCTATTCTGTCAACTTGACACCACCCACCCACGATCCAGAGAAGTACTAAACAAGCTTCCACCAACGATATAGAAGCCAACAGTTGCCGCAGCACGAATTGCGCCTCGCTACGATTGCCGAGTTGCAGAAGACGGACCTCGAGTGGACAAGAATTCACAATGGCTATTTCTTAGATTATTATGGCATTCCCCACATCGAAAGCCACATGATGCCAGTTGTGTTTGGTGTTGACATGGCCAACAAGGCAGCGGCTATACCGGGCACAGGCAACGATACCGTGTCTTTCACATACACCAAGGATTTAGCCAAGTTTGTCGTTGCGGCCATCGACCTTCCGAAATGGGACGAGTCTTTGTTCTGCTACGGGGACAAGGCGACGTGGAACGAGCTTCTGAGCATCGCGGAAGAAATGAGAGGTCAGTTAATCTTTGTTGCCGCTCTTTAGTGTCCGCAAATCGCTGACATGAGCGATAAATACTCAGGTTCAAAGTTCACTGTGGCATATGACAGTATCGAGAAGCTTGAAAGAGGCGAGATCACCGAGCTGCCCTCGAACCCTGCCATGTACCCTTTCTTCCCCAAGCAACTTTTCCAGCAATATTTCGGCAGATTTGGATTGTATGTCACGCAAGGTTTGTTCGATTTCCCGGAAGATCAAACCCTGAACAAGAAATTTCCAGAAATCAAGCCAACCACGGTCAGAGAGATGCTTGGTGTTTGGGTCGGCAAGTAATATTACAACGGTACTCTCGAGAGAAAAGTGTTGGCCAAATGATTGTGAAGAGCTCTTGGAGTACCTTACCGGTATGCAGGGTGGATAAATTATAGCTTCAATATGAATGCCGCCGTTCTTTGAGCATCCAATACCATCATACTCTCTGTCTGAGTTGCATGAATATTTCGTTCTAAATTACCGTCAACATCTACCCTGCTCTCCATCATCTAGACCAGCAATACAGGTGCGCCCAGGATACGGAAACAAGCCGCTAGATCCCACGTCTCACGATCCAGAGTTTCTCGATTCTCCCACACTCTCTCCATGATTTTTCGAGCTTCACCTAATGCACCAACCATGCTTAGCTCATCCATCCCTGTGAGCAAATTCCGCAGTTCCTGTTCATGACTGCCTGCCTCAGACATACAACCTGCGACGCAGAGTGGCCAGGCTAGTGTCCGTAGGTGGGTAGAGCAGTCGACTGTCCGTAGGAGCTCGAGCATTTGCGACACGCCACGCCGTATTTCTGCGCTGGATGGCTGCCAGCCAGAAACAACAACTGCAAGGTATATGTGTGCAGCGTGGGCCCAGATCCTTGTAGGGATTGTAGACGACCGCGAGGACGTAGAAAGGTGACCGTTGAAGTAAGACCGAAAATTGAGAGAGTTATCTTTCCGAGGGCCTGAAGTTGCCTTGTCGAGGCGAGAAATCCCATCATTCAGGGTACGAGATATATGGCTGGCGCGATCAACAAGTTCGATCGTTGATAATCTAGCAGCCTTTTTCATATCCTTTTTCCATGCATCTAGAAAAGTGATCCGGCTAACTGCGAGCAGGACCCAGTTCTGACAGCCAACGAGACTCGACAATTGGACCGGAACCATACCAAAATCTGGCTCACCATTGTCTAGATCGGCAAGAAGATGTGGATGATATTCAATTAAACGAGGCGGCTGCTCAAGGGAAGTGCTGGCAATGATATCGATGAAAACTAGGAGACCGGTAAAGAACCGAAATCCAGCCTGCTCTGGGCTCCAAACGTAGCCGCCACGGTCGAGACCATACCGGAGATGTAGAGTCATTGCATCCAGCACGGCAAGCAGTTTAGGTTCAGACCCCTCTGTGGTGGTACTCTGCCAAATTTCTTCAAAGAGTGCGAGAGCCGGCGTAAGATGTAGGTTCCAGTTGGCGGACCTACTTAGCGCCACCTCGAAGATCAGGAACTGAGTGATGCTCTCCATCACTCGTACCTTCTCAAGTAGCGTCGATTGTGAGCCACGAAAACTTAAATCCTGTATGTCGTGTTGGATCATCTCAAAACACATATCCGTTTGCCTCCCAACTTTCTCCCAGAGCTGACTTTTGCACACGTCATGTTGCCCTGGGTATACGTCAATCAGCGTAAATATAAAGAAGTAAACGCTTAGGCTCATTGCCGAATGGAAAGCAACTCTGCTCCGTCTCAGAAGTACTAGTACCCAGCTACGGCCGGTTTCGTGAATACCTGGTTGGTAGAACGGGAACAGAAGGGGGAACACGTAGTCCAAGTACTTCATCAGGAAATCGATTTCGAAATCCCGACCGCGTGACAGAATTGGGAGATGGTCGTGGACTTCCTCGTACTCGTCTAGAAAACCGAGTACGGGTGCAATCCACTGTATCCTATCAACCTCCTTCGGAGCTGTTGGATTCAATTTCTGGGTAGCTTCTAGTGTCGATAAATGCAGAGTTTTAATATTTTCGTTTGGTTGATTTGAACCTTCAGCTGTTCCCGCCTCCGTATTTGAAGAGGACCCAGTTACATTGTTGTATATCGTGTGGATCTGCGGCTGTCTTAGCATAGAAGTTTTATATACGAAGTCTTGTCCTGATTCAATGATGAAGTTCCGGTCTCCTGTATCAGCTGTGGTAACCTGGGCTGTTTGCCTCTCTCGCCGGGTGTCCGTGCGTCGTTTAATCTGGGCTTTGATTCTCTCCGTCATTTCCCTCTGTTTCGTCCCTCCATCCATCCAGTTTGGCCTGATGGTGCCGCCATGACAAGAGATCTCCAATGCGGTGCAGTTTCTACATTTGGGTCTGCCCTCATCGCACTTCTTTCGGCGAAGGCGACAAGTCCAGCAACCACCCCCGCTCTTCCTCTCGCCAGCCATTAGCGAACACCAGCTCGGTTGTTCATCATTTGTATTTAATCACAGATGCAGGTTATCATGGTTTGTGGAGGAAGCGAAGTTCAACAAAAATGGGTTGAAAGAGAGAATTGTTGATAAGTAAGGTATCATGCAAAGATTACGAGCCTGAGGGTGTTGGGACCGTGCCTAGAATCCAACCTGTGGAACCGTGGATGGAATGTTTGATCTATAGAGATAGCTATAACTAGGAGTTTAAGAATACAGAAGAAAGAAGGTACGGGGAACACTATTTATGTAGTGCTCAGAGTTTGCGCTAGGCCCAAAGGGGGTGAGTGGAGGGTGATTCGCGCCTGCGCAAGGGCGGCGATGCTGACTAACCGCAACGGGACCCACGAAATATTTTGTCGTGTCCGAGTACCTTCCTTCATAAGCTTCTGCCATAATCCTTGAACTAGCCCTTCGAAAGCTCTAGTAGTCAACAACCAGTCCAAACACTTCAAAATGCCCCTTCCCGTCCCCAACACAAGCCAAGCAAAGCCCACCAACGCCTCCACGCTTCCCGCTCCCATTTCCGAAACCTCTCCTTCCTCCAATTCAGCAGCCAGTCAAGCTACCGCATCTGCTACCTCTGCTACGAACGGTGCGGCGGAAAACGGGAGTTCAGCGGCACAGCATACGAAGAGCGAGGTTGAAATGGCGGCTGATAAGCTGTACGAGGAGAGAATGGAGGATGAGTATGCGAAGAGGGAAGGGGGTGCATGAAGGATCGTGAGGGCTAGGGGAGAATGGTCTGACCTGGTGGGGGGAGAGAGTTTGGTGAGACAGGTGGGAAGGGCAACTTGGACGATAAACATTGGCATCCTTGAGTGGTATCAGAGATGTTTTCTCTATCGACAATAGCTTGTGCTAAGATGTTTCAAATCCTCCAATCAGACCTTGCGAAAAGATACATGTGTCTTCGTCACTTCAACTCAAGATGTAGTGTAGAATTTCTTCCATGACCAATGATTTAGTACGGCCACTTGCGCTCCCCGGTCAACGGGAAATTGACTGAAGTGACTTCCCAACTTAGAGAGATAAAATCAACATGACCTTTTATCGGTTTCCACTAAGGTGGTCACCGGGAGTATGTGCAAACGAGAAAAATATAACGTTTTCTTAGAAATCCCAATTGGAAGTCGTTGGACTTGATGCAGGGTTGAATAAGTTTTGTCGCCGCCAGTAAACCGATGCAGTCATGCAGCTTGATAGATTAGTATCAACTTTGATAAGTCGCAAGCGAGACTTCCAGACGGGCATTCAAGATAAGTCCCCCTAAGCTTCTTAGATTTCGATGAACGACCTCTTACCTTGACAAGACAATTAGTTTCTACAATTCATGGGCAATGAAGAATGTCGATAAGTAGAAAGAATGGACTTGTTGCAAGTAAAGAATGTGAAAAAGCGCTTACTTCCCCTTCCCGGCTGTTCTGAATAGCCGAACTCCCTATCGAGAGCGGCTTACCATCGCCATATGATATCCTCAACTCTTGAAATCCACACAACCATCATCACCCACTCATGAGGTTCTAAACCGAGAAAACACTGCATCCGATCATGTCGTTGGTAGCATTGAAGAACCGCCAAGTTCATGGCAAATGGGTCGTACGAGGCCAGGCAAACAACCACCCCCGGATCTTATAGCCTGTAAGTGTACCTGAGGTTTGCGGTGCATCTTGAGCTTATGGCAGAGAAGTAACCACAAGGCGACCAGTTTCGCCTCCCTCTTCTAATCACAACCATGGTCTCCAAGGCCCCCCACACGTGGACCTTGGTTCTGGTAAGTTGATCGTGTTCTCCGCAAGTGCTTCTTGTTCACACGACGTTGCAGCATCGTCAGTAGCTGCAACGGCAAGCCTCCCAACCATCGCCGCCGACCCGCACAATAGTCACGCCGACGCCATTACGGCTTGTGAGTTGAATGCTTACTAACAAGAAAGCTCTAACTCAAAGTGCCAAAGTCTCCTCGCCGGCAACGCTCGTTCCAAAAACTCCGACGATTTGTGGCAATAGAAAAGAGTCTACGGTGAGTGATGGAAATCCGCTTGACCTGTCACACCAAGGTCACCAAGCTGGCCGTGATCTTGAAGCCTAGCAAGATCATCACCAGCCAGCGGCGAGGAATCGATAGTTTACGTCAAAGGCACGCATCATATCTGATGCTACACTTGGCCTGGCCGATGGTATGTCGGTACTTTCGCCTTGACTGCCGGTCTATCAACTTTTGGGGATGCCCGTATCGTTTTAACTAGGGGGGCTGGCGGAGCTCTTCGCGGGAGCTGTTTCGATGGGCCTCGAGGGTTATATGGCCGCAAAAGGGGAAGCGTGCGCCTCACTCTCCCCTCGATGTATTGTAGCGTTATGGCTAATTGATTTTAGACACTCCTATATGGTCAAGCTAAATTTAACCAGTGCTTTAATTGCCGATCGTGACGGTAATACTTCTACGCTGGCCCACAGCGTTTTTGACCGGTATGGGTTATCTCCTGAGTTTATCATCGACATTGCAGCCAGCCTTCAGCGTGATCCAGAGAAGCTAGCAGAATTACTCACGGAGTTTTCTTTTAAGCATAAAAAACCCGAAAGCACACGCCCTGCATACTCCGCGCTCAACATCGGAGGTAACTACATGCTCGGAGGCCTCGTCCCTTTGATTCTTTTTTTCTGCGTCAAGCGGACAAAGGTCTTGCTGGCGCTGTATTGGAGTATCTGTACTATGGTCGGTGCTTTATTTGCGTTCGGCTGGACAAAGACTGCCATCCATCACTGGTCGCTGGAAAGGGAAGTCGAAGTCTTGGAACAATGCCAAACAAAGCAGCAATCTAGATGGTGCTAATAGGTACAGTGGCGGCGGGAGTTGCAGTGGACTTGACTCGTACAGTCAACCATGGAGCCGCCATGTGATTCGTCACTTTCTGCAGGCGTTACTGATGGATCGTATTAAAAAATACCCTATTCGCTAAGCTGAAGAGCCGGTGGATTCTGGTGCTTGAGTAGTAACATAACTTGAGACTGAAAACATTGCGGTACATGAACTGAACTTTAATGGCATTACGTTGAGGTATATGACACAGAATTGGAGGGAAAGAAATTAGACGAGAAACAGTATACCACGTGAAAACCGTCAAAAATAATGAGTGAGGCCCTAACCGCAAGACCAAAACGCACTCTGACCAACCACACTTGAACGCAGATACCAATCAGCATCTGCGCTGTGGGGAATATATTGTGCTTCGTTGGCGCTCCAGAAGTATCAATGCTCCGGAAAAAACCTCTTTGATCCAGCTGCTTGGCCTGGTCATGGCGTGGGTTTTGTTCTCATGTTCTATATTTCCCATTCTACAACTATTATCTCTGTAACTTGCATAATGTTGTTAGTAGTGATACTGCAAGAAATTATGTTCCAATATAGGATCAGTTTCTCCGTCCAGTCACACATGAATGCTTGCATCTTTCAAGCCTTGCCCAACTTCCCTTCCCTGGCCATATTTCGCGCGTAGTCAATGGTATGTTGAACTGTCTTCCCAGCCATTCCCCACAATTGATCAGACGTCTCTTTCTCTTCTTTGGACCCTTCCTTGATATTTGGATATTTCCACTCAAAATAGAAGGTCAAGTAAAGATCAGTTTCATCCTTTCCTTGAGACACTAGATTGCTTATGAAAGCGCCGCTGTCAAGGTTGACGAAATCTGCCTATATTTCACAAGAATCGTTCTCAATCTCAACAACGATGGAGAAGTACTGATAAGTCATGATTTGGGCAATTACCTTCCATGGTTTTCTGAGCGTAATGTCCTCGGTCGCTTTCCCACTTGGGGGTCCCATACCCTTTCCAAGAATCAATTAAATGGACCAGTCAATAGAATTCATGCTAACCTCTTTGAATACCACAACTCTCTTTATGAACGTTTCTGTCTCCTCTAAGACCTCTGAACTAGACATAGGCGCCACAAAGAGCTCAGGCTGGCGACACTTGAGAATCATTACTTCCCAGAACTGTGCAGTGGTGAGAACTGGTTGAGCACCAGGTGGGTTGATGGGACATGTTTGAGACTGGAAGAGCACGACCATGGTGAGGTACAGAAGGGTTGTATGTTGGGTCTGATGGAGTAGCTTGGCTGATGGATGGCTGGAAGAGAACACAGGATATCAAGTTATATAATCGGTTTTTCTCATTATCTGGTTAAAGGACTTGACAGGAACATCACGTTGTTTAAGCATGGAGGCAATCAATTACGAAGCAATGAGGTCACGCTGTTTCACTGCTTTTATTGGTAATGACGTTAGGCGTCTCGCGCTTCGGAGCCGCGACCCTTAAGTCCGAATTCAGCATTCGCCCTTCGCTTTCTATATTCATTGATTCATCAATTGACGTGGCAGGGCAGCCTACAGGTTTGCATTGATTGATAATATATGGATGAACTCTCCTTGAGATGGTATTGAGATTTTCTGGGTTATTGAGGCCCACCCGCAGACATGCATCCTCCGTTGGGGTTACTTTTCGCCCGTGTCGGCTACAGCATACATTATCTGCGAATTATGACAGTACGGTGCCAAATCTGAAGATCGGATCTCATACCCGAGTAATCTTTCAAGGGTTCACAGGAAGACAAGTAAGTTTGCTACTTTCTTCAATGTCCATGCCGCTGAACTATTTACTAGGCAACCCAGAATGCCCAGCAGTCAATAGAATACGGCACCAAGATTGTTGGGGGTGTCACACCGGGGAAACATGGCGAACATCTTGGACTACCGGTGTTCCCAACAGTGCGTGCTGTACGTAGAGCCAAGACCATGCAAGAATGATCATTTCTGATAAAAAATCTTCGAATACTGAGAACCCGGAAATGCTAGGCCAAGGAGAATTTGAAGCCGGATGCAACTGCTGTGTACGTACCCGCGCCGCAGGCCGCAGCCGCTATTGAAGAAGCGATAGAGGCAGAAATACCGTTGATTGTTGCTGTCGCCGAGCATATTCCACTGCATCATCTCCTTCGTGTAAGTCTACTCTCTCGTTTCCTGTCGTCAAAGTTTCACTGAAAACCAAAAGGTCCATGCAATGCTCCAATCTCAGTCAAAGAGCCGCTTGGTAGGCGCCAATTCTCCCGGAATGATATCAGCCACAGGTAGATGTAGGATTGGATTTCATCCATTGCCTACTTTCAAGGCTGGCGCTGCAGGAATCGTAGCGAAATCGGGTACGCTTAGTTACGAGTCTATTGCATCGACGACGAGGGCCGGCGTTGGCCAAAGTCTCGTGATTGGTATGGGTGGAGACCCTCTGCCCGGAACGGACTTTGTTGACGCTCTCAAAATATTTGAGCATGATGAAACTACTCAGGGTATCATTATGATTGGAGAGATCGGAGGTGCGGCTGAGGAAGAAGCTGCAGAGTGGATTAAGCAATATCATACAAGGAACACTGACCCGAAGTATTTTCTCTATCGCAAAGCAATATGATCTTGTGCTAACAAGATTAAGACCGATTCTAGCTTTGATAGCGGGTATAGAAGCTCCTCGAAATCGTACTATGGGTCATGCCGGCGCATACATTACCTACGGTGGCAGTGATGCAAAAGCAAAAATTCACGCTCTGAAAGAAGCTGGCGCCATCCTTGTCAGTCATCCTGCCCAATGTGGTGATGTTCTGAAGCCACTGTTGGAGCAGCGTGTGGCCAGGGCAAGTCTGAGGACGGCTCACGATAGGGTAAGCATTTTTCGGTGATTTCGCTGAAGACCATACGTGTTGAAACTCTACGCAGGGAGTTCGACTGTCAACCTTGCATCAAAGACGAGACATTCATACATGTAATCGCAGACCCAGTGTTGCTTTCCGACCAGCAATTCACTTGAATCAGCGGAGAAATCTCCTCCTTACAGATTTTCGTTCTTCTATTGTACTAAGGGACCACAATATACCAGTAGTGGAGGCGAAGCAGAATTTTTTGCGTAAAGATCAACTGTGTCTGGCAGTCATGATTGACAGAACACAAAACTCTCCATGCATTATGATAGCCCCTTTCGCTGACGGCTGCCCTGTCTGGAATGATGGTCATAGGCTCTCTTTTAAGTACGGTGAATTTCTAAAAGAAAAGGTACTTGAAGACTGGGTTATTACTGCTACAATCACAAATAGGGCGATCAACCAGGTTGGTAAGAAGAGCAATCTTGCAAGCATTCTTACCAATCTTATCGAAACATTTTACCAAGAGAATGCCGCGTTCCTCCTTGTCAGAGTCGCCAAGTCTTCCGACGGAGAGTATGTGGTAGTCAATCATCGCTGTGAACTTGATGATGCAGCACTTCGTCTCAACAAAACCACCGAAGAGCTTCAGGTTCTCAGAGAAGAGCAGAAACTCCATCCAGAAGAAGTAGAAGCCGCAAAGGACGGTATAGTATACTGGAGGTAATGTCACATCCTGTAAGAATTGCATTCTCTGCTGATACATAGCGACCATTAGGCTACCAGGTAAAGGCAGTATTGGCACATTAGGTACGTTGACTTCATCAAACCTGTATGTGGTCAGGCTGACCTTTCGCAGTCAATGGGGCAGGTCTTGCAATGAACACCAATGATACAATTAGATCTTTGGGAGGGCTGTGCACTAATTTCCTCGACACCGGCGGGAAAGCAACGAAAGAGACCATCAAAAGCTCTTTTCGAATAATCCTCAAAGATCCAAGAGTGAAAGTGATCTTTGTCAATATATATGGGGGCCTCACGCTATGTGACATGATTGCAGAAGGTATCATGCTGGCATATAACGACCTGGGTATCAGAGTCCCAGTGGTAACACGGCTCAGGGGTACCAATGAGGGATTGGGCCAAACGATGGTACGAGTGAATTGTCACGTTGATCAGCATGATTCCGTTAACATCCCTAATAGATTGCTAGCAGTGGCTTGCCGTTACTTGCGTTCGATGACTTTACGGAGGCCGCAAAAAAGGCTATTGAAATAGCCGAGCAGAATACCCAGGAGCCGGAAGAAGCTGTTTTTGGATCGGACATATGGCAAGAAAGCAATGACACCCAAAATATAAATGTAAGAAGTTTTGCAAGGCTTCTTGGAATGTCCAAAGCTGACTTAGCCCAGAGGCGCATGAAACTTTCTTCTCCGCTTTCCGCACTACTTGATGGACATACCGAAGTATGCCAACAACATTCTGATCGTAGCGAAATCAATTACTGACACGTACAGCTATCTGGTCCCAAGGTCAGGAGAAAGATATGGGAATATGCGCGAAGACATAGACTTCTGGATGCTGACAAGGAGTGGCCTATCCGTTGTGATGATGCTATGAGGGCAGTCTTCGAGAAGGACGAGATCAACAGACAAGAAATGCGCTCATTTCTGAAGAAGCATTTGTCCGAAACAGACAAGGATAGAAATATTGTTAGACCAGTATATACATAGTGAATCTAGGCACTGTATATAGAGTACTTCTTGTATTTCTTGCACGTCTTATACCGGTTTGTGTTGCCCTACAAGTTCTAATTTCTTCAATTCATTCATTGAATTGGTTTTTAGCTTTTAGTTTGATGACGAGTATCATTCCCATCCCTGCTTACTTGCGACTTGAGTTTTGATGTTGCCCTCTGCCTGCTTGGACTTTGCCAAATTGAAGTACCAGAAATACAAGGAGAGGAGGTACCGAGGTCTTCGGGTCCACCAGTGGTAAGTCACAAATCTTCGAATAGATATTAGCCTTTATTATATTTAACTACAATTAGTCTATGAGCGGCATCGTCACTTCAAGAGCATAGTACAGCAGGAAAACTCGCCGCACATTATCCACATCTTCAATTGATAGTAGGACTGTGTTGCGGCGAGGCAGCTTACCGTCAGAATGTTCAAGCTGCCCAAGTTCAGGAGACCTCGCTGTCTCTTTCAGCCATCGTTGAAGATGTTCAACGCCTAAATCTCCAGGATCAGGACCTTGCCACGTAATCAGAATTTTCTCTCGTATCTACTCCTATATCTCTATACGTCACTTGCTATCGCTGAGCCTATACCGACAACCGCTCCTGCTGTGCCCACCAAGTCTACTACTTGCAATGCAGAGGACTTTTGTAAGAGATTTATTTCCTCTATCCCCTGAAAATCTTCCAGATTACTCAGCTGACATTCACATACTCCCTTTCCTCCCCAGGGTTTTCTACGGCCACTATTACGACGAAATAACTCAGAGAGATGTTGGTCTAGGGGGTACTGGCACGTTCTCTCAAACTCTCACATTCTGCCAAGCACGAGATATTTTGTTGAGTGCATATGTGTGATACTGGGCTGATGCTGCACGTGGAATCTTTATACCACCATTACCGTATATTATTACGGTACTCGTTCCTACACAACTTGTATAAAACCGGTGCAGTTCAGTGTCCCGTATCGATCGCGCTTCCGAGCTCTGTAGGTAGATATCTATAGATCACGGCTTCTACGGTAACGCCGGTGAAGAATACTGGGATGGTGAAAGTGCCTTTCGTCTGCTTCGCCCTTATATCCTGCAATAACAGCTACGGTGTCTGACAATGTTACGCTTACTCAGACTGGAGAAATAAACAAATATAATACATCTATGTGTATGAACTATATGATTCACGCGGTAACACTTTGCCCCAGCCTTTGGATAGTCTCTTCAAAACCTGCAGGCTATTTCACGAGCTCTGCTTTCCGGGTTTGCGTCGTGAGATCTCTATTAGAGGTAATATTCGGGCCGCATTTTGATGCCGAGCGTGATGGGCACGGTGGTGTGCGGTGGAAAAGGCGTCCTAAAAATGGCATCGAAGACTGCAGGGACCGTGGCTGGGTTGCCAGGACACTTCTCAGTTTGAGGGAAATCGCACGAGGGATGAACATGCTTGGAATGTACCATCACGTATGCATTTATGGATTAAACCATTGATATTATTTGAATACTATTTTACCATGAGGCTGGGATTAGTTGGGTTTATGTAATGCTGTAATCGGCACTGAAGATGCTTTGGGAAAAGTTTGAAACGGGGCTGAGCTGCTCGGGTAATGTTCTGTTCGGATAGAGGTAGTGTCTCAATCAGACTGGATGTATGTTGGATGTATGTAAGATCCAAGGAGTGAACGTACAGACATTGATAAAGCATTATACCTTCTTCAGAACGTTCCCCCACTTTCCCTTATAGCTTCCCCAGACACCCTCTCCCAAGAATCCACCCTCCACTCCTCAGGAAACCTTCACAAATCCAACCCGCCCCCAAGCCCCTTCCGCTACCCACCAAGCATACCACTAACCACACCCACCGCATCCCACGTCCCCACGCACGCCTCGGAATATATCTTGAAACACCGCCGTTACCACTCCCCACTCCCACAACTCCCCTTTTAGCTAATCTAGAATCTAGTCTCCTTGAACAAGAAACCATTTTCTTCAATTGAAGTTCTCAAAGGTTGATGATGATATCAGAGGCTCTTCGTAAGGTGACAACACCGTGGTTCAGCGCTCCGTGGTTCGGTGGGGAGGCCAGGAGGGTATTTAGGGGTGATTTGAAGACGACGTCAATATTGACGAGCTGCCAAAGCCCATAACCTCCTCCAGCTCGAAACACCGAAACATCGAACGGTTAAAACTAGCAGCCTCCCTAACTCGAAAACCAACAGCACCTCTCACCCTTTTCGTGATAGACAATTACGCACACTCCCCCACTCAACAACCGCACTCATCTCCCTTCCAACCGCGCTCCTTTCCTCGCTTTCCCTCCACCAGAAACCCCCGCACCCAAATCCGCCTCACCCCTTTACCCACGTTCCCCACAGTTCTTCTCAAATCCTTCAGCAGAAATTTTTTCTAATGGCGCCAAACCCCTGTTTAGAAACGACATGAGCGTTCCTAATGGGGTGTTTGTATGTGCAGAACTCGCACGGATTCCTTCCTCGTAATAAATGGTATCCGGGGTGTTTATAGAGTTTTGAGATGTAGGTGTTGTGCTTGATTTGGAACTCAAAAGCGGTGCGATATGTTGGTGGTAGTGGGAAGGATTACGGAGGATGGGAGGGAGGTATCGAAGAATTGTAGAAGAGAAGTTATGACACGATTGCAATCTTAGGAGTTCCGTACCTTATGTAAAATCTGTAGACAAATGCATGTTGATGACGGGGAAATTTTTGTGTTGTGATGATGCAGAGTGCGGAGAGCAATTGGAAGGGAAGCTGAGCGGAGGGTAATAATAGAGATTGTAGACAGCCGAGGATTTATATCTGCTGCCTTAAGAGGCTTGATACCCTTTAAAACGCTGCTCGCAAAATCGCCTCGGGACCCATATCGACCACCTTGTCGCGCGTGTTTATCTTTTTAGGTGCTATCTCAACAAAAACGAATGGAGTCAAGACGTACAGTACATCGATATCTTCGGTTTTGTCACGAGTTCCGATACTTAGTGAGGTTCATTGGATTTTCGTCATGTATAGATAGCTAAGCGCCTGTAACGTTCAGATCCGCTCTGGAGTTATCGCTTTTGGGCAAGTAGCGGCTTGGGCTGTTTCGGTCGCTGGGGTGTACTCCTGGTCCACGTGAGGATAGTGCAGGGGTTTCCTTGATATTTTTAGACATAGGGGTGATGGGTGTTCTAGGAAGTAGCAGAGCATCAGAATCTGCTCTGATGTTATGGTCCTTGAATCGTTTATTGAGCACTTTATGGATTCGATGGAGCGTTCGCTGTATAAAGTACCTTCGAGTCTAGCTTAGGAGCGAGGGAAGACGTTTTAGCTTGCATGTCTATTGCTCACTCATTGCACCATCAGACTGGACCGGAAAGCTTTCGCCCACTCTTTGGCTTGATACCCACCAGGTGTACGGAATGATGGACTTCTTTGTAATCCGCGAGCGGCTTCTAGTGTTTCTATAGATCCCGGAGGATGTTGAACGGTGGAAGATGCTTGAACAGATATGATCATATTTATTAGGGGCCGGCTGTGGAGCCGTAGCGCGAAGGTTGAAGACGGATAGGAGGCATAGAGCCACCGAGGAGCTGAAGTAGAGGGAGAGAAGGATAAGAGGCGAATATTTGTAGTAGTGGGGGTATTTTAGCTCCGATAGATTATGATGAGATTTATTCGAAACCACTGTCGAGACGCTATATCTCCTAATCTGTTCTCTCTCAGGTGTAGCCAGTCAAGAATCCTTAGAAGCAGGGCCCCCGCCGGGACATGAAGACGAACCAGGACAACATCTCCGCTACAAAAGCCTAACATCAACGCTATAGTGTAGTAGACAGATGAAAATAATCATACACGATCCTTATGCCCGTACCAACCAACATGTTTTGTTATACCTTACACAAACAAACAGCATCTTCTTCACTATAGTAAGAGGGAGTGAATACTCTCGTGCTTTTGCAGCAGGGTTTTCGTGCCCGAAATAGCGCTCGGCGATTGAGCTAACTACCCAGTACAAGGTTACAACTAGGTAGTGGTAGATTATATAAAAGGAGTATTTGCGCTAGCGCAGCATTATGGAGTGAGGGCTCTCGTGGTTCCTGCGAAACGCTATTCGTGCCCAGATGGCGTGGGGTTTGCACATTTCGAAACAAATGAGGAGATAAATGGTGGAATCTTATATAAAGGCGATTGGGTCTCGCAGCTATTTTCTAGCTCAGCGGGTCTGGAAGGCATTGAGTATTGGACTCCAATGCGTCCACGTTCATGCCATATCACGAATTATGTGTCGAAAGTTGACGCGCCAACAATCTCTGTAGGTACTTTGATTCGTGGGCTGGAAGTGATTGCACTGGAGATTTTCGGGCGAATGTGACTCGTGGCGTGGTTGAGCCTCGAGATCCTAAGGTCGCGCTTCAATAGGGAGAACTGGATCCTTGCACGCCAAATCGTCATGCCAAATTGCAACCGGCGTTGTGTTATGGCTGAGAAAAGAACCCCCAGCAGGTGATGCGGCGACCAGCGCCATTTCATTCCTGCTGTGGAGAGTTGACTCGTTCAAAAAGGTCCCGGAGCGTGGCGTTTAATGTCGCCGCCATAGAAGTGTTGGCAGGAGAGTACTCCGCCTCATCACCGCCTAGAGCGTCCCTATATACCAGATCGTTTTCGTCGGCAGGCCACATACCCTCGCTCGAGTACTCTGGGTCCCAGGTCGAGTCGATATCACTCTCCTTTGTCTGAATTCGCACCCCAATTGTCTTTTCAATACGAAGCTTGCTGACATCACGGTAAGCAGAATGGTAGTCCCAAAAATTTTGCTGTTGAATGTTGTGGATGAAGTGCATGGAGACTAGATACAAAGTCATAGATTGCTTGCTTCCTCTTCTTTTGGTGTGTCGATTTGTCACGGTTCCTGGCCACTTCTGGACAAAGACGGGGTGCGAAGGGTCGATAGAGTTCGGATGGTCAGGCCGCATATTTGGGAGGGTGTGAACCATCCCCCCAAAAACCTCATTTCATACGCAAAACCTAGCTCGGCTAGCCTTTGGTCTTCGTACCATGGTTCGTAGATCTTACTGGAAGCGGTGCCTGTAAGTTCGATTTCATTCATGAGAGGATATAAATTGATATCCACCGCTCCGTTGATAGCGTGAGCTAGTTCGTGAACAAGTGTCACCGCCGTTCTAAATTGCAAGTTCAAGATCTCGAGCTTGTTACCGCCTTCGGTGTGAAGCTGGGTTAACTTGGTCACATATGACGTTTTAATGCGCGTGCAAGCACCTAGTCCCTGTCTTCCGTCGTCGGTGATGCAGCAGACGATGTCCGATTTATGTGTTATGCCCTCCCAATTGTCGTCTAGAGGAGGAGTACTTATGCGGAATTCGTGGAACTCCGAGTACTTGTCTAATGCTCTGCTAACCTTGTCCCGAATCACAGCCTCTGGGCCACGCAGTGGCCGAAGGACTGTGCATTCGCCGTTAAATTGGTTAGAAAGTTGATCTTGTCTCTCTCGATGGCCGTATATTATAGTATATAAAAAGGCCATACTTGCCGGGCTTTCAAGTATCGCGGATGCTAGACGGAGTACGGGGGCAATTCTCGGGTACATACTGTGCAGACCATGGAACAAGGGGTGGATCTTGTATGTTAAAGTGTTCCTACAAGCTCCAGGAATTCCCCCGTAACCGAGTCGCCTCCAATCTTCCGGGGAACGAAGCCCGATCCTGTCCCTAGTCGCAACGTCCATAACAAATTGGTCCCAAATTGAAACCAAGAATTTACAGTAGTGTTGCCCGAATGCCCCCCTATTAGACGAATTCCCATTTGATACCGCCATTGTTCCTACCGTACTGCTTTCGGCACGAATAGCAATACTCGACGACTTTCCTTGTCGTTCTTAGGTAGGATAACCCTTGAAATCATATTGATCTTCCGTACATTGAACGATATGAAAGAATAAGGTATAAAATGGACGAAAACGGCTACAAGTTATTTTCAATGAAATATCGAACAAAGAACTCTCCAAAGCCAACCTGAAAGGGTGAAAACTAGGAATGTGAACGCATTGAGTAAAAATATCATCTTTCTGGCGCGGAGAAGGAATGCTGGACATCTGAAGAAACAACATGCAGCAATGATTGACATTCTGAATTTACTTGAAGCTGCGAGACGTCTAGACAATGTTGGGTAGTATGCACAAGAAAGCGCTTACACGCAAAATATGCAAGACACATGGCGCATGAGACATGCCATCGTTGCTAGGGCTTGTAGCATGACTAGGAGAAGCGTTTGCTCGAGCAGAAGGCACAAATAGAGTAGGCAAGCTCCAGAGACAAAGCAAGTAGCCGGCTCATGGAGTTACATCATGCCCTTATAACCGTCATGGAGACTTTGCTGAGCAGTCGTGTTTTCTAGCCATGAGAGACTAAAACGATCTGAGATGCCGGAAGTTAAACACCCCAGGGAAACTTCGAGTTTAGATAGGGTTGTAGATCCAAATAGCCATTGCAAAGCAAAGAGGATAGTCGCCAAGGAATGTAGGGCTGATAGCACACTCTTTCGGCAATTATCATTTCTGGGTCATGCCAAGACGCTAGCCGGCATCGCTACGGCAAGGCCCGAGTAGCGTCTGGGGAACTTAATGTGGCACTGCATCAAACAAAGTTCCTGTTAACGCTCCTGCTCTAAGATGTAACATTTCATGATTCATATGTTGGAAATAGGGGAGTTGGCGCTAGAAGAGTTGTTACCCTTCTACCTCCTAGATAGCCTCCTAACAGCAAAAATCAATATATCAGTATGCCCACGTATGACCTCGTATCCTAACATCATAAATTTCTTCCATAAGTGTCATATCAACCTCTCAACTCCGATCCCCATCATAAGAATATCTGTCATCATGCCTTCCGCATTCAACACCGTCTTCTCTACTGCCGAGCTCCTGGAAGCGATTCTCCTCGAGCTTCCCATGTACGATCTTCTAGTCACAGCCCAATTGATAAGCCACTCATTCCATACCGCCATCATTTCTTCGGTTTCCCTCCAGCAAGCCCTCTTTGTCCGTCCTTCAGCTCGCAAACTAGACCGCACCTCGAGGGATGTGAAACCTCCTCTTCGCAAGGCTTTTCCGCCGTGATTCATGGCGGAAACATCATCGAATCCACTGGCTCGGGAAACCTTTGAAATCCTCGAAGATCTCGATTGGAATAGTAGTCCCAAGAAGAAGCAGGCATATGAAAGGAGAGAGGCAAGTTGGCGGCGTATGCTCATTGCGCAGTCGCCAGCCACAATGCTCAGAGTGGCAAGAAAGTCGAGCTTGGGCACAGAGCGTTTATATGAGATCAGGAACGGGCTGAGGATGAAGCTACTCTATGACCTTGTAGAAAAAATTAGGGGGTATCGGATTAGTTATTTTGAGATGAAGTGGGGGACGTTTGCCCGGGAAACAGTAAGGATGGCGGGATCGGGACTGCGACGAATGGAAACGTAGGGGAAGGCCAATCGAGCATTACAGAGTTGAAAGACGGCCAGATCCCTTGGCCAAAGCAGCGTAAGCCGAGAGACGATTTAGCCTCGGAATTACACTATACAACATAATGCTGCAAGGCTCCGTCTAGTACGATCGCGTCGGAGTTCCAGAGCGAAAGCTATGAGGAAGTAAACACAGAACTTGACGACGTGAAATGTAGTGGGTATATCGGGTGAGCTACAAATTGAGCGTTGATGTTGTTGTTATGGTTCGCAAGCCTGATTCCATGGTTTGTGGAGTGACAGGATAGATTTGTAGTTTACGCTGTATCAAGTACATGAAACTTCGTTCTGTGTTTGAGCGAGTTGTTCTTGTCGCCAGGATCCAGGGCATAATGAGGCCAATGTCAGTCCTCATATAGGCTTCTGTTGCATCCACAGTTGACGACTTTCCGATATTGATCTTGCACAACCAACAAACTCTGGCTCTAGGGTCACGGTTTGCCTATCTCTTCCCAAAGTGCTTTTCTTTATAAGGCTAGCCGGACGTCTTAGGCCTCGAAGATGTGTCTCAATCATGCCTTGAGAGGTGAGAAACCTCAGATCGGCTTCTGCAGCACGCTTTCCTAATACATCTCACAAGGAAATTCCGTCTTGAGAATTCCAACATCTCACCAAGCGGCTTATTTGATAGTCGTTCATAGGGTTCTAATGCGTCGTACATTGAATCTGACATGTTTTACTATCGCAGTCTGAATTGCATGTGGGGAGTTTCAGCCTTCCCTCGAGCCTCGCGAATACCATCCATGCGTTCACAGGTAGGCCCACCCCACGATTGATGCTTGTGTTCTTCTATGATCCAGATCTCCATAGCAAACAAAACGAGATCGGAACGAAGCAAAGCCGGCGTGTGATGGATCAGATGACACTAGAGACACAGCATGCTCGAGCCCCCTGATACTGAGCGATCTGAGTGGATAGCTAATTACTCGTGTAGCTGGTAAAATATACGCAGGCTGCTGTGGGGATAATTGGTTTTGGCGACTCAGAATGGAATTCAAGAAGGATAACAGAAGTTGCCGTTGCGGATAACATATGCCGGCATAACCCGCCTGGCGAGCTGAGTAATGGAACTTTTCTCCAGTGGCTACCTAGCCAGAGAGTGGCACGATCAGGATAGCCGAAGATCTTTTGAGCAATCAATTGGCGCTTCGTGCTCTTCTGTTATCGCGAGCCGAGCGGCGGAAGGTAATGTTTATTTTTGGGACTCCGTAAGTTGCGCACCTTCGCTCGCCACTGCTCCTTTGTCTCATGCTTCGATGCCTCTTCTTCTAGATCCATACGATGTGCAATAATCTGCATCAGGTGGTTTGTACGGTTATATTTGATGTTGAGATCGTTCCCTCTGACTTGGTTCTTGAGGTTTTCCCGAATTTTTGCTTCCTGCCCTGACTCTTGTTTTTGGCCCTCCCAGACCTCGGCCTGGATAAGAATCTTGCTAATACGACTGAACTGAAGGAAACGGAGTTCGCTTATAGGACGTCCTGTAGGACTCTTAGTAGATTTCCATGTATTCATCCTCTCCTGCTTGGACCAGATAGCTTCAGAGATGTTTTGAGAGCTTGCTGCGTTTTCAGGAGATTCTAAGCTCATCTCGTCATACAATTCCCGTTCCCATTGCTCGTTGGATTCCATTGGCCATGCCCAGATGAACGGCTTACATGATGCAAAGTGATACTTAGGTACCCCTTTGCTAAGACTACTTAGAAGAGCTGTCATGTCATCAGAGAAAGCCCGGATAGATTCAACACGCTGCAAGCCTATGGAAGGTGTAGCCGAATCCGGAATGGAAATGTCTAGGCCTTCGGAAGGCGCCGTTTGTGTCAGTGCTCTCTGGATCGCTCTGTACTCGTCTCCGCTTAGATTATTGCCAAATAAATCTACCTGATCTGCAACATAGTTCTGTTGCCCAGTCTTCCTAGCTGCGTTTGCCAAAACCTGCCAGCTGCGCAGTCGTAACTGATAAGTTCCACCAGAAAACTTCTGACATAGTTCCGCCCAGGCCGCACGTAATACATCCGGAAGTTGCAGTTCGCCGGATGCTACAATCATGGTTTCGTAGACTGAAGCATTTGCAAGAAACCCTGCGTTGATAAGGCCTTGCCAAGCCGAGTGCAACATCTCCTCTCTCCTCAATCTTCCGCCCATGTCGATTACTTTGCAGTAGGTAGACAACTTTTCGGGAACGCCTTGCATCGCAAAAAAGTCAAACAACTTATGAAGTAGCCTCTCGATAAGCTTATACTCTAAGTTGTGATTTCTTTCAGAGCTTGGGGAAGCATCAATTGGGGAGCGATACAGCAGCGAGAGTACACCGACTAGGAGAACGTCTAGGTGCCTCGCATCGACTTCTCCCTTTGACGTGACATAGTTCTCAAGTAAGCGGAACATAGCTCTTGCTAGGTCTATATTCAGCCCTAGATCCCCCCCAATCCTCTGCGCGCTATTCAATCTGCCCAGTAATAGCACGAGTGACTTCGGTCTGACGAAAGTGCCAGTTCTGGTGAACATGAAAAATACTTGATAACTTTCGAAGAGCGGTCTTTCTTCTATGATATTGTCCAAAGCGGTCTGGGGGGGATCGAGGGGGAAATTTCTGAATATAGTATCAAGAGTGAGATAAGCATTCCTCCAGTCGCCCACGATGAGTTGTGCGTTAAGAACACACTCGAGATACTTCTTGGCCCCTCCAACTTTCACATGTTTCGAACGATCGGGGAGAATCGCACCATGAGATAGGTCATATGGACAGATGCCGTGTGGGATATTCCTAAGAGCATATCTGCTCAATTCTTCGTAACGCTGAGTAGTAGTGTCAATTAAGGCAAGGATTGGAAGGATCATGCCAACGGTGCTGAGATCGATGTGGTTTTCATCTTGCCGGATTGCCCATGCACCGATATCGAGGCTCAAATGGTACTGTCGTATATTTTCATACATACCAATTAGGTGCAGAGTGGCTCGTGGATGGGGAGGCAATTTTCCGGTGATGTATAGTTGCCTGAAGTTTTCCATGTGTTGCGGAATGCTCTCGCAGGACTTGAAAGTCCTCGTCAGTCGAGTTGCATTGTTGAGTAATCGAGCGACTTCAGTTACATCGCCCGCCACAAGCTTTTTGTCCCTGGCTAGATCCCAGAAGAGACCCATTGCAGTATCGAATTCCTCGGGGTTCTGCCATTCGGGCTCTTGACTTATAACCTGAATTCTCTGACGGAAAGAATGTAGCTTGATTGAATCCAATTAGCACCCTGAGATCTGAACAGTAAGAAATCCTACTTCTGGTCTGCCAAATGCAAGCCCACTCCGCTCCGACTCAAAAGATTCACGCTTGTTCCACAGGGTACCACGAAATTTCTCGGGATCTGTTTCGGAGTTGAGACCGATTGCGGCTGTTGTGTGATCATGTCTGAAATCGGATTGAGACCTTCTACATAACCTCTTTGTTGCCCGTATAATAGTCACATAGCGCCGACCATTCGGATAAGCAAGCACATGCACCATAGGTCCAGCGGTATGTGACCGTAAGACTAAAGCGCATAGGAAACCCATTCAACTTTATGTCCCTACAAATTCGACGTGTCTACATCGTCGCTAAATGTGTGGAAGGTTGGTGGTTAAGGTAGACGCGAGCAGTGAGGAGGTTAGCGAGTGCGGGGACAACGGGACGCGCCATAGGCCGAGCTAAATATGACGGACGACGGTCCAATAGATAAGGTACCTTACTCGTGCTCACTTAAATATGCAGGACAGATTTTAGATGCTCGTATCAATTGTCAAGGTCTTAGAGATATTCTAGTCAGCTCTTATCAATTAGACAAAACTTACAGTCTATACTTTGTACATAAGGTATATATCTATCTCCACTAATGATATTTAAGATTGCAAGCTAGAGGCAATCAACACTACTTGTATTCTCGGGTTAGTTTTTAGTGTGTCAACCGAGCATAAGCGGGAACCCCGCACCTCCCACATACAAATTTGGGCCTATCCACCGCCTCATCCCCATCAGAATTACTATTATCGCTGTCGCTGCCTTCGTAAATTTTGAAGCTATTCAGATCACATGGCTCAGAGGTTTCAGTTTGTTTGT
>JAABUR0100003428.1_pt1 | contig 22273 bp, 19 predicted proteins | sample 5560091 | NCBI WGS metagenome assembly JAABUR01 (sample SAMN10711879, study PRJNA513375) | rock metagenome | isolation source: Antarctica rocks | place: Antarctica: Victoria Land, University Valley sud
GCAATAACGACCGCCTCGCGCACGCGGGGATGCTCGCCCAACGCGCCTTCCACCTCGCCCAACTCGATGCGGAACCCTCGCACCTTCACCTGCCCGTCGCCCCGCCCGACGTACTCCAACTCCCCATCCGCTCGGTACCGCGCCTGATCCCCAGTCCGGTAAAGTCGCCTGCCCGCCTCCTTCGCGAATGGGTTCGGCATAAACTTCTCCCCACTCTGCCCCGGATTATTAATGTAGCCGCGTGCCAGCCCCTCGCCCCCGACGTACAACTCCCCGACCACACCCACCGGCACCGGCTCCATCCGCTCATCTAACACATAGGCTTGCGTGTTCCCCACCGGACGCCCTATCGGCGGTACGCCTTCGCTCCCCATCCCCGCGCTCATCACCGCCGACGTGCTCACCACCGTCGCCTCTGTCGGGCCATAGTTGTTCGTCACCACACACCCGGCTTTCGGCCACCACCCTCGCCGCAGCCGATCGCCTCCGACCAGCAAGAGCCTCAACCGCTCGCCCCCAACCGCCCCGCCCAAGCCGAGCACCGCCTCAGCCAACGGCGTCGGCATAAAGCTGACGGTCACGTCGTTGGCGGCCAGCCACTCGCGGAGTTGAGTCGGAGCGGCGCGCACTTCGTCGGGCACGATGTGGAGCGAGGCACCGGCCGTGAGGTAGGGCCACATCTCCCAGACGGCGGCGTCGAAGGCGGGCGAGGCGAGTTGGGTGGCGCGGTCGGAGTGCGAGACGGGGAAGGCGTGATGATGCCAGCCGACGAGGTTGCGCAGGCTGTCGTGCGCGACGCCGACGCCTTTGGGACGACCCGTCGAGCCAGAAGTGTAAATCACATATGCCAGATTCCCGCCCGTCGCGCCGTGCGCGGGAGCGCTCTGCGCCGGAGATCCCGCGAGGGCTGCGGCTTGCGCGTCGAGACTAATGACCTCGGCTGACTGCTCGAGTAGGGCAGAGGCGAGCCGCTGCTGGGTGAGGACGACGGCGACCCTCGCGTCGGCGAGCATGAAGGCCAGTCGCTCGCGCGGGTACGCGAGGTCGAGCGGCAGATAAGCGGCACCCGCCTTGAGCACACCCAGCAGCGCGACGACCATCTCGACCGACCGCTCCATCAAGATAGCCACGATGGACTCCACGCCGATGCCTCGCGCTCTGAGGAAATGCGCGAGACGGTTGGCGCGCTCGTTCAACTCGCCATAGCTCAACCGCTCTTCATTAAAGACCAGCGCCAGTCCGTCGGGTCTCAGCGCCGCTTGTGCTTCAAACAGCTCGTGGACGCAGCGCCCTTGCGCGATGGGCATGACCGTCTCGTTCCACTCCACAAGCGTCTGCCGGCGTTCCGCTTCAGCGAGCAGCGGCAAATCCGCGAGGGGGAGGGATGGATTCACAGCGATGCCTTCCAGCAGATTCTGAAAGTGCCCCGCCATCCGCGTAATCGTCGCCGCATTGAACAGGTCTGTGTTGTATTGGAAAGAGGCTGACAGGCCGCCGTTCACTTCGGCCAACATCAGCGTCAGATCAAACTGCGTGACGTGCTGCGGCAAGCAAATCGATTCAAGCTCAAGCCCCCCCAGCTTCATCCGCGCCCCAGCCTCGCCGATGGCGAATGATGACACGCCCTCGTCTTCGAGCAGGCGCATCTTCTGGAAGACGAACGCCGCCTGAAACAACGGCGAGCGACTGGGGTCGCGCCCCGGCTGTAATCGTTCGACCAGCAGCGCGAAGGGGTAGTCTTGATGGTCGAGAGCCGCGAGGTAGATGTCGCGCACTTGCGCCAGAAACTTCTCGAACGAAGGGTTTCCTGAAAGGTCAGCACGGATGACAATTGGGTTGACGAAGTAACCGACCAGATCAGCCAGTTCCTTTTGGCTGCGCCCGGCCATGAATGAGCCGACGCTTATGTCTTGCTGCCCGCTGTAGCGTTGCAAGAACACCTCAAAGGCCGCCAGCATAGTCGTGTTGAGCGTCGCGCCGTGCTTCTGGCTGAGCGCCTTGAGTCTTTGCGTCAAAACGGCGTCGAGATGGAAAAGCTCAGCTGAACCCTTGTACGTTTGCACCGACGGACGCGGGCGGTCTGTGGGAAGGTCGAGGACTGGTAATTCACCGGCCAATTGTTTCTGCCAATAAGCCCACAGGCGCTCGCCTTCCGGCCCCGCCAGTGTCTCGGCCTGCCAGCGTGCGTAATCGCCATACTGCAACTTGAGCGGAGCCAAGACGGAGGAGCCATCGTCCGCGGAGCGATACAGCACTCCAAGCTCATGCATCAAAACCGCCATCGACCAGAAATCAACGACGGCATGATGCAGGGCCAACAAAAGGACGTGCTCCCGCGCTGATGAGCGGTAGAGGATGACACGCATCAGCGGCCCCTGTTCGAGATTGAATGGGGTATGAGCTTCCACCATCAGGCTATCGTTGAGAGCAGATTCGTCCCAGTCCGTAGCCTCAACTTCACGGAAGCTGACGTTGGCGTCAGCTTGAATGTGCTGAACCGGCTCTCCGCGTTGGGACGGGAACGTGGCGCGTAGCGAAGGGTGACGATTGACCAACAACTGAAAGGCGCGGCGCAATGCCTCAACGTCCAGAGGCGACTTGATACGCACCGCCCTCGCCACGTTGTAGGCTGCGCTTTCCGGTGCCACCTGATGCAAAAACCACAACGCACGCTGACCGTAAGAGAGCGAGAGGGATGATTGGTCGGTATCCGCATCGCGTGGGGCGATTGACACAGACGCAGGAGAAGGCTCTTTGAGTTGTTCTACGATCTGGGGTGCGAGATGTGCGATGCTGGAACTTTGCAACAGACTCGACGCAGGCAACTTCAAGCCGAGGCTGGTATTAATGATATGCAAAAGTTCGACGGAGGCCAGAGAGTCTATGCCGAAGCGCGCAAAAGGTTGATTGATGTCTATTTTGAACGGGTCTAATCCCAGCTTCGAGGCAAGCTGCAACGCCAGCCACGCTTCAATCGCTTCGACGCTGTGCAGAATGGTCTTCGCGGTGGGCCTCGGTCTCTCATCCGCTGCCGGCGTCTCCCCCGCCTTCCATTCGGCCAGCATGTTCAGCGTTCTTTCCGTGTACCCAGCCCGACAAGCGCGGCGTTGAATCTTGCCGCTCGAAGCCTTAGGGATGCTTCCGGCTTTGACCAGTGCGACGGCGTGAACATTCAACTCATGGTTCTCGGCGACGGCCTGACGCACGACCTCGAAAATCTCGTCCATCCCGGACTGTTGCTGGTGTTCCAACTCATGAACGATCACCAGCCGCTCATCTCCCTCGACTTCAAGAGAGAAAGCCGCGCCACAACCCGGACGCAACGACGCGTGGCTCCGCTCCACCGTTAACTCGATGTCCTGCGGGTAGTGATTCAATCCGCGAATGATGATTAAGTCCTTGAGCCTTCCAGTGACGAACAATTCGCCCGCCTGCACAAATCCGAGGTCTCCCGTCCGCAGGAACGGGGACTCTGCATGGTCGGCCAGATGTGCGCGGAAGGAATACTCCGACTCTTCTTCACGATTCCAGTAGCCACGCGAGACGCTCGGCCCGGCAATCCAAATCTCGCCCACCTCACCGGGCGGACACTCGGTCAAGGATTCCAGATGAACAACCCGCACCTCCTGCTCCGCGGAGACTCGCCCTGAGCCCACCAGTGTGACGTAATCCTCACCGTCGTCCTCGGCGTCTGTTACCAGACTGTCCTCCATCAGCGACCTCTTCTGAACCCGCTTGACGACCGGCGGTTCGGACGGCGAGCCTCCAGAAACAAACAAGGTCGCCTCGGCAAGCCCGTAGCACGGGTAGAAAGCTTCACGACGAAAACCGCAGCCTTCAAATGCGCGCGTGAAGCGCTCCAGTGTCTCCGCCCGAATGGGTTCCGAACCGTTGTAGGCAACTGCCCAATGACTCAGGTCGAGCAGTTCGCGTTCTTCGGGGCAGATTCTGCTGACGCACAACTCGTATGCGAAATTGGGCCCGCCGCTGGTGGTGCCGTTGTAGCGTGAGATCGCCTGCAACCAACGCAGCGGGCACTGTAGGAAACTTGCCGGGGACATGAGTATCGCCTGCGCCCCGACATACAGGGGTTGGATCACATTCCCGATCAGACCCATGTCGTGATAGAGAGGCAGCCAGCCGACAATCACCGAACGTTCCGTCTGCTGGAACGCTTCGTGAATCATTTTTTCGTTGTGGAGAAGATTGCCGTGACTGACCATGACGCCCTTCGGCGCAGAGGTGGAGCCGGAGGTGTACTGAAGAAACGCGAGCGACTCGCCGTCGAGTTCGGGCGCGCGCCACGTCTCCTCCAATGTCTCGGTATGAGAATCGGGCACGAGCCACCGCAGCTTCCCGAGGTGCGGAACCCTTTCAAAGAATGGCTCGGCCTTCGATAGAATTGAAGCAGTCGTCAGTGCGAAAGCCGGTTGTGAGTCGGCGACGATGCTCTCCAGCCTATCGAGCGTGCGGTTGGGGCGGGGCGGGTATGCCGGCACGGCAATCACCCCCGCGTAGAGGCAGCCGAAGAATGCCGTGAGGTACTCAAGACCCGGTGGATAAAGCAGCAGTGCTCGCTCCCCTTTGGCGTCGAGGCTTTGCAACAATCCAGCAACTGCCCTCGCCCGACGATCCAGTTCTCCATACGTCAAAGTAACTTCTTCTGCCTCGCCGTCTACCAGAAACCTGTACGCCACCTGATGAGCCTGGCGGGCGGCCCGCCAACGCAGGAGTTCCATTACAGTCGAAGGCACGGACATTATTTCTTTGGAAGGGCGCTCGCAGATTAGGTTTGTCACGCTCATATCTTCCCCACGCACATGAACAGCGGGTTCAATGCGCAAACAAATGCATAAACATCAGAGAGGGAAATCATCGCCGAAGATGTAGCTGATGGCTAGTGGGCGCGGCCTAGAGGGCCGCATAAAGAGGAGGGTTACGGGCAAAGCGCGACCCTCTGACGGAGGGTTAACTAAAAGCTGGCTCCCATCGACAGGATTATCCCCGACCTTCTGATCGTTAATGCCCTTACTCGATCCGAGTCCTTAGTTGATAGTCTACTGAGACGGGACTTCAAACTTCAGGTTCTCGGTGCAAAAAGTTTTCCATTCGGGGGTCACTTCGGAAAAGATGACATTCTCTTCGAGGAAAATCCCGTCTGTCACCGTGAAATCTTCCTGAAGGTAGAGATGGTCGTCATCGGTTAACTCCCGCGCGGCCTCTACCTCCACCCCCTCCATTTCTCTTTTTTCACTTCGGGTGTTTTGAAGCTCTTCCTTCCACTCACTGCATTCACGAAACCTGCTCACTTGGTAGGCTTTGCAATATCTTCCCATTTTTGCCATGTCGTTGATCCTCCAATTTTTACGTTGACTTGTGACCTCTCGTTAAAGCACGCTCGGATACAGTTAGAAAGTATAAGACTTGCTCACCATGACGGTATCACTGGTCGGCGCTGCCTTTGGTGTCATGTATTCCGGCCTGGGGTTGAACTGAGTGTTCGGAAGTTGCGGTAAGCCGTATGACTGATCTACACAGCGAAACTTCAAGGGCTCGGATGACCTCACCGTTACAATTAAATCTATGCCTTCCGCCGGAAGCCCGTAATAACGCAACCCCCAATGATTCTTGCTCTCATCGGTCGTGACCATGTAACGGGAGTCCACGCGCTTGCCATTGATGACAGCCTTTACGACGCTCTGATTCTCCAGATGAACCATCACCAAAGGTGACTGCCGGGGCGACTTGATTCGCAGGTGAAGAGTGCGAAGATCATTGTTCGTGCTCTCATCTAACAACTCGATGACGGGGGGATCAATCGGAGCGGCGGCGGTTTCCGTTTGTAAATACTTCTTTGCGCTGAAGACAAAATATTTATCCAGCACGGCTCTCTTCGCCGACGGCGCGAAGAACTGCGATGTCCACTCATCAGGATTCTCGTCAAGGCTGGCCCAATCCCCCATCCCCGTATCGCTGTTCAGCCCGTAGAAGACGCTGCTCGGCTTCGGGTGCCTCTGGTCGAAGCCCGCCGTCAGGCTGCCAGCGATGAGCAGGATGAGGCTCAGCCCGCCCAAAGCTCCCGGCAGCCACCACTTCTTCAGCCTCAACATGATGTCGATGAGCGGAAGAAGCAGACCCAGCAGCAGAACAACCAGAGGCAACACCGCCGCAGATGACTTCAACGTGAGCCCCGTGAATGCCAGCCTGATGACGGGGACACTTAAAATTATTCCGGGAAGAGCACAGAGAAGAGACAAGACGAGATGTTGTTTTACATTAACGTCCGGCGTAGAACTCGCTATGAGACCCACGCCCACCGCCACAAGTGTGAAGAGCAACGGCCATGCAAATAAATAACTGCCGCCCGGCATGTATAAGCCGGTCAGCACCATCAAAATCACCCACCACAACAGCCCGCCGAGCGTCAGGTTGACGACACTAAACGTCTTCCTGAACCAGATGAAGAAAACTACCGAGACGGCCCCGGCTAAGGCGACGAAACTCATCACATAAAACTGACTGTTATAAGGGTCGCCTAGAATAAACAATTCGTACCCGGGGTACGCCGCACGCACCAACCGCCAGACGACTGTGACCAGCAGCGTGGCTCCTACCATGCTCAACAACATCAACAAGAATCCAGCTCCGAGCCCCCTCAATGTGAGTTGTTTTCTTTTGAGCCCGAGCGCCAGAAGACCCACATATGAAAGAGTCACCAAGATCATGATAGGGATGACCCAAGCAGTAGAATACCGGACGAGCACTGAGCCTAAGATGTCAAAGTAAATGGCATCTCTTTCTCGCGGATGCCGCATATCCAAGTTACCGAAGTGACGCGATAAGGCGAAACCGTATGAGCCGTGATGCTGGAGACTGCGCTCGTCAAAGTTCTCCATATTATCGAGCGCCGTGTGGTAGTGACTGGAACCGTCAATGTATGCGAAGTTGAGGCCGGCTAACCCCGCCCTCTTGAATATGGTCAGGTCAGTATTGTTGGGCAGAAACTTATACAGCTCGGAAAATAGAGAACTGGCCACCGGATGTGGAGCGGCCTTGGCGAATTCTTTAATGAGCCATCCATTCTGGTCGCTCGTTTCAAACAGCATGGACGGGCCGTGAGTTCCTCGCGCCTCAAAATTCAGGACAAGCCCTACTTCTTTCAGCAGCGGGTGTTCATCGACGAATCCTCTAGCGCCGAAAAGCCCGACTTCCTCGCCATCCGTGAGCAAAACGAGGATGCTATTGTGCAGAGGCTGTCCAGCCTTCAAGGCGCGCATGACTTCGAGCACGACTGCAACTCCGGCACCATCATCGCTCGCTCCGGGGCCGATTGGTACTGAATCGTAGTGAGCGACGAGCATGATGGCCTTGCTGCTGTCAGAGCCTTTAAGCACCCCCACAACGTTGTTGACTGTCGCTGCGGAAAGATACCCGTTGCGAGTGGGGCTGATTGCAGTCGTTTGCTGCACCTCCGTCTCGACTCCCAGACGGTTTAGCTCTCCGATGATGTACTCTCTTACTTGTGTGTGTTCCGCGGAACCTATCGGATGAGGTGCTTTGGCGATCTCTCCAATATGTTTCAGAGCACGCTCTGAAGAGAAATCTGTGAGCGGGATGTTTGCGGGCGTGGCCGCAGGCGCACGAAGCAAGTACGCTGCGAAAACCATTAAGAATGCAACGCAAACGAACGTGGCAAGAGCTACAGATTTGTCTGCCCCTGAGGAACCGATGGAAAATTTATTTTCCTTCATGTTTGACTCTAATCTTTAGAAGATCCCGCTTGCACTCAAAGTCAATTTGCGCTTTGCTCGCGGAGCGCATGGAGATTCGCGCGACTGTGATTTATTTATTGCGTCCCCAATTTGTGACGGCTAATGTGAAATGAATTATGCGTCAGCAAACTGAAAGGTTTGCACGTCGAGACCGAACGAGTTGCGGAGCAGTTGCTTCAAAGTATAACTGGTTAGCTTGGCGATGACTCGCGTAGTCAAGCCGATGACCGTTTTCGCCAGCAAGTGTTCGAGGTTGCGCCCTGTGTTTTGCAATTCATTGAATGAGCCTTCGATACGCTCGCGCACGCATTCAACAGACGGTCGAACCACGGCGGGTGCTGCTGCTTTTGATTGACGCGTTTAGCCGTCCACACGCGATTGCCCGTCTGTTCTTTGACTTCCTGCTGCCACTCGGCACCGATGAAGCCTTTATCGCCGAAGATGTCGCACGAGCGCAGAGAGCATAAAACTTCCGCCGCCGCCGCGCGCTCGTCCGTGTTGGCGGCGACCATTTCAAAGACCACCGGCAGACCAGAAAAGGTGGTCACGGCGACGAACTTATAGCCGAAGTAATGAAAATGACACGCTGAACAATAGCCATAACCAGCCGATTGGCGGAAGTCGCTCCGCTTCTTGCTGCGTTTGTAGCCCACGACGGGCACTGGCTTAGTGTCCATGAGCAAGAACATCGCTTGGGTTGCGCCTAACTCCTTGAGCCATGAGCGACGTAGGTGCTCAACGACTAAACGCAACGCACGAGCGCGCCGATTGAACTGACTTTGCTCACAAAGCTTGGGAAACAATGGGAGATAATTGGCACGCATGAAGGAAAGAAATTGGGACTCGCTTTCAAACGAGAGGAAGTCCATCGCCAGCATTGAGGTGATGACTTCTGAATCGCTGAAGTTGGGCTTAGCTCCGACTTTGCCTTTCAATAGGCGCGGGGCATTCTCTTTGTACCAGTCATCAACCAGAACGTACATGATTGTCAACAGCGTCGGAAAGTCTATACTGTGCATGGGAAATGCCTCCTGATCTTGGCTTGGATTGAAGTTGGTGCTTCTTCCGAGCAAGATTCGAGAGGTCTTTCCCTTTTATCAATTTAATTCCACATCAGCCGTATTTGAGTAATTAACCCAAGTTGCTAGTTATGGCTTGATCGCTGTTTGAACAAAAGAATGTCCTCTCCTAAGATTTTGTTGCGACACAAAAGTCTCAAGGAGAGGACACGATGTACGACCGTACTTTGGCAATATACTGTTTTGTTGATGATCTGCTCAAGGCCATGCAGCACCGCGAAGACCAGAGATGTCAGATGAGTGATGCGGAAGTTATTACCTGCGCGCTCTGCGCGATGCTCTGGTGTGGCGGCAACTTCGAGTCCAGTCGTGCGCTGTTGCATTCTTCCGGGATGATGCCGCGAATGCTTTCTCGCTCGCGGCTGTCGCGGCGCTTGTCGAGATTGGGTGAATTGGTCGAGATTGTCTTTCATCAACTTGGCATGACGCTCAAAGAGTTGAACACAGAGAGCCGCTATGCCCTTGATTCGTTTCCCGTCGCCATCTGTGACAACATTCGCATTAAGCGTTCGCGGCTGACTAATGAAACACACTATCGTGGTTATATAGCCAGCAAACGCCGCTTTGTTTACGGAGTCCGTGTCCAGATGGTCGTGACAGTTGACGGACTTCCCGTCGAGTTTTGCATCCTGCCCGCGAGCCTCGCGGATGTGGCTGGCGTGGCGCACTTGCCGCTTGCTCTGCCAGCGGGAGCGCAAGTGGCTGCCGATGCCGCTTACACTTATTACGAATGGGAAGATGCGCTCTGTGAGCGTGAACAAATCCAATTGCTGGTCGGACGCAAACGCAACTCGAAGCGGCGCGATGCACCGCCTCTGCATGATTACAAACAATGGTTGCGCCGCCGTATTGAAACGGTCTTTGGTGAAATCACGAAGATGTTTCCGAAGAAGATTCATGCGACGACGCTCTCAGGCTTTATCTTGAAGATAAGTTTGTTTCTGTTTGCCTATCAAGTTGATAAGGCATTCGTTTGATAACTGGCAACTTGGGTTAATTAGAATTGACGGACGGGCACAGCTACCGCATTAGCTTGGCGAAGTTACTCCAAACTTGCGACGACTTATTCGAATAAAGCTTGCATTGGGGAAGGCAAGCTTGAGAGGGCAATAGACTCTTACCAACTTACTGCCCGACCGCGCTCCATAATGACGATACTCTCGTGGACAGTTAATCCAGCGTTGATCTGCTGAAATTTTCCTTCGCAAGGCCGTCCTGAGTTTAATAAGGAGCTAAGCGTCCCGCTTTGAAATAACAAACGACCGCGCTATGTCTTCTAAATCTTTTTAATCTGCTCGATATTTATTAACACGTGACTCTGGTATTCCAGGGTTGTTAGGAGAATCATCACGCGGTCGCCAACCTTGATTTTATGCTCGAATATTCCAGTTAATTCACTGAACAGACCGTCTTTAATCAACACCTTATCGCCATACTTAAATTGCTCGCCGATTCTGATATAACCATCTTCCGCGGCCTGCGCCTGAATGAGTTCTATAATTGAGTCATCAATAGGAGCCGGCTCCCCGCCGAACTTGACCACGCTCTTAACCCCCCTGGTATAGCTGATTTTGTGAAGCATACTGTTTGCGACAAAATAAGCAAAGAGGTAGCGCGGAAATAAAGGTTTGATCACACTATCGCCAAAAGATTGCCTTGCGCGTCTTTCCTTAATCCGCGGAACGAAAGTCTTCACTTTCCAGGCTCTTAAATTGCTCTCAGCTCGCTCTTCCTGCTTAGGCTTCGTGTGAATTGCGTACCATCGCGGATTATCATTGACCGTCATAACGTTCACTTTCAGTCTCCGAATCGTAGTAAAACAAGAACCTTAATCGCCAAACACGAATAAGCAAGTACGTCGTCAAGAATCCTACAAGCACTGCAATAACGGCACCCTTATTACGTACCTATTTGAGATTCTCTCTCGCGACTTTGAAATTGAGATGTGTGGTGCAATTGATGTTGCATCATACAAGCAGCTCCTCAGGAAAGGTTGAGTAACCCCTGTCTATGCGCTAAGATGCGGCTGTCGAGGCATGCATCCGCTGTGCAGACAGTGGGTATCTTGTCCAATGGCTCCGTCATCATCTACGAATGGTGACGGAACTTTTTATTCGCTAAATTTCGTGGAATGCGATGTTTTATTCATTAAACCTGTTGCGTGATAAGGCTTGAGCAAGCTAATTTTGAGAGCAGGAGCACATATCGAATGTCCTTGTACCGCAAACTAGCCCGCACGCCGAAACTATTTCTCTCCGTTACTAGCATAAACTTCCATCAGTTTCAAACTCTGCTGCCGCAATTCGAGCGAGTCTATGATACCGAATTGCGAAACAATTTAAGGTGACTCATAGTTTGGGCCACCAGTGATAGTTCGTTAAGGCGGAGACTTCTTCAGCACTGATCTTTTGACAACGTGAACAGACTTGCTGCTCCAGTTCATCGAGCGTCTCGTGCGCCTGATTGGCGACGCCTTCTTTGACCAGCGGCCAGACTCTTTCACCCGGATTCAACTCCGGCGTGTAGGCTGGCAAACTGATCAAAGTGACTCCATGCTGGTTGTAACGGCTGACCAGTTGGGTGACCCATCCGCTGGTGCGCCTCACCCGCCGAGCGGCTTCCGAGGCCATGACGCCATTGGAGATCAGATACAGAGCGCGCCATCTGGTTTTCTCTTGTGCCTTCTGGCAAGCCAGATAACGGCGTTTGAGTTCTTCGGTTGTCAAATGATCTTTGAGTTCGATTCGTCGCTGCATGACGAATTCTTACTCAACCTTAGTTATTTTTGCAATCCGGTATGAGAAGTTGGAAGAGTGGCGCAAAAAGAGAGTCGTGCGAACCGGAAAGCAGCGCCAACGCCAAGTTGGTGGTGGCGTGCCCTTCGCCAATGATGTGCCTGACCGCTTGTTGATGTTGCTCCTTTATTATCGTCTCTATCTGACTCAAGAGTTTATGACTCTCCTCTTCAAAGCCGAAGATAAAAGCGTCATCTATGCGAATCAGTAGTTGAGAAGACAGACAAACGGCAGAATTAGTAGAATTTTCTTACCATGGAAAATCTACTGATTGAAATCTACCTGTTTGTCTGTCACATCTACGATACTTCGGCAGCGACTTGTTATCAACGCTTGAGCAATAACCGAGACCCAAAGTTCACTGACCAAGAGATCATCACCATCTGGTTCTTTGCTCACTTCGAGGGCTGCTTCGAGAAAAAGAAGATGCATCAATTGATTGAAAACTATTGGCGAGCGTGGTTTCCACACTTACCGAGCTATCAAACATTCGTCCTGCGGTTGAACCGCTTAGAGCCGACTTTTCAGACCTTCGGCGCTACCTTGTCCACAGCTTTGACCGCGCAGAGAACTCCAGAGTTTGACCACCTGGTTGACTCCTTGCCCGTCATGCTCGCAAGCCACGGTCACTCTTACGGCGCGCGTATTGGGCGCGAGATGGCTGATATTGGATATTGTGCGGCCAAGAAGACTCGCTTTCATGGCGTGCGCCTGCACTGCATTGCGCAACGCCGGACGGGGCACTTGCCACTGCCCTCTCAAGTCTGGCTCTGTGCCGCCTCACATCACGATTCAAAAGCCTTCATTGAGCACCGACCGGAAGTAGCCACCACCGAACTGTTCGGCGATTTGGCTTATCCGACACCGCAGATCATCTCGCACTTGAAAGCACAGCAGGCGCGGCTGGTTGCGCCACAGAAAAAACCGAAAGGCAAAGAGCTAACCACCGACCAGAGATATTACAACCGGTTAGTGCATCGCATCCGTCAACCCATTGAAAGTCTTTTCAACTGGATAGAAGAGAAAACTCAGATTCAAAGAGCAAGTAAAGTGCGCTCAACTGACGCGCTAATGATCCATTGCTGGGGAAAGTTGTCAGTCGCTTTCTTTCTCCTCGTTTTCAACTACTGATTCGCATATCTGTCGTTCGATCCAATTGATGCGCCCCGTCTTCGAGTCGGTCTTGCCTGTACCGGAGCGGGCGCGCCAACGGATTCTTGAATTGGCGGACAAAGCACAGAAGCGACGAGAGAAGCGCATCGGCACGGTGGACGAGTTCCGACAAGCATATCCCGAACTGACCTTTATCATCGACGGCGTCGAGCAGCCTAAGCGCAAACCTAAAGCTCCAGCCAAGCGCAAGAGCGCTTATTCTGGGAAGAATAAGCGCCATACGCGCAAACAACTGGTGATCGGCACGCCCTCGGGTATTATCGTTGACCAAAGCCCTTCGGTTAGCGGGCGTCCACATGACTTCAAAGTCTTCAAGGACGATCATGCGGCGCGCTCAGTCTGCGAAGAGTTCAAAGATCATCGCGTCACCATGTATGGCGATAGCGGCTTGACGGGATGAATGCGATGGGCTTGCCCGTCACCGTCCGGCTCAATGAAAAAGCGCGGCGCAACCATCCGCTCGCGCGCGAACAGAAAAAGTTGAATCGTTTACGCAGCAGCACCCGCATTGAGATCGAGCATACATTCTCGCGGCGAAAGAAGTACGGAATCGCTGCTGACATCTATCGCAACCGTGATGAGGATTACGATCAGATGATGAACGTCGTGGCCGGATTTGTCAACTTGCGTGCTTACGAGAGAATCTTTCAAAGAACAGGATTGCAACTATAACTCGAACGGTTCTGGTGCAAATAGGAGTCACAGGTACGCTGAAGCAAATGGCGGATTCGACTTCATCAGGCAGCCACTACCGCCTCCCACATCTGGGATGCTCCGATTCCGCTGTGAGTGAACTTTGCAGTATCAAATTGTCCTTTCCTGATCTTGTGAACTAACTCGATGCCGCTGATCGTGATGGTTGCAGTCTGGAATCTCTTGAAGCCGAGCATCGGATAGATTCGCTGTTTGACTCTTCGGTGGTCCTGCTCGATCAGGTTATTGAGATATTTGCTCGTCCTGACCAGCGTGTGTGAAGGTAAAACTTCTTCTCTCTTCAGTTCACTGATCGCCGTATGAGTGGCAGGGTACCCGTCAACGGTAATCTTCTCCGGCACACCGTGCTGCGTGATCGCTTGGGTGAAGAACTGTTTAGCTGCGGCGATGTCGCGATGTTCGCTCAGGAGGAAATCAACAGTATGTCCGTGTTTATCGACGGCTCGGTAGAGATACGTCCATCGTCCGCTGACTTTGATATAGGTCTCATCGACACGCCACGCGGTGCCGACCCGACGAGCGTAGCGCAGCCAGCGTTTCTCGAAGGCTGGAACGAAGCGTTGAACCCATCTCAGGATCGTGGAATGCGCGACCCGCACCCCGCGTTCCGCCATCATTTCGACCAGATCACGATAGCTCAATTTGTAAGTGATATACCATCGAACGCACAGAACAATGATTGAGCGATCAAAGTGGCGACCGTGAAACAGAGCAGCTGAGTCGAGACAATACTTATTCATGCTGACGAGTATCAACCGACTTCTGCGTTTGCACCAGAGCCACGAAAAACAGATCGCTCATCCACCTGGCGGCTTTGCCTAAAAATTTCTATTGCCCAAAAAGTGTTTATCAGAAACCCTTTAGTAAAACGATAATATCACCCGCACGCGCGGCGGTCTGTGCGGAAACACACATAGCGCAGGCCACTGCTCGAAAATCCGTTCCGTTCGGGGGGTTACTCAGGCAACAGGTAATGTTCTATCGAAAGGGCGTTCATGTTTGGCTGTTCATTTCTTCCCGTCGTTCTACTCCGATGCTCCGGTGGACGAGCCTGAGAAAGTCGGCCATCGTGCATGAGGGCTAAGATCGAAGACCTGCGTCCCTATAATTTGTGCCACACGTTCGCCACACGCTTGGTCGAGCGCGGCGTCCACCACTTCGTTATCTCCGCCCTGCTCGGACACTCGACGCCGGTCACCGACTTCGGCTACGCCTCGCGCATCACGCCCGGTTACGCACACTCTACCTAGGATGCGATGATGGTGGCGGTCAAAAGCATTGAGCCTCCGTCACCGCTTAAACTAAACATGTTTGTGGCCGAGTCTGGAAACAATCCGCCGAAGGCTGATGAAGTAAGGAAGGCTGGTTAGCGGTTCTGGAGTCTGCTAAAAGTCCGCCGAAACGGACCGCTGGCGCCGGAAGCTGAAGAGCTATGTGAGACAGCTAACCCGTCGACAATCACGGAAATAAAAATGGTAGGCACGCGCGGATTTGAACCGCTTGACCCCTACCGTGTCAAGGTACCTCAGAACGCAGCGATTGTATGCCCCAAGACCTCGGCTGACGAGATGTGCGTATTTCGGTGAAGATGAGCGGTGGATTCGGCAACGTGAGTGGGTCGCTTACTTTTTGCGCGCGGGCATGAGATGTTTATGCTGCTTGCTCACGCTCAGTCAAGTCGATGGTGCGTTTACGCAATGATTCACCTTTAAGTTCAAGGCGGTGCGCGTGGTTGAGCAGGCGGTCGAGCAACGCGTCGGCGACGGTCGGCTCATTGATGTATTCGTGCCAAGAAGCGATTGGCAACTGACTTGTGACGAGCGTCGAGCGCAAACCGTGACGGTCTTCGACGACTTCCAAGAGGTCGTGCCGTTCTTGTGCGGCAAGCGGTTTTAAGCCGAAGTCGTCGAGGATGATCAAGTCGAACTTCGCCAACCACACGAGTCGCTTGCCATAACTGCCATCGCCGCGTGCAATGCGTAAGTCTTCAAGCAGACGCGAGACCCGTTCGTAGCGCGTGCTCAAGCCATACCTGCACGCTTGGTTGCCCAGCGCACACGCCAACCACGATTTACCACAGCCGGTCGGAGCGGTGATGTGCAGGTTATGTCGGGTGCGTACCCAGTCACAGGTAATGAGTTGAGCCATCTGCGCGCGGTCGAGTCCGCGCCGGTGTTTATAGTCGATATCCTCGACACACGCCGGTTGCTTCAGGCGTGCCAGTTGCAGCAGGCGCGTCAAGCGACGGTTCTCGCGGTACGTCGCTTCATGATCTACAAGCAGAGAGAAGCGTTCTTCGAACGAGCGTGTCGTGCGTGAGCGGCTGAGTAAGTTGTTCGGCGAAAGCATCGGCCATGCCAGTGAGTTTTAGCGTTCTAAGTTTAACGTGAGTTCGACGTAATTCTTAAGCAGAATCAATGACTTAACTTCTGCGGTTACTTGAAACTGAGGCCACAACGCGGAAATAGGCTGAATGCGCGTGTCAGGCAGCACGATTGAGCACATTGAACTTAGTGGTTTCAGGACGTGCCGTTTGTTTCCAACAACTTAGCCGATTCCTTACGTCGAACTCACGTTACGGCAAGCATATGGGTCGATCAAGCGACTTTATGCTGGAGGTGAAGTGGCACGCTTTGCGTGTGAAGCGCAAACTGACTTCGAGAGCAAATCAACTCTTCAAGCGCATCTGATGTTCTGGAGATGCTCACCGAGTCCGAGAAAGAAAAGCTCTCGAAGGAAAAGAAGAAGCTCAGGAGTTCTAACCTGAAGAAGTTCCTCGGGCGCGTCGGAGTTCGAGCGATAGACCAGCGGGTATGAACGGGCGAGCCCATCGCCGCGCTAGAGGGCGAGCTATTTTTGCCAGATGGTTTTTTCAATAGCCGGGGTTACAAGTCGTCTGAAGTGCAAATGATTATTGGCTGTCAAGATCACCACCACATTCTCTTCAACGTACCACCGTACTTCACTTTCAAAATCTGCTCTCCCTCCTGAACGGCGAACCATCTGTGTCCCGCGTGCCGTCTTCGTCACGTGCCAGCCATAGCCCTCGTCAGAAATGTATGCGGTGAACATCTTCTCTTTGGCCTGTTTGGAAAGGATCGTATTATCTTGCAGAGCAGTTATCCACTTATAAAGGTCTCCAATCGTCGTTAGAATATTCCCCGCTCCGCGATTGCCCCATCGGTCGGTCACTCGCGGATTTGGTTTTAACGCTGCTAAATTGTCGCCTTTATAGCCAACAGCCACTCGAGCGTGGTCGAATCTTGGATTCCAAGCGTAACCCGTTGAGGTCATACCGGCAGGGTCGAAGAGGTTCTGCTGAAGATATGTCTCAAAAGGCTGACCCGAGACTTCTTCAACGATTGCCGCCAACAATATGTATCCGGCATTCGTGTAGCGATATTTTGTTCCGGGCGCTGACTCAAGGGGCGCATCTTTAACAGATTGAATGAAGGCTTTTCGGCTATTGTAATTAAGCGGCGTACCATCGGCGACGAGACCGGCGGTGTGTATCAGCAACTGATGAATGGTCGCTCCGCTTTTTTCCTTCGGGAATTGCCCTAGATACTTACTCAGGAGGTCATTGGTGCTGAGCTTCCCTCGCATCTCCAGTTGTAAGATGGCCGCCGAGGTAAACATCTTTCCGACAGATGCCACATGAAATATAGTCGAAGGCGTGTTCTGAATCTTACGCTCTCGATCTGCCAAGCCGAAGCCTTTGCTCAAAATGATTTCGCCGTTTTGTGCGACAAGCACAGCGCCGGAGTAACCACTTCTGCTAAAGCTTGTCATCAGGTCGTCAAGTTTATCGCCGAGCCCGTCCTGAACGAACCCCTTTTGAAATCCGGCAACCCAAACCGGTTGAAGCAGGATGCAGAGAAGAAAGATTGCGAGCTTTTTCATTGAGTTAATCTTTTCCGGTGGGCGTCATACATCGAGGAGAAGTTCGGAGCGGCAACCGTCACCTCACGGCCCACCTTAAGCGACTATCTCAAGTCTGGATACGGCTACGTCATTCTTCAGCCGCACTCCGGTAACTTCAGAAACTAAAGCGAACCCCTAAATCAAGACGCCGCGGAGTGGTTGCCGTTGAATTTGCCTTTCCGAAGAGAGACGAGTTGAGATTGCCGATAAACGGCCCGAAGTTTGTTCTATTGAAAATGTTTTGTGCCTGAATCGAAAACGTCATCCCAAACGGCTTCTCTTTCGGCTTCGCGGATTTGCCGGACGCACCCGACGCATCGCCCGGAGAACCGAAGCGGAACGTTTTGGCAACGCGCAGATTGACATGGAAGAGTCCCGGCCCCTGCCCGAAGTTGCGTGGGATGATGGTTTGTCCCGGTTCAGGGTTGGGATCGAGAGCGCCGAAGCGCGTGATGACTACACCCGGCTTATTGAGGTTGGTGGCAAAGGCCGGGCGTTCCGTGAAGACCCCATCGCCGTTCGTGTCTTGTCCGGTAATAATGTTGAAGCGATTGGCCGATGACGCTCTGATTAAAGAATTGAAGCTTAGCCCCCACGGCCCATCAAAGTTGATGCCCACGTTAGCGAAGACATGAACGTCGTTCAGCACACTTGAGTATTCCGAACTGAGGTCATAAGAGTTAGCCGGAAAACTGAGTGGCCCGTCATTATCGCCTGATTCCTTACTCAAGCCGATGAGGGCAAACGTCGAGAGCTTTTTATGCATCCGGTTGCTAACCCGGATGAAGAGAGTGTTATCGGTGTTAGTGCCGCTAGATTCAAAGGCGAAGATGTTACCGAGATTGCTAAAGGGACGCACGCCGCTGTTCGGTACAGCCGGATCAAACGTGCCCGGCAGCGGCGCATTGATATTGCGCGAGCGCAGGCGGTGTACGTCGCGCTCGTAAACAAAAGCGACGCTCAGAGTGGTTTTGTAGGGAAGCTGTCGCTCCATGCTCAGAGAGCCTTTGAGCGAATAAGGTTGGTTTAGGTTAGCGTCCGCGCGTCTGATGGTTTGCGTGAAGGTGCCGTTGTTTAAGGAAGCCGCCGAGGGAACGTTGGGAAAAAAGCTTGGATTGTCGATGATGAACTGCTGCTGGTTAATGCCGTTGAAGCGATTGGTCAGCAAGATTAAGTTTTCGTTGTAGCTGAAATAAAAGATGCCGCCGCCGCCGCGAATTACCATCTTGGGCTGCTTGCTGGCGCCAGCCGCGCCCGGTGCCCATGCGAACGAGAGACGCGGCCCCAGATTTAATCTGTCCGTCACGCGGGTCTGCGCCTGATAGCGCAGACCGAGTGAGAGCGTAAAGTTCGGCGCGACGCGCCAATCGTCCTGAACAAAAAGATGTACGTCCAATCTGCGAGAACTGGCCTGCAGGTTGCCGCCCGCGATTGAGAACTGCGCCGGCCGCGCACCGGCGACGCCTTGAAGCACCTGCCGATATTGTTCAAGCGACGAAAAGGTGAAGGTGCCGCTGAAGTTTGCCGACGCGGTATCTTCAACGGTGTATGCGCGGAAACGCCCGCCCGCCTTGAAGGTGTGGCGTCCCTTCAGCAAGGAGGTCGTATTCTGCAACTCGTACAGCTTGCTCAGATTGGAGGAGAGCCCGGAAGGCGACCCGCCGCCAATGAAAGCGCCCAGCACGCTGATTGTCGGAAGCGAGGCGTCGCCCGTCTGATTCAGGTTCTCGCGAACGTACTGGAAGCGCGTCTCGTTCAGGACTGTCGGGCTCAGCACAGCCGTTTCGGTAAGCTGCAAGGTGCTCGCGCTGCTCGACTCGTCGAAGGCGCGCGAGGCCAGTGAGAAATTACCGACGCCGGAGTTCTCCTGCGCAAGCCATGTCTGGTTGAAGCGGACGGCAAGCGTGTGATTTTGGTTTACCTGATAGTCGAGACGCGTCGCAAAGCTTGTGCGCCGTTGCGGCGTCACCACGACCTGGCTGAACGGCGTGATGTTGAATGACGAGTCGAGGATGGTCGCGTTGACGACTGCATTTTCGGTGATGTCGCGCCGCTCGAAGTTAAAAAAGAAAGAGGCTTTCTTAGCCACTAGCGGGCCACTCAGGCTGCCGCCGTAGAAACGCGTCTGAAAGGGCGCGCGATTCGGGGCGAACGGATTACGCGCGTTCAAGCTCTCGTCGTTAAAGTTCATGAAAAGCTGACCGTTGAACTTACCCGTTCCGGCCTTGGTGAGCACATCGATGCGACTAGCGCCGAAGTAATCCTGCTCAGCGGCAAACGGATTGGCGTTGATGCGAATTTCACGGATGGACGACTTCGGAGGGAGCTTACCGCCGCTAAAACCATCGACGTTGAATTGAACGACATCGGGGCCGTTAACCGGCCCGACGAGCGATTGGAGGTCGGCCACAAGTTGATCTGGGTCATCAGACAAAACGTCAAGCTCAGTGCCGCGCAAAACGAGAGCACTCACATTATTGTCTGGGTCTGTGTCGAGACGGATATCATTACTTTGCACTAATACGTCTTCCTTTAATGCCACCACCAGACGGATGTCGAGCGTACTGTAGTGCCCGGCGATAATGTTTACGTCAGGGTTTTCATAAGAAGCGAACCCACCCTCACTCGCCTGCACCGTGAATTTGCCGGGCACCAGATCGGAGATTAGATATTTGCCCTCGGCGTTTGTTGTGCCGGTTCTGCCCTTGCCGGCTGCATCTGTTATCGTGACCGTAGCGCCGACGATCAATGCGCCGTTCTCATCCGTAATTTGGCCTCGTAATCCTCCCCTGCCTTGTTGAGCTAAGCTGATGGAGGCGCAGACAAACAGCGCGATGATGAGGGCCAAAGCCCACCGAGCCAGTCTCTTAATAAACAGCATCACTTTCCTTTAGTGCTCCCGCCCAGTTTCAGTGTTGAGGCTGAAATGAGGAGCACGCAAGCCTGATAAAACCTGCGAGGTGTGGCCCGGGCCGACCCTCCAATTGCTTCACTTTACGGCGTAATATCACTAGGCAATCCCAAGCCAAGATTGAATTCACTGCGGGTCGGATTTTGCGTATACAGCTTCAGAAAGCTTTCGACACCGGCGGTCAGAATAATCGCCATGACGCGCGAAGGAGTCGCTCCCGTGCTCGAAGCAAGTACGGCGTCGCCTACTTTCAAGTCGGCGATGTTGATGGAAGCCTGTTGCTCAACCATCTGTTGAAGTTCTGCGCCCCCCTTCGCGGAGTTGCCGGTGGAGCTTTCCACCAATAGTTTCACCAGCGTTGGTGACAGGCGACGCAACATCGAGTCCTTATTGACAACGATTGTGAGCGGCTGCTTGGTTGGAATATCGTTAATCTTGATTTCGCCGCTCGATGCGTCAACGGCGGTGATGAAGCCGCCGACTGTCCGAAAGGAACCAAAGATAATCTCTTCCGCTGTGAAACGTGCGCCGTCACTGCTCTTATCGCCCAGCGCGCGCAGTCTATCGCCGACCTTAACTTCCGCGACAGAGCTAGGCTTGGCCTCGCTGTACTTGATTGAATCCGGCGCATAGCGGCGAACGTGACTCTCGCTTGCCGCGATGATGATTGGCTTGGTGCCTTCGAGAGAGCGTATCTGGAGCGTCACTTCCCGCGTCTCCGGTTTGGTCGCCGAGACGATGCCTTCAATGCTGCGGGTCTGCCATTCGGCGCGCTCGCGCTCCTTTTTCTGAGTGATCTCCTTCTGACTGACAACGATCAGACCCCGCGTGCGCATGACCCTGCTCGCTCCGGTCATCCCGCGGCGCGCAACTACCCGATCACCGATACTGATATCCGTCAACCTAATAGCCACTGCTTTATCGAGAGTCGTTTCGCCCACCGGCATCCGCTGGTAGACGGTCTTCTCGTCGCATTCGATAGTCACTTGCTCGCCTGCCGTGGTCGTTAAAGTTAATTGTTTGGTCTTTAAATCAATCGCCAGCACTTCACCAAGCACACGGCCTTGCCCGTTCGCGGTAGTTGTCGCCGGAGTTGAAGGTGGAGTTTGTGCGACGACAAAACCGCGTGATATAAACGCAATCAGGAGAGTGAAGGAGATTGCTGTCAGAACCTTTTTCATGTCGCCTCTTTACTTTACTTCGGCCTGACCGAGCAGACCTGACAAAAGCGCACAGAGGCTTATCGCTCCAAGCCGACTATTGGCTTTGCCTAAACAGTCCGTGTTCACGAGAAACCCCTGCTTATAAAGATATATCACTTAAAGATATATCACTCGCACGCGTACCAGTCTGTGCGGAAACACACATAGTAACACATTCCCAATAAACTGGACACAAAGAATGTTAGGATTTCTGCTTCCGAAAGCGGTTCTTCACGACGGGAGGAAGCATGAAAAAGAACTTCACGAACGAGCAGGTCATCTACACTTTGCGGCAAGCGGAAGGTGGCACTTCGGTCGCCGAGGTCTGCCGCAAGACCGGCATTACGGAGCAGACCTTTTATCGCTGGAAGGAGAGCGAAAAGGCTCTTCCGCGATTTTGGTGCAAGGCTAAAATGACGCTATAAAGAGCGGGCATGGATGTGTCAACATTGCTCGCTGATCCTGATGCCGTTTATCTTGAGTGCTTTATCTCCGAGCCGAAGTCAATAACTTTGGTCGTTCATGCCATTCAACAACGGCCTTGCTGTCCGAAGTGCAATTCACCTTCAACAAGTCTGCATAGCCACTATCAAAGAACTGTCGCTGACTTGCCTTGGCATGGTGTTGCCATCAAACTTGAATTGCATACGCGCAAGCTTCGCTGCCGCAATGAACTTTGCAAACAGAAAGTCTTTTGCGAACG
>JAABUR0100003429.1_pt1 | contig 22268 bp, 17 predicted proteins | sample 5560091 | NCBI WGS metagenome assembly JAABUR01 (sample SAMN10711879, study PRJNA513375) | rock metagenome | isolation source: Antarctica rocks | place: Antarctica: Victoria Land, University Valley sud
CGATCCTTCAGCGCCTCCGTCGAGCCCTCGTTCTTCTGCCTGACCCTGCGGTCCGCGCGGAAAGCTCTCCGGAGCCGCCGGCTCGCCGCATACGGATCTTCCCAGTCTTTCTCTTTAGCGCGCTGGAGCTCCTCGATGCGGGATCTGTCCGTCAGGGTCTGTCGCTTGTCTTCGACTCGGCCCTCTAGCGCGGCAAAAGCATCGTTCTGCAACCGCTCGCGCTCCTCATCCGTCCGGATTCTGATCTCGCCGTCCTGATGCTTGTCCTCCCCTGTATCCCGCTTCTTGGCGCCTTCGGTGACGACATATGCGGTATTCTTTGGATCTGTGCGGATCTCAATCCATCCCCCGCATGAGACGTGTTTCATGCGAAAGCTGAAGATCGGGGTCGTGTGGTAGTTCCCGACCTTCTTCTTCTCGGCGTTGAAGCGAACGCCCTGGCCGATGATGGTTGGTTTTGGGCAGGTGGAGCACCAGATGGCGAAGGGCATCTCGAAGCGGACGGTGAGGATGCCCTGGCCTGACTTGCGGGCGCGGTTTCCGAGGGCATGTCTGCTCTATCGTGAGGACGGGCCATGGATGGTAGGAGGGGCAATCGTACTTGCCGGCGAGCTTGTTGGCGGATGTGGTGCCCTCGTACTCGGGCGGGACATAACGTCCCATATCTAGCCATGTTAGTCATTGGAGAGGTGGCAAGGAGAGGGTACAAACTAAAGCCCTGCATCTTGTCGAAGGTTCTCTAACCAAGTCTATATTCTGGCAGAGGAGTCGCATGGAATTTGAGATGTTGGCCTTTTACTGTGGTAACCTTATCGCCGTTGCTCGTCTTGTAGGGCTGACTCTGGCTAGTCCGACCCCTGATCCCTGTGCGTCACTTTTGACGTCATACCCAGCGTTCTCATACCTTGATCTTTGCGCGACGTAAACACAAAATAAACAAGCTTGCGAACGCCCAGTTTTTATCATACCTCATTAAAGCTCCATCTTCAGCTCTCCTTCGCACAAAGCAACCCATCAGCATCACCAGAACCCACGCACCTTCAAGCCCCAAGCCAACATGTCCAGCATAATCGACTCCCTCAGCTCCCTCATCTCCTCCATCTTCGACATCTTCAAGTCCATCTTCATGACCATCTACCATAGTCTCGCCTCCGTGCTCTCCATCTTCACCGACTCCATATCCAGCATTGCCAACTTGGGCGGTGACTTTGCCGGTTTTCTCATGAGTAAGCTTTTCCTTGCCTTTCTCGACAGTCCCGGTTTTGGGGTTTGTGTCGTGGAACATGGACGAGGTGCTGAGAGCTATTTCTAGGAAACGTTGTGGTCATTGGGTTGCTGGTAGCGGCATTTGTGGGGTATTCTGCGTATCAACAGAAGCAGGGAAGGACTGCGAGTGGGAAGAAGAGGATGTAAAGAACAAACATGGAAGCAGGGGGTGTAGCGAGATGGGCAGTGATGGACGATGTGGATTAGTAAGATATGGGAGATGTTTTACACTTGAGACGACTTGCAAGTTGCGGGATACCTTAATATCTGATGCTCAGGGATGGTATTAATCAAGAAAGGTTCTTGGTGGATGTTTCTTTTCCATGGAGCAGCTATGCGTGATATTGGAGTTATTACCGTCAATTAGCAGATTGAAAGTCACGATTTACAAGTGGGATAATATTTTGAAAAGTCTGAAAAACTTCATTATGAGAGGATCACCATTCATGCAGATGACAGGAAAATCATATACGACGGTAGGAATCTATCTACAGTAGCGCAATGCTCGCCCAATTGAATCATTAATCGTGAAGTCGTCGAAAGGCCAGGTGCCTTTCCACTGGGGTTATCTGCCCCAAACATTGGTTGGGTCGTCTTCCGAACTGAAAGACACCTCATCATTCAATGGTGCGGCCCATAGAGGATCCATATCGTCTTTCGGTGTAGGAATGGATAGTTCACCCATAGCCTCGATTGGAGGCCCTGTATGACCAAGATTGCCGGGGTGGGCAAGCTTTTGCGCGTCTTTCACGGTGATGCCGTGTTTGACAAATTGCTCGGGATCCATTAGAGTGCTGGCATTTGGTCCTTCGACGTCAGTAGGTGAAGCGGTTGTGCCCTGAAGGAAGGTATCCATGTCAAGGCTGTTGAGACTACTAGACGAGAGCATAGATGCTTGTGGCAATTCGAGAAACGAGGATGCTGAGCTAAGCCGATAGGTGTTGGGGTCTGTGACCTGGGATGAGCTGGATGTATTTTGGTCCCGTCGCATCATGGAAGATGATTGTCCATTGTAGGATGTGTACTCCTCGATCTCCGAGACCTCATCAGACGATGCTGTGGTCAAACCTGGTTGACCGACGTTACTGTGATCAAAGCTAGCGTATGACGGAGGTTGGCTGTACGAAGTGGATAAGTTGCCACCCTCCAAGGGAAGGTCAAGAGCTGACCAGTCTACTACAGGCATGTTGAAGCCCGCTGAAAGAGCTGGTTGGTCTTCTTGAGCCGTAAAGTATGTTTCGAACCCCCTGGGCGATTGGTAACTGCTATAGTCCTCACTCGGTGGACTTGGGATGGGATCAATGAAAGAACAAGAACGCTCCAATGCCAATGAAGGTAAATGGCCATTGAAACCGTCGAAGGTCGAAGCAGCTCTTTGTTCTGGCGATCCATGCTCGGATCTGACTAATCGTACTTCTTGCTGGGCACTGGAGATGGATTCTTGAAGCTGAGACGGGGGTTGTTCCAAGGTATTGGTGAGAGGTAGATGATCTACTGACCGTCTTGCAACGTCGGAGTTGCCATGTATGCTATGGGGTATAGGAATCTTATACGGCGCTCCACATTTATGGGCCGCATCATTATATTTATGTACCGGCTTGTGGTGGCCGTTAGTAAAGACGGTCAAAGACGTATCGGATTGAGCGGTTGCAAGTCGAGGCTTTCGAGAAGGTAGAGTCGATGGTGCTACTGCTCCTGGAATGTCTGCTTCGGGCACCGGGTCCAAGTATTCCTTCTTATTGGCACATGTGCACCGAGCCCCATGGCTACAACAACAGATGTGGAGTTCGGGTGCATGTGGATCGGCCGTAAACTCGAAGATGTTCTCGTTGAGAGCATGCTGAATCTCAGCGTCGGCGCATTCCTCCTTTGAATGGGGGTTTTCCCCGCAATCGCATTTCACGTGGGAAGCACGCGCCTTGCGCAAGCCTCTACAATGTGGGCATTGCGAAACAGGCCGGCCCTTCTTGTTGATGTGTGTAAGAGGCCTGTCTGTGCTTACTGTTAAAGACTGCGTGGAAGCGGCTACAAAGCTTGAATGCTTACCAGAATGTTGACAGTTACTGACACGGTGGCCTCTCACGCATGCCTCACAGGCGTACTTCTCGCCTTCAATCAGCATCACTGGTGCAATGGACTGACTTCCGGCCGCAGATTCTTGAGTCTGACCGACCGGGACGGCTCTTCCACGATAAGGTGTCGATGGTTGTGGAAAAAGAAAGGTAGCTAAAGCTGCTGGTGAACTCGATCTCACCGAACGGATGCAAATGCAATGTTCTGTCAAGGCATCCTCGAGCAGCACATATGGTGAATCGGGTATTATGCTGGGAACATTGAACGCCTTGCCTGCGAAGTTCACAAAACCAAAGTTGACCGCCAAACGCCTCGTGGAAAGGAAAAGCAGCAGCAGCAGCAATGGCAGCAGTCGGTACTGGCAGAGCGGCTGAGCCTTGCACCAAATGGCGCCGGCCGTTGCAGCGAAGACAACAACCACAACGGTGAAGCTTGCCGTGCCCTTCTCTGTAGCAATGAAGAATATGTGAAAGGGAAGAACGGGTGGGAAGACGGTGGGGTTTTATGCGATTGCGCCTCCTAGCTGCGGGTACGGCAAGTCCGCCGCAGGCTTGGCCCTGTACACCTGCACCATCGAAAGTGCCAATATCAATGGAAGGATCCAGTATCGCACAACACTGTGGTGTGTTATAGTGTTCTGCGTTGGGACTTGGATATAAAGTGCTTTTCGTAGTGCGTCCCTGGATCCATCTGCATGGGCAGTAGCAAGCAGGCAGGGTGAGAGAGAGACCTACCTCTGGATGATAATGGAATCCCTCGAGAAAGAGCCTATTTTGGTATTCCGGACACTCGAGATCCGACAAAACTCGGGGATTTCCTGCTCCAGGGTTCTGTTAGACTTCATGCGCTAGAACACACACACACACACACCATGAATGGGGGAAGAACAAAGGAAGTCTACAGTAATCAAGGATTACCCTCCACTCGACCTTTCTTATTCGCCTCCACTTGTATCTAGGTACCTTACTTTACCTTACCTTGCTACTACGACTCACCACCGGTTGACCGAAAGTTCCATTGCCGTCACACTCACTCGCCCTGATAGGCTCACCCATCAACACGTGACAAGGCGGCTATGTCAGCCTTACCAGCGAATAAATCCCTCACCAAAAACTTCCCCATTCACTTGCCAGATACTCTCACGTGACTCTCTAGTTTTAATGATAATAATAAATGCCAAGCCGAGGCTGCTGTTCGCTTGTGATTTCCTGTTCTTCTCTTCCATACAAAGAGCAACCTGGAAATGGAAGCTTCGTCACCACGCAGGTCTGTTGCTTCATACGAGAGATGCTCTACATGGCCTGGAACAATTCATGTATATCCTATCAATTGGGAACTTAGCATGCATCTCATAATCTTAATGTTTGCTCCAATACTTTCGACTGATTAAGAACATTGATACTCGTTAATCGTTTTTCCTCAAGACCGAAAAGCAAAGGTTTCCATGGCGTCCGATGAGGGAATATGATTTTCTTGGGACAACTTTCACTCACTCTCAAGGAGTTCACTATTATCAGGGACCGTTTTCACCTTCATGGCTATGATTCACCCCTTCTCTTTTAAAATCCCATAAAGAGCCAAGAATCCGTCCTTTCGTCCACAGGACCGTGAAAACCAAGACCTGACTTATCTTACTATGAATGAACCATTCATATATTATGAAGTACTTGATAAGTGACCGAATACAATCATTCCCCGCCCTTTCCTCAAGCCATAAGCTGTCTATTTCTTTCGAGACAGCTTGAGAACATATGACCGATGAGCTTGCAACTGTGAACCGCTTACTTCCCATGTTAAGTTGCACAAGCGTTCGAAGCTGTATTTAAGCTACTCTAACGTACGGGGCCATCTTTCCAGCAATGCCAAGACTTTGGCCTTGCTAATTGACATTGTGGTCTTCTACAGCGACAGGTTTGAAACATCTAATTATATAAACTTCAATAGTTTCGACATTGTCAGCTTCGAGATGCCTACTGCAGGCGTGGGGAAGAGCAGGAAAACAGGGCGCAGCAAAGCCTACGCTTATCCAAAGGAATCCACCTGGTTCCGCAAGCATGGCGTCCGCTGGCGATCGACTATCGGAGTTCGCTCTACCGAGAGATATATTGAAGGTAAGGAAGCGAACGAGCTATCAACGACGGACCCACCCGACAAGCATCCAGCGCCTCCTAGAGATTCCGCAGACATCTCTAAAATATCCGACAAAGATGACTCTGAGTCTGTGGCGTCTCGAGTGTGCAGCGGGACCCGCAGAAATGGTGCCCTGTGCCGTGGAGTCGGCGCTGCGGAGAAAGATATTGAGACTCCCAAAAGGGCGAGAAGACCACCATTGTCGAAGTATTCCAAAGAGCATTCAGCGTCTCCCAAAAGGCCTCTGGGTATCTCCCACGTGTCCAGCGAAGATGACTCTGAGCCTGTGGTTTGTAGGAGGCGTAAGAGAAGGAATGGATCTATGACGCAATTAGATACTATTGGCAAAGACCTGGTTTCACAAGTTATATCATCTAAATCTGAGACCGACGACGAAGTTCTTGTCAGGGAACCTCCATCGAAGGTCAGGAAGTTGAGGACTTCAGCTCTTCTTCCAGCATCTAGTCCAATTCCAGGTTCGCTGGACGAAATGGAAGTCGAGCCCAGCGTCCCGAAGGTGATTGATGACTCAGGGAAATACGAGGATCATCCAATTTTAACCGAAGGTGACGGCGAGGACCGTGTGCGTCTAGCCAACCTTACAACCCAGGAAACCTCGACTGCCGTCTGCTCTTTAGAAGAAAGGGTTCGGGGTAAGTCTTTCAACGGCTCGCACCCCATGGAGGCAGTGGAGTCGGACGATGGCCAGAAGTTCACTTACTGTTGGTCTTCCCCGGAACGACACGCAGGCGAACCACCAGATCCGCAGATGCTACAGCATGCTTCGAGGTCCACGATGGCGATATCGTTGGTTGACGATTTACGCCAAGCTGCTGCTAAGCGAAACAACAAGGCTTTCGCCAGCAGTACTCCAGTATTAAGAAAGACAAGACGAAGGTTTAAAAGCGTATCACCAATGCCAAAATGCATGTCTGAATTATCAGAGCGACCACCAAACCGCACCTTGTCTCCCGTCGAACCTGCCGACGCCTGTGTCAATGATGAAGTCCCAATTTCAGAGAATCCAAGATGGAACACACGAAGGTCAAAAAGTGTGAGTGTGTCATCGATGTCAGAGAGCATTTCAGAAAACTCTCATCAACCCGCGAGATCTCCCATCGAAATTGCTGACTCCGTCTCAGCGATGAAGTTCCTACCATAGTAGAATTGAAGTATCAAATCAATTCTTTGAAGCATAAAATAAATGATGGACAAATGTCAACTAAAGACCGCAAATGTGCCTTCGTCTACGATCCGACTCCGGAATTGGTGCTTTCCATGGAGCAGTATATTGAAAAGACGTACAGTATGTTCCACACGGACTTAGACGAGGAAGAATGCTGGCTTCACCCCTCTCCGCATCAAAATTGGGGAAGCGAAGGAAACATTCAACACAAATTTCGTTGGACAGACGGAGATGTTGACTATGTATTGAACGTCAACTTTGGCATGGTATTGCTCCTTGTCCAGAACCGGTTGACTGAAATGCAGAAACAAGGATATGTCACAAAAGGGTGGCGTGTCAACAGAATTTGCGGCAATTGGGCCTGCTGTAATTGGCACCATTTTGCAATGGAGAAGATGGAAATGTTATCCGGTCGTAGAAGCTGCTTTAGCTCCTCCGAACCTTGTCGACACAGCCCTCCGTGTACAAGAAACAAGATACGCCACATTCCGAGACAAACACAGACTCGCCGTCCGACTCGTCCTGCAACCTCAATTACCGAAGCTGCGGGTAGTATTCAACTCCCAAACCCTACCCCTTCGGCAAGAGCTATCATCAGAAGATCGACAAAGACTCGTCTTCCAACGAGTTCTTCGCCTACACTCTCGATCACCGCAGCTGAGAGTAGCTCGCAACTCTCGAACCCTACCCCACTGAAAAGAGCCATCACTAAGAAAGCAACAAATCCACTTTCCTCGACCCGTTCTTCACCCAAAACTTCTATTACCAGAGTCGAGAATAATCCGCAGCTTCTCAGCTCTCACCCACTGACAAGAACTGGCCATAGCAGAGAACATCGTTCTCTTCCTCAACCTTCTCCACCCACACGGTCTACATTCGGAAGTGTGAGTACTTTCCAAGCCTTGAACCCTATTCCACCGCGGTCTCCTCGAACTGCACGATCTATTTCCAGCAATGAGAGCAGTCCTCGTTCCTCCACTCCTCTTCCATCACGTTCTCCTCCAACTACCCAACCAGCCTCCTGTAAGGAGAGCAGTCTTCATACTTCAACCCCCCCTCCATACACCATACCCACCCCAACAAACGAATACCCCCTCCAAACACCAATAAATAGCAACCTCCCCAATCCAAATGATTCTCCTCCTAATCTTTCCATCGCCAGCCAGGCCCGCCAAATCTTCCAGCCAGCTGCGCAGAACCTGAAAAGCGCCTTTCGCGCGATTGGCCTATGGCAGAACGAGTAATACAGTTTGGAAATCACACTGAAATCGCAATCTCAAGGCGGAAGCGTAGACTATCTGGGGATGGAGCTGCTGTATCGGGAAGGATAGGAAGAATGGACCTTCGCTAGCTATGTGCGAGATGAGTGTGTTACCAAAGGATGAAGATTGGAGGGTATTCATGTCGGTGGTTTATTTGGCGGCTGGTTTGGTGTCATTTAACAGCAAATGACCGTGATTGCTTCAGGGGTTGAATCCGTGTATTCTAGAATGTTCAGAGCTACTTCAAGATAGAGCAAACATGTCAAATACGAGCTTTTACTTTCCAACAGACCATTTTTCGTCACTGCCGTGCGTGGTCCAAAGACCTACGACAATAACTGCTCCGAAACACTGACTCATGTAAGGTAAGTTCATGTGGAGATATCCGACAGTCGCAACATATAACACCGAAAGGGATCAATTATCTGGCCTACTCGGCAAATAGTCTCCCTCAGACAATCCACAAAAAAAAGAAGGGATTGTTTTTAAAATTAGGCGAGGAGGTTGGTGCTATTGTACTCGTATTCCATGTGCGTATATCTTTTTGCTTTGGCTTTGCTTTGCCAGAGACAAAAGAGCACCACATGGTTTGATATCGGGTCAGGTACGGAATACGTATACGTCTTCGTGTTGGGCCTTCTTTTGCCAATACGAGGGAGAAATTGCGCGATGTGAGATTGAGTTTTTTGGTGTGGTGAGAAGAAAAGTTCTGCTTCCACATTTATATGACTTTTGAATGCGTCTAGAAAAGGAATGGATGGAATCAAATAAGATTTTTCTTTGACTCGGGAAAGGTCTCCGAGTTTTGCGGCTTCGGGTTCATGTAAGTTTACCAGACAGACCCCTTGGCCTGGTTTATGTGGAAGTGGTGGGCTCTTTGTAGGTAGGTAGGTAGTATCGAATAAAAAAGGATCGTAGGACAGCGGGTAAGGGCGAGCTCGCAGAAACCTACGTCGGTGGATCTGAACCCCAATGCGCCAGTAGCAGGCGAGAGGAGTGAGTCACCAAAACCCCATAACCCACTCGTGCTCAAACCCCTCTACCCTATAGCCGATGGCCCCCATGCCTCATCCCATTCCTCCTCTTCATCTCCGCCTCCTCGAATTCCTCCAGCTCATCTACCCACATCAATCAGCCCGTTCCCATCCTCCCTCTCTCACCAAAGAAAAACTAAAACCTAAAACCTCACCTTCTTTCCAACTCGGTCCCCCCAGACACCTATACATGTTCTGCCTGGACGAGACGCTCTTCCGACTCTGGTTGCTAGTCCCCGTCCTCTCGGTCACGAAGGCAGCGATATATGCGTTGGGTTGGAGGAACCTGCCATCGCTCGTTTTGATGAGTTGGCGGATTCTGGCGTGCGGTTTGCCGGGGATTGGCTTGTTCCGGGGGATTGCGCGGAAGGAGGCTTCGCGCCAACCTGGGGGGTTGGTTGGTTGATTGTTGGATCTGGGTTTATGGGGGTTATGATTTTGGGTTGCGTACCTCGTATGAAAGCTTCGTCCTGGGCATCTGACCATTGACTGGTGCGGGTTTTCCAAAATCGATATAGGGGAGAGCTACGGGCCATTTGGATGGATTGCTCGACTTGGAGGGGGTTTTGAACCATTTTTGTGAGGATTTTGCAGATGTTGATAGATTGGGGATGTTTGTCGTTGAGGTTGGGGGGACCAACTGTATATGTGGGATCATCCCTTGCATGACTAGCCACCAGCATTCAGCAAGGGAGGCAAAATGTAGGAAATGTCTCAGGTCACGGGCCAATTCTGCAAGGCTTCGACAACTTGATAAATGCAAGGAGTTGAAAAGATAAGCGCTCAAATGAAGTAAGGAAACAGAAGCGCGAGAAAGTGAATGACCGATCAAGTCCTTCCTTGAGAGGTCTATTGTAGTACCCCCCAATCTTTAATCTCCTACGAGGTGTCTGAAATGGTTGTCAATTGGGCAAGAGAGTATTCATGGTTGCCGTTACCGCCGGTTCCGTCTCAGTAAATGCTTCGAATTGACGATTGTATAGGTTGCTGTCATCTCAAGATTACGATATGGTGAACAGGGTAATATGAGAGCAGATGGGAGCAAGGAACAGCTATTTTGAAAAAGCAACGGATGGAAAGCTTGAGATACATGTTGAATATAGTAAGATTATACGATTGGTACTCTTGAAACCAAGGCAGATACTTACATCTTGTATCCTGGTGAAAGCATCTGACCATTTCCCTCCTGCTGAGTTTGAAGTTGTCGATTCATAGTAGTACCTCACGATTGAACCACTAAATTGACCGCTGTAGATCTCATCGTCTACAAGGCTCATCTTCAGCCCAGTGAATTGCATTCAACAACAACGGCTCTGAAAAGGTGCTTCTTTGATACGCGTATCTGTAGAGAACGTGAAACACGAGATCCCGCTTCCGAGCAGTAGTGGTTCATGAGACACAGCAATGAATGAACCGTCCTGATTGGCCCAAGCGACATTATTTTTCCAATCTGGGAAGGCAGGACATAATACTTCTCTGGAAAATCATACTCGTTGCGGCGCCATTACTCGATTGAATGCCTCGCAATATACGCGTACGGCCTCAACTTTGGTTGCAACCATAAGTACTGTCCCGTTGCCATTGACTACAACGCAGGTAATATCCATCTATGTTTCTTCGAGGTCACCGGAACAGCCCGTGTTATTGAAGCCAGGCGCATCTGGCTGACCATGGGAAGACGCAATTCCCGAGAACTCGGCAACCGAGGACGACCATTGGGAGGAGATGCAGCAAGCTTCGGAGACGCTCTTGGGATATCTTACTATCAAGGACCCCACTGAGCTCTTGAAAAGGGGCCATATAGACATCGGTTTTCCGAGATCAAAGCCGTCAAGTTTAACGGTAAAGCACTCTGGAAAGCCATGGATTGTGCACGTTCTGTGCTTTTGGAAGTTTTTTCCGTGTCTTGGCAGCAATGTGCTGCAGCGCGGATTAGATCCTGCATATGTGAAGCAGTGGGAGCAGCTTGCTGCGCTAGACCGCAAGTCAACGCCCAAAGCGGATGGAGGATTATATGAATGTGCCACGTATTTATGGGAGCATAGGATATGATCTGAAGCCATTGCCTTGGCCAAAACCTTTAGTGGAGGTGCTTTTATGATACCGTATTCTTCCGACTTTGGGTTAGATGGTGGGAACTTTGCATCCTACACGACTCCGGAGCTTGAGTAAATGCGTTGAATTACTGAAGACCCATGACCATGGTCAATGAGAATGATGATCAAAGATTAAGCCCCTTCTCAAAAATCCCTCAACGGAACCCACCTTATGAAGTGCTGGCTCTCCCATCCCAGCGTCAACTCCTATCATCACGCCTTATTTCCTTGCCAGATTAGTATGCAACGTATGCTCCCGCATCAACAAGCTCATCGCAAAACCCAATACCGCGATCACCACGGTAGTCAAAAACACCCCTCTAAGTGCATCCATATCAATTTGTATAACTTCTCCCTTCCAACTCTCCGGTAAGTGCTGAATCTCATCAAGACTATCTCTAAGCTTTCCAATTATCTCCTTGGCGTCTTTGCGGTCTCCCAATTGCGACCATAGTTCCGTTTTGAGTATGTTTTGGAAGACGGTGCTGGCGATGGTGATACCGATTGCGGAGCCGGTAGAACGAAAAGCATAGGATGCGGATGTGATAACGCTATGGTCTTTGTGGTCGACGGCCGCGATGAGGGCAAGTAGGGTGATGGTCAGCATGCCACTGTACCCTATGCCCGCTAAAAGGAAAGCAAGGAAGGGCTCCCAATCTGGGGTCGTGAGTGTGAAAGTCGATATCATAACCCCCGAACCGACAAAGAGAATCTGTGTTCCTACGCTTAAGAAATAATAGCGCCCCGTCCAGCGCATGACAAGACCTGAAAAGACGGAGCCAACGCCAACGCCGACAGATTGGGGTATCAGGCGCGCGCCGGCTTGAGTGGTTGATAAACCCTGGACTTGGAAGTAGATGGGCCCATAGAAGAGTATAGAGAAGACGCACATGGTTGTGAACCAATTCGTCAGACAGGCTGAGAGGACCGTGCGATTGAGCAAGAGCTTCACAGGGATGACGGGTTCGGTAGCGATTGAGCTTTCAATGTAGATGAATATGGCAAGGGAAATTGCGCTAAGAGGGAGAGTGGTAAGCACGAGGGGATGTGTCCAAGGGACGAGGTTGCCGCCAGAATTTAGACCGAGAAGGAGAAGCACCAGAGTTGTTATGAGGGAAATGGCTCCAAGAAAATCGATACGTTTCCAAGCGGATTCCTCGGTTTCTTTGACGGGGATGTGGACGGTGAAGTAGACCACGATGCCGGAGATTACGGTCAAGGGAACTTGTACCAGGAATGCGATTCTCCAGCCCCAGGTGTCATTGATCCAGCCACCGAAGACTCCGCCCAGGCCGGCACCTACACCATAGCAGATATTGCCAAAACCTTGCCAGACACCTCTTTTGCGTAGGGGCACAAGATCCGAACCGACGAAGGTGGAGATGGCGGTTAGGCCACCACCGCCCATGCCTGCAATGACTCTACCGAGAATCATGACCCATTCTTCTTGAGCAAGACCGCAGATGAGGTTACCAGTAGCAAAAAAGACATTTGAGAAGATGAGACCTGTTCTTCTCGATAAGATATCCGTAAGACGTCCGCTAAGGGGTTGAAGCGCCGCATTGGCTATCAGATAAGCGGATGCCAGCCAGGAAAGCAAAGAAAGAGAATTGAAGGATGCTGATATAGGGGCGGATAGTGTGGCAATAATTGTGGAATCTAAAGCTGCGAGGAAACACCCCAGCCAGATGCTTGACATCACTAGAAGCAGTTTGGCTGGACTGGGTTCTTCTGCTATCGGCACCTCGTCATCGTCATCAGCAGCATCTACAGATTCATTATTACCGCGCTCAACCGTTCCACTGTCTGAGAAATCTTTTCCATTGCAGAGCAGCGGACTGGTTTCTGTAGTGGTATCATGAGAAGGCTGGACTGGAGGATTCATGGCTCCGTAAGAGAGTCTGAACAATCTTTCTTGCTACAAGAGTGTGAGTAATCCGAACATCATCTACTTATAGATGAACATTCGAGAGGATGACAGGCAACCTTGAGTAGCAGTAAGAACGCGATTATTCAGATAGTATCTAAAAAGCCGAGGGAAAGTAACAGCCGTGGGTTGTCGGTTCAGTGGACCCTTTGCAGCCTTGCAGCGTCATCCCACGTGAGACGGCCCGCTGCCGCAACGCTAGATTCAACATGTCTAGCCTCTGAGAGTCAGTATGCAAATCTTTGAGCCGACAGTGGTGGTTTCTTGTTGCAGTCAAGTATACATGCTTCAACCATTGAGGATACATATATACAACATTGGACTAAGCCACAGCGTTACTGTTGCTGCGAACAAGTTTACCGCGATCTCGACTTGCTGACCGCAGCGGAACACGCTCACCTCCGCCTTCCAAGACGCTGGCAGAGAAGCTATCAGAGCGCTGCATGGATTCTTCCTCATCCCTCACTCTTCCAGTTCCATTCTTTGAAGCCGTCTCCGCACGGCTAGGGAACGGTTTATCACACCAGGGTGATTTCAGGCTAGGGTAGTATCTCCTGTAAGAAAAGTACGCCAGAGACATACCGATGATGGATCCAACCGTCACGTCGTATACGTCATGCCGGTAATCCTCACACCTAGATATTGCGATCAATGCCGCACCAACCAATGGCGAAAGGGCCAACAATACTCTAGCCAGGTCTGTCCGTGGTCTGAAGACACGCATCTGACCAGCAAGGAAGCTGCAAATACCAAATCGTAAGCATAATAGATAGTGGGAACAGTTGCGACGACATACAATGCCAGGTATCCCAGTCCACCAAACGCGAAGCTGCTGTGACCGCTGGGGAAGCTCCTCCAGCCATCGTGCAAGGTGTGGTAGTTTGTTTCGGTGCATACCCCTATAGTGACTAATGTTTCTTTCGGAGCATCTTTCGTTGGCTTGCAGCGAGCGATGAGGTCTGGCCTCGGCCGACCGACAGCATTCTTTACTATATCCGTGAGGACAATCGTAAGGGCAATGCTGATGAATAGGCCAAGGATCGTAACATGACCCTTGTGTACGTCGGATCGAGATACCGCAAGCCAGATCGTTAAGACTATCAAAGGTAGTACGGCGGCATAAGCGATATTCCAACCTAGCAGAAATCGTATCAGCTCGCGCCCGGTCGTTGGAGATTGATGGGCTTCATACTGACTGGCACGCGTTCCACCAGGGTATGTGGATATTGGATGTTGATATTATCAAGGGAGAACATGCGGTGAAACGGTTCCACAATCGTGATGATCTATTGCATGTTTAGCAGCTGGACTGTGTCCTAGTTCCGGCTTGGAGGACCTACGTATATGTAGACTGTACCTAGCAGTACAAAGCCAACATAGTCCGCAACATAGGATATCTATAATAGCTTTCAGTAAGAGGTTGGACACATTCGTGTGTTAAAGCTCTCATACTTGCCAAAACCTGGATACTGAGCCCATTAAACCGCTCTGCGTGCTTCCGCCCTTCGTCCCAAACCCGCCAGACTGTGGTCGAGCCATGTCAACTTTCCAGCCTGTCCCTTTGGCTCATCATCTCTAGAACGGAACGTTTCCAAGATATATATAGGCGGGAGAGAAAGGCACGCTGCAGTCACGATGACGAGGCACACGACCCTGCTATTGACTCTAACTAGAACTAGCGTGTTTTACCCCGGATTCCGCAGATCGTCGCGACAATCGACTAAATCTCCAGACCTGGAGCTTCCAACCGGAGTCAATAACAAACTTGATCCGCAAAATGTGATACCTACTTCTCAATAATGGCTAACCCGAATCCCAGCGCCATCAGCGCTGCCTTCCCCGCCCCACCACCCTTCTATAAATCCTTCACGCCGCAAAACCTCGACCGCCTGCATGAACTCCTCGAGGCCTCAAACCCTGAAGATTCAGATCCTCCGCAACACGACGGAGGATTGTCCCATAAACCAGCTGCGAACCTTCTCTCTCTCCCGCCCGAGCTCCGCTGCCTCATCCCGCCGCCTCCCCCACCGGAAGGCAGATACCGCTCCTTCGGGGATATTCATGATGTGAGCCTTCCCTGCCCCTCCTTTTCATCTCGCTTGAAGCCCCAACACCTCAAGACCTCCACTTCGGTCTTCGAACCTAATAGATTACAACAGCTCAACCCCAACCCCCCATCCGGCACAACCACACCTTCACCCGCGCGCCTTCTCCACCTAACCCGTCAAATCCTCCTAACCTTCCTCTCCCTCGTCAACCGCCTCGCCACCACTCCGGCCACCTACGCCCCGAAGTGGGACGAGCTGCGTGCCCTGTTTGAAGAAGCGCATGCGGTTATTAATGAATATAGGCCGCATCAGGCGCGGGAGACGCTGATCTTGATGATGGAGGAGCAGATCGAGCGGTGTAGGAGTGAGGGGAGTGCGGGGAGGGAGGGGGCGGAGAGGGTGAGGAAGGTGCTGGAGGAGGTGGGGAGGATGGACGGGGCGGGGAAGGAGTTGTTGCGGGGGGAGGGGGCGAGGAAAATGGAAAGGGGTGTGGACGGGGATAAGAGGCTTTGGGAGGTGATTAATAGGGAGGTTGGCCGGGCTTGATGGGCCGGGTGGGTCGGGATATTCACGATTTTGATTCCCATTTTTCTTTCATCTAGACTTTTCATCGTTCCATCTCGATGTCTGAAGATACCCCCATTTACAGCAGATCATTCAAGCTATGTACAATTCTCAATGAGGGCCACCTCATCTACCATCAGCTTCTTCAGCCATTTATACCGTTAATTCTACCGTCTGTCCCTTCAGGACGCGATCAGAATATTTCTCGAGCGCCGTCTGGACCTCCCCTCCAGGGCCAGTAAACTTTTCCACCTGCTGCGGCGCCCTACCAACAAAAGTCTTCGCATCCATCAATTTCGGCAACTCTTCCCAAATCGGCTCGAAAAATCTATGTTGTCTAATCCGGTCAATTAAATCGTTATCCTTCCCCTTCTCCTTGACCTGCCTCGCCGATTCGTGGCTCAACTGCCTAATATGCTCATGAGCATCTTGTCTCGATTTACCTTTGTGAACTAAACTCATGATGATGTTCTCCGTAGCCATGAAGGGCAGTTCGGCGTCGATACGTTTCTGGATGACGGCGGGGTAGACGACGAGGCCTGAGCAGACGTTTTGCAGAAGTATGAGGAGGGAATCAGCGCTGAGGTACGTGTCTGGGATGAAGATGCGGCGGATGGCGCTGTCGTCGAGGGTGCGTTCGAACCATTGGGCGGCGTAGGTGTCGGCGGCGTCCTTGTTGAGGTTTGCGAGGTGGCGGCCGAGACTGCAGATACGTTCGGAGCGCATGGGGTTACGTTCTGTAGTTTCGTTAGATCAGATTCTCAATACTTCGATAAGAGCGGTAAGAGGAAAGGGAAATCACTATAAGCCATGGCGGAAGAGCCTGTGTTACAGTATGTCAGTATGTTCGGACAAGTGTAACAGATTATGACTGGATCTCCTACCTATTTGATCTTTCTCGAACGGCTCCTCTACTTCTTTCATCATCGCTAGATGACGGATGTCGGACCCAATTCTCTGGCACGTAGTGCCGAATGAGGATAGAGCATTTGCAACATCCACATCAATCTTTCTCGAATACGTCTGGCTTGAGATGGCATATGCTGATTGGAATCCGGCTTTCTTAGTCACAAGCTCATCGAGCTCTTCTACCTTCGAATGATCGCCATTGAAGATCGCTAAAAACGATGCCTGGGTTCCAGTAGTTCCTTTTACCCCTCGGAATCGTATATCCGAACTAGCTCTCTCAAGGTTACGGAGATCCATCAGAAGGTCTGATATCCATAGACAAGCTCTCTTGCCAACGGTGGTGAGCTGGGCTGGCTGCCCATGAGTGTAGCCTAGACATGGCATCGAGGAATAAGTTTTGGCAAAGTCGGTCAGCTTCGATATCACTGTTGCGAGCTTTGGTAGGAGAATATCAAGGCCACTTCTTAGAAAGATGAGGTCGGCCTTGGAAAACCTATGAGTAAAAGCCAGAGAGGTGTTTACACTTAGAGCTTACATTGTCTGTGCAGTAGCAAGAAGTAGCGCCTGATTTAGATTCCAGATTAGCAGGTTCAACGCCATGGGATATAGTGCGTTAAAAAGCTCACCCCAATGACTGTGACATTCCTTTAGTAATTTGATGTACTTTTCTTGGCAGTAAACTCACATTACTCCTGCCGCATCTGGCGCAGCTTGACCAAAGGCATGTACATGGGCCTAAAGTCCATCTTAGAATACGCACAGAAGGAAAGCCCATATAGTTGAGACGGTTTACAAACCATGACATCATGCCTTCTGAAGAACGACGAATTTGGATCAGCTATAATCAACAAATGATATTTTTTCTGTAAATGTATCCATATACCTTCGCTTCTCTTCCACAGCAGCAATCTCAAAATCATGATCACTCATTCTCACATTAGCTCTCATCTGCTCAATAGCTTTGTCTGAAATATCAAGTCCCAACTCTTTCTCTGCCTCCGCTAACCACACCCAAAGCTCACGCCATTTGGAAGCCCTAGTACGAGGTGAAAATAATTGCAGCATTTCCTTGCTGGCATATCGGCCTGAGAGCGGCGATTGCCATGTATCGTAGTCGGTCATGTTGCGAGTTTAGATCCCGATACAGATGTAGCGAGATCTAATTAATAATGGAAGTCATGTATACTAGACTGAAAGAAATGTGGAAAAAGATCAAGATTGCTGACATACAGTACAGTATTGTATCTCTGTATGTACATAATTCTGGCACGTCTGGGTTGCGAGTTTAGCGAGGTGCGGCCCCTAAGGTAACCGCCCGAACGCCCCAACCACAGCTTATCTGCCTCGTCATTTGCTTCTATTCTGGCATTGCATTATGAGTGGCAAAGTTTCCCAACCCTTCCTGCAGCTGAAGACTACTCAAGTATCCCTTGTCGTTACAAACTGTGGTGGCGCCTAATCAACGCCTTGACCTTCGGCTAGCGGACGGAATGTGCATGAACTGGCAAACTCAACCAGAAAACTATTTCTGGTACGTTTGAGATTGATGTCGGCGCCTAATCGTTCGTTCCATCAATCAAGTATGCAATCAAGCATGATCTCTTCAAGTTCTAGACCGAAAATAGGAAGGCTTCTTGAACGTAACCTGCTCTGTCGCGTTTGGCATTGCTCAGCCTGGCGGCTACCTCTGTTGCCTTGTTCCTTTAGGATCCTGTTGCGCTTGCGTTCTTATGCCTCCTTCCTTTTGAATATTATATCTGTGTCCCTGTTAGCTTTCACTATAATCAATATACTTCATATATTATCGGACAAATTCCATCATCTCTAGTTATATATTTTTTCAATTACCAGTTTGCGAACATTGAACGCGTTGCCGTATTCAAAGAGTGCTTTTTGATATTTGACGCCATCGCTGTGTGGACACGGAAGAATATCCCCAGAGACTGAAGAAGCCTGCCAATGGCCTGCGGTTTTGCGGGTAACCCAGATGTATACGGTATCGGCATACGTATAGGTTACTACACACAAGCGCTTGCTGTCTGGTACTCTAATTATTTCTTCTTCCGTGAGGCTAAGGTACTGCGAGCGGCAAACCATCTTTTCCTTTTTGCATTGGTCATTGTTGGATTCATTTATACGTACAATGCACCAACTACGTACGTTATCGAGGCATTCCTCCTGCTCCAGATTGGTCTTTGTATCGCCTTCGTAAGTATCATGGAGTCTACAAGATTTAGTTCAAAATATATGAGGACATCCGGACAGAGGCTGGCTCTCAGAACGGTCATTATCAATACTGGGCTTCTGTTCAACGTTTGCTTCTGGTGGAGAGGTTTGGACATAATGCTACCCACGCCTTGCGACGGCAGCGGGACGACAGAAAATCAAGGCCGTTCTCATGGTACCTATGCCTGTTACGCGATTCGAGCTGACATATTCGGATGGATGCGGACATTGATGAAGGTGCTATCTCTAGCCTCGTTAGTCTGGACTACTTTGCAAGTTACCGCACGTGATGCAGGCGAGATGCTGCAAAGACTTCGGATGAAACGAGCTCGGGCAGATTTTATCACCTTTGACCCAAAAGCTCAGACTGTGGGGCCAACTAATCCCCAGTCTACCGCTAAGCCACTGCAAGGTGGCGACGTTCTCCATCCTGCCAAAGCAATGCGACAACAACCAGGGCAACCAGAACGGCCACGGAGCGGAAAACAGCCTCTTCCGCCTGCGGGTTCCGCAACTCCTACAAAACAGGCTACAGCTTTAAAGACGAACGAAGACAGCAAAGCTCCGCAAATAGATTTGCATAAAGCCGGTGTTGTATCCTATGCAGGAATACAGGACGCTGAGGTATACTTGGACTTAGTATTTTCCCTATATCACAAGGACACCGCTCGCCTAGGCAGGAAACGCCTCCTCCATCTATTCGGTGGCCGCATACATATATACGTACCCCGATTTCGCCATCAGCACAATCTTCAATTAATCCGCTATACACGCTGTGTTTGGACAACCATGAAATCAACCTGGGTCAACAAGCCCCCAATAGACCTACGTTGGAGGCTCGCGCTTCACATGGCTGCTCTCGGCCAACACCCTCCATGGCGCTGGCCACGCTTCTTACACCATATGTGCCAAATAAACGAGACGCGGGAACCGCCACACTGGCATTCACTTGCAATAGCATCCGATGTCCAGCTGTCGCAGATACCGTTTACCATCACACCCAAAGTCTGGACATTCATGGCGATAGAGAATCTCTTGATCATCGTTGCGCTGATCGTACAAGTTGAGCTTACGATTTCTTGGAACCATATCAGCGGGTTGCAGAATTTGAATACGCTGGGCCAACTGATCCCATTTATACTTGGAGTCGGTGGGCTGCTGAAGGTTTTGTGGGAAAAGGGGTGTATGGTATGGAAGGGCATCAAGGAGGTTCCGAGAGAAAACGGGCATCATCTTGGAGATTATGAAGCTGCGATAGAGAAGTATCTGAAGTGGAAAGAGGAGGCTGAGAAGGGGGTCAAAGGCCCAGTTTCCGGCCCAGAAATGACAGGCACATCGGTGTAGTGGATTTTCTATACTTTCTCTGAAGAAACTCATAGACGATATAAACTATAGAGCTCATCAACAAATCCACCAAACCCTCATCTATCGTCGCCCAGATGAAAGTCGGAGTCTTCAATCTTATTGGACAGCTAGGCAGGTATTTTTAGGGCGCCACACCGACGTAATCCACACCCTGCCGAATCCGGTTCTGCAACGCAAGCTCCCGTGCTAGGGCCCATCCCCTCAATCTCCATGTAAGGTACTTTACCTCAACATCCTCTATCGTTTTCTTTCTTTCCTACCTGTACATTTCTTGATCGCCTGTGCATTCTCTACTACCAATTCAAAGTTCACTCTATCTCCAATAACGCCTAACCCTCAAATCCATGTAACCTCCCCTTCACCATTCTCCATCGACCCAGCTAACATATCCCCCCTCCAGTCCCTGAAACCCTTCGCACCCACCCTAACTTCCATCACCCTCCACCCCCACGCTCTCAAAAAATGTGCACCTCCAATCCCACCACCCCCATCAATTTCGTCCTCCCCTCCACCTCCATCTCGACAATCTCAAAGCCCGCAGGCACCGAGCCTGGGAAGACCCAGTGTCTCGATTGCGGCAATTTCGAGTGCTGCTGCATTCCGCTGTCGTGTGTGATTCTATGAAGAGTTTCAAATTGTATATTGGGACACTGGGTTGGGTTGGGTTGGATTGGGGATAGGAAGTGTGGGATGGTGTATGGATGGTGTATGGGGGCTAGCAGGGTGAGACATATGTTTATGGGGAGAGTGGAGATATGTGTAACGGGTGGTGAGGTTGGGAGGTGGTGTAATGATGGGATGAAAGGGAATTTAGCGGGTTTGTTTATTGGGTTCGACGTTAACATGCCTCGCTTTGCACTTGAATAATGCGATTTTGTTCTTGATACAACACGACATATTTGCTTACCGACATGCGGTTTCATCACTTCGGCTTGAAGGTCGCACCTAACTCATAGTATTATGAACCAACTCTTCTGATGATGAATAAAAATACAAGGAAAAGAGGGATACAAGATTCAACAAGAATGTTTTTTATCAGCTCTCGATTTCCTCAAGTCCATGTCCACAAACACCTAACTATTACTTCAGGTCCAGGTCAGTCAGAGTGTTTGTCCAGCATATTCTCTCACATAAGCAATAGTCAATTGAAGAAGAGCAATGTCAAAAGCTTTTACTCATTAATCATTAGTCATTAATCAAGAACACGAGTAATCAAAAAGAAAAAAAGAAAGAAAAGCCAAGACATCTATCCCAAAACCTCTATCCCAATTTCCAAAACTCCAAAAATCAAACCAGCCAACAAGTGAAACAAGCAAAAGCCAATCCAAAAACCCAGACAACCAAAAAGCCAAAAAGCCAAAAACCGAGACCCGAACCCGAAAACCCACGACGACCACTCCACTCTTCCACCCCGCCACCCGGCTGCCTCCCCTTGATGAGCTCAACCGTGGTCTCAACCCAAAAGGGGAGTCCACAGGAGCCCAGACAAGAGGAGGACAACCCCCCAACAACCACACCAAAAAGACACACCCGAAACACCAACACACCACAACACCAAAACACCGAAGCACCACACCACCAGAACGCCCCCAAGCCAACCAGCCAAACCGGAAAAAAAACTCAGTCCTCGCGGAACCGAGCAAGCAACTCTGCCGCCGACTCGCGAGTCGGCAGCTTCGAGGAATCGGCTGGGGGGGCGGCAGCCGCGGAGGGAAGGGAAGCGAGGGCGCGAGGAGTCCAAGTCGACGAATGGTCGTCGGAGGGGGGAGCCGACGACGCCGAAGAGGACGAGGGGCCACGGGAGGACGTCGACGACGAGGAGGAGGAGGAGAGAGAGCGGAAGACGTATTTATACTGGCCGACAAACGGCCCGTTCGCCCGGATCCGGGCCATTGTTTCCCGGCCCTCGCGCTCCCAATCCTCCAGGGTCATTTCAAGACCCTCCATGGAGGGGGGAGGCGACACGCCAAACGAGGCGGCAGAGACGACGGCAGGGGTGGCGGCAGGGGGAGAGGCAGGGACAGCGACAGGGGGAGAGGCGGGCGCCGGAACAACGACGGAGCCAGAGGGGCGGGGGAGGCGAGAGCCAGCAGCCGAGACGGAGGCAGCGACAACGGCAGAGGCGGGGACAGAGGCGGAGCCAGAGCGGCGCGGGAGGCGAGAGCCAGCAACCAAGACGAAG
>JAABUR0100003431.1_pt1 | contig 22261 bp, 14 predicted proteins | sample 5560091 | NCBI WGS metagenome assembly JAABUR01 (sample SAMN10711879, study PRJNA513375) | rock metagenome | isolation source: Antarctica rocks | place: Antarctica: Victoria Land, University Valley sud
GCTCGACGAGCACCACCTCTGCCTCCAGGCGAAGACACCGCAGCGCCTCGGCGAGCACCTCACGGTAGAACCGCGGCTCGTGAGCGATCACCACGCGGATGTGGCTCATCCCTGTCTCTCCCCCTGGGGCCCCGCGCCGACCCGCACCTGCCTGGGGCACAGACCGGACTCGCGGCTCGACCGTGCCGTATCAGTTCGCCCTGGACGTTCGCGATAGGCGAAGGCCGCGCTCTTCGCATCAGCATCGTCGACCCATGACGACATGCCATGGTGCGGCCGACCAGATGTTGCATCGGTCGTTTGACCTAAGCGATGTGCGCCTCGTCCTGGTCGACGCTGCGTATAATCGCGGCCATGAGACGATCACCGGCGCGAGGGGACGAGCGGAACCGGCTTGAGGTGACTGACCTGGAGCCGGGCGCCGGTCCAGCGGTCGCCCCGGTTGTGCCTTCCCGGCGGCAATACCTCGATCTCAAGGCGCAGCATCCGGGTGCGATCCTGCTCTACCGCCTGGGCGACTTCTACGAGACCTTCGACGAGGATGCCCGGACCGCGGCGCGAGACGCCCGGATCACCCTGACGTCGCGCTCCTTCGGTCGGAGCGGACGGGTGCCGATGGCAGGCATCCCGCACCATGCGCTCACACACTATCTTGGTCGCCTCCTCGCCGCCGGTCATACCGTCGCGATCGCCGAGCAGGTTGGCGAGGTCGGCCGGGGGTTGGTGGAGCGGGCGGTGACGCGGGTGCTGACCCCTGGCACCGTCGCCGAGCCGTCACTGCTGCCAGCCGCCGAGAATCGCTACCTGGCGGCGGTGGCTCCGCTGGGCGACCGGATCGGTCTGGCCTGGCTTGACGCCAGCACCGGCGAGTTCGCGGTGATGGAGCTCGGTGGGATGATGGCGACCACCCGGCTCGACGAGGAGCTGGCGCGGCTCAATCCCGCCGAGATGCTGGTTCCCGACGATCTCGACGAGTCGGCGCCGTGCCTGCCCCGTTGGGGCCATCGCACCCGCCTCGAACGCTGGCACTTTCAACCCGACCGGGCCGCCGATGCGCTCTGCGGGCACTTCGGGACGACGACCCTCGTGGCGTATGGTTGCGCCGATCTGCCGGCGGCGACCGGCGCCGCGGGCGCGATCCTCGCCTATCTCACGCGGACCAATCCCCGGCTGCTGCCACTGCTCACCGGTCTCCGTACCGAGCGCGCTGGCCGGCATGTCGGTCTCGATGCGGCGACACGCCGGAACCTTGAGCTGACCCGCGGTCTCAAGACCGGCGGTTCACGGGGGAGTTTGCTCGGCGCGCTCGATCAGACGCGGACCGCGATGGGGGCCCGCGCCCTGCGCCGGCTCCTCGGGCAGCCGTTGCGCGACCTCGACGAGCTCAAGCGACGCCAGGCGATCGTTGCCGCGCTGGTCGATCGTGGTGCCGCCCGAGTGGCGCTGGGCACGATGCTCGACGAGCTTGGCGACGTGGAGCGACTCGTTGGTCGCGTGGGATATGGACAGGCCGGTCCGCGCGACTTTCTCATCCTCGGTGCGGCGCTGCGGACCGTCCCGGTCCTGACCGATGTGCTTCGTGAGACAGCAACGGCGGCGCTGGACACGGTCGCCGCCGGCATCGACCCCTGTCACGATGTCCTGATACGGATCGAGTCTGCCATCGAGGAGGATGGCAACGGTGGGGCATGCCTTCGCCACGGCTTCTGTGGCCATCTCGACGCGGCCGTCGAGGATGCGCGCGAAACCCGCGAGTGGCTTGCCAGTCTGGAGCGGAGCGAGCGGGAGCGGACAGGGATTCGCTCGCTCAAGGTCGGCTTCAACAAGGTCTTTGGGTACTACATCGAGGTGACGCGCTCGAATCTTCCCCTCGTCCCGTCAGACTACCTGCGGAAGCAGACGGTCGCCAATGGCGAGCGATACGTGACGGCACCCCTCAAGGAAGCGGAGGCCCGCGCGCTTGCCGCCGATGAAGAGATTGGAGCGCTGCAACGCGCCGCGCTGGCCCGGCTTGGGGCGGAAATCGCCGAAGATGCAGGGCGGCTGTCGGCGACCGCCACCGGGCTCGCCTGGCTCGATGCGCTCCGGTCGCTGGCGGAGGTGGCGGTCCGCGACGGGTGGGTCGCCCCGGTGATCGATGATGGCGAGGGGCTGACGATCGTTGACGGACGCCATCCCGTGGTCGAGGCGGGGCTCGCGGGCGAGGCCTTCATCACCAACGATTGCCACCTTGGCGGACCGGACCCCCGGCTGCTGGTCGTCACCGGGCCCAACATGGGGGGCAAGAGCACCTACCTCCGCCAGGTTGCCATCACCGTGCTGCTGGCCCAGATCGGGTCGTTCGTGCCGGCCAGCGCCGCCCGGATCGGGTTGGTCGATCGCATCTTCACCCGGGTCGGCGCCGCGGATGACCTGGCCGGGGGGCACTCGACCTTTATGGTCGAGATGGTCGAGACGGCGACGATCCTCCACCAGGCGACCCGCCGCAGCCTGGTGATCCTCGATGAGATCGGGCGCGGAACCGGGACCGACGATGGGTTGGCGATCGCCCGAGCGGTGCTGGAGGACCTCCACGGGCGGATCGGCGCCCGAACCCTCTTTGCCACCCACTACCTGGAGCTGACCGCCGTCGCCGACGGGTTGGCGGGTGTCGCCAACGTCCATGTCGCCGCGCTCGATGCCGGCAGCCGCGTGATCTTCCTCTATGCGGTGCGGCCAGGACCCGCCGACCGGGCCTACGGCATTCAGGTCGCGCGATTGGCCGGGCTCCCACCCTGGGTGGCCGATCGGGCGGCACGGGTGCTCGCCGATCTTCCAGGGCGCCACGCGTCGACCGGCGCGCCGCTGCCTGATGGAGGTCGTCAGGGGGGGCGCGCGGAGTCCCCGGCCCTGTATGCAGTTGACCACCAACTCCCACTCAATGGTTTTGCTCCCTCGCTTCGCCCCGCCGACCGGCTCGCCCGCGATCTCCGCGCTCTGGACCCCGAAACGCTCACCCCCGGTCAGGCGATCGATTGGCTCCTGGACCAGTGGTCTCGCCTCGGTGGCGACGCATCTTCGCCCGGTATCTAACGTCGCCAGTCATTAACCGCCTGACCACCTCCACGACGGACGCTGACGAGACGGCGTCGATGGGTCGTGGTGTTCTTTGGTGGGCATCGGGTTGGGCAACGTCATTGACGCGGCCAGAATAAGAACATATGATCTCATTCCCCGGCGATCTGGACGAGCGCTGGGCCGCGACGTAGATCCGCTGAGAGAGGGAGCGACCGGTATGGCAGAGGGTCTGATCCCGGCGTTTTCGCCACCAACCGAGGAACAACGCCGGGCGTTGCGCATCGCCGCCGCCTATCTCCAGCGGGCCGGCACCGAGGCAGCGACGCGCTTGCTGCCCGTGGAGCACCAGCTCAGCGGGCAGACGGTGCTGATGATCGAGCTTCGGAACAATCTCCGCGCCGCGTCGTCCCTCTGTGAGACGCTGATCGATGTCTTTGACGGCTGGCCTCCGAGCGGCTCGTAGCCACCTGGCCGTTTCCCGCTGTGTGCAACGCGGTCGGGGTGTTCGGCGACGGAGGCGGTGTCAGACGAAGGGGCCGTGAGTGCGTCACGGAATCCGTCCCATTCTCCCCCATCGGATCGTGGCGACGCGCTGGGCGGCGAGTCCTGTGCGGGGATCAGGGGCGGTCCGCCGGGTCAGGCTTGGGCGCGCTCCATCTGATGACCGATCCCGACCATTGATCCTTCCGGCGAGAGGCGGCCCTTGCCATGCTCCTGGCACCGGCGTTCGGGCGACGGTCTTTGTGGCGACCACAACGGTCCTTCTGCCAACGACCCCGTGTCGGCACCGCGGCTATGCTGACCGGCCGTGACCACCGTCCGCTGACCCGCAATGACGGGTCTCCGGAGCCAATCGGGGCTCATCCGGAGCGCCGCTCCTCCCGACCTGTCGCAAGCTCCTTGGTATAGTCTCCGCCGGTCGAGTGGCGTGCCCGAACGACGGTGCCGCGCCACGCCGGACGGAGGACGCGAGCCCGTGATCGACGACGACGCGGTGGGGCGGTACGACCCGGCGCCCGATCCACCATCAGTTCCGGCCGCTCCTGCTCTCGTTGGAGCGAGGGAGCGTGAGCGCGATCGGCGCGCGTTGCCGCCTCGTGCCGCGATCCGGGTGCTGCCTCCGGCCATCTCCGCACTGATCGCGGCCGGGGAAGTCGTCGAACGGCCTGCATCAGTCGTCAAGGAACTGCTGGAAAACGCGGTCGACGCTGGGGCGCGCCGGGTCCGGGTCGATATCCGGGGCGCCGGGCTGTCGATGATTCGCGTGGGCGATGATGGACATGGCATCCGGGCCGCCGAGCTCTGGCTGGCCTGCCAGCGCCATGCGACGAGTAAGCTGGACGGCGCTGACGGTCACCGGCTCGACGGGGTGCGCACGCTCGGCTTCCGGGGTGAGGCGTTGCCGAGCATCGCCGCGGTCGCGGAGCTCACCGTCGTCAGCGCCCCGGACGAGCGCGGGGTGGGATGGCGCCTGACGCTGCGTGACGGCCAGGTCATCGCCGACGAGCCCGCGCCTCACCCGCGTGGGACCACGGTCACGGTCCGTCATCTCTTCGCGGGTGTCCCCGCCCGGTTGGCGGCGGCTGGTCGCTCCCAGACGGAGACCGCGCAGATCGCCCAGACAGTCCGCCGCGTTGCCCTGGCGGCGCCGGGAGTCGGCTGCTCCTTCTTCGTCGACGATCGCCAGATCTTTCAGACAGCCGGTTCGGGAGACCTCCAGACGGTCCTCACGGAGATTCATGGCCCGGCGCTCACCGGCGCGTTGCTCCCGCTTGGCCCGGTCGAGTCCGCCGAGGCGATCGTCTGGGGTGTCATCTCTGGCCCCGAGATCACCCGACCGTCGCGGGCTCAGGTCAATGTGGTGGTCAATGGGCGGTGGGCCCAGCCGCGTGGCCTGCTCGCCCAGGTCGAAGCCGCCTACCGGCCGTTGCTCCCCCGTGGCCGGCATCCCGTGCTCGCGCTCGCTATCGAGACCGCACCCGGCCGTGTCGACGTGAATATCCACCCGTCCAAGCTGGAGGTGCGGTTGCTGGCCGAGCGGATGATCGGCACGGCCGCCGCTGAGATGATCCGGGAGACCCTCGGTCGACACCCGTTGCCGCTCCAGCTGGAGGCCGCCAGCGGTCTAGCCGCACTGCGGTTTCTCCCCTCCGCGTCACCTGGGATCGCCGAGTCGTCCGAACGGTACGATGCGGGACCGATCGTCACGCCCGGCCTGCCACCACTTGTCCTGATCGGGCAGGTACAGGCGCGACTGCTGCTCCTGGAAGGAGACGATGGGCTCTACCTGATCGACCAGCACCGGGCGCACGAGCGGATTCTCTACGAGCGGTTGCGTGCTGACCGGACGCTGGCGACGTCAGGAAGCCCCGAGCCGGAGCTCCTCGCCGATCCGATCGTGCTAGAGCTGCAGCCCGCGCAGGTCGCCGGGTTCAGTCGCCGTGTCGACGAGCTGGCTGCCCTGGGGTTCGACTGCGAGATCTTCGGTGGCCGGACCTTCCTTGTGCGACAGGTTCCCGACCTCCCCGGCGTGTGCTCGGAGGCCGCACCGGACCTTCTCCGGGGTCTCGGTGATCCGGACGCCATCGCGGAGGTGCTGCGGGCGCTGGCCGCCGAGGACGCGAATGAGGCAGCCGACGGCGAGGAGTGGCAGGAACGCCTGCTGGTCCGGCTCTCCTGCCGCACCGCTGTTCGTCGCGGCCGCCCACTGGAACACCCCGCGATGCGGGCGCTTGTCGACGGGCTCGGTCATACCGCCGCACCGGCTGTCTGTCCCCACGGCTCCCCGCTGCTGATGCGCGTCGGCGCCGACCTCCTTGAGCGTCAGTTCGGGTGGCACTGAGGACGTTAGGCGACGTTCCGAAAGAAGCAGATTGTAACGATCATCGGCGGTGGTGCGTTCCGAATGAGGGTGCCTCACCATGAAGGCACGCTTGTCCGCCCGGACCGCCGGTGCTACGCTCAACCCTGTACGTACATTGACGTCTCTCGGAAGGAGCCTGCATGCCGCCATCTCGTGCCTCGCGGCGAAGGTTACCGCTCGCTCAGCGGCGACTCGCACCGGTCGTTGCCCGGCTTTTGGGGCCGCTGCTGGTGGCGGCGATCGTTGGTAGCTCCCTGACCTGGGCATCCCCGGCCGCGGCTCAAGCGACCGCCCCCCTGGCGGCGGACGAGCTCGGCGTGATCACCTTGATCGCGGGCGGTCTCGATACGCGCTCCCCGGAAGAGCCGGAGAATACTGATGTCCTGATCCTGGCACGCATCGACGTCCCCAATCACACCGTTCGGGCGGTGATCGTTCCCCGCGATCTCTACGTGCAGATCCCCGGGATCGGCGACGACAAGATCACCCGGGCCTACGATTTCGGCGCCAAAGCCGCCGACGGCGATGCGGTGGCGGGGATGGATCTGGTCAAACAGACCGTCGCGGCGAACTTCGGCGTCGAGGCCGATGCCTGCGTGCTCACGACCTTCGACGGATTCCAGCAGATCGTCGACGCCCTCGGTGGTATCGATGTCGAGAACCCCTACGACCTCTACGATGCCGAGTACCCGACCATCGACTATGGCTCGAAAGAGATTTTCTACCCCGCCGGGTCGTTGCACCTGTCTGGTGAGCAGGCCCTGGAGTTCGCGCGGACCCGGCATCAGGATAGTGACGACGGCCGAACCATGCGCCAACAACTCCTCCTCCGGGCGATGCTCCAACGGGTCCATGATCCCGGTCTTGGCGCCCGGATTCCCTCGCTGGCTGAGAAGACGCGCGATGCGGTCCGAACCGACCTGACGCCGTCGCAGCAGGTCGCCCTGGCCGTTGCCGCCCCCGCGTTTCGCGACGAGGACGTCACCTTCACGACGTTGACGCCGTACCTGTGGGGCGACACCGCCCCAAACGGGATGTGGATCTACAACGGCGACTGGACCCAGCTTCGCGGGATCGTCCAGGCCGCCCTCGACGGCAGCTGAGCGTGTGACACGACATAATCTATTGCTCCAATGTCATTGACCTTTCCGTATCTGTCGCCTGGTCGACGAGGAGCATCGGGGTAATGCCTCCAGGTGGCGCGACGCTCCCAATCCTCGACGGTGGGCAGCGGGGTAGAGACTGCCGAGCGCACCTCCATGTCGCGGCGGACTCCTTGCTTCTCTGCCGTCGTCAGCCGCCGGAAGGTTTTGCCGTTGATGGGAGACGTCGAACGTGGTGGGAGCGGTGCATGGATTTCCGATCGTCTCACCGTGACGCCGGATGGATGCCGTCTCGCGTCGATAATCGATGAGGCGCGGGTGGCCATGCCGGGACGGCCGTGGTCGAACGAGCCCGCGAGCACTCACCGGGCGGCGGTGATCTGCAGAAGCGATTCCCGGTGATGACGACGGACTGGCTGTCTTCTCGACGACGAGGGCAGACGCACCGCCCCAGCCACACGCGTGGCCGCGGAGCGAGAGGGGCGGCGTCGCTGCCGCGGGCGTCAGGCGGCGTCGCCGGCGGGGGCGTCGGGCCGCCTCCCCGCCCCGTCGATACGCCAGCGATGACCAACGACGACATCGACTCCCGGAGGTCGCCGCTGTCGATCGTCGCGGCAATCGTGGTGGTCACCTGCGCGCTTTTCCTTCCATGGTTGCTGGGTCACCCGGCCGCTGCCACGGGGGACGCGCTCAGGTTCACCCTTCCGGCATGGACGTTGACGCGCCAGGAGTTGCTGGCCGGGCATTTCCCGGCCTGGGACCCCACCCGGCTCGCGGGCACCCCCCACGCCGCGAATATCCAGACTGGCGTCTTTTATCCCGCAAACTGGTTGCTGCTGCCCCTCGCACCTGACCTCGCAATCCGCGTGTCGGTGGTGGCCCACGTCGCGTTGGGAGGCGTCCTGCTCGCGCTGTTTGCTCGATCTCTCCGGCTTAGCCATGCCGCTTCCTTACTGGCTGGCCTGGCGTACGTCACCGGGGGGTTCGTATCGGCGCGGACGTACGCCGGTCACGTTCAGATCCTTCAGACAGTCGCCTGGGGACCCCTGCTGCTGATGGCTGCCCGGGGGCTTGCCCTGGAAGGATCGACCCGGTGGGCGGCGTGGCTGGCGGCGGCGACCGCGCTGTCGTTCGTCGCTGGTTACCCGGTCTATGCCGCGTACTGTGTCCTGGCCGCGGGACTGCTGTTTCTGGGGAGCGTCTGGCGGCGGCCCCGGTGGCGGAATGCGCTGGTGTTGGGCGCCCTGGCGATCGTGCTGGCGGTACTGACCGCCGCGCCCGCCCTATGGTCGTTCGCGGAGCTGGTGGGCCACACAACGCGTACCGGGGCACTGCCCGCCGCCGTGGCGTCAAAAGGATCGCTGCGGCCGCCGGATCTGCCGATGCTTGTCTGGCCCTGGTTCTACGGGGCGGCACCCCTCGATACCTTCACCGGCGGAGAGAGCTGGTTTTGGCACGAGATTCAGGTCACCGCCGGCTTCGTGCTGACGTCAATGGCCGTATTTGGCGCGGTCAGGCGGTGGCGCACCGTGCCGGTGCTGCTGCTCGTCGTGCTCGCCATCCTCTCCTTGCTGACGGCGATCGGCCCACTGCTCCCGTTGTATACCGGGCTCAACGAACTCTTGCCCCCCCTGCGGGCGACGCGCGTCCCGGTCCGTCTGCTGGTCGTGTGGGCGCTCGTCGTGCCCCTCCTGGCGGCCGTCGGTTTTGACGAGTTGCGGTCGGCCAGGGCGACCCCCGTACCCCGCCTCTTTCTCTCCAGCCTACTGGTCGGCGGCGTCGCCATCGCGGCGCAGGCCGGTGTGCTGTTGGCGGCCCATGTCACCGCCCGCGGCGGCACCGTCGAGACAACGGCGCTTGAGCGGTTGACTGATGCAAGCAGGGCGGGATTGGTGAACACCGCAGCCGGCGGCGCGGGGATGCTCGGTCTCTGGCTGCTCTGGAGGAGATATGCGAACGGTCAGATGACTGGCGAGCACTTCGCCACGGGGACATACCTCGCGGTGCTGACCGAGCTGGTGATTGTCGCTCTGCCGAGCATCTATCACCACCAGGAGTCGCTCGTCGATGTGACAAACCGGCTCGGCAGGGAGAACCTCGGGGTGGTGACCAGAGCCGGTTCGCGGCTTGCGTTGGACCGTCCATTTGCCGCGTACGCCAACCTTGGCGGGCTACTGGGGTTCCAGAGTGTCTCCTCTTACGACCCCGTTCTGCTTAGTCGGACAACCGACCTCCTGCGGGCGGGCCAGGATGTCGTCGATCCCTGGGGGGATGCGAGCAACATGATCGACCTTCCACGAGACGGAGGAACCGCGTTCGACGTGCTTGGTGTTGGGTACCGCCTGGAGGCCCAGCCGGCGGGAGCCACGCTCCAAGCGCGCGCCACCGCCCTCCCGCGGTTAAGCCTGGTGACGCAACGTCGCGTGGTGTCGACATCAGAGGCATCGCTCGCGGCGGTGCTGGCAGACGGCTTCGACCCTCGTTCAGCAGTGATTCTGGAAAACGAGCCGGCCATCATCGCCGGTGATGCGGCGGCGCATGGAGTGGCCCGGATCGAGATCGTCGAGGAGCGGCCGGGCTATCTCCTGGCCGAGGTGGCATCGCCCGGCGGGGGTGACCTGCTCTTCTCCGAGTCGTACTACCCCGGATGGGAGGCTGATGCGGGTGGGCGCGCCGTCCCCCTGGTGCCGGCTGACCACGCCGTGATGGCGGTGCACGTCGCGCCTGGCAGCTACCAGATTGCGCTGCGCTTCACGACGCCCTGGCTGGCTCCATGCCTCGCCATCGCTGGTGTCGGCATGCTCGGCATGGCCGCCCTCTTCGCGTGGCCGCGACTGATGCGGGACCGCCGGAAATGCGGGACCGATCATGTGGTCCCGGGGACATGTTGAGATGGCCGTTCACCCACCCCGGATGGAGGACGCAGCGCCTGAGAACACGGACATCGGTCGGCCCGTCGTGATCACATGGACCTCCCTGTCACCGGTGCCGTAGCCCCCAGGGCACCTGTCCCGTTAGGGGGCGAGGGGTGGCGGCGCACCCGAGCATTGTCAACGTGGCACACGGACTGCGTTAATCGATGCGGGATCCGGCTGGCGACCGTCCGCGCTCTGGAGCGCGGTTCGCGTAGCGGTTCGCAGCACACTGGGACTCTCGGGACCCAGAAGGGACATACACTTATGAACCTTCGCCTTGCCTCACTCGCGCTGCTGGTAGCGCTGCTCGGGGCATTTGTCGCGGCGCCGCTCGGCGCCACCGCGGCACCCAAGACGAGTGGTGGAACGGCCACCTTTCAAGGCATCGATGGGGTGGTCAGTGATCTGACCGCCACCTTTGACCGGGCAACCGGTCTGACGACCATTACGGGTACCTTCACCGACGCGGTAACGGGAATTGTTACGGACTTCACGACCACGCTGTTGAGTGCGTCAGGCTCCTGCACGATTCTGCATCTGGAGCTCGGTCCACTTGATCTCGATCTTCTCGGTCTGCAGGTGCATCTGGACCAGGTGGTGCTTGATATCACCGCCCAGTCGGGTCCTGGCAACCTGCTCGGGAACCTGCTCTGCGCGGTTGCTCACCTCCTGGACGGCAGCGCCTCTGGTAACGCGCTGACCAACCTGCTGAACACCCTGTTCGGCCTGCTCGGGTAACCACACCGCACGCCTGGCCAGCCCGGATCCCGTTGGGGGGCGTCCATCTGGACGCCCCCCTTCCTTTTGCACGCGGTGGCTTGCTCCTCGCCACGACGAGAGCGAGCGACAGCTCGTCGCCCCGCGTGGCCAGGAGCGGATCCCAGCGTCGTGGGCGCCGCTCAGCCCATGCGTGCCAGTGAGCACCGTTCGCACATCGCGACCCGACCCCGCTTCCCATGGTCGTCCCACTGCGGCTGGGCGCTGACTGAGTTCGCCAGCCATGGCCGCCGCTATTGAGCACGGGCATCCCGAGAGGCGCCGTCGACCGGACGCCAGCGAGCCGCTCGATACATCAGGCTTCCGCTTACCACATGCCAGATCAACGATGCTACAGTTTAGCGGTGATTCCCCGTGGTTGTGCCGTTCGCGGGGTGGAATGGTGACCGACCGTAGTCGCCGTTGCCCCCGTCAGAGGATCGTTCTGTGACCGCCACGCTCACCGCGCCCGAAGCTGCCCGCGCCGCCGGAGTGCATCCGCTCGGATACCTACGGAGTCGCGGCTATGTCCAGGATGTCTCCGATGAGGAGGGGCTGGGTGCAGCCCTCGACGCCGGGCAGGTGACCGCCTACATCGGGTTCGATCCCAGCGCCAGCTCGCTCCATGTCGGAAACCTGGTCGGCATCATGATGCTGGCCTCCTTGCAACGATTCGGGCACCGCCCGATCGCGCTTGGGGGTGGCGGGACATCCCTGGTCGGCGATCCTTCGGGGAAAACCTCGACCCGCAAGCTGATCTCGCCGTCCGATATCGAGGCGAACCTGGCCGGGGTACTGCCTCAGTTCGCGCGCTACCTTGATTTCGAAGGGAACCGCTTCGGCGGCAACCCGCCGGCCCTCCTGCTCAACAACGCAGACTGGCTCGTCGAGCTCCGCTACATCGAGTTCCTGCGCGATATCGGCCGGCACTTCTCGGTCAATGAGATGCTCGCCGCCGAGACCTACCGGGTGCGGTTGGAGACGACCGGACTGAACTTCGTCGAGTTCAACTACCGGTTGGTCCAGGCCTACGACTTCCTCCACCTCTTCCGCACCCTCGATTGCACGCTGCAGATGGGCGGCTCCGACCAGTGGGGCAACATCGTCGCCGGGGTCGATCTGATCCGGCGGGCGGATGCGGGGAAGGCGTACGCGCTCGTCTCGCCGCTGATCACGGTCGGCTCCGGCGAGAAGATGGGCAAGAGCGAGGGAAACGCCGTCTGGCTCGACGCCGGGCGGACGAGTCCCTACGACTACTATCAATACTGGATCAACACCGCCGACGACGATGTCGGCCGCTTCCTGCGGCTCTACACTTTTCTGCCAGAATCGCGGATCAGCGAGCTGACCGGGGTGGAGGGCGCGGCGCTCCGCGACGCGAAGCGGGTGCTTGCCTTCGAGGCGACCGCGCTGACCCATGGCGAGGCGACGGCTGCAGAAGCGGAGACCGCGGCCGCCGCGCTCTTTTCGACCGGGCGCAATGGCGACGGACCGCGTCTCGACGACCCAAACCTGCCCACCACCGAGCTGCCCGCCGCCGAGGTCGAGGCAGGCATGACCCTGGCCGATCTCTTCGTCCGAGTCGCACTTGCCGCGTCGCGGGGGGAGGCGCGCCGTCTCGCTTCCCAGGGTGGTCTGAGCCTCAATGGAGAGCGGGTCACCGCGGTCGACGACCCTTTCCGCCCGGACGACACGCTCGTCCTTCTCCGCGCCGGGAAGAAGCGGTATCAGCGCGTCCGGATCGTCTGAGCCTGCGCGCTCGTTGCCAGACCAGACGGCGGTTCGCGTCTCACGCGGCCGCCATGGTCTGGTTGAGGTTCCCGTCGGGCCCGGCGGTTCTCCCATCGCAGGTCCGGCGTCGGTGCCGGGTCCTGGGATGCGGCCGGATAGGCAGGGTGGCTAGGCCGACGGGGAGGTCGACGGCACGACCAGCGGCGGGCGCACCAGGCGGGCGGCGAACATCGCCCCTGTGAGCACCACCGCGATCGCGATCGCGATCGGCTCGACGCCGAACAGATCGGCCGCGACCCCGGCGAGGAGCGTCGGGATCAGGGCGCCGAGATTCCCGATCAGGGCCTGGGTCGCGATCACCTGGCCACGCCGCGACGGCGGTGTCCGCGCCAACAGCAGGGAGCGGGCCGCGACGCTGACCAGCGCGGACGCGAAGCCGGCGGGAACCGAGAGAAGCATCGCGATCAGCACCAGCGACGGGATCCCGGCCAGGTCGGCGATCTGGTCCAGCGGCAACCGGAGGTCAACGGCAAGCTCCCGAAGCCGAACCACGAATCCCAGCGCACCGACGCACAGGGCGAAACCGACCAGGCCACCGGTGGCGACCCGTTGCTCGCCGATGGCATGGCTGATCCGGGGCGCGTAGCGCAGCCCGAGCACCAACCCCAGGGCGGCCGGGGCAAAGACAAAGACCGTATTCTCCGCCGAGGTGTCGAGCACCCGCTTCAGATAGAGTGGCATGATCACCACCAGCGAGCTCATGCCGATGCCGATCAGGACATCGCTCATCAGGGCGCCATAGCTCTGGTCGTCCGCCCGTGCGGTTCGCCAACCGTCGAGCAGCGCGGAGCGGAGTCCACCGCCACGCCGGTTCGACCCCGCCGATACCCGTCCGACATGCTCGTCCAGGCGGGGCAGGAGCGCGCTCAGACCGGCCGCGACGAAAAAGAAGGCGGCACAGACGGCGAAGAGGGCGCGCGGGCCGGCTGTCTTCAGGAGGAGCGGCGCCAGGATGACGAGCCCGAGCAGCTGGGCCAGCGTCAGCGCCAGGTTCGAGAGCGCCTGGGCGTTGGCGTACCGCTCGCGAGGGAGGAGCGCGGTCAGCGCGGCGCTCTCCGACGGTGAGTAGAACTGATGGATCGTCCAGAGGGCGAGCGTGGCGGCGAAGACCCCCGGAAGTGAGGGTGGCTCCATCACCAGTGCAGCGGCAAAGATGAAGCGCAGGGTGTTGAGCATCACCAGCAGTGGGCGACGCGGCAGGGAATCGACGACGATTCCGGCCGGCAGCCCAAAGGCGATCGACGGGAGGATCGAGCTCACCACGAAGAGCGAGTTGAAGAAGGCCGAGTCGGTGCGATCGGCGACCACCAGCAGGAACGCGTAGAAAAGCGCTCCCTGCGCCGTCTGCGCGGTCAGCCGGGCCAGCCAGAAGGTGCGGAACGCCTCGTTCTGAAGCAGTGGCGGTGCGACCAGCCCGGTCCGCCGCCGCCGCCGGCGGCGGATCGCCCAGCGGATCGCCCGCGCCGTTCCAGCGCGACCCGCCGCACCGGCGCGGAGAGGACGCAGCCGCAGCGCCCCTTTCGCGGGAGGCGCCTCGGCATCGAAATCCGCGGCGGTGCCGAGGCCGAGCGGCGATCCGGACGGTCCGAGCTCGATCGAGCGTGGCGGCGGTCCCTCGGGGGGCACCGTCCCGAGCGGAACGCGTCGAACCGGTCGCCGCGTGATCGGCGTTCGGCGGACGTGTCTGGAATGAGGGGTGGGACGAGGTTGCTCGATGCTCACGCCTGATGGTCGACCTCAATCGCGCGGTGCCAACTCAAGCGGTGGCGCGTCTGCGGTTCCTTAAGCTTAGCGCGAGAACGGGTCCACCGGCATTGCCATTGTCCAACGCCTGACCACGAGGAGGTTAACGACCGGTGAGGCGCACGTCGCGCGATCAGGAGATGAAGGGCAAGGCATCGCGAACCGTCGCCATCGACGGGAGCACATCAAGGAGCGCGATCAGGAGCAGGAGGTCGCCGGCGACCAGCACCGCCAGCAGCGCAGCCGGACCCACGGGACCAATATCACCCATGTAGCGACCGAATCGAAACAGGTTGGCGCTGACGAGCACGAAGACGATCCAGACGAGGGCGACCAGGACCCCCCCAAGGCGCTGGGTGTCGGTGGTGGCGACATCGCGCCAGAGCAGCACGGTCAGATTGAGGATCCCGAGCAGCATTCCTGGCAGCAGCAGCAGGGCGACCGGGACCCAGACTCCCTGGACGGCGCGGGCGCGCGGGGCGATGCGGGCCGGCCGGAGCTGGTGCGGCCACGCGCCCTCAACCGCGCGCTCGACCGCCTGCAGGGTCACGACGAGGGCGACACCGACGGCAACCAGCGCCCAGAGCCGGACATCATCGATGTGGAGCGCCTCGTTCAGGTCGTCCCAGGTCACGCGCGCTCATCCTCGTCTGCCGATCGGTCGTGGCCGCGCCAGCGGCGGCACGTCGCCGCGAGCGTAGCACACCGCCCTCGCGCCGGGTCGGCTGGCCCGGACGGGCGGCATCGAGGCACCGGGCAGCGTCCTCATCGTTGGTCCGGCTCCGGATATCGCGGCGGTTACTCGATGGCGCGCCGAATCACCGCCGCGAGCCGGTGAGCGCCCTCGACGATGCGCTCTTCGGGGAGATTCGAGAAGCTGAGACGGAGCTCGTGATGCGCTTCCTGATGGGGGTAGAACCAGGAGCCGGGGAAGAAGGCGACCCCCTGGTCGGCGGCGCGTGGGAGCAGATCGTCGGCCGAATAACCGGTCGGCAGGGTGATCCAGACGAAGAACCCACCCTCCGGCTCCGACCAGCGAACGCCCGCAGGCATCTCCTCGCTAAGGGTGGTCAGGAGCAGGTCGCGACGCCGCCGGTAAATGGTTCGCAGCTCGGCGATATGCCCGTCGAGGAATCCGTCGGCCGCGTGGAAGACCGTTCGCGTGGTGATCCGCTCGTTGTGAATGTCAGCGCCTTCCTTGGCAGATTGGATCAGCGGGACCAGGTGCGGTGGGGCGGCCATCCAGCCTGCGCGAAGACCGGGCGCGATCGTCTTAGAGAACGTGCCCAGATAGACCACAGTGGGGTCGAGTGCGCGGAGGGGCGGAATCTGGGCGCCGTCGTAGCGCAGCTCTCCGTACGGATCGTCCTCTACGACCAGCAGACCCCGTTCGCGGGCAAGGGCGAGCAGCGCCTCGCGACGGGCTAGCGGCATCGTTGTTCCGGTTGGGTTTTGAAAGGTCGGGATCGTGTAAAGCAGCTTGGGCGGTCGTGGCCGCTCGTCGAGGAGTCGCGCCAGTGCGTCGACCTGAAGCCCCTCGTCGTCGACCGGGACGGAGAGGTAGCTAATCTCGTAGGCGCCGAACGTCTGCAGGGCGCCAAGAAAGGTCGGTGCCTCGATCGCGATCTCGTCGCCCGGATCGAGCATCAACCGGCCGATCAGATCGATCCCCTGCTGGCTGCCATTAGTGACGACGATCTGGTCGGCATCGACCGTCATCCCCTGGGCGGCCATCCGGCCTGCGATCAGCTCGCGCAACGGTCGATAGCCGGCGACCTCGCCGTAGTCGAGCGCGAACGGAGCATCGGTCCAGGCGAGTGGCGAGGCCGCGCGCAACCGCTCGACCGGGATCAACTCGGGAGCCGGGGTGCCGCCGCCGAAGAAAACGAGATCGTCATGCCCGGCGAGCACCGCTTCCAGATCGCCCCAGAAGGATGGCGCGAAGTTTGCCGCCCGCCGCGCGAGGGCCACCCCAGGAGCGGCGGGTGGTCGATCGGATATCGTGGTCATCACTGCTCCTGTCTCTGGAACCGGTCCGCTGGCGGTGCCGTCATCGACGTGGCATCTGCCGATAGTTCGGACGGCGCCGAGCCGCTGATCAGATCGTCGCTTATGGTGAGCCTGGTCGCTATGGGCGATTGGTCGGGATGCACACATCTCCAGCGAGGGCGCTCACGCCGCCACCTCACCGCGCGGCAGTCGATGGCGTCCGGTCAGTCGCCCAAGCGGCCCCTCTTCCCCGCTTCAGCAGCCACTCGACCGTCCAACGAACCTTGAAGTCGGACGCTCGATTCGGCCCCGCGCTTCGACTGAGAGATCATAGGGGGGCACGTTCACGGGCGTCAACGTCGATAGCATCGTCGCACCACGTCGTCCCACGACCCGGTGGCCCTGCTGCCGCGCCCGAGACAGACGATGCTAGGCGGCCATGACGGCTCAACGCCGCACGGGTCGCGGGCGCAGAGGACGGGAGGATCGGTCGCCTCACTTAAGGCGCCTGGACCGATCGGCGTCCATACCGCGACGGCTCGACTCGTGTCCCGGCAAAAGCTGCATCGAGCGCCAGCAGAGGGAGAAGCTGCCTTGTCTGCGACCAATCAGAGCCGGGTCGGTCCCGCGGGGGGCCGATCCACCGGCGCTAGGGCCGCGGTGTCGCAGCCTTGTCTCGCCGCTTGTGCGCCTCGACAAACCCCCTCAGCACCGCGTTCATCCGCGTCTGGTAGGCCGCGCAATGAGCCTTGAACCACTCGATACTCTATTGATCGAATCGCACGGTTAACTGCTGCTACGGTTCCGGGGATACCAACCTGAACCGTGCTCAGGTCAAACTCGCCTTCCTCATCGTGGTCAATCGACGCTTGGAGCTCTTCCTCGGTCATGGCGTCGAATCGTGCCCAATTCGTTTGGCTTTCGCCAGGGCGGAGCATCTCGTCAATCTCCTCCGCCGTGTAGCGAACGATATGCTCGTTGTTCTTCATCGCGCGCCCTCCTGGCTGAGATGAGTCGGATAGCAGCGCGCCGGTGCGTCCAGATGGCGGTGACGAAACGGCCATTGACGACCCCGGTGGGTAGGAGGCGGTCCTTATCCGGGTACGAACTTCGAGCCGTGACAACTGCCCGGCCATCGAACACGTGCCGGACATCGCGGAAGTCAATGTCGTGCTTGGTCAGGTTCGCTTGCCGTTTCGCCCCATCCCACTCGAAGTGCAGATCGTTATGGAGCTACGTTTCAAAAGGCGCTTGCTGGATCGCGACCATGTCTCGGTCTTCAGTCCACCAACGGACAGGTGCATCGTAACGGTGAAGCAGACACCTCTTGGACGCCAACATGGTTAATATCATCGTGAGACGTTCGGCTTCCTTCCAGCCAACCTGACGGGAAAGGGAGTACGGACGCTTCTCGATCAATGATGGCGCGGCTGCTTCAATCAGCTGCAGCGTCTGGCTTCGTCGCGTTCTCACCTCCGGAACGTGTTCGTCAATCATCCGGTCAGGGAACGTGCCGCGGCGCGAACGGGTGACGTGCGGAGGGTGGCTGGACTCCGCCAGTCCAAGGGTGAGTCCAGCCACCTGACCGCCCCCAGACCTTGATGTACGTACACCGCGATGACTCGTCCGGACTTGCGTTGTCGCGGTTCAGCGACTATGCTGCATGGGGTGTACGTACAGTCGTGTCGGCGGTCGTCGTGACCGCGCTTTCCCGCGTCACGGCGCTTCTTTGGGTGGAGGCGATGAGACTGCGATGGTGGGAACAGGACATCGCTGGCCGGTCATGGCCGAGGCGGCGCGAGGCGACGGGCGGGGGCTGCGGCGGGATCCGACGTGGTGCCGGGAGCCGGTCGGGATCGTTGGTATCTATGCCGCCCGGGCCAGCGATCGAGGCGCAGATCTGCGCGATCTAATCAATGAGCGCCGTGGCGCGCTCGACGGCGTTCCGGTGCGCTCGTCGCGCCGGGTGGGGATGCCCTGGGCGCCGCGTGGGGTGGCGCCGGTTGGGCGCGGCACCATCGAGCATCGGACGGCGATCACGCGGCAGGAAGCTGTTCTCAGCCGGTTGCCATCGACGCGCTCGCTGGCCCGGGCCGGTCGGACCACCCTGGTGCACCGGCCCGGGATGCGACGACGACTGGTCGTTGCCGGCATTGCTGCCCTGCTCGTGATCGCCGGTGCCGCCAGCACCGGTCTGGCGCGCGAGATCGCCGATCAGCCGGTGGCGTCGCCCCAGCATCGCTACGTCGTGCAGCCGGGCGACTCGCTCGATGTCGTGTCCGAGACGTTCGGTGTCGATCCTGCCGCGATCGTGGCCGCCAGCTCCCTTCGCGCTCCGGCGGCGCTGAGCCCAAGCGAGATCATCGTGATCCCCGCGCCAGGCGAATCACCGGCCGAGGCGGCGCAGGTCGCGACCGAGTGGGAAGGGCTCAGCGCCTGGGTGGCCGATGCCTACGTCGTCCAACCGGGCGATACCCTGGCCGACATCGCCCTGGCGCGGGGCGTCGACCTCGCGACGCTGGCAGCGACCAATGGCCTTGACGACCTGGATAGCCTGTCGGTCGGACAGCGCCTCCTGATCCCTCCACCGTCGACGGCGGCCGTCACCCCCGCCGGTCTGGCATCGCGCCCACTGCCCGATCCTGCCAGCGTCACGAGCGATGCGACGGCGGGCGCCTTCATCGATGGGGTTCCGACGCACGTTCAGGAGCGCAATCTGAGCTGCGAGTATGCGGCGGCATTCATCGCGACCAGCGCCTTCGGCATGGGCGTCGACGAGTGGACCTTCATGCAAAGCGTTCCGACCGAGAGCAATCCGCATGTTGGGTTCCGGGGAAATATCGACGGCTGGTGGGGCAACACCGACGACTATGGCGTCTACCCCGAGGCGCTGGTGCCGACGTTGCATGCCAACGGCTTCGCGGCCGACGTCCTCTATACCCAGGGCGATGCCGCTGTACTGCGCCAACAGATCGACGCGGGGCACCCGCTCGAGGTCTGGCTCGGCTACTGGGGCGATGACGGGTTCTACCAGGATGCGGAGGATGGCTCGCGCTACAAGCTGGTCGCTGGCTACCACGTCGTCGTTGCCTACGGCTATGACGAGAGCGGGGTCTACATCTCCGATCCGGCGCGCGGCGACTATGGCTGGATCGGCTGGAACGACTTCACGGCGATGTGGAGTGTCCTGGACGGCATGTCGCTGGCCATCTACCCGGCGTAACCCCGGGGCAGCGCCGTTCGCCGCGCCATGAGCGCGCGTCTCCTCTGTCCTCACCAGTGGGGTCGTTGTTAGCCCGGACATTGGCAACGATCTGCCGATGTCCGGGCCGCCAGATGAACCGGCGCGACTCCCCGAATCGTTCGATGTCGTCATCGCCATGCACGGACGCGGCCCATCTGGCAGCCCTCCCGCGACGCCAGATGGGTCGAGGCGATCGTCGGGGTACGCCCGAACCCGGCCGGACCATGATCGCCTGGGCGAAGGCCTCCTGGAAGGTCCTGCAGCCCTCCTCGGCGGGTAGTGCGCACGTCATGTGGGAGGAATGCCCCGAGCGTCTCCGGGCCTCGTCCGGTGACAGGGTCGATCGCCTCACCTCGCCGCGATCAAGGTGACCGGCGACCCACCCAATCCGTTCCGCGTCAACCAGAAGATCAAACCACGAGCCTCGCCACCGATCGCGCCAGTCTCCATCTCCCGCCGCTCCGGCGCAGATATCGACGTGGCAGCATTGACCGGCGGAGGGCCGCGCGCTTGTTTCGAGGCGCGGGCGCGTCACGGCTCCGCTGCCTGGCGCTGGGGAGCAGCAGGACGTCCGTCGGTGATTTGCGAGAGGGATCATCCTCTGAAGATGCGGGTCGTGGGGTTGGGTGGCGCCAATGCGGGTGGCAGAGCCGCTCACGGGGTGGGGGGTGACCGGCGGGCGGTGGGGGTCGCGCCGTGAGCATTGGATGACGGCGCGATCACCACGCGCAGGGATGGCCACCGGTCGGCGATGAGTCTGGCGAGCAGCTGCAATCCCCAGCGCTCGCTCCGGGCGTGGCCGACGGCCAGAACGCTCATGCCAGTTGTCTCGATCGCCGGTCGTGCCGGTGCGCGAAGCTGTCCCGTCACGTAGAGCCCGGCTCTTCGATCCGCCGCCTCACGAACCAGTCTGTCGGTCATCGCGCCGACGACCGCGATGCGCTCGATCCTCGACGGGCGAGCGACCAGAACGGTATCCAGGCCGCCGAACAGGCGAGTCACGGCTGCCACCATGTCGGTGACGAGGGTGGCCGCGACCGTGCCGAGCATGCCGATTGGCCGGTCGTCCTTCCAGCCCAGCACCTCCGGTCCCGCGACGCCGAGCCTGGCAGCCAACCATGGGTTGTCGCCGAGTGTCAGCCGCTCATCGAAGGCGAGATGGTAGGCAAGCACGCCGGTCGTTCCCAGGTGGTCGAGCGGAATCTGCCACGGCCGGTGAACGATGACGGCGTCAAGACGTTCCGCTGCAACCCAGGCTCCCATCCCTGGCCAGGGATCGAGCAGCAGGCCAACCGCTCGCACCAGCCACGGCCCCGCGTGCCAGATACCTGTAGGATCGTCCGTGGCGCGAAACCGGTCCGCCGCCATGATGCCATCGCACCAGGCAGCGAGGTCGGTAAAGGCGACCGGGTCCGTCAGCGGTGGCCGGGTCACGACATCCCGACGATGGTGATGCCCCTGTAGGGCCGGTGCGGGGTGATCGGCGGACCATGATTCATACTTCCGCCTTCACCGGGGAGCCGGTGTGGTGTCGCCGATCGCGATCAACGGGAAGAGCTGATGCAGCGCGGTGCGGGGCCGATCGGCCGCATGATGGGTGGCGGGAGAGTGCCCCCGGGCCCGACGCGGCCCGTCGACCGCAAGACCGTGATCCGGGTCGCCGCGTTCTTCCGCCCCTACTGGCGGCGTGTCGCGCTGACGATGGTCGCCATTCTCGTGGTGGCGGTGCTCGGCCTGCTCAACCCGATTCTCCTCAAGCTCATCATCGACCAGGCGATCCCTGATCGCGATCTCGGGCGCCTTTATCTCTACGTCGCATTGCTGGTCGGCGTGCCGATTGTGACCGGTCTGATCGGCGTCGGTCAGACCTATCTCAGCACCGTGGTCGGTCAGCAGGTGATGCGCGACCTCCGCAACGCCCTCTATACGCACCTGCAGCGGATGCCGCTCCGCTTTTTCACCGCCACCCGAACCGGTGAGATTCAGTCGCGGCTCGGTAGCGATGTCGGCGGTGTCCAGCAGGTCGTCACCGAGACCGCTACCAGTGTCGTCAGCAATCTGGCGACCGCGCTCTCGACGGTGACGGCGATGTGGTTGCTCGACTGGCGGCTGGCGCTGCTGTCGGTCGGTCTGCTCCCGCTCTTTCTCCTCCTGACCTACAAGGTCGGCAGCATCCGCCGCTCACTGACGACCACCACCCAGCGGACCGTCGCCGACCTGACCTCCTTGCTGGAAGAGACGCTGTCGGTCAGCGGCATGTTGCTCTCGAAATCCTTTGGTCGCCAGACGCGGGAGATCGAACGGTTCCGCGAGGAGAATACGCGCCTCTCCGGTCTGCAGATTCAGCAGCAGATGGTCGGTCGCTGGTTCTTCATGATTATCTCGACCTTCTTCTCAATCACTCCGGCCGTGGTCTACTGGTTTGCCGGTCGCCAGATCATCGGTGGAGACTCCGGGATCACGCTAGGCGATATCGTCGCCTTTACCACCCTCCAGAGCCGGCTCTTTTTCCCACTCGGTCAGTTGCTCAACGTGCAGGTCGAGATTCAAGGGGCGTTCGCCCTCTTTGACCGCATCTTTGAGTACCTCGATCTCCCGGTCGAGCTGGCCGATCGGCCCGGTGCGACGACGCTCGATCCGGAGACCGTCGCCGGGCACGTCCGGTTCGACCACGTTGTCTTTCAGTACGATCCCGACGACGATCGGGAACCCCCTCCCGCGGCAGCGGCGGGCGTCGCCGCGCCGGCGACCTTCCCGGGCGGACCGGCTCCCGATGTCGTGACGACCGCCACGCCGGCTC
>JAABUR0100003433.1_pt1 | contig 22237 bp, 23 predicted proteins | sample 5560091 | NCBI WGS metagenome assembly JAABUR01 (sample SAMN10711879, study PRJNA513375) | rock metagenome | isolation source: Antarctica rocks | place: Antarctica: Victoria Land, University Valley sud
GCCTGCAGCGCCCGGCCCAGGCTCGCGGCGTCCAGCACGGGGTCGGCCGCGACGTTGTAGGCCCCGCGGGCGCGCTCGTCGGTGGCGGCGAGCCGATAGGCCTCCCCGACGTCGGCCGCGTGAACGGCCTGGACGCGGATCCCGTCCGGGAGCGGCAGCACCGGCAGCAGCGCGGGCCGCACGAGCGGCGACGGCAGCAGCGGCCCCGCGAACAGCCGGCGGATGCCCGACGCGGCCTCGCGCTTGAAGATCAGCGCCGGGCGCAGCCGCACGACCCGCAGCCACGGGTTTGCCGCCTCGACCGCGTCGAGCGCGCGCTCCGCCGCCGCCTTGTGGCGCGCGTAGAACGACGTCGGCGTGCCGTCCGTGGGCCACGACTCGTCGACCGCGCGGTCGTCGGGGCCGGGCGAGTACGCGCCGACCGAGGAGGCGTGGACCAGGGCGCCCACGCCGGCCGCCGCGGCGGCCTCGAACACGCGGCGCGACCCCGTGACGTTGACCGCCTCCAGCACCCGCTGGTCGCGCGACGGCTGGATCAGCCACGCCAGGTGGATCACGGCGTCGGCGCCGCGGAACAGCTCGGTCAGCGGCGTCGTCACGACGTCGGCCTGCAGCCAGGTCGTGCGCGGCGCGCTCATCCGGGGGAGGCGGCGGGCGATCCCTACGATCTCGGACACCCGCGGGTCGCCGGCGAGCGCGCTCAGGACGCTCGTTCCGGCGTTTCCGGTCGCGCCGGTGACGACGATGCGCATGTGGGCGCCGTCCCCAGGCGTCGCCGCCGCCAAACCGGGTAGGTCTGCCTCAGCACCCCCGACGACGAACAGGAGTCCCATGGCTGTCCGCAGCGCCTCCGAAGGCATCCTCTCCGACGACAACGCCGCCAAGCGCGATGAGCTGATCGAGCTGCTCAGGAAGGCGTACTGGATGGAGATCGAGACGGTGATGAGCTACATCGCCAACTCGGTCAACCCGGACGGCGTGCGCGCCCAGGAGATCATCGAGTCCCTTCAGGAGGACATCCAGGAGGAGCTGGGGCACGCGCAGCAGTTCGCGAACCGCATCAAGGAGCTCTACGGCGTGGTGCCGGGCTCGCTCGACTTCAGCGCGGAGCAGTCCTACCTGCAGCCGCCCGAGCACCAGACCGACATTGTGCACGTCATCAAGGGCGTGATCGAGGCCGAGACCGGCGCGATCGAGCACTACAACCGCATCATCGAGGTCACCGACGGGGTCGACTTCGTGACGCAGGACATGGTGATCGCGATCCTCCGCGACGAGGAGGGCCACCGCCGCCTGTTCGAGGGCTACCTGCGCGAGTACGAGGTCGAGGGACTGGCCTAGACTCCAGTCATCGACCTCGGGATGGAGTCCGCGGTACCGGCGCCGCCGGCGGGAGCTTCCCGCTGGTACGAGCCGGTGCTCGACCTGCTGCCGTCCCCGCTGCTCCTGATCGCGCCCGACACCGCGCGCGTCTTCTTCGCCAACCGCGCGGCGCACCGGATGGCCGGCGGCAGCTTCCCGATGGGACAGGAGCTGCCGGAGTACCGGCGCGTCGCCGCAGGCGAGCGGCTCACCAACGTCCCGGTGACGTGGGAGACACGGACGCTGATCGCGTCGGGCGACACCGTCGTGCCGCCCGGCGGGGCGCCGGTGGCGGTGCTGACGTTCGAGGACGTCACCGAGCTCGAAGCCACACACCGGCGCTCGGACGCGCTGGCCGACGCTGCAGCCCTCCTGGCCGGCTCGCTGGACTTCGACGCGACGCTCGGCACCCTGGCCCAGCTCGCGGTGCCGCGCCTCGCCGACTGGTGCCTGGTCGAGCTGCTGCGCGACGACGGTTCGATCGACCGCGTCGCGATCGAGGCGGCCGACCCGGAGCTGCTGGCCCGCGCGCGCGAGTACGACCGCCGCTACCCGATCGACCGCGACTCGCCCGTCGGCTCGGCGCAGGTCATCCGCTCCGGCGAGCCCGACCTGCAGCCCGAGATCCCGGACGCGATGCTCGAGGTCGTCGCGCGGGACGCCGAGCACCTGGAGCTGCTCCGGGCGCTGGGGTTCCGCTCCTCGATGATCGTGCCGCTGCGCGCGGGCGGCCGCGTGGTCGGCGCCCTCGCGCTGGTGAGCGCGGCGGCGGGCCGCACGTTCGGCGAGGACGACCTCGCCGCCGCTCAGGAGCTGGCCGACCGCTGCGGGCTGTACCTCGAGAACGCCCGCCTGTACAGCGAGCTCGGCCAGGCGCGGGACGAGCTCGAGGCGATCCTCGCCGGCGTCGCCGACGCCGTGACCGTGCAGACCGCCGAGGGCCGGCTCACCTACGTCAACGACGCCGCCGTGCGCCTGCTGGGCGTGCCGATCGGCTATTCCGACCGGGCGTCGCTGCTCGCCGCGACGCCGGCCGAGCTGGCCGCGCGCTTCGAGATCCTCGGCGAGGACGGGTGGCCGTTCCCGGTCGAGCGCCTGCCCGGACGGCGGGCGCTGCAGGGTGAGGAGCCCGAGCCCGCGATCATCCGCTACCGCGTCCGCGCCACCGGCGAGTCGCGCTGGTCGCGCGTCAAGGCCCGGCCGCTGCGCGCGGCCGACGGCACCGTGACGCAGGCGATCAACGTGGTCGAGGACATCACCGACCTCAAGCAGGCCGAGGAGGCCCAGCGCCTGCTGGCCGAGGCGGGCCGCGTGCTGGCCGGCTCGCTCGACTACGAGGACACGCTGCGGCGGGTGGCGTGGCTCGCGGTCCCCGACCTGGCGGACTGGTGCATGGTCGACCTGGTCGGAGAGCAGGGCCTCGAACGGGTCGCCGTGGCCCACGCCGAACGGGCGGACGCGGAGCTCGCCGCGGCGATGCAGGGCATCGTCATCGACCCGGGCGGCACGGAGGGGCCGGCCGCGGTCATGCGCACCGGCCGCGGGGAGCTGCACGCGACGGTCGACGCCGAGCACCTGCGCAACGCCGCGCACAGCGGGACGCACCACGACCTGATCGCGCAGCTCGGCATCCGCTCGGCCGCGTGCGTGCCGATGAGCGTGCGCGGGCAACGGCTCGGGGTGATGACGCTGTCGACCACGCGCTCGGGCCGGACGATCGGGGCGGAGCAGTTCGCCGTCCTCGAGGAGCTCGGGCGCCGGGCCGCGGTCGCGGTCGACAGCGCCCGCCTGTACCGCCAGCGCTCCGCGATCGCCCGCACGCTGCAGAACTCGCTGTTGCCGCCCGCGCTGCCCGAGATCCCGGGCGTGGAGACGGCCGCGCTGTACCGGGCGGCCGGTGAGGGCACCGACGTCGGGGGCGACTTCTACGACCTCTTCACCGTCGCCGACGACGAGTGGATCGCGGTGATCGGCGACGTCTGCGGCAAGGGCGCCGAGGCCGCGACCCTCACCGCGCTCGCGCGCTACACCATCCGCACCGCGGCGGTGCGGCGGCGCTCGCCCGCGGCGATCCTCGCCTGGCTCAACGACGCGATGTGCCGGCAGGACCTCGGGGGTCGCTTCTGCACGATCGCCTGCGTGCACCTGGACACGTCACGCCAGGTCATCCGCGCCACGGTGGCGTGCGGCGGCCATCCGCCTGCGCTGCTGCGACGGGCGGACGGCGCGGTGGAGGACGTCGGCCCGCCCGGGACGCTGCTCGGGCTCGTCGCCGACCCCAAGCTCGCCGACGAGCGCACCGAGCTCCGGGTCGGCGACACGCTGGTGCTGTACACGGACGGCATCACCGAGGCCCGCGCGCCGCAGCGGGTGCTCACGCCCGAGGACCTCCACAAGGCGCTGCGCAACGTCCCGGCGGGCTCGGCGCAGCGGATCGTCACGCAGCTCGCCGCGCTCGCGATGGGCAAGGAGGGCACGCCGCCGCGCGACGACATCGCCGTGCTCGCGCTGCGCGCGCGCGGCTAGGTGTTCGGGTTGCCGGTGGCCGTGCCGTCGTCGTTGTCCGGCGCGTCCTGGGCACCGCCGGGGCGGGACTTCTCGCGGACCGCCGACTCGTCGCCGTTCGCCGCATCGTCGGGCGCCGTGCCCGGGGGGCCCTCTTCCGGGTAGCCGGAGTCGGGCTGGTCGAAGGTCTCCATCCGAGATCAGGTCCGGGGCTCGAGGTCCGCGACCTCATCTGCGAGTTCCATGGCCTCAGCCTTGCCCCCGCGTCGGTCCCGGAAACGCCCCGACGTCACGGCCACGACATCGTCCACCGTGATGGCCAGGAGCCGGGGATCGGGCGCGTCCGCGTGCGGGTCGCCGCGGCCGCCGCGATGCAGCACGACGTGCCGCGCGCGCCCGGGCGGCGGGCCCCACTCCTCCGGCGGCGTGGGCCCGAAGAGCACCACGGACGGCGTCCCGAACGCGGTCGCGAGGTGGGCGACGCCGGTGTCGCCGCACAGGACGCGTCCCGCGCCGGCGATGACCGCCGCGAGGCCGAGCACGTCGGTGCGGCCGGCGAGCACGTCGCTCGCGTCGAGCCCGGCGTCGCGTGCGACCGCTCCGGCCAGCCCGCGCTCGCCCGCCGAGCCGGTGACCAGCACGCGCCGGCCGGCACGGCGCTCGGCCCGCGCCACCGCGGCCCAGCGCTCGGGCGGCCAGCGCCGCGCGGCGCTCGCGGCGCCGGGATGCACGACGGTCGCGCCCGGCACCGCGAGCCCGCCCGGATCGTCCGGGGGCGGGAGGTCGAGCCGCGCCGGATCGGCGGGGATGCCCGACTGCACGAGCAGCCGGCACCAGCGGCGCACGTCGTGCTCGGCGGCGCGCCACCGCGGCCCGCGCCAGGGGACGTCGGGCGCGGCGAACGCCACCAGACGGCGCGGCTGGGCGGCGAGGATCGCGCGGTGGCTCTCGGGCCCGCGGCCGTGGAGGTTGACGGCGACGTCGGCCCCCCGCACGGGCGGGACCGCCAGCGGCGCCGTGTCGACCAGCTCGTCCACCGCGCCCGACAGCTCCGCGAGCGGCGCGAGCGCGGCGGGCGCGGCGAGCACCAGCCGGTGGTCGGGGAACGCGTCGCGCAACGCGCGCAGCGCCGGCACGCCGGTCAGGAGGTCGCCGAGCCCGAGCGCCCGGTAGGCGAGCAGCAGCGGCCGGCTCACGGCCAGGACGGCTCGGTGGCCGGGGCCACCAGCAGCTCGCGCAGCTCACATCCGGCGGGCTGGCGCAGGGCGAAGACGACCGTGCGCGCGACGTCGGCGGGGTCGTTGAGGTGCTGGTCGGCCGCGGGCTTGAAGTGCTCGGGGCGGTCGTCGAAGAAGTGCGTCTTCATCCCGCCCGGGATCAGCAGCGTGACGCCGACACGGTCGCCGAGCTCGCTGGCCAGCGCGCGCGTGAAGCCGACGACGCCGAACTTGGAGGCGCAGTAGGCCGTCGCGGCGGGCAGCGCGCGCAGCCCGAGCGTCGAGGCGACGGTCACGATGCGGCCGCGCGAGCGCTCGAGCGCCGGCAGCGCGGCGCGCACGACCGCCGCGGTGCCGAGCAGGTTGACCGCCACGACGCGGTCCCAGGCCTCGGGATCGACGTCGAGGATGTCGCCGCACGCGTCCATGCCCGCCGCGGTCACGACGGCGTCGAGCCCGCCGTGCTCGTCGGCGACGGCGCGCACGGCGGCCTCCGCGTCGCGCGGCCGGGCGAGGTCGACCTGCCGGAACGCGAACCCGTTGGCCGGCGGCCGCAGGTCGAGCACGACGGGCGTGCCGCCCTCGGCCTCGACGGCAGCGGCGATCGCGGCGCCGAGCCCCGACGCCCCGCCGGTGATCAGCACGGTTCCCAGCGTCTCATCCGGCACGGGCGAGCGTCTCCTCTATCAGTCGGGTGGTCGAGCGGCCGGGCACGTAGGGCACGATCACGGCGCGCCCGCCCCATTCGGCCAGCGTCTCGGCCTCGGGCAGCTCGGCGACCGCGTAGTCGCCGCCCTTGGCCCACAGGTGCGGGCGCAGCTCGCGCAGGACGGCGCGCGGGTCGTCCTCCTCGAAGATGATCACCGCGTCCACGCAGCGCAGCGCGGCGAGCACGGCGGCGCGGTCGCCCTCGGGCACCAGCGGGCGGTCCGCTCCCTTCAGGCGGCGGACCGAGGCGTCGGAGTTCAGGCACACGACGAGGCAGTCGCCGAGCGCGCGGGCGGCCTCGAGCGCGCGGACGTGGCCGGCGTGGAGCAGGTCGAAGCAGCCGCCGGTCGCCACCACCGTGCCGCCCTGTCCGCGCACGTGGGCGGCGAGCGCGCGGGCGTCCCGGTCCGGCGCGGCGCCGGGCTCGGCGGCGGACGACCGGCCCGCTGCGCCGCCGGCGGCGACGAACGCGGACGCCGCGGCGACCGCGGCGCGCACGGCGTCCGACGGCAGGGCCCCGGCCGCGAGCCGGCCGGCGGCGGTGGCGGCGAAGCAGTCGCCGGCGCCGCACGGGTCGCCCGCGGGCAGGCGCGGCGCGGGGATCGCCAGCGGCAGGCCCTGGGCGCCCGCGAGCAGCGCGCCCCGCTCGCCGAGCGTGACGCACACGTTGACGGCGCCCCAGCGCTCGCGCAGCGCCCGCGCGCGCGCCTCGGCGAGCGCCAGCCACGCGCCGGCGCTCGCGTCGGTGGCAGGGGCGTCGGGGGCAGGGGCGGCGGGCGCGAAGCGGCCGGGCGGCTCGGCGCACGCGCGCGCGGCCTCGCCGGCGTTCGGCGTGACGAGGACGCAGCCCGGCACGGGGTCGGGGCCCTGGGGGTGCGGGTCCCAGACGATCGGCGTCGCGGGCAGGCCGGCCAGCGCGGCGCGTACGCTCGACGCGGCCGCCACGCCGCGGCCGTAGTCGCTCACGAGCACCGCGTCGGCGCACGCGAGCGCGCTCCGGGCGGCGTCGGTGAGCTCCCCGCAGCCATCCGCCTCGCCGCCCGAGTCGAGCCGCACCAGCGCGCGCCCGTCCACGCGCACGCGCACCTTCTCGGGCGTCGCGCCCGGCAGGCCGAGGTCGCAGACCGTCACTCCGGCCGCCTCGAGCAGCTCGCGCACGCGCGCGCCGGCGGCGTCGTCGCCGAGCGCGCAGACCAGCGTCACCGCGTGCCCGGCCGTCGCCGCGAGCGCCGCGGCCAGCCCGGCGCCACCCGCGCGGTCGTGGCGCTCCATCCCGTCGACCACCGGCACCGGCGCGTCGGGCGCGAGCCGCTCGGCGCGCCCGTCGAGGTCGCGGTCGAGCAGCGCGTCGCCGATCACGACCAGCGTACTCACGCGACGACCTCGCGGCGGAAGCGCGGCCGCGGCCCCAGCTCGAGCGACTCGTCGACCGCGGCGCACAGGAGGTGGATCGCGATCAGGTGGATCTCCTGCACGGTCGCGGTGTGGGGCGAGTCGACCGCCAGGCAGTCGTCGGCCCGCTCGGCGAGCGGGTTGCCCGGCCGCCCGGTCAGCGCCCAGCTGACGAGGCCGGCCTCGGCGGCGGCGTCTACGGCGGCGAGCACGTTCGGCGAGCGGCCCGAGGTCGAGAGCGCCACGAGGACATCGCCCGGCCGGCCGTGCGCCCGGACCTGGCGCGCGAACTGCTCCTCGATCCCGTAGTCGTTGCCGATCGCGGTCACCGCGGAGCTCTCCGCGCACAGCGCGATCGCGCTGAACGGGGGGCGGTCGTCGCGGTAGCGGCCGACCAGCTCGGACGTCAGGTGCTGGGCCTGCGAGGCCGACCCGCCGTTGCCGGCCGCGAGCAGCCGGCCGCCGCGGAGCAGGACGTCGGCCAGCCGGAGCCCCCAGCGATCCACTCGCGGCGCGTGCCGGTGCAGCTCGCGCAGCGGCCCGTCGAGCTCGGCGAGGTGGCGGCGGCCGGCCGGCAGCGGCAGGCTCATGCGCCGACCTCACGGCGACGGAGGCGGCCGATCGGCAGCGGCATGCTGAAGCCCGCCGCTCCGCTGGCGCGCACGTTGGCGCCGGCGGCACGCGACCGCACGACGTCCGCGTAGACCTCGCGCGTCGCGGCGGCGACCTGCTCGTGCGCGAAGCGCTCCCGCGCGCGCCGCACGCCAGCGGCGCCGAGCCGCGCGCGGCGCGCGGGGTGCTCGAGCAGCTCGCGCGCCGCCGCGGCCAGCGCGGCCGGGTCGCGCGGCGGGACGTGGACGCCGGTCACGCCGTCGACGACGGAGTCGATCTGCCCGCCGACCGCCGTCGCGGCCACGGGCACGCCGCAGGCCATCGCCTCGAGCGGGACGATCCCGAACGGCTCGTACCACGGCACGCACAGCGCCACGTCGGCGGAGCGCAGCAGCGCCGGCATCGCTTCGCGCCCCACGCGGCCGCGGAGCACGAGCCGGTCCGCGACGCCGAGCTCGGCGGCCAGCGCGCGCAGGCGCCGGGCCTCGGGGTCGCCGTCGAGGGCGGGCGCGTCCGGACCGCCGGCCACGTGCAGCTCGGCGTCGGGGAGCAACGCGAGCGCCGCGACGGCGTCGGCGATGCCCTTGCGCTCCACCAGGCGGCAGGCGGCCACGAGCCGGTGGCGGCCCTCCTCGCGCGGCTCGCGCGCGCCGTGCGGCGTGAAGCGCTCGATGTCGACGCCGCACGGCACGACCGAGATCCGGCGCCGATCGGCACCCAGGCGGACGAGCTCGAACACCTCGTCCGTGCACGTGGCCACGACCCGGTCGCAGCGCTGGGCGATGTCGCGCTCGGTCGCCAGGCGGTGCGGCGGGCTGGTGTCCTTCGCGCCCTGATGGCGGCGCTTGACCACGCCGAGCGCGTGGAACGTCTGCACGATCGGGATCCCCAGCTCGCCCGCCGCGCGCAGGGCGGCGAGCCCCGACATCCAGAAGTGGGCGTGGACGACGTCGGGCGGGTCCTGCTCCCACTGGTGGCGCAGCTCGTCGGCGAAGTCGCCCATGTACGGCGCCAGCTCGTCCTTGGGGATCTCCCACGGCGGACCGGCGTCGACGTGGTCCACCTCGACGTTCGGCGCAAGCCGCATCCGGCGCGGCAGGTCGGCGTCGTCGCGGCGCGTGTGGACGACGACCTCGTCCCCCCGCCGGCCGAGCGTGGAGGCGAGCGCGGCGACGTGCACGTTCTGGCCGCCGGCGTCCACGCCGCCCAGCACGGCGAGGGGGCTCGCGTGCTCGGAGACCATGGCGATCCTCATCGGTGACACACCTCCTGCAGGACGTCGTCCCAGTCGGCCAGGAACCGCTCCAGCCCGTAGCGCTCGAGCGCGGCGGCGCGCGCCGCCCGGCCGCGCTCCGCGGCCTCCTCGCGATCGGCGACCAGCCGCCGCATCGCGTCGGCCAGCACCTCGACCTGCGTGGAGACCACGCCGGCGTCGGCCGGGACCGCCTCGTGCACCTCCGTGGTCCCGAGCGCGACCACGGGCATGCCGAGGTGCATCGCCTCCAGCAGCGACAGCCCGAGCGAGGTCCAGCGGATCGGGTGCAAGTAGACGCGCCGCCGGGCCATCTCGGCGTGCAGCCGCTCCTGCGGGAGGTCCTCGATCCCGCCGATCGCGGCGGCGTCCATCCCGAAGACGTCGATCGGCGCGGCCTGCGCGAAGCGGTCGAGCAGGTCGGTGCCCGTGACGCGCGCGCGGCGGCGCGCCTCGTTGATGACGACCGCCCCGCGCGCCAGCTCGCCGCTGTAGCGCTGGCCGGGATCCACGATGCCGTGCTCGATCACCCGCGTCGGCGTGGAACCGGCGTCCCAGAACAGCGCGTTGAAGTGGGTCACGTGCACGAGCAGCAGGTCGTCGCGGTCGGCCGCCGGATGGCGCATCTCGGCGATCCGGCCCTGCGGCGCGTTGTGCTCCACGTACACCGCCGGGACGTCGCGGCCGGGACGGCGGCCCAGCCAGTCCTCGGCGAGGTGCTCGAGCTCGTGGGGGCGCTGGAGCACGACGACGTCGAACGGCTCGTCGCGCAGCGCCTCGGGCGGCAGCTCGGTGACGCGGTCCTCGGGCCACGCGTAGGTCCGGGCGATGCCGACGCCGTCGGGCCCGCGGTCGGGCAGGACCGGGACGACGTAGTCGTGGTCGCCGTGGACGAACGCGGTCGCCCACGCGCCGTGCACGTGCCAGAGCAGGATCCTCACGCGACCGCCTCGAGCGCGACGGGCGCCAGCCGGTCGACCGCGGCCACGACGTCGGCCACCGCCACGCCGCCCAGGCACGGGTGCCCGGGCACCGGGCAGCTGCGCGCACGGCAGCCGGCGCACGGCACGTCGGCGAACAGCAGCTCGTGCGGCACGCGCCAGGGGCGCCAGCGCACGGGGGGCACGGTCGGCGCGAACAGCGAGACGACCGGCGTGCCGACCGCGGCGGCCAGGTGCGCCGGGCCCGTGTTGCCGACTACGACGCAGCGCGCGCCGGCCAGCACCTCGCCCAGCTCGGCGAGGCTGGTGCGCGCGCCCAGGTCGGTCACCTCGGGGCGTGGCGTGCCCGCCACGCGCGCGGTCAGCTCCGCCTCGGCCGGCGCCCCCGTGACGGCGACCCGGCGGCCCGCGTCGGCGAGCGCCTGCACGAGCGCGGCGTTGCGCTCGGGCGCCCACGCACGCGCGGGGACCGAGGCGCCGGGGTGCACGACGACGTACTTGCCGCGTGACGCCGGCCCAGCGCCGCGCCGGATCCGGAGCGCCCCGTCGTCGCCCGGCGCGGCGGGGAAGCCGGCGCTGGCGGCGAGGTCGAGCGCGCGGTCGACCTCGTGCACGTCGTCGGCGATCCGGTGGCGGACGTCGAGCAGCGCCCCCGGGTAGTCGACCGACGTGGCGGCGACGAACGGGACGCCGGCCATCCGCAACACGAGCGCCGTGGGCAGCGGGCTCTGGTGGAAGGACCCGAAGATCACGGACGCATCGAGCTCCAGCGCGGCCAGCTCGTCGACGAGCCCGTCGATCGCCGCGCGCTCGACGGGCTCGGGCTCGGGGTCGATCCAGGGCGCGCGCCACTCGACGATCCCGTCCACCCCGGGCAGCAGCTCGGCCGCGCGCCGGCCCCGCGGCCCGCACAGCAGCGTGACCCGGTCGGCGCCGTGGGCAAGCGCGCGAATCGCCGGGCCGGCGAGCAGGACGTCGCCGTCGTTGTCGAGCCGGACCGCCAGCATGTGGTTCACGCCGGCGCCCCCAGTGCACGGTCGACGGCGCTGCCCAGGTCCGGCGCGACCTCGTCGGCGGCGGCGATCTCCTCGGCGCGGGTGACCGCCGTCGGCACGAGGATCGCGCGGGCGCCCGCGGCGCGGGCCGCCTGCACGTCGGCGCCGATGTCGCCGATCACGACGCAGCGGGCGGGGTCGACGCCGAGCCGCTCGGCCGCGCGCAGGATCAGCCCCGGCGCCGGCTTGCGGCAGCCGCAGCCGTCGTCGGGCCCGTGCGGGCACCAGGCCCACGGGCCGAGCGGGCCGAGCAGCTGCTCGACGCGGGCGTTGACCGCGCGCACCTGCGTCTCCGTCACCAGCCCGCGGGCGATGCCGCTCTGGTTGGAGACCACCGCGGTCGGCACGCCGGCCGCGCGCAGCCGCGCCAGCGCCGCCGCGGCGCCCGGCACCGGCTCGACCCGGTCGGGATCGCCGTTGTAGGGCACGTCGACGACCAGCGTCCCGTCGCGGTCGAAGAGGACGGCGGCGGGGTCCCGGGGGACAGTCCCAGCACCGCACGGCAGCGCAGCTCGCGTGCCAGGAGGGACTGTCCCCCTGCGCCGGCGCAGCGTGAGGTGGCCGGCGAGCCACCACCCGGCGGCGGCGAACGGCAGCAGCGCGCTGGTCCAGAGCATCGTCGCCACCTCGCGCGGCGTGCGCGGGCCGGGGGCGATGCGGGCCCAGGCGAGCTCGGCCGTGCCCCCCAGCCACGCCGCGGCGGCCGGCGCGGCGACGCGCGGGCGACCGGCCGCCGCGGCGCCGGCGGCCGCGAGACCCGCGGCGGCAACCGCGAGGTGTCGCGGGCGGCGCCCGGCGGGGACGCCGGCGCGGGCGCGCCAGTCGCGACCGTGCAGCGCCCGCATCAGCACGTCGTCGGCGTTGCCGGCCTGCTTGGCGAGCGACACGGAGGCCGGTGCCGGGCGCGGCGGGTGGCGCACCGTGCGCCGGCCGGCGACGATCCGCCAGCCGGCGGCGGTCACGCGCAGCCCGAGATCGGCGTCCTCGCGGAAGGCGCGCGGGAAGCGCTCGTCGAAGCCGCCCACCGCCGCGAGCGCGGCACGCCGGTAGGCCAGGTCGGCGGTCGCCCAGCGCGCGGTCTCCAGCCCCTGCGTGTTGCGCTCCCAGTCGGTCGGGCGTCGCCCCGCCGGCAGCGGCACGACGATCCGGCCCTGCAGCCCGCCGACGTCGGGCGCGGCGCCGGCGAGCTCCGCCGCGAGCTGCTCGGCCCAGCCGGCCTCGGGCTCGACGTCGTCGTCGAGGAACACGACCCAGTCGGCCGCCCGCGCCCGCCAGCCGGCGTTGCGCGCCGCGGCGGGCCCGCGCGCCGGCCCGCGGACCGCCGTGACGCCCGCGGGCAGCGCAAGCGGCGGACCCGGCCGCGCCCGGTCGTCGACCACGACGATCCGCTCCTCCAGCCCGGCGAGCGCCCCGAGCAGCACGTCGAGGCTCGGCCGCCCGGCCGTGGGGATGACGATGTCGAGGCTCATGCCGCCGCCCGCTCGGCCGCCGCCCCCCTGCGGGCGACCCCGGCGCGGCGCACGACGTAGGGGCCGATCGCCAGCAGCTCGACCGGCGAGGAGCCGAAGCACTCCAGCGCGTCGCGCGGGTCGTCCACCATCGGGCGCCCGGCGGTGTTGAGGCTGGTGTTGACGACCACGGGCACGCCGGTGCGCGCCTCGAAGCGCTCCAGGCAGCGCGCCATCAGCGGCTCGTGCGCGCGGTCGACGGTCTGGATGCGCGCCGTCCCGTCGACGTGCACGACGGCCGGGATCCGCTCGGCCCAGCCGTCCCGCACGCGATGGGTGAAGAGCATGAACGGGCTTGGGATCGGGCCACCCTCGAAGATGTCCGCCGCGCGCTCGGCGAGCACCATCGGCGCCACCGGGCGGAACTGCTCGCGGCCCTTGATGTCGTTGAGCTTCTCCAGGTTGTCCTGCCGGCGCGGGTCCGCGAGCAGCGAGCGGTGCCCCAGCGCGCGCGGCCCGAACTCCGAGCGCCCCTGGAACCAGGCCACGACCTGGTTGTCGGCCAGCGCCTCCGCGACCGCGTCGGCCACGTCGTCGGGGCGCTCGAAGGCCACCTCGGCGGTGCCGAGCTGCGTGGCCAGCGCCGCGTCGTCCCAGCCGCGCCCCAGCGCGGCCGTCGCCATCGGCGCCGGCGCGTCGCCCAGCTCGTGCGCGACCTGCAGGGCGGCGCCGAGCGCCGTCCCGGAGTCGCCGGCGGCGGGCTGGACCCAGACGCGCTCGAACGGGCCCTCGCGCCACAGCACCGAGTTGGCGACGCAGTTGAGCGCGACGCCGCCGGCCATCACGAGGTCGCGGTCGCCGGTGCGCTCGTGCAGCCAGCGCGCCAGCTCGAGCAGCACCTCCTCCAGGCGCCGCTGCACCGTGGCGGCGAGCGCCGCGTGGCCCGCGGTGAACTCCGCGCCGGGCGCCAGGGCCGGCGCGTAGGCCGAGAAGTCCACCGGCCCCACCGCGAAGCCGCCGTCGGCGTCGACGCGCACCAGCTCGCGGAACGCGTCGAGGTGCGACGGCTCCCCGTAGGAGGCCATCGCCATCACCTTGTACTCGTCGGAGGAGCGGCGGAAGCCGAGGTGCGCGGTCAGCTCCTCGTAGAGCAACCCGAGCGAGTGCGGCAGCGGCTGCGCCGCGAGGATCTCGAGCGCGCCGCCGACCGAGCGGCCGGCCAGGTGGGAGGCGCGCTCGCCGCGGCCGTCGAGCACCAGCACGCTGCAGGGATCGAAGCCGGACGCGAAGGTCGCCGACGCGGCGTGGGCGACGTGGTGCGGGACCCAGCGCACGCATCCGGGGTCCAGGCCTTCGAGCGCGCTGCGCAGGAACAGCGGCGCGCGCCGGGCGTACAGCGTGCGCAGGCCCTCCCACTCGGCGGCGGTGATGTCGCCGTTGGGCTGGAAGGCGAGGTCGGGGTCGTAGGAGTACGCGACCGCATCGAGCTCGGCCGGCTCGATCCCCGCCTCGGCGAGGCACCAGGCCATCGACTGCTCCGGCAGCTCCCAGGTCGAGAACGCGACCGGCGGCTTGCCGTGCTTGCGGCGCGAGAAGCGCTCCTCCTCGGCGGCCGCGACGGTGACGCCGTCCACGACGAGAGCGGCCGCCGGGTCGTGGAACACCGCGTTGATGCCCAGTACGTTTGCCATCGGAGAAGCGCTTCTCCGGGAAGCGCTTCGCGCAAAACCAGGCTAGCCGTCACATCGGCGACAGGACCGAAAGTGGGTGTATGGAGGCCCTGGCCTACGCGCTGTGCTCGGCCACCGTGCGGAGCCGTTCCAGCGCTCGGCGGATGAGGCGCGACACGTGCATCTGCGACACGCCGACACGCTCGGCGATCTCCGCCTGGGTCAGATCCTCGACGAACCTCAGGTGCAGCACGATGCGGTCGCGCGCCGGAAGCGCGGCCAGCGTCGGCGCGATCGTCGCGCCGTACTCGACCAGCTCGTAGCGGCCGTCCTCGATGCCGATCGACTCGGCGTAGGTCTCGCCGTCGCCCTCCTCGCCGAACCGGTAGGACTCGAGCGAGACGGCGTCGTAGGCGCCGGCGGCCTCCATCGCCTCGAGCACCTGCTCGGTGCTGAGCGACAGCGTGTCGGCCACCTCGGCGGCCGACGGCGACCGGCCCTTGCGGCGGGAGAGGTCCTTGACCGCGTTGTCGACCCGCATCACGCGCTCCTGCATGCCGCGCGGCACGTGCACGGCCCAGCCGTTGTCGCGGAAGTAGCGCTTGAGCTCGCCGAGCATGGTCGGCACGGCGTAGGAGGAGAACGCCGTCTCGCGTGCCGGATCGAACCGGTCGATCGCCTTGATCAGCCCGAGGGTCGCGACCTGGACGAGGTCGTCGAGCGGCTCGTCGGAGCGGCGGTAGCGGCGCGCCATGCGGCGCGCCAGCGGGAGCAGCCGCTCCACGAGCGCCTCGCGGGCCGCCTGGTCGCCGTGGCGGTGGTACTGGATCAGCAGCCGGCGGTCCTCCTGTGCGCGGGAGACGCCGGTGTCGTCAGCCGGGCCGGACGCGGAGAGCGACCCGGGGGATCCCGCGGCGGGCTCTGTCAGCGGCGCCGGATCGTCGGGCGCCGTGTGCTGCTGAACAGGTTCCAAGCGTCTCCTGAGGGGCCGAGTGCGTGCCGGACCGCAGACATCTTTAGCAGTGTTCCGTCCGGGCCACGAGCCGCGCCCGCCCGTCCGCTTCCTGACTCAGCCGGCGGAGAGCGGAGTCGCGTCCAGTTTCGCGCGCAGATCCTCGATCCGCTCGAACACGCAAACGGCGCCCGCAGCGCGCAGGTCCTGCTCGGAGAAGCCGCCGGTGAGCACGCCCACCGTCTCGAGTCCGGCGCGCTTGGCCGCCTCGCAGTCCCAGGTCGAGTCGCCCACCATGACCGCCGCCCCACCGCCGGCCTTCTCGACGGCCGCCACCACGAGGTCGGGCTCGGGCTTGGTCTGCTCCACGTCCGCCGACGTCGTCCAGCCGTCGGCCAGCTCACGCGCGTCGAGCAGGTCGAGGTAGTGGTCGACCTCGTGCTGCTTGGCCGACGAGGCCAGCACGAGCGCGTGGCCGCGGTCCTTGAGCTCGAGCAGCAGCTCCCGGGCACCGGCGAGCGGGCGCACCTCGTCGATCATCTCCATGTAGAAGTCGCCCTCGAACTCGCGCACCGCATCGCCGTGCTCGCGCTCGAACTCGTCGCCGGCCAGGGCGCCGACGAGCTGGTCGCCGCCCATGCCGATGTGCCGGTGGATGCGGTAGAGCGGAAGCGTGACGTCGAGCCGGCGGAAGGCCCGGAACCACGCGACGGCGTGCTGGTAGTTCGTGTCGACCAGCGTGCCGTCGATGTCGAGGATGGCGGCGGGGCGGCCGCCGGACTGGTCGCTCACGCAGTCGCGCCGGCGCTGCGGCGCTGGCCCTCGTGCTGACCCTCGCAGAACTCCTCGACGAGCTTGGCGCAGAACGCCGGCAGGTCGTCCGGCTTGCGCGAGCTGACGAGGCCCTCGTCGACGTGGACCTCCTCGTCGACCCAGGTCGCGCCCGCGTTGCGCAGGTCGGTCTGGAGCGAGGGCCACGAGGTGAGCGTGCGGCCCTTGACCACGCCGGCGTCGATCAGCGTCCACGGGCCGTGGCAGATGACCGCGACCGGCTTGGCCTGGTCGAAGAACGCGCGCACGAAGCCCACCGCGTCGTCGTCGGTGCGCAGGAAGTCGGGGTTGGCGACGCCGCCGGGCAGCACGAGGCCGTCGTAGGGGCCGGCGTCCGCTTCGCCGGCGGTGTGGTCCACGGGGAAGGTGTCCGCCTTGTCGAGGTGGTTGAAGGCCTGCACCTGACCCGGCTCGACGGAGATCAGCTCCGGCGTGCCGCCGGCCTCCTCGACCGCCTTCCAGGGCGCGGTCAACTCCACCTGCTCCACGCCCTCGGCCGCGAGGAACGCGATCGTCTTCCCGTCGAGCCTGCCAGCCATCTCGCTCCTATCGCTCGTTCGTGTCGGACAGGAGTTACACCGCGCCAGAGCGTCGCAAACCCCCGCCCGCCGGCGCCGTTTGGTCCCGGACAGGCAGGGGTAGCCGACCCGCATGGAGTACGTGATCCCCGCGGTGCTCGTGTTGCTCGTGATCGGCGGCTTCGTCATCTTCATGGTCCTCAACGCGACCAAGAAGAGCGGGCCTGCGGCCGGCGGGGACGAGGGCGCGCCCGGCATCGGCGCGGACGAGACGCCGCTGGGCGATACGACCGAGCACGCGGGGGAGCAGACCGAGCACGGCGCCACGGTCGGCGACCATGGTGCCCCTGCCGCGCCCGGGAGCGCGCCCGGGCGCACCGAGCCCGACGCGGCCGCCCACGTGGCGCGTCCCGGCGAGGGCGAGGGCGCCGCGCGGCTCGAGTTCGAGGGCGAGCAGCCGCGGACGGGCGGCGCACCGGCCCCTGCGCCGCCCGGTGACCGCGACCGACAAGCGTCCGCTGACGCGCGCGGCGAAGCGGCGGAAGCGCCCGGCGAAGCGTCCGGCGAGGCTCCCGGCGAAACGGCCGGCGAGGCCCGCGGCGACGCTCCGGCGAAGCCGCCCGCGGACCGCGACGAGCCGCCGTCGCCGGCGTCCGAGCGGCTCGCCGACCGCGGCGTCTGAACGGCGCCATGTTGCGGTCATATTGAGTTCCTCTTGCGCTCGCGTGTTTGCGCGCGCGGCTCAAGGCCATTAGGGTCGCGTGGCGTCGCTTCATGGTCCGGATGCCCTCCACACCATTCGGATGGCGCACACCCTCCTCCTCACGATCGAGGCGCCCCCGGGCGCCTCGATCAGTTTCGTCGGCTCGCGCATGGGTAGCCGTACTGCGAGATGACCCCGCATCCGCTCCCTCCCACCCCCGGCCCCGGGCCCGATCCGGCGCCGCCGTCGCCGACTCCGGACCCGCTGCCGCTGCCGCCGGATCCGAACCCACGGCCGATCTGACGCACCGAGTCGGGGTGCGGGGCCAAGCGGTCACGGGCATTCGCAAACCGCAGGGTTTGTGCCAGCATCGGCCAGCGTGTTAGCCCGTGCGAACGCCCGGGTAGCCAAAGCGCAGAAACATGGCTGGTGACAACTCGTCCTCACACGCGCTGTTCCGTGGAGGCCGGACCACTGATTCGGGCCATCGCGATCCTCGATCCGGCGCAGCCAGCGGCCGCCTCGCGGCCGCGCTCGACTCGGACATCCGGCTCACGCTCCCCGCTCGCCCCGAGAACGTCGCGGTGGTCCGGCACGTGCTCGTCGCGCTCAGCGAGGCGGTCGGCCTGCCGGCCGCGATCGCCGGCGACATGCAGCTCGCCGTGAGCGAGGCCTGCACGAACGTGGTCCGCCACGCCTACGACGACGGGGGCGGGACGATCGACGTGGTCGTGCGCCCCACGGGCGACGCGCTCGAGGTCATCGTGACCGACGAGGGCCGTGGTCTCGGGCCCAGCCCCGACACCACGGGCCCGGGCCTCGGGCTACCGCTGATCGCCGCGCTCACCGACTCGCTGGAGATCGAGCGCGGCTGGAGCACGGGCAGCCGCCTCGTCATGTCCTTCCCGCGCGCCCGGCCGACGCCGGCCATGAGGGTAACGTGACGGCCGCCGAGGCGCCGACCTGCGTCTCGGTCGCCGCCGGGCCACTCGTCGGCCCCGTCCTGCGACGCGTCGTCGGCATGTTCGCCGCCCGCGCCGACCTGCCGCTCGACCGGCTCGACGACGCCGTGCTGGTGGCCGACCTCGTCGCCGCACGGGCGCCCGCACACGTGGCGAACGCCACGGTCGACGTCGCCCTCGCGTCGAGCACGCGGTCGCTGGACCTGCGGGTCGGCCCGCTGCGGCCGGGCGGGGCCCAGGCGCTGGTGGTGGACGCCGCGGTGCCGGGTGTCGGCAACGTGATCGAGCAGCTCGCCGACGGCCTCGACATCGAGACCGAGGGCGAGCAGGAGTTCCTGCGCGTCCGCCTGGCCTACTCCGGGTCGGAACAGGATCCCACCGGGGAAGGCGGCTGAACCCATGGCGATCGAGTTCGGGATCGAGGACCGCCGGATCGGCGACGACATCCACGTGGTGGCCGTCAGCGGCGAGGTCGACCTGTTCACCGCACCCGAGTTCAAGCAGCGCGTGATGGCCCCGATCGCGGCCGGCGTCGACCACGTGATCGTCGACCTCACCCAGGCCACCTTCATCGACTCCTCGAGCCTCGGCGCGCTGATCGGCGCCCACCGGCGACTGAAGTCGCGCGACGGAAAGCTGGCCGTGGCCTGCGACAACGACGCGATCGTCAAGACGTTCCGGATCACCGGGCTCGACGGCGTCTTCACGCTGGTGGCCTCGGTCGACGCCGCCCTCGGCGACGACGCCGAAGCAGCGTAGCCTTCCTCGGGTGGACGGCGGCACCGGCTTCCCGAGCGCGGACGCGCAGGACGACTTCTCGCGCGCGCGGCGCTCGCAGCTGCTCGCCGACCTCGGCCGGCGACTGCGCCGGGAGCCCGACGACGTCGGGATGATCCTGCCGTTCGACGAGGTCGTCGACGCCCTCGGCATGGTCGGCGAGGTCCAGCTGGGGCTCGAGACCATCCCGCTCGACTCGGTCGTGGGCACGGTGGATCGCACGCGCGACTTCGATCGCGGCTTCCGCCCGACCACGCCGCGCGTGCGCGGCCGCTGGCAGCGGATCGCCGCCGCCCAACGGCGCGGGGAGTCGTTCCCGCCGATCTCGGTCTACCGCGTCGGCGACCTGCACTTCGTCCGCGACGGGCACCACCGCGTGTCGGTCGCCAAGTCGCTCGGCCGGGACGAGATCGACGCGTACGTGACCGAGGTACGGACGCGGATCGGCACCGGCGACGCGCTGCGGCTGCTCGACCTCCCGCTCAAGGACCACGAGCGCGTGTTCGGAGAGCGCGTGCCGCTGGACCCCGAGGCGCACGCCCGCGTGCGTCCCTCGGACCCGTGGGACTACGGCAAGCTCGCCGAGGCGGTCGAGGCGTGGGGCTTCCGGGCCATGCAGGAGCGGCGCGAGTACATGGCTCGCGAGGAAGTCGCGCGGCTCTGGTACGAGGAGGACTTCCTCCCGATCGTCGAGACGCTGCGCTCGGGCGCCTTCATCCGCTCGTCAGAGACCGAGAGCGACGCCTACATCCGCGTGGTCAGCGCCCGCTACGAGCTGCTGCGCACGCACGCGTGGAGCGGCGAGATCCTCGACCGGCTCCAGGGCGTCGAGCGGCGGCGGCGCGCGCGCAGGAAGCACAGGCCGCGCTACCGGCGCCGGCGCAAGTAGCGCCACGCGGGCCGGACGGGCGCGGGATTCAGCCCCGCTAGTCCCGCGCGCCGGGGTGACCGCGGCCCGGCCAGGGCGCGAGCACGAGCAGGAGGCGCGCGTCCTGCTGCGCGCGCACTTCGTGGCGCTCCTGCGGGTCGAAGATCGCCGCGAAGCCGGGGCCACCGGCGACGGCGCCGCCGTCGGCGGTCACCTCGATCTCGCCGTCGACGACGACCAGGTGCGCGCGCTCGTGCACCTCGTGGTCCTGGAGCTGCTCCCCGGCGGGCAGGTGGATGACGATGGTTCGCGACTCGCCGCGGGACGAGTGCAGGATCTTCGGCTGATGCGGCGGCACGTCGAGCGTGCGGAGGTCCCAGTGCTCCATGGCGCAGAACGTACCCTAGTCGGGCTGGTCGGCCTCGTCGCGCAGCCGGGCGATCGACTGCCGGATCAGCCGCGAGACGTGCATCTGGGAGACGCCGACGCGCTGGCCGATCTCCGACTGGGTCAGGTCCTCCTCGAAGCGCAGCCGCAGCACCTCGCGCTCGCGCTCGGACAGCACGCGCATCAGCCGCTCCACCGTCGCGGAGTGCTCAGCGAGGCGGAAGCCGGGATCCTCGGCGCCGACCGCGTCGGCGTAGGAGTCGCCGTCCTCCTCGTCGTCGGAGCGCGGCCGGTCCAGCGAGACGGCGCGGTAGGCGGCCGACGCCTCGCGCGCCTCCAGCACCTGCTCGAGCGTCGAACCGGTCCGCTGCGCGATCTCCGCCGGCGTGGGGGCGCGGCCCATCTCGCGCGACATGTCGTCGCCGACGCGGTCGACCTTGACGGCCAGCTCCTGCAGGTCGCGCGGGACGCGCACCGACCAGCCCTTGTCGCGGAAGTGGCGCTTGAGCTCCCCCAGGATCGTCGGCACCGCGAACGACGAGAACGCCGTCTCGCGCGCGGGGTCGAAGCGGTCGATCGCCTTCAGCAGGCCGAGCGAGGCGACCTGCACCAGGTCGTCGAGCTGCTCGCCGCCGCGCTGGTAGCGGCGGGCGAGCTGGCGGGCGAGCGGCAGGAAGCGCGTGACGAGCTGCTCGCGCGCAGCGGGATCGCCCTCGCGGTGGTAGCGGACCAGGAGCCTGCGGTCCTCCTGGGCGCGCGCAACCCTGTCGTCGGTTGACGGGTATGCTGATGCGCCGCCCTGGCGGCTCTTGTCGGATCGATCGTCGATGCTCTCCACGCCTACCATCACGCAACGGCTTCAGGAAGTGGGCGCCGGGGCGCAAGGGCGCGGTACGAGGTCGGGCGGGTCGCTGGGCCTGACGTCCGTCCATTCTACCGCGAGGTCCTGATGGCGAGCAACGGAGCCGGGCGGCACCTGCGGGTCCTGATCGCCGACGAGGACAAGGACGCCCTGCACCAGCTGGCGCAGGTGCTGGAGGGCCTCGGTCACGAGGTCGCACCCTACGTCGTGTCGGTCGCCGAGGCGATCGAGCTGATCTCCACCGAGGACCCCGACCTCGCGATCGTCGTCGTCCACCAGGACGACGAGCACGCCCTCGCGCTGATCCAGGAGACGGTCGAGTACGCGTCGGGCCCGGTGATCGCCCAGACCCGCTACGGCGACGTCGAGTTCGTCGCCCGGGCCGCGGAGCGGGGCATCTCCGCCTGGATCGAGTCGACGACCCCCGAGGTCGTCCAGGGGGCGATCGAGGTCGCGCTGCGCCGCTACGAGGAGACCGCGCGGCTGCAGATCAAGGTCGACCAGCTCGAGTCGGCGCTCGAGCGCCGGGCGGTGATCGAGCGCGCCAAGGGCATCCTGATGGAGCGCCACGGCCTCGACGAGCGGATCGCGTTCGAGCGCATGCGCGACCACGCGCGCGCCCAGAGCCGCCGGGTCGTCGACGTCGCGCTGGCGGTCACCGACGGCCACGCCCTCCTCCCCAAGCACGAGTGATTCGACCAAGGAGCGCGTGGACCATGATCGGCATCCTCATCGCGGCGGGAGCCGGCACTGACGCCTGACGGGGACGGAAGCGCAGTGCGGGCGGCCGTCGAGGACGGCCGCCCGGGCAAGGCCTTCGTCCTCGCGGACTTGAAGGCGGCGTTCGGCCGCTTCCAGGCCGACCAGATGTCCGACCGCGCGGCGGGGCTGACGTACTTCTCGCTGATGTCGCTCTTCCCGGCGCTGCTGTTCGCCATCGCCGTCCTCGGCGTGTTCGGGCAGCAGTCGCTGATCGCCGACACCGCCGACTACCTCAAGTCCGCCGGTGCCCCGCCCGAGACGGTGGACGCCGTCACGTCCGCGCTCGACTCCGCGCAGTCGCAGAAGGGCACCGCGATCACCGCGCTCGTGCTGGGCCTCGCGCTCTCGCTCAACAGCGCGTCCGGCGCGTTCGGCGCGGTCGGGCGGGCGCTCAACCAGGCGTGGCGCGTCGACGAGGGGCGCGGCTTCGTGCGCCGCAAGGCCAATGACCTG
>JAABUR0100003434.1_pt1 | contig 22229 bp, 20 predicted proteins | sample 5560091 | NCBI WGS metagenome assembly JAABUR01 (sample SAMN10711879, study PRJNA513375) | rock metagenome | isolation source: Antarctica rocks | place: Antarctica: Victoria Land, University Valley sud
GCACCCGCAACCGTGCGCGTAGTTGACGACACGGGCAGCTGGACGCTGGCCTGCTGGACGCTTGCCTAGTTCCGCGTCCATCGGCACTGGAGCAGCTGCGACCCCGGCGGCGTGCCCCTGACCCGGTATGGACTGCGCGGGGTCGCTGCCGCCGCGGCGACGAATGTCCACTGTGGATTGTCCGTAGCTAGTCCGCAGGATGTCAGCAAACGTCCAACGATGACCAACCGTTCTGAGAGTCAAAAGCCAGGTCAGCGGGCGGTTTCATTGGTTGCCAACGGCGGCCAATCATACGGCGGTAGTCCTGGGTCAACTACACGAATAGGCAACGCGTGGGTCAGGGACCTAGTCCGTCGTAGCCGGTCAGCAGGAGTCCAGAGGAGGACGGATAACAATCGGCCTTGAGGGCTAGCGGCACCGTCTCGAGGTGCATTGTTGGGCAGGGGCCCAAAGCTCCGAGTGGGTGCCGAGCGAACTCGGCAGCGAGGGATGAACCGGCGCCCGCAACGAAGCACCTACTGATACGGGGTATTCGGCGACCTAGTGCCTAGGTCAGTCCGCTGTAGTTCTCATGGGCTGACTGGCGGCGGAAGTACGCGGAAACTGGCTCGGGGCTGACCAGCCTTCTCGTAAACGATCTCGACGAGCCGCCGGGTCGTGCGCGTGTCGGATCGTTCGGCAGATGCCAGGCGGACCCCGGTGCGTCGGCAAGCCCCCCGAGGACAGCGTGGGCCTCGCCGATACCCGGGATGTACGTATAACTGTGCGGCTGGTCAGGATCGCCCAGCACGGTCGCGTCTTACCGGCCAGGGCACGGCGTTCCAGCGGCTGGGCCGGCCCACCTCGGCCAGTCGCTCGTCGAGTGCGGGAGCGCGTCCGGTGACAAGCAGAGCAGTGGCGGCCGCTTTGGGGTCAGGACTGGCCACCATATAGTTCTCGTGCGCAACAAGGCCGGACAGCTGTCGCGCCGCGGCGATGCCATCAGGCCCCGGTCGCGTGATGCCCGGGTCCCCGTCGGGTTCGTCTTGGGGCATCGCGAGCCGGACCAGGGTGAATGCGCCGGAGGTCACACCCGTACCTCAACGGCCGAGCGGGGTCCGGTCGATGCCCCGGCCTAGACTTCGAGGTTGTCGATCGCCGTATTTCGGATGCCTGCAGACCGGGCCCCAGCGGCGAGCGGGTCCGTACGGACCAGCGACAACCGATCGAGAGGACCTGCGCCGGTGTGCCCCGCATGAGAGTCGACGATGCACTCGTCTCCGCGGAGCAGTCATGACCCAGTCCAGTACGGCGGCTCGCAGGCAGCAGATCGGTAGCTGGATCGACGCCTGGGTCGAGGCCAATGCCGCCGAATTGGTCGAGACCCGGCGCACGCTCCACGCGCATCCCGAGCTGGGTTACGTCGAACACCGGACCACTGATCTGATCATCGGCCAGCTCCGCGAGGCTGGGCTGGACCCCACGCTGCTCGAGCACGGGACGGGCGCGATCTGCGACATCGGACGCGACGGTCCGGTGGTGGTCCTGCGCGCAGATATCGACGCATTGCCGCTCTTCGACGTCAAGGATGTGCCCTACCGGTCCCAGATCGAGGGAGTGGCGCACGCCTGTGGGCACGATGCGCACACCGCGATCCTGCTGGGTGTCGCCCGCCTGCTCAGCGAGCTGGCCTCGTCCAGCGAGCTGGCCACCGCTGGAAACCTCGGAGGTCCGGCCGAACTGGGTGGCCGTATCCGCTGTGTCTTCCAGCCGGCTGAGGAACAGGTCCCCGGCGGAGCCCTGGAAGTGCTCAAGACCGGTGCCCTGTACGGGGTCCGAGCGGCCTTCGCCGTGCACTGCGATCCGACCCTCGACGTCGGCAACGTGGGTCTGCGAGCCGGACCTATCACGGCTGCCTGCGATGCCATCAAGGTCACGCTGACCGGTCCCGGCGGTCACACCGCTCGCCCGCACATGACGGTCGACCTCGTCGACGCCCTGGGTCGGGTCATCATCGCGACCCCAGGGCTCCTCTCCCGGCAGATCGATCCCCGGGCCGGCCTGTCCCTGGTCTGGGGCGCCGTCGGCGCCGGTATCGCGGCCAACACGATCCCCGACAGCGGCACGCTGCACGGAACCGTACGGCTGCTCAACCGCGACTGCTGGGACGAGGCGGAGAAGCTGATCCGCCGGCTAATCGCCGAGATCGTGGCGCCCACCGGAGCTCAGGTACAGATCGACTACCAGCGGGGCGTACCCCCGGTCGTCAACGCTCCCAGCGCGATCGCGACGCTCACCGCGGCCGCCCTGGAAACGGTCGGGACGGACGGGGTACGCACGACCGAGCAGAGCCTGGGCGGCGAGGACTTCGCCTGGTACGCCGACTATGCGCCGATCGGTCTGGCGCGCCTGGGTACCTATGGTGGCGGCCCACCGTTGGATCTGCACCGCGGGTCGTTCGACATCGACGAGCGCGCTCTCTCGGTCGGGGTAGGGCTGCTGGCTCGTACGGCGCTGCGGGCACTGGCTGACGAGACCGGCTAGCACCGATGGAGCAGCGGCCCGGCCCGGATCCGACAGTCACTCAGGAGGTCTCGCCGCCGGACGAGGTGACCGCGCCGGAGGAACTGGCGCTGGCCGCCGGCTTTCCAGCCGCCGATCGCGAGCAGTGGCGGGTACTGGTCAAAGCGGTGCTGCGCAGATCCGGATCAACGGACCTGCACGGCCCGGTGGACAACGCCCTGTTCACCGCGGTCGGCGGTGGACCCGAGACCGCAGGGATCGACATTGCGCCGTTGTACGTCGCCGAGGACGCCGGCCAGCTGCCCCGTCAGGTCGGCGTGCCGGGTCTCACACCGTTCGTACGTGGCCGGGTCGCAGGTCGGGACGAATACATCGGCTGGGACGTACGCGCGCGCCACGCGCATCCCGACATCGGCGTCACACGCAAGGCCATCGCCACCGATCTCGACAACGGGGCGACCTCGCTTTGGCTGGTCTTGGGCGAGGGGGCGATCCCGGTGGAGGCGCTTCGCGACGTGCTGGCTGACGTCATTCTGGATGTCGCTCCCGTTGTCCTGCAAGCTGGCTCGCAGACCCTGCCGGCAGCGGAGGCCTTCATGGCCCTGGCCGCGGCTGGAGATGCCGACTCCGACGCGGTGACTGGCAATCTCGGTGTGGACCCGTTCGGCGATGCCATCCGTACGAGTTCTGCCCCGGACCTCTCAGTAGCTGTCGAACTGGCTCGACTGTGCCATGCGGACTTTCCAAGTTTGCGCCCGGTCATGGTCGACGGCACCGTCTTTCACGCTGCGGGTGGTGGCGTCGTGGAGGAGCTGGGTTGCTCCCTTGCTGCGGCCGTGGGTTGCCTCCGGGCGCTCACCGATGGCGGGCTGGAGGTTGATTCGGCTTTTGCTGCACTGGATTTCCGATACTCGGCCAGCGCGGATCAGTTCCTCACCATCGCGGCACTTCGGGCTGCCCGGCGGCTGTGGGACCGCGTCGGTGAGGTGTCCGGAGCGTCGCCGGCTGTCCGCGGGCAGCGCCAGCACGCGGTGACTTCGTCGGTGATGATGACCCGCCGCGACCCCTGGGTGAACATGCTTCGGACGACCGTCGCCTGTTTCGCGGCCGGCGTGGGTGGTGCAGACGCGGTCACCGTCATGCCGTTCGACAGCGAGCTGGGGTTGCCGGACGCCTTCGCGCGCCGGATCGCCCGCAACACCCAGATCCTGCTCATGGAGGAGGGGCACCTGTCCCGGGTGCTCGATCCGGCCGGCGGCTCCTGGTACGTCGAATCCTTGACCGATCACCTGGCCGCGGCAGCCTGGGACTGGTTCACCGAGATCGAGCGGGCCGGAGGCCTGGCCTCGGCCATGTCGGCTGGCCTCATCGGCGATCGCATCGCGTCGGTGTGGGCGGCTCGACGGGACCGGCTGGCACACCGCACCGAGCCGATCACTGGCGTGAGTGAGTTCCCCAACCTGGCCGAAACCCTGCCCGCACGCGAGCCCTATCCGGATGGCGGGCATCGATCGCAGCGGTCGGCCCTGCCAGTCGTACGAGCGGCCGGGGACTTCGAAGAGCTTCGGGATCGGGTGGACGCCGTTGCCGCGAGCCAGGACTCGAAGCCGGCGGTGTTCCTGGCCACGCTCGGGCCGAGCGCCGCCTCGACTGCCCGCGCCTCGTTCGCGGCGAATCTCTTCCAGGCGGCGGGCCTGCAGACGCCCAGCAATGGCAGCGACGGTGGTGACGACGACGGCGGCGACGCGGCCATCGTGGCGGCGTTCAGCGCAGCCGGAACGAATGTCGTGTGCCTGTGCGGCACCGACGACATGTACGCACAGCGGGCCGGTGACCTGACCGCCGCATTGCGGGCGGCCGGGGCGAGCCAGATTTGGCTGACCGGCGCAGTCGCTCCTGGCGGTTTTGACGTAAACCGCCAGGAGGCGTCCGCGTCCGAGCGACTGGATCGCGTCGATGGGCGGATCTTCGCGGGGTGTGATGCGCTGGCCGTTCTCGGCGCGGTACTCGAAAAGTTGGGAATCGGCAGCGACGGAGCTGTCGGCGACGACCAGGACGGAGGTGCCACCCCATGACCTCGCAGATCCCGGACTTCGGTGCGGTCGAACTCGGATCGCTGCAGACCGATGGCCCTTCACCGGCGGAGTGGGCCGAAAAGTTCCAGTCGACGACCGGGCGCAGTGTCGCCGAGGCAGAGTGGCTCACTCCCGAGGGCATCACGGTGCCGCCGCTCTACACCACCGATGACCTCGCCGACCTGGACTTCCTCGACACCTACCCGGGAATCAAGCCGTACCTACGCGGGCCGTACCCGACGATGTACACGACCCAAACCTGGACGATCCGGCAGTACGCCGGGTTCTCGACGGCCGCCGAGTCGAACGCCTTCTACCGCCGCAACCTCGCCGCCGGGCAGAAGGGCCTGTCGGTCGCCTTCGACCTTCCCACCCACCGTGGGTACGACTCAGATCACCCGCGGGTGCCCGGCGATGTCGGGATGGCCGGCGTGGCCATCGACTCCATCCTGGACATGCGCCAGCTCTTCGACGGCATCCCGCTGGACGAGATGTCGGTGTCGATGACGATGAACGGCGCTGTTCTCCCGGTGCTGGCCCTTTACATCGCGGCGGCGGAGGAGCAAGGTGTTGCCCCCGAACAGCTTTCGGGGACGATCCAGAACGACATCCTCAAGGAGTTCATGGTCCGCAATACCTACATCTACCCGCCGAAGCCGTCGATGCAGGTTGTCAGCGACATCTTCAGCTACACGTCGCAAAAGATGCCGCGGTACAACTCGATCTCGATCTCGGGCTATCACATCCAGGAGGCGGGAGCGACAGCTGACCTGGAGCTGGCCTACACGTTGGCCGACGGGATGGAGTACATCCGAGCCGGTCGAGCGGCCGGTCTGGACATCGACGTGTTCGCACCGCGGCTGTCCTTCTTCTGGGCGGTCGGGATGAACTTCTTCATGGAGGTCGCCAAGCTGCGCGCCGGGCGGCTGCTCTGGGCCAAGCTGGTCGCCGAAGCCGGCGCCAAGAACGACAAGTCACTCTCGCTGCGCGCGCATTGCCAGACCTCGGGTTGGTCATTGACGGCACAGGACGTGTTCAACAACGTCGTACGGACCTGCCTGGAAGCCATGGCCGCGACCCAGGGACACACCCAGTCCCTGCACACGAACGCGCTGGACGAGGCGCTCGCCCTGCCCACCGACTTCTCGGCTCGGATCGCCCGCAACACCCAGCTGATGCTGGCCCAGGAGTCCGGGACCACCAGGGTCATCGACCCCTGGGGCGGCTCGGCCTACGTCGAGAAATTGACCTACGACCTGGCCCGGCGTGCTTGGGCCCACATCGAGGAGGTCGAGGCCGCCGGCGGAATGGCGCAGGCGATCGAGGAGGGGCTGCCCAAGCTCAGGATCGAGGAGGCAGCCGCCCGTACCCAGGCCCGGATCGATGCCGGACGCCAGCCGGTGATCGGCGTCAACAAGTACCGGGTGGATGCCGACGAGGACATCGACGTTCTCCGGATTGACAACGCGGACGTCCTCGCCCAGCAGGTTGCCAGATTGAAAACGCTTCGGGCCGAACGTGACTCGGCTGCCTGCGAGGCCGCCCTGGTGAAGCTGACCGACGCGGCCCGGGCCGCTGCGGAGGGTCGCCGCGGGCCGGAGCTGTCGGATAACCTGCTCGCTCTCGCCATCGAGGCGGCGCGTGCGATGGCCACGGTGGGGGAGATCTCCGGCGCGCTGGAGAAGGTGTACGGCCGGCACGCCGCAGCGGTGCGGACGATCTCCGGTGTCTATCGGGACGAGGCGGGGATCGTGGACAACATCGAGAAGACCCGCGAGCTGGCCGAGGCCTTCGAGCACGCTGAAGGACGCCGGCCGCGGATCCTGGTCGCCAAGATGGGTCAGGACGGGCACGACCGGGGCCAGAAGGTGATTGCCACCGCGTTCGCCGACCTGGGCTTCGACGTTGACGTGGGTCCGCTGTTCCAGACTCCGGAAGAGGTTGCCCGCCAGGCGGTCGAGGCGGATGTGCACGTCGTCGGGGTCAGCTCGCTGGCCGCGGGACACCTGACCCTCGTACCGGCCCTGCGAGACGCGCTTGCCGAACTGGACGCCCAGAACATCTTGATCGTCGTCGGTGGGGTCATCCCGTCCGGTGACTTCGCCGCACTCCGATCAGCGGGGGCATCAGCGATCTTCGCCCCGGGAACAGTCATCGCTGCGGCCGCACAGGAGCTCTTGCAGACGCTGTCCCAGCGCCTCGAGCATCCGTGAGCCGCAGGTGACACCTGACCTTGCGCGGCTGAAGCAAGGCGTGCTGGCGGGGTCGCGTACGGCCGTGGCACGGGCGATCACGCTGGTGGAGTCGCGGCGAGGCGATCATCGGGAGCAGGCTCAGGAGTTGCTGCTCGAACTGCTGCCGCACGCGGGGTGTGCTCGCCGGGTGGGAATCAGCGGCGTCCCAGGGGTCGGCAAGTCCACCTTCATCGACGCGTTGGGTACGTCGTTGACCGCCGACGGACATCGAGTTGCAGTCCTGGCCGTCGACCCGTCCTCGACTCGAAGCGGCGGATCGATCCTCGGTGACAAGACCCGCATGTCTCGGCTGGCCGTGGACGATGCGGCTTTCATCCGGCCGGCGCCCACGGCCGGCACTCTGGGCGGCGTGGCCAAGGCCACCCGGGAGTCCATGGTCGTCGTCGAGGCCGCGGGCTACGACACGGTGCTGGTCGAGACGGTGGGCGTCGGCCAGTCGGAGGTCACGGTCTCCGACATGGTCGACTCGTTCCTCTACCTGACCCTCGGGCGCACCGGTGATCAGTTGCAGGGCATCAAGCGCGGCATCCTGGAGATCGCCGACGTGATCGCAGTCAACAAGGCCGACGGGCCGCACGTCACCGACGCGCGCCGAGCTGCCCGCGAACTCGCGAGCGCCATCCGCATGCTGCGCGGCCCCGTATCAGGTTGGCAGGTGCCGGTTCTCACCTGTTCGGCGCTAGAGGGAACCGGACTGGCAGAGGTCTGGGCGAAGGTGGTCGCTCACCAGGAGAGCCTGTCCTCGGCCGGCGAGTTGGAACGCCGACGTCAGCTGCAGCAAGTGCGCTGGACCTGGCGGATGGTGCGCGACTCACTCGAACACGACCTGCGCGAGCACCCGGCCGTCCGGGCCCTGACGCCGGAGTTGGAGCGGGCCGTACAGGCCGGTGAACTCACCCCGTCGCTGGCCGCCGCCCAGATTCTCGAAGCCTTCCACGATCGCTGACCCGGCAGGTTGCGCGACCGCTCAGCGAAGAACGCGTAACCAGAGGTTGGCTGCCTGGGGGGCTTGGGTCAGGCTGAGGCGTTCGAGCTGGACTTTCGTTCCTCCCGGGCGGTCGAAGAGCCGGACGCCGTCGCCGAGGAGCACCGGCGCGACGCACACGAGGATCTCGTCGAGTGCGCCTGCATCGAGGCACTGCGCAGCCGTGTTGGCCCCGAGGATGTTGACGTGCTTTTTCACCTGCGGCGGCTTTGGCTGCCGCGATGCCGCTGTCGAGGTCGCCGACGAAGGTGACTCCGGGCAAGGGCCTGTCCGGGACGTGGTGGGTCAGGACGAACTGCGGTCCGCTCCACCCGTCGCCGAACGGCCGTACAGCGACATGGTGACGGAATACAGCATCTTTGCCATGGCCCACCTCCGTCTAGATGATGGTGCTCGCATTGATTCAGGGGCATCCGGAGGTGCGCGTCATGGAGTCGACGATCAAGGCGATCGCTGAGGCATTCTCGCGCCATCGGTTCGCCGAGACCTACCCGCACCTTGCGGCCGAGGTTCGGTGGGAGCTGATCGGAGGGCCGACACTGCGGGGCCGGGATGCCGTGATCGAAGCGTGCGAGCACTCGAACCGGCACCTGGCGCAGACGACGACGGAGTTCGGAAAGTTCAAGACAGTTGTTGGCAGCGACTCGGTGGTCATCGACTCGCTCGCCGAGTATGTCGCTGTCGACGGGCAGAAATCGGTCGTAGCTTCGTGCGACATCTACGACTTCGTCGAGGGCGTCGTGACAACCATTACCTCGTACACGGTCGAGGTCAGTGCGGGGTAGGACCGGGGGCCGGCAAGCCCACTGGTTGCGGAAGGTTCGCTGAGGCGGTTTGATCGAAAGATCGCCATAGGAGGTCGCCATGTTGTCCACCATCCGACGAGCGCTTGCAGTTCTCACGCTGATGACCGGGTTACTCGTGGTCTCCACCGGGCCGGCCGTCGCGGCACCGCAACAGAGCAGCGGCGCCGGAGTTCTGGCCGGGATGGACATGGAGCGGGTGACAATCCCCCAATTGCAGTCCGCGATGAACAGCGGCCAGCTGACCTCGGCCGCGCTGACCCGATTCTTCCTCGGCCGGATCGACCGCATCGATCCACTCGTCAACGCCGTACTAGCGGTCAACCGTGACGCCGCCGAACAGGCCGCCGCAAGCGACCGGGTACGCCGGTCATCCGGGCCGCGAAGCCTCCTCGAGGGCATCCCGGTGCTGCTGAAGGACAACATCGATACCGCAGATCAGGGCGCCACCGCAGGTTCTGAGGCATTGCTCGCCGCACGGCCCGACGATGCCGAACTGGTCGGACGCCTGCGTGCGGCTGGGGCGGTGATCATCGGCAAGGCGAACCTGTCGGAATGGGCGAACTTCCGCGACTTCAACTCGACCAGCGGCTGGAGCGCGGTCGGCGGCCAGACCAACAACCCGTACGTCCTCGACCGCAACCCGTGCGGGTCGAGCAGCGGGTCCGGCGCCGGTGTGGCAGCCAGCCTCGCGGTGGTCGCGATCGGGACGGAGACCGACGGGTCGATCGTTTGCCCCGCCGGCCAGAACGGGGTGGTCGGTCACAAGCCGACCCTGGGCCTGGTGAGTGGCGACGGAATAGTGCCGATCTCCTCCGAGCAGGACACTGCCGGACCTATGGCCCGCAACGTGACCGACGCGGCGATCGTGCTGGACATCATCGACGGGGCTAACGAGGACTACACCGCAGCACTCGACCCGGACGCACTGCGGGGTGCCCGGATCGGTGTCTGGACCTCGGTCACCGGGGATACCAGCCCGGAGGTCGACGCACTTTTCCAGGAGACGATCGGCCGCCTGCAGCAGCTGGGCGCGACCACGGTGGAGGTGCAGCCGCCCCTGCAGAACAGGATCAATGACAACGAGTTCCCCGCTTTACTGGTCGAATTCGCGCACGACATCAACGCCTATCTCGCCGCTACGCCGGGTCCTCACCCAAACAACCTGGCGCAGTTGATCGCGTTCAACCGGGTCCGCGCCGCCACCGAGTTGCAGTACTTCGGCCAGGACATTTTCGAACTCTCGCTGGCGACCGGCGGTGACGTCGACGACCCGCGATACCAGCAGGCGCGGCAGACCGCCACCACGTCGGCGCGACTCAGCATCGACCTCACGTTGGCGAGGTACGACCTCGACGCGATCGTGGCACCGACGAACAGTCCAGCCTGGCTCACCACGCTGGGCGAGGGCGATGCGTTCGAGTTCGGATCGTCCTCCCCGGCCGCGGTGTCTGGCTACCCGAACGTGACGGTCCCGATGGGTTATGTCGGGCTGCTTCCGATCGGCATGTCGGTCTTCGCCAGCGGTGGGCAGGACGCGACGGTGCTGGGACTTGCGTACGCCTGGGAACAAGCCACCCAGGTACGGCGGGCGCCGACCTACCAGCCAACCATCGGCTGACGCTCTGCTGAGCCGTCAGCCGATCCGGGCACGCCAGTAAGTCGGTTGACCGACGACGACCACGCGAGCAACCTCTGGCTGTGCAGCCACTCATGTCTGCGGCCGGATTGCCGGTGATCGATGCAAACGTCCTCGTCGAGCGCGTCAGAGCCGACTTCGGCGTGTCGCTGACCACGATCTCTCAAGTTCCGGGTGGACAGGACTCCGACGCTGTCCTCATGCGCGGACTGACCGTCGACAACACGCCGCTGGCGGTCAAAGTCAGTCGGAGCGAACGCGTCAGCGGTCTGCTCGTCCCGGCCCATCTAGCCAGCGGCATCGTGACCGGCATCGCCACGCCGCTACGCAGCCACTCCGGGACTCCATACAGCTTCGTGGGCGGCGGCACGATCTCGCTGACGCCATGGATCTCGGGGCGGACAGCGTACGAATCGGGAATGAATGCCTACCAGTGGCGCCGCTTCGGAGCGTTGGTTTCGCAAGTGCACGCTGCGCAGCTTCCCCCGATGGTGGCCGATCGGCTGGATACCGAGGACTACCGCACTTGCGCCCTAGCAGTAGCGGCTGATCTCCATGAGCGCATATGTGGCTCGGAAGGCGGCCGCCATGTTGCTGGGTCAGCGGACCCGCTGACTGTTGCGCTGACCCGCGACTGGCAGTCTGCGAGCGATTCCATCGCATTGCTGGTGGCACAAACCGAGGACCTGGGTGAAGAACTGCGGGCCCATTCCAGGGCAACTGTCGTGTGCCACGGCGACGCCCACATCGGCAACGTCATGCTCGGCGAGAACGGCGAAGTCTGGTTGCTCGACTGGGACGGAGCCGTGCTTGCCCCGAGGGATCGTGACCTGATGTTCATGATCGGCGGAGTCCTGGCCGATGCGCAGGTCACCACCGAACAACAGCAGTGGTTCTTCGAGGGCTATGGCCACTGTGACATTGACCCGATCCACCTGGCCTATTACCGCTGTTCGTGGGCGGTGCAGGATCTGGCCGACTTCGCAGCGCGAATCCTCGATCACCCAGCCGGGCAATCGTCGGTCAGCAGCCAGGCGCTCTCGCTCTTTCGCAGCGTGTTAGGCCGGACCGGCATAGTCCAACTCGCTTTGAACTCCTTGCGGGAGATCGGCCGTACGTCCCGCGCCTAATCGGGTCTGCGGAACCGCGGCCGTACGCCGTGCTCAGCGTTGCCGGTGCGCTACCCCTAGCGCGCTTCCAGCATCGCGAGGTCGCGCACCGCATAGCGGTGGTGCTCGCACTCCTCCTCCATCACAACGCCGAGGCATTCTCCGACCGAGCGTGATCCCTCGGGATAACCGGGAGCCGGCGTCCGCGTGCACATCCGTGCGAGATCGGCGTCAGTGAGACCGTCGACGATGCCGCTCACCAGTGCCATCCGGTCGGCGCGCACCGCCATCACCTCTGCGAACGACGGACTCGCGTCGACGTCGATGCCGAGCGCCGTCGCGTCCGCGGGCGCATAGGCGGTTTGGGTGATGCCGAGCCGGTGGTAGGGCATCGGTTCGTCGCGGACCGCGCGGCTCGCCCACGAGTCGGTGATGAAGACGAGATGGCGCAGTGTTTCGACAAAGGACCACTCGTCGTCGACCCGCTCGTGGCGGGCCGGTTCGGGCAGCCGCTCGACGCGGGCAACCGTGTCCGACCAGAGCCCTTCGATCGTGTCCCACATCGCGCGAAAGTCGCTCGCCGTCTTCAGTTCTCGTAGCTGCCCCCGCTCGGGATGTCGCCGGTCGAGTTCGGCGTCCACGAACGCAGTAACGTCGACGTCGTTGACGACGAAGTTGTCCACGTACCCGGAGACATTGCAGTCGACGAGCCACGAATCCACGATCTTGACCTGACGCATGTCGCAGTCGACGAACTTCGCCCCGGCGAGGTCGGCGGCGGTGAAGCTCGCACCGCGGAATGCGTCGTTCTTGCCGTCGTCGTGATAACCGGCTGACCACCGATGTGGACCGTACTGAGCTGCCATCCCGCCATGGTTTCAGATCGATCCGACTCTGCATCAAGCATCGTACGGAGTGGGCGTCAGGGCCCGCTGCACGATGCGGTACACAGCGCTGAGGGGTAGTGCTCCTCGCCGATCAGGTCGAACGGCGGCAGCGCGTACGGAAGCGCAGTGGGCTGCGCAACGGAATTTTCGTCAGGCAACACTCGCTCCACCCTCACACCTCGTGGCGGTTTTGGCGAAAACCGCCAGTTCGGGCGGTCAGTCGCCGATCGAGCGGCAGTCGCGGGCACGCAGGGCAGCGACATAGTCGTCGGGGGCCCCGGCGGCCTGTGCAGCATCTGCGATCAGCCCGATGGTGCGCGCCGACGGAAGGCCACCCTCGAACGCGTCCAGGACGTAGGTCCAGGCCAGCACGTCTCCGGTGAGCGTGTGCACGCGGACGCGCATCGTCATGTACAGATCGGTGTCGGCGCCCTCCCACGCGTCCAGTTGCCGTTGATCGTCGGCTGAGACGTCGTAGAGCGCGACGAAGACCACCTCGTCGTCGACTGGGACGATCGTGGGTAACGCCCCCTCCCAGCCGAGTTCCTCGCCGCCGAAGGTGAGTCGCCAGCCACGGATCCAGCCGGTGCCGGCCTCTGGTGAGTGCGGACATCGCCGGATCATCTGCGTCGGATCCATGTTGGACCCGTACGCGGCGTAGAGCGGCACCGGCGCAGCGTAGCCAGCCGAGGCCGTGCATGCCGTGCAACGCCGGCGATCGGGGCGTCGTGGGGTAGGCGAGAATGGGGACCGTGACCAGCATCGTGATCATCGGCGGCGGACCTGCCGGGTACGAGGCCGCCCTCGTCGCGGCCCAGCTCGGCGCCGAGGTCACCGTGGTCGAACGCGACGGTATGGGTGGCGCCTGCGTGCTGGCCGACTGCGTGCCGTCCAAGACGTTCATCGCCTCCAGCGGCGCCCTGACCAGCATCCGCGACAGCGGGGCGCTCGGCGTACGAGCGGGTGATGTGGAGCAGGCCAATCTGGACGCCGGCACGGTGCACGGACGGGTGAACGCGCTCGCTGCCGCACAATCGGCTGACATCCGGGCCCGCTTGGACCGCGAGGGGGTGACGTTGATCGCCGGATCGGCCTGCTTGGCCGACTCGTCACCGGGCTTGGCTCGACACACCGTCCGGGTCAGGTCTGCCGACGGCGTGGCCCAGGATCTCGACAGTGAGGTGGTGCTGCTGGCCACGGGTTCCGACCCACGGATCCTGCCCGGTGCGGAGCCGGACGGCGAACGGATCCTGACCTGGCGCCAGGTCTATGAACTGAAGGAGTTTCCCGAGCATCTCGTCGTCGTCGGCTCCGGTGTCACCGGTGCCGAATTCGCCAGCGGATACCTCGAGGCGGGCGTGCCGGTCACCCTCGTGTCCTCCCGCGATCGGGTCCTGCCCGGGGAGGACTCGGACGCGGCAGAGGTGCTCGAGCAGGTGTTCACCAAGCGCGGCGGCCAGATCGTCAAGCAGGCCAGGGCCTCCGGAGTACGACGTGAGGGGGATGGCGTGGTCGTCTCCCTGGCCGACGGACGTGAGGTCGCCGGCTCGCATGCCCTGATGACCGTCGGCTCGATGCCCAACTCCGGTGGGCTGGGCCTGGAGTCAGCGGGACTTGCCGTGACCGACAGCGGCCACATCACCGTCGACAAAGTCTCCCGTACGAATATCGCCGGGATCTACGCCGCCGGTGACGTGACCGGGGTCTGGCCACTCGCCTCGGTCGCGGCGATGCAGGGCAGGATCGCGATCTGGCATGCCCTCGGCGAGGCGGTGTCTCCGATCAAGCTGAAGACGGTGGCGGCCAACGTCTTCACCCACCCGGAGATCGCTACGGTCGGTCATTCGGAGAAGATCGTCGCCGAACTGGAGATGGCCGCCGACACGATCATGCTGCCGTTGGCCACCAACGCGCGGGCCAAGATGGTCGACCTGCAGGACGGCTTTGTGAAGCTGGTCTGCCGGCGCCCGACCGGTGTGGTGATCGGCGGTGTCGTCGTCGCACCAGGAGCTTCCGAACTCATCCTGCCGATCGCTCTCGCCGTCCAGAATGGGCTGACGGCGGCCGACCTCGCCCACACGTTCTCGATATATCCATCGCTGTCGGGGACGATCACCGAGGCGGGCCGGCGACTGATGGCCGCCGACGACCTGATCTAGAACCGGATGACTGGCGGAACAGATCAATCGCTGGACCTGGACTATCTGCGCAGGCACCCGCATGTAGTGCCGATGATGGTGCGCCACCAGCGGATTCGAGCCACTCCGCTGCCGAGCGGGGACAGCTGCGTAGCCGAGCTGTTCACCCTTGACGGCGGAGAGCAGTTGTTCGCCAAGTCGTGGGATGGCGCGCCGCCCGGCTTCTTCGCCGCAGAGGCCGCGGGTCTGGCCTGGATCGCGGCCGCGGAGGCGATTCCGACACCCGAAGTGATAGCGGTCAGCGGCGACCTCCTGCTGCTGGAGTGGGTGCCCCGCGGTGAGCCGGGCCCGCAGGCTGCCGAGCGGTTCGGCGCGAACCTGGCTCGGCTGCATCTGGCCGGCGCTGCGGAGTTCGGGGCGCGCTGGGCGGGCTTCATCGGGCGATTGCCGATGGGCAACCAGCCGGTGGCCTCGGGCACGTGGTCGGAGTTCTTCGCCGTACGCCGGATCGAGCCCTACCTTCGGCTGGCTCTCGGGGCCGACCACATCTCGGCCGAGGATGCGCAGGCGGTGTCGGCGCTGCTGTCCCGGCTGGATGCTCTGGGCGTACCCCCGGAGCCGCCGTCCCGCCTGCATGGCGATCTGTGGAGCGGCAACGTGCACTGGGCCGCCGACGGTCGGGTCTTCCTGATCGATCCCGCCGCGCACGGCGGCCACCGGGAGAGCGATCTGGCGATGCTGGCGCTGTTCGGGGCGCCGTTCCTCGACCGGATCCTGGCTGCTTACGACGAGGCGGCGCCGCTGGAATCGGGTTGGCAGGAGCGCGCGGGCCTGCACCAGCTGTTCCCGGTGCTGGCGCATGCGGTCATGTTCGGTGGCTCGTACGGCGCCCAAGCCGGGGAGTTGGCCCGCCGCTACCTCTGACGACCACGCTGCGGACGTACGGTTTGGCGGTTTTGACGTAAACCGCCAGACTTTGGACTGGCTCCAACTTGGCGGTTTTGACGTAAACCGCCAGATCTCAGGCCAGGCCTGAGCTAGGGGCCGCCTGACCCACACATGCGCGCGCTCAACCGAGGTAGGGAGCGTCTGACCTCAGCTGGCGGTGCCGGTATCGCCGGGTGCGTCAGCGATCGTGCAGATCACCGCTCCGCCGCCGACGACCTCGCCGACCGACGCACTGAGCCCGCTGATCGTGCCGGCCTTGTGCGCGTTGATAGGCTGCTCCATCTTCATCGCTTCGAGGACCACCACGAGATCGCCAGCCTCGACGCTCGCGCCGTCCTCGACCGCGATCTTGACGATCGTGCCCTGCATCGGGCTGGTCAGTGAGTCCCCACCGGCCACAGCGCCGGAACGCGTGCCGCCGCGCCGCCGGGGTTTTGCCGCGATCCCGCCGGGCACCGTGGCGCCGCCCCCGAGGGCAAGCCCGCCGGGCAGGGAGACCTCCAGCCGGCGACCGCCTACTTCGACCACAACGGTCTGCCGCTCGGCGGGGGCGTCGGGGTCCTCGGCCGGGTCGGCGTAGGGCGGGACCTGGTTGTCGAACTCGGTCTCGATCCAACGGGTGTGCACCGAGAAGGGCTCGGAGGTAAACGCCGGATCGGAGACGATCGCGCGGTGGAAGGGAACGACAGTTGGCATCCCCCCGACCTCGAGTTCGTCCAGCGCGCGGCGGGATCGTTCGAGGGCCTGCGCGCGGGTGGCGCCGGTGACGATCAGCTTGGCAAGCATCGAATCGAAGCCGCCACCGATGACGTCGCCCTCCACCACACCGGAATCAAGCCGGATGCCCGGCCCACTCGGCGGCCGCCAGCGGGTCACCGTTCCCGGCGCGGGAAGGAAGTTACGGCCGGCGTCCTCGCCGTTGATCCGGAACTCGAAGCTGTGCCCGCGCGGCTCGGGGTCGGTGTCGTATCCCAGTGGCTCGCCGTCGGCGATCCGGAATTGCTCGCGTACGAGATCCAGTCCGGTTGTCTCTTCGCTGACCGGGTGCTCGACCTGGAGCCGGGTGTTGACCTCGAGGAAGGAGATCGTGCCGTCGGCGGCGACCAGGTACTCGACCGTGCCCGCGCCGACGTACCCGGCCTCGGCGCAGATCGCCTTGGCCGAGGAGTGGATGGTGGCCCGTTGCTCGTCGGTCAGGAACGGCGCGGGGGCCTCCTCGACCAGCTTCTGGTGCCGACGCTGCAGCGAGCAGTCCCGGGTGCCGACCACCACGACCGTTCCGTGGGTGTCGGCCAGGATCTGCGCCTCGACGTGGCGTGGCTTGTCCAGGTAGCGCTCGACGAAGCACTCTCCGCGGCCGAAGGCTGCCTCGGCCTCGCGTACCGCCGACGAGAAGAGCTCGTCGATCTCCTCCTTCTTACGGGCCACCTTGAGCCCCCGCCCGCCGCCGCCGAAGGCTGCTTTGATCGCGACCGGAAGCCCGTGTTCCTCGGCGAAGGCGTGCACTTCCTCCGGCCCGGATACCGGGTCATTGGTCCCGGGCACCAGGGGGGCGCCTGCCTTGGTGGCGATGTGCCGGGCGGCAACCTTGTCGCCCAGGGAGATGATCGCCTCGACCGGGGGACCGATCCAGGTCAACCCCGCATCGATCACGGCACGCGCGAAGTCAGCGTTCTCGGCGAGGAACCCGTACCCGGGATGGACGGCGTCGGCCCCGGCCCGCTCTGCGACGTCGAGGAGCTTGTCGATCCGGAGGTAGGACTCGCCCGGGGTGTTGCCGCCCAGGGCGAATGCCTCGTCGGCAACGCGGACGTGCAGGGCATCGCGGTCGGGCTCGGCGTAGACAGCGACGCTGCCCAGGCCCGCGTCGCGGCAGGCCCGTGCGATCCGGACGGCGATCTCACCTCGGTTGGCGATCAGAACTTTCTGCACCGCGGACCTCCCTCCCAGCGATCAAGACCCTATCGAGTCGGCCTCAGCGGACCGTGTCGATGTCTGCGATGGCGGCTTCGACGTCCTGCGGGGAGGTCACGATGCTCGGGCCCAGACGTAGGTAGGGCGTCCGGTAGGGGGTGATGCTTGCGACCAGCCCGGCCCGCTCACGCAGCTTGGCCGGCAGGTCGAGGGTCTCGGTGTCCGCCACCTCCAAGCAGACGATTCCGGCGCTGAGTGCTGGATCCCTCGGCTACGGCCCAGCGGTGCTCAAAGGCCTTGAACCCGCCGGGCGTTGCCGCGCTGCCCGGTGCGATATCCAGCGGCTCGACGTCCTGCAGGTAAGCGCCGATCAACCCGGGCGCGAAGGACTGGATCGACGGGCTCGGCTGCGCCCAGGTCTCCGGAGCGGCCTAGATGATCCGGTCCCGCACGGCCCGAACAGCCATTTGTGCGTACCGCTGATCAGTACGTCGCAGCCGAGATCGGCCGGGTGAGCTGTCCTCGACCCCGAATCCGTACACGCCGTCGACGATCAGCGGCGGCCGTTCGATACTCAATTAACTTGCCCGGGAGGCGATTTCGGCGGACAACTCGCTGACAGGCAGCTTCAGGCCGGTCCCGGAGTGCACCCAGGTGAGCGCGACCGCGCGGGTGGGCCGGGGCGAGGGCCTCGGAGAGCCGGGTGACGATCTGGTCCACCGACGCGGTCGCCGGTTCGTCGTAGAGCGCGACCCTTCGTACGCCGGTGCCGTCTCCCTCCGCAAGCAGGCGCAGCGCCTCATGGGTGGAGTAGAAGTCGTGCTCGGTGGTGAGGACCTCCTGGCCCGCCGTCATCTTGAGCCCGCCGTACACCAGGCCGAGTCCCAATCGTCGAGTTCGGTCTCCTTGGCCAGGTAGGCCGAGGTGTCCTGGTCGAGTCCGATCCGATGCGCGGAGATGGCCTCGGAGACCTGATGTGGCGGTAAGGGGAGCACGAAGGCGGAGAACTGCAGCAGGTCCGGGTTGAGCGCGAACTGGGCGCGCACCGAGTCCCAGTCCTGCGGATCCAGGGGAGGTACCGATGCGGGGCCGTTCTGGCTGCTGTCGGAGTCCGTACAACCGGCCAGGAGCCCGAGTGACGCGGTCCCGGCCGCAATGCCGCCCGCGGTCAGCCCGGCCCGTCCGAGGAAAGCTCGCCGGGAAGCTTTACTTCCGGTCATGGCGGCGAAGTCTGGCAGGGCAGCTCCCATTCGTTCTAGACGCGCGAAGGCAGCACCGGACAGGCTCGGTACATGAGTGAGATATCGACGCAATTGCAGCTCCGCCTGGTGGTCGACGACGCGGCGGCTGCCCTCGACTTCTATGTGACCGCCCTCGACGGCTGCGAACTGGTCCGGTACGCCGAGCCGTCGGGAGCGATCGTGCATGCCGAGGTCGAGGTCGGAAATTCGGTGTTTTCGGTGACCCAGGCCGATGGAAACGTCAACCGGAGCCCGTCGGATCTGGGCGGCAGCCCGGTCCTGTGCCACCTGCAGGTCCCCGACGCCGACGCTCGGGCCGCTGCAATGGTGTCGAAGGGTGCCACCGTGGTCTTCCCGGTGGCCGATCAGTTCTACGGCAGCCGCGACGGTCGGTTGCGAGATCCCTTCGGCCACCTATGGCTGCTGACCCAGCCGCTCGGTGTTCTCAGCCCGGAGGAGATCCAAGCCCGACTGGACACCGGCAGCTAATCAGGGTCGATCAGCCGCTAGGAGTCAGTGGGCAAGTACTCATCGCTGAGTGGTCAGTTACGGCAAGGCTGACGTCCCTCCAGGTGCAGTTACCGACCACTTCGTATGCGGATCACGGCCTCGTGCGTCCAGAGGTCGGTGAGCCGTACGCCGACGCGGGCAGCCTGAGCGCGCAGCAGGGCCAGGCTGAGCCCGACCACTGTGCCGGGATCCCCGTCGATCGACTCGATGAACTGGCCGCCGAGCCCGTCGATGGTGAAGGCGCCGGCGACCTGCAGCGGTTCGCCGGAGCGCAGGTATGCCTCGAGTTCGGCCTCGTCCGGATGTCCGAACCTGACGGTGGTCGAGCCGACAACCACATCGGTGGCCCACACAGCGCCGTTCGCGACGAGGAGCAGTGCCTGGCCGGTACGTAGCACGCCCTCGCGACCGGCGAGCGCTGCCCATCGGCGCCGGGCAGCATTCATGTCGGCGGGCTTACCCAGCGCGCCGCCGTCCAGATCGAGCACCGAATCGGCTCCCAGCACCAAGCCGTCGGTCACCCTGGCGGCCACGACCGTCGCCTTCGCCAGCGCGAGTTCGGTCACGAGGACTGCTGGGTCCGACGCCGTGATCGCCGACTCGTCCACGCCGCTGACGATGACCTGCGGATCGAACCCGGCCTGGCGCAGCAGCCGGAGCCGTCCTGCCGACGCCGAAGCGAGGATCAACTGGGGGGCGAGGGGCATGGCCGTTGAGTATCCGGGCCGCCGTGGGGACGTTCGAGCCGGGAGTACCCGGTCCGAGTTGCCCATTGACGAATGGAGCTACCGCGGAAGGGCGCTGGCCCGCCATCCACCCGGACCGGGTGACACGGGAGCACGGACGACTCTCGAGGGCGCCGACCAGGCGTATGCCGGTGCCGGGGCAGCCACCTGGCGGGCAACGGCGGCAGCGGACAGGACTGCGACCAGGGCGGCGATGTCCTCGACGCTGGGCTCACCGCGGACGATGCGCAGGAACGGCGGCGACGTCTCCGGCTGGTCGGCCATCAGAGTGGGATGTTTCCGTGCTTTTTGGGCGGCAGGTTCTGTCGCTTGTTGGCCAGCAACCGTAACGCGCGCACGACGTGAATCCTGGTGTGCGACGGGGGGATCACCGCGTCGATGTAGCCGCGGTCGGCGGCGATGTAAGGATTGGCGAGGGTGTCCTCGTACTCGGTGATCTTCTGTGCCCTGAACGCATCGGGGTCTTCGGCAGCTGCAATCTCCCGCCGGTAAAGGATCCCAACCGCACCTTGTGCCCCGACCACCGCAACCTGCGCGGTCGGCCAGGCCAGATTAATGTCCGCGCCAAGGTGTTTGGACCCCATGACGTCGTACGCGCCGCCGTAGGCCTTGCGGGTGATCACGGTGACCTTGGGCACGGTGGCCTCGGCGTAGGCATAGATCAGCTTGGCCCCGCGGCGGATGATGCCGTCCCACTCCTGTGAGGTGCCGGGCAGGAAGCCGGGAACGTCGACGAAGGTCAGTACCGGGACGTTGAACGCATCACACGTACGTACGAACCGCGCGGCCTTCTCCGATGCGTCGATGTCCAGAGTGCCGGCGAACTGGGTCGGCTGGTTGGCTACGACGCCGACCGGGCGACCCTCGATCCGGCCGAAGCCGCAGATGATATTCGGTGCGAAAAGCGTTTGGGTCTCCAGGAATTCACCGTCGTCGAGGACGTGCTCGAGGACGGCGTGCATGTCGTACGGCATATTCGCCGAGTCCGGGATGAACGTGTCCAGCTCTGCGTCTAGTTCGGTGACCGCGTCGGGGAGCGCGATGTCGACGGGGAAGTTCTCGACGACCGGCAACGGGTCCAGGTTGTTGGAGGGCAGGTAGGACAGCAGCGCCTTGACGTAGTCGAGAGCGTCCGCCTCGTCCTCGGCAAGATAGTGCGCCACACCGGATTTCGTGTTGTGCGTACGCGCACCACCGAGATCCTCCAGGGTCACGTCCTCGCCGGTCACCGTCTTGACCACGTCCGGCCCGGTGATGAACATCTGCGAGGTCTTGTCGACCATCACGATGAAGTCGGTCAGAGCCGGGGAGTAGACGTGCCCGCCGGCGGCCGCGCCCATCACCAGCGAGATCTGTGGGATGACCCCGGAGGCGTGCACGTTGCGCTTGAAGATCTCACCGTACAGACCAAGGGAGACAACGCCTTCCTGGATCCGCGCCCCGCCGCCCTCGTTGATGCCGATCACGGGGCAGCCGTTGGTCATCGCGAGGTCGAGGATTTTGACGATCTTCTCGCCGTAGACCTCGCCCAGGCTGCCGCCGAACACGGTGACGTCCTGGCTGAACACGCACACCGGGCGGCCGTCCACGGTTCCGTAGCCAGCGACCACGCCGTCGCCGAACGGACGCTTGTTCTCCATTCCGAAAACGGTCTGCCGGTGCCGGGCGAACTCGTCGACCTCGGTGAAGGAGCCATCGTCGAGCAGCGCCTCGATCCGCTCGCGCGCCGTCATCTTGCCCAGACTGTGCTGTTTGTCAGCTCCCCTGGAGTGCCCGGCAGCGGAGACCTCGTCCACCCGGCGGCGGAAATCAGCCAGCTTGCCCGCCGTGGTGTGCAGGTCGGGTTGCTCCGGCTCGGCCGACGGATGGCTGGGACTCCGCTGCTCCGGGCTCTGCTGCTCCGGGCTCCGCTGGTCCTGGTTCGGCTCAGGTTGCGGCGCGGCGCTCTTCGGGGCGGTCACGCGCCGTAGCGTATCGGCGTGCCCGTCCCCGCCGATGGTCCAGCCAACCGAGGACCGCTGGATGTCGCGGCGCTGCGGGCCGAACTGCGACGCCGAGGGTCGAGGTGGCCACCGCCTCAGGTCGTGTCCATTGTGGCGTCCACCAACGCCGACGTCGTGGCTCTGGCCCGCGACGCTGCATCCGAGGGCCACGTCCTGGTCGCCGAGGAGCAGATCAGCGGTCGCGGACGGCTGGACCGGAGCTGGGTCAGCCCACGCGGTTCGGGGTTGACGCTGAGCGTGTTGTTGCGCCCGACGTCGCCGACCCTCACCTGGAGCTGGTTGCCCATCGTGGCCGGCCTGGCGCTATTGACCGCCGTACGCCGGCTGACCGAAGTGGACGCGGTGCTGAAGTGGCCGAATGACCTGCTGCTCGGGCCGGCACAGGCCAAGGCAGCCGGCATCCTGGCTCAATCCGGACCCGGATGGGTTGTGATCGGCATGGGCCTGAACGTCTCGACCACGGCCGAGGAGCTG
>JAABUR0100003440.1_pt1 | contig 22212 bp, 17 predicted proteins | sample 5560091 | NCBI WGS metagenome assembly JAABUR01 (sample SAMN10711879, study PRJNA513375) | rock metagenome | isolation source: Antarctica rocks | place: Antarctica: Victoria Land, University Valley sud
TGACCATTGGGAGGTCAGCTCGCGGCATGACGGCGTGATATAGGAGGGGGAAGACGCGGGGCGGCACTTGCGCTCCCCATGACGCCCTGCCGGTTCCGCGCCTCGATCCCTTCGCCCGCCAGCGGATCGCACCAGCCGATCGGTCTATCGGCTAGCATTGTGCGGACGGACCCGGCGCGGCCGCGCCGGGTCCGTCCCCGGTGTTGTTCTCCGCTGGTCATGCGTGCATAAGGAAGTCATCCATGCTCAGGAAGGTCGCGCCAGCCCTCGTTGCCATACCCCTCGCCGTCCTCATTCTCATGAATGCGCGCGGCCAAGACGAACACGCGAACCAGGATGCGGCGCTATCCGCGGTCATGGCTGCCGGCACCCCCAGCCCGGACGGTCGATCACATGACAGCGCCACGCCCAGCTCTGGGAACGCAACGCCAGTCGTTCCCGAATTGCCCCAACTCGGTATTCAGCCGGTCGACGTCAATGGCAGCTACTTTAACCTGCAGCTCAAACCGGGAGAGCAGCGCAATCTAACGGTCGCTCTCGGGAACTTCGGGAAACAACCGCAACGTGTCCTCACCTACGCGGCTGACGTCCACACCCTGATCAATGGTGGCTTCGATCCCGCGCTCGCTGGCGCGCCGGCGAGCGGCACGACCACGTGGCTGGACTACAAAGTTGAGACCCTCATGGTGGATGCCGGCCAGTCCGTCGAGCGTACCTTTACGGTCAAGGTGCCGGATGACACGGGTCCGGGCGAGTACGTCACCAGCCTGGTCATCCAAAATGCCGATCCCGTCAAGGGGACCGGCGGAGTCGCCATCAACCAGGTGCTCCGGCAAGCGATCGCCGTCGCGATCACGGTGCCGGGGGAGCGGAAACCTGGATTGGAGATCGGCGATGCGTCGTATCGGAATCTGCCCGCGTCATCGAGCCTCCGGGTGGCGCTCACCAATGCGGGCAACGTGCTGCTCAAGCCAACCGGCGAGCTCGTGCTCACGGACACCACTGGCAAGGAGGTGCTCCGCGTGCCGGTCGTCATGGATTCCGTCTACGCCGGGACTGACACGCTGTTCGAGGTTCCCCTGCCCACGCCCCTGAACCCTGGTGACTATGTTGTCTCGCTCACGCTCGCCGATAAAGACCACGACCTTTCCAGTCAGGAGGAAACGCGCCAGCTAACGGTCAGCGTCGGAGCGGCCACACCCGCGGTGGCCACCGAAATCGCCAGCCCGCTCGCTAGTCCGCTCGCCAGCCCGATCGCCGGGGTCACCGCCCCCGCGACACCGTCCTCCAATCCCACCATACCCGCGACGCCAGCCGCGGCCATCGCCACGGCCGCGACGACAGCGCCCCAGGCAAGCACGCCGATCCAGCCCGGTGAGATCGTCGTCACCAACGACGATGTCAAGCTCCGCGCCGCCCCTGACGCCACCGCCTTGGCCGTGGCCTCGCTCGCGGCAGGCACCGAGCTCCAAGTGATTGGGCCAGCGAAGGAAGGAGCCGGCTTCACCTGGTGGCCGGTCTCCGACCCGAAGACTGGCACCATCGGCTACGTTCGCGCGGAGTTTCTCAGTCCCAAGACGTAGCCAACCGCCCGGCGCGTCAATCCCTCGCCCTATGGAACCCGCCTCATCGACCTCGGGCGAGACAGCGGAGCCGTCCCAGCTCTGCCGTCTCGCCCCGCTTTTTCATCCCCGCCTTATGTTCGGTTCACCTCGTCCTTAGGTTCGCACCCTAGACTCGAGTTCACGACGGTGGATTCTTGCGGCGACCCAAGGACCAAGGCGGATGCACCTCAACGTCGACGCACGCCACCCAGAGCCCGTTCCTGGTCACCGCTGCCGCCTGCACGCTCGGCTCCAGCGCTCGCTCCGCCATGCGTCCTGCCGGCTCGCTTCGCTCTTCTTGATCGTCATGCTCGTTCTGGCGCTCGGTCCGCAGGGGGGCATCCTCGCCAAGAATCAGACGCATCGGTCGCATGCACCGGTCTCGACAGAGCGAACCAAGCATGCGCACAACGCGCGCGATGCAAAATCGAAGACAGCGAAGCATGCGCCTCCGGCAAAATCGAAGACAGCGAACCACGCGTCGCCGGCGAAGAACGCGCCAGGCGCCAAGACCGACGATCAGAGCCAGGCCCGTGGTGGCCAGGCTGCGGACGCGAAGCCGACGAGTGTCAAGACCGAGCCGAAGCGGGCCAATGCCACGCCGAAGGACAAGACGACCAAGAACGACGGCAAGGCACAGGGCGCGAAAAAGCAGAACGTCAGCACCAAGGACAAGGCCGCTACCCAGGACTCTGGGAGTAGTCAGGACGCTCCGACCAGCGCGACGGATGGAAAGGACGCGAACGCGACCAGCGTCGCGCAGGACCCGACGACCAGTGACAGCGACGGCGTGAATGGCGACGGGCGGCAGAACGACACTGGCTCCCAGGACGGAGGCGATCAACGCGCCACCGCTACGGAGACCGCTACCGCGCCAACGAACACGTCGCGGGATGAGCGAAATACTAGCGACCAATCGACGAGCTCCGGGGCAGCGCAGACTGACACCACCAATCGAACCGAGCAGGGACAGGCGGACCCCAAGGAGAGCACCCCCCCGCCAGCCACCAAGGTCGAGGACAGTCACGCGCAATCCGACAAGGCGACGGACGAGACCGCGATCTCAGAGACACCCCAGGCCGAGAAGGGGAAGGCGCAGGACGCCGGCACTCAGCCCCTCGCCGCTCCGGAGCAAACTCCGACGGACGAGACCGCCTCCAATAAAGTGTCGTCAACCGAGGAGGCTCCGGCGGGAGACAAGCCATCGACCGCCAAGGACGAGGGAGCGGTCGCGGACCCAACGGGCGAAGCTGCACCGCAGCCAATCGCTACGAAGACGGTTGCCCGGAACACGGCTCGCCCCACTCGTCACGCGACAACCGACCGACGCTCCTTCACCACACAGGAACTGCAACCAGCGCAAGATGGCATGGCCACGAGCGAGTCGACCGTGACCCCGCTCGACAACACCACGGACGGTGCTCTGACCACGGAAGCGACCGCGACGGCGACGTCCGAAGCGCAGGAGGAGACACCTCCCACGCCGACGGCGGAGCCGAGCTCCACGACGACGGTCGAGTCGAGCCCGGAGCCAACTCCGACGGCGCTCTCGGAGCCGGCGGTGGACCCGGGGCCGACGACGAGCGCCGGCAGCGGAGAGGCGACCGCCACCGCCACCCCTGAGGCAACAGCGACCGTCGAGCCACAACCCGAGGCGAGTGCGACATCCACACCGCCTACGACGGACGACGCGACCGCCACGACCACCCCCGACGCGGTCGTGGACGCCACCGCAACGACGGAACCGGGCCCGATCGCGACCACGGAGCCATCCCCTGAGGCGACATCCACTGCCACACCGGAGGCGACGGTGGACGCCACCGCAACGCCCGAACCGAGCCCGGTAGCGACCGTTGTCTCAGAGCCAGAGGCAACCGCCACAACCACACCGGAGGCGACAGTCGACGCGACCGCCACGAGCACACCCGAGGCGACCGTCGACGCGACCGCCACGACCACACCTGAGGCGACGGTGGACGCGACCGCGACGTCTACGCCCGAAGTGATCGTGGACGCGACGGCAACCACGGAACCAAGCCCGACGGTGACGGTTGAGCCGAGCCCACCGACATCCTCGGCCGAGAATCTCGTCGTGGAAGCGATCGCGACGCAGGCTAAGGTTTCCCCCGGCGACGCCAGCCTCTACCACTTCCGCCTCAGCAACCCGTCGGCTGGGCCGGTCAGCGCTCGGCCCATCGTGACCAATAGTCTCGACGGCTGGATCAGCCACATCTACGCGGCTGACGGCGTCACGTCGCTCACGGATGCGGTAACGATCGATCCGGGTGACTCCATCGACGTGGTCATCGAGGTCGAGGTACCGGCGTACGCTCCGGCCGGCGCTACGAACACCACCACCGTCACCGTGGTGGACGGCGCGAAGCTGTAAGGGCCCGGCAGATTCGCTTCAAGCCAGACACGGCGTCGCGGGGTCTCCACCCCTCGGTCGTCGACCCGGTCTAGCCGCCCGTTGGCATCCCGTGGTCGCGAGGCGAACCACTGGTAATTTTCCCGCCGTTGCTCCTCGCACCCGCGCCCCAGGACACGCCCTCGCCCGCCAGTACGCTCTTTCCCCAAAGCCTCTCCGCGTCGCGTGCTCGTGGTGTCGCGTTTCCCATTTGCCGCTCATCTTCCAGTCATTTCCCAACCTAAGAACGATTCCTATGCTCAATCCCATAAGACGGAACCCGATCTCACGCGGTCGGGTTCCGACGAGATCTACGTCGGGATGGAGTGACCCGCCGGGGCTAACGAGACGAAAAACGATCGATCCGGTGGACAGACGGCATTGTGACGAGATTGCCCGATCGCTCGCTTCAACCTCCACGCGCTGTCAAGTGCTGAAGAAGGTAGCAGGTGGCACCTTCGCTGGGTTCTTCGCGCTCGGCGTCATCGAGCACGCCAGTGCCGCGGCTGGGAGCCAGAACGAAAGCAAGACCACCGTTCTCAGGAGAGCTTTCTCAGAAGGTTGCCGAGCCACCCCCGGTCTATTGCCTCGGGCCCAGCGTGTCCGCTAGGCGCGGGCGGGTGGAAGCGTCCCGCGGGCGTTCCATCGTTCGCAACGCGGGGAGCGCGCGCTTGGTCGATCTGCCAGGCGGCGGTGATCAGGCCGATGTGGCTGAAGGCCTGGGGGAAGTTGCCGAGGAGCTCGCCGGTCGCGGTGTCGACCTCCTCCGCCAACAAGCCGAGGTCGTTGGCGTAACCGACCAGCCGATTGAAGAGGGTCTCCGCCCGATCGACCGCGCCGACCAGGGCGAGGCAGGAGACGAGCCAGAAGGAGCAGATAACGAACGTTCCCTCCTCGCCGGTCAACCCATCGGCGTTGAGCCCGTCGTCGTTGCGGTAGCGCAGGACGAGACCGTCCTCAGTCAAATCGCGGGCGATCCCCTCAATCGTTGCCCGCATCCGGTTATCGGTCGCGGGGAGGAAGCCGACGAGCGGCATCAGCAGCGCGGCGGCGTCGAGGTCGTCGGAGTCGAACGACTGAGCGTATGCTTGGCGGCGCTCGCTCCAGCCGCGATCGAGGATCGCGTCGCGAACGCGGTCGCGCTCGGCGGCCCAGACGTCGGCCCGCGCGTAGGCGCCGAGCCGGGGCGCGAGATCGACCGCGCGGTCCAAACCCGCCCAGCAGAGGACTTTGGAGGAGAGGTGATGGCGCAGCTCGCCGCGCATCTCCCACATCCCAGCGTCGCGCTCCGACCAGCGGCGGGCCGCGGTGTCGGCGAGGTGGGCGACGAAGCGCTGAATCTCGGGGTGGAGCACGCCGAGCTGCTCCTGATACAGATGCAGGGCGTTCAGGAGCTCTCCATAGACATCGAGCTGCGTCTGTCCCCAAGCACCGTTGCCGACCCGGACCGGGCGGGAATCGCGCCAGCCGCGCAGGTGGGTGAGCTCCCGCTCGCTAAGGTCATGTTCGCCGCCGACGCCGTACATGATCCGCAGCGGGTGGGAGGGGACGAGGTGCCCACCGGCTGAGCTGGTTACGAAGGAGACGAAGTGCTCTGCCTCCTTGGAGCAGGCGCCGATGTAGAGCGCTTCAAGGGTCAGACTGGCATCTCGAATCCAAGCGTAGCGGTAGTCCCAGTTGCGTGCTCCGCCGACGGCTTCCGGGAGCGACGTGGTCGGGGCGGCAACGATCGCTCCAGTAGGGCGATAGGCCAAACCCTTCAGTACGCGCGCGCTAAGCCGCACCAAATCACGGTGGGAGCCGTGGTAAACATCGTGGGCCTGCTCCCAGGACTGCCAGCCCGCGACCGTATCGGCGAGGCGCGCTGCCACCCGCCGTGACGGCGTGGCCTCGGGTGCCTGGCTTTCTGGGGCGGCCCAGCGCAGCGCGAAGCCCACCGCCTCGCCGGCGGTGACGCGAAACGAGGCGCGCATCGTCGCGTCCTCGATGGTGACGGGGACGCCGGCGCGGACGACAATCTGATTTGGGCCGCCGAAGGTGCGCCCGCCGTCTTCGGTCTGGCGGAAGAGGGGGTGGACCAACCCGTACTCCGGCCGGGGCGCGAGCTCCATCACGAGATCGACGGTGCCCGCGATCCCTTCGATCAGGCGCAGGAGCTCATGGGGGCTATCGAGACCGAGATCGTGGACGCGATAACCAGCGGCGAACGCCATCCCGTCGCGCAGGCGGACGATGCCCGCCCCGGTGGTGAAGGTCGTCTCGATGACAAGCGTACCCGGCAGGTAACGGCGCTCGGCTCGATATGGTTCAGCCGGTCTGAGCGACCAGTGGCCGCCCTCCGGGTCGAGGAGGCCCGCAAAGACGGCGGGGCTGTCATAACGGGGCAGACAGAGCCAGTCGATCGAGCCGTCGCGGTCGATGAGCGCCGCCGAGGTGCAGTCAGCCAGCAGACCGTAGTTCGCGATCGGCTGCGACCCGCGCAAGGCGGCGCCGCTGCCCACAGAGGATGTAGTTCGCGGTGGAGTCGTGCTCGTGCGTGTCATCTCCCACTCCACTCCCATCAACCTGCAACCTGGGCCGCCGCACCCCCGGGAGCCCACCCACCAGTGTCAGGGTGTCGCCCCAACGTCCAGAGTGGAGCGATACCCGGCGGACGGTAAGGCCAGGTTGCGATACGTGGCCCGGCTATCTCGGTGGGCACGGGTGGCCACCATGATTTCGCCCAACACGCGAGCGGCGGGATGCTGCGCGAGGGAGTCGCATTGTCACCCTCGGAGAGGATGCGCCATGCGGACCTCCTTCGCCAAGTTGGCGCAGCGTGATCCCCGCGGGAGACGGATCACGCGCGGGCGAACCGCGGCGGCCAGCGGCTGGAGCCGAGCGGACCTGACGCCGTCCGACGCCAGGCGGCGTCAGTAGGGAACGGGCGTTGCCGTGCTGCCGGCCGCGCAAAGTGGACACTCGCCGGCGGGGTAGGCGTCGTAGACGGTGTTGAGAAGCCCGAAGACGCGGTGTCCGGCGCTTTCCGGTTCTGCGCTGTTCCACAGCGTCCCCACTCCGATAACCTCCCCGCCCAGCCCGTCGATGAGTGGCGCGAACCGGCCCATCGTGTCACCGCTGATGATCAGGTTGTCGATAATCAGGACGCGGCGATCGCGGATGAGGTCCTCCAAGTTGCCGGCGATCGTCAGCCCGCCATCGCTTGGCGTCGCGTAGACAATCCAGGCCTTCGGCTCGAGGAAGTGGGCCACCCACTGGGCCAGCCCCGCCCCCCAGATCGAGGGCGCGGCAACCGTCTCGACGTGATCGGTGAAGTAGTGCTTGGCGAGGGCGTAGCCCATGTGGCCGGCCGCGACCGGGTCGCTCAAGAGGCGGTCGCGATCCAGCAGGACCGCGCTGTGACAGCCGGAGCGGTACGCAAAGTGCCCCTCGCGGACCAGCTTGTCCCGTTTCAAATCTAGCAGAATCGTGGAGTCCATCACGTCGGCTCCTCGCCCGCGCCCGCTTCAATGTCGACCGCGGCCGAAGGATAGCACGGGGTCGCGATCGCCCCGCCAAACGATCAGCCGGCCGCAGTCCCCGATTGGCTCAGGAACACGGCGTCGCCTGCCATCAACTATGGCGGCACACGAGTCGCCCCCGGGATTAGGAGGAGCGCGTGGCCAGACCCTCGACCAGCGCCAGCAGCCGGTCGCGCGCGGGGTTGGCGCCCGGCCGCGCGGCGGCAAGCAGCGCGACGCGGGCCTCGTCATGGAGCGCGTCGACGCGAGCGTCCACCTCCTCCCTGATCCCCGCCATCGCCAGGAGATCGAGCACCCGCGCCACCCCCGCGGGGTCGATCGGCGACGCGCCGTAGATCGCCGCGAGCTCGGCGCGGGTGGCCGTGTCGGCGCGCTCCCGCAGCAGCAGGATCGGCAGACTCTGCTTCCGCCGCCGGATATCGTCGGCCGCCGCCTTGCCGGTCACCTCCGTCGCGCCCCAGATACCGAGCGCGTCGTCGCGCACCTGAAAGCCGAGACCCAGCGCCAACCCAAAGGCGGCGAAACGCTCCGCCGCCGCCTCGTCCGCACCCCCGAGGAGGGCGCCTGCCCAGGTCGCGAAGCGGACAATGGCGGCGGTCTTGCCGGCGATCATCCGCAGGTAGGCGTCAGGCGTGACGTCAGCCCGCCCCTCGAAGCCGAGATCGAGCGTCTGTCCCTCGACGATGGCGATCGCCATCCTGTCAAACGCCTCGATCAGCCGCAGCACCAATCTCGGTGCCGAGCCGCGCTCGACGAGCCGGTACAACGGGAGATGGGCCGCGGCGAAGAGCGCGTCGCCGGCGTTGATCGCCTGCCCCACTCCCCAGCGATACCACACCGTCGGGCGATGCCGGCGGGTCGGGCTTTCGTCCTGGATGTCGTCGTGAATCAGGGTGAAATTGTGGAGCAGTTCCAGGGCGGCGGCGAGCGGCGCGGCCGTCGCCGGATCGCCCCCGGCCGCGGCTCCCGCCAGAATCGCCACTGCCGGTCGGATGCGCTTGCCACGATCGACCGTCCCTGGTGGCGCCGGCGCGAGCTCCCCGTCGAGCTGACCGAGGTGGTAGCGCACCATCCCGGCCAGGAGCGGCACGTCGCCCTCCAGAGCGCGGACCGCCTCCCGCAGATAGGGCTCCAGCAGCGTGTCAATATCCGGCAGGGGCTCGGCCGCGGCCAGCGTGGGCGAGCTGGCGCGTATCGGTGTAGTTACCATGCCATAAGGCTCCGGAATGCGTGGACGGCGCGCGAGCGATCGGGACCGGCGGGACGCTGTCTCACCGCTGCCTGAAGCTTACTCGGCGAGCAATGTGGCGTGTTGTAGCCTGGGACCATGCCAGGCCCAGAACGGCCGAAAAGAGCATCCACCAGGCGGGAGATAGCGTACACTTAGGTAGGCGAGGTCGCGTGCGCGCGGCCGCGCAACCGGTCGAAGATCCGCCGTGCCGACCAGGCGGTCGGGGCGGGTACGCGGGTCACCGGGAAGGAGAAGGACGGAAACCAATGTTCTTCAATTCGAGCTACTTCATCTTTATGATCCCGGGCATCTTGTTCATGCTCTGGGCCCAGAACAAGGTCAAGGGAACGTTCGGGAAGTACAGCAAGATTCGCAACGACCAGGGAATCACCGGAGCTGACGCGGCTCGCCGCGTTCTCGACAGTGCCGGTCTCTTCGATGTACCGATCGAAGCGATCCCCGGCGAGCTGACCGACCACTACGACCCGCGAAAGCGCGTCCTACGGCTATCGCAGGGGGTCTACGGCCAGCCCTCGGTCGCCGCGATCGGGATCGCCGCTCATGAGTCGGGCCACGCCATCCAGCACGCCAAGGCGTACGCGCCGCTGCGGCTCCGGACCACCATCGTGCCGGCAGTCGGTATCGGCTCCAACTTCGGCTTCATCGTCCTGTTCGCCGGCTTGCTGCTGCAGAGTCCCACCGTTGCCTGGTTGGGGGTCGCGTTGTTCGCCCTGGCGACGGTCTTCGCGCTCGTCACCTTGCCCGTCGAGTTCGACGCCTCCCGCCGCGCCAAGCAGGCACTCGCCAGCGCGGGGTTGGTCACCGTCCAGGAGGGCCAAGGCGTCGCCAAGGTGCTCGATGCCGCCGCCTGGACCTACATCGCCGGTTTCGCCGCGTCCCTGCTGACCCTCCTCTACTACGTCAGCCTCGTCACCGGCATGGGCGGCCGCCGCCGGTAACCGCCTTCACGCGGCACCACTCTGAGCAGAAAAGGGGGAGCGGCGCTGGCCGCTCCCCCTTTTCTGCGTGATTGACCCCGCGACCCCAACAGTCAGCACCCCATCTCATGCCAAATCCAGATGATAAACGAGTGTTCCACCGACGCTGCGCCACCAGGCTCCCATCTCCCGCGCATCTGGGGCTGGGGACTCTCTCCCGGACCGTTCGTGCTATGGCTCTCGGTCGCCGATTGCCGCCGACGCGCCGGCGAGGCGACGTGGTTGACCAGGCGCCGCAACCGCCTCCCACGGTCCCACCTGAAACGGTCCGCGAGCGCGACCCCAGCCCCGGAGGGGCTTCGTGGGGTCAGCCCGGGGATTCATCCCCGGGCGTGTCACCGCCTCGCCCCGCTCCCACCACCACGGCCCGTGCCCGCCGTGCCCCCCCACCCCGCATCACGGCCCCTGACCGCCGTGACCAAGCACCCACCGCCACGGCCCATGACCGCCGTGACCTACCCCCCGATCTGAGACATGCCGCGCCCGGTGAAGCGCTCCCCCTCGGCCAGCCCGTGCCCCCACGGCTTGCGCCAAATCCCCCCCCGCAGCTGCTCCCGCACCGCCGCGTCGTCGGCCCCGCCCCGCATCAGGTCGCGCACGTCCACCTCGTCCGGCCGCAACAGACAGAGCCGCAACTTGCCATCCGCCGTCAACCGCACCCGGTTGCAGGCGGCGCAGAACGGCGCCGAGACCGGGGAGATGAAGCCGATCGTCCCCGCCGCGCCCGGAATCCGCCAGAGCCGCGCCGGATCGGCGGCGTCCGTGGCGACCGGTTCCAGCGGTCCGAACCGCGCTTCCAAGCGCGCCTGCGTCTCCTCGCTGGTCACCAACCCCGTGTCGTGGACCGCGCCGACCCCCTCCAGGGGCATGATCTCCAGGAAGCGGACCTGCCAGGCGCGCTCCTGGGTCAGGGCCGCCATCTCCGTTACTTCGTGGTCGTTCTGCCCCTTGAGGACAACCGTGTTCAGCTTGATCGGCCGCAGCCCCGCCGCGTCCGCCGCCTCGATCCCCCGCCAGACGAGGTCGAGCCGCCCGCCACGCGTCATTAGGGTGAACTTCTCCGGATCAAGCGTGTCGATACTGATGTTGACGCGGTCGAGCCCGGCCGCCGCCAAATCGTCGGCCAGGCGCCCGAGCAGCAACCCGTTCGTCGTCATCGACAGCTCCTCGATGCCGGGGAACTGCTTCATCGCCCGCACCAGCTCGACCAGATGGGGGCGGATCGTCGGCTCGCCACCCGTCAGCCGGAGCTTCGTGAAGCCGAGCTCGGCGCAGAGGCCGACGACGCGCAGCAGCTCCTCGTCGGTGAGCAGCTCGGCGCGCGGTTGGAATTTCATGCCGAGGGCCGGCATACAGTAGAGGCAGCGGAAGTTGCAGCGGTCGGTCAGCGAAATCCGCAGATACGTCATCGCCCGGCCAAAGGCGTCCCGCGTCAGCTGCCGCTCGGCGGCGGACCGCGGCGGCACGAGGCGAAGGGGTGTTGGCTCGGCAAGGGTAACCATGGGACCTGCTTTCCCGAAGAGCGAAACGCGCCAGGAGCCGGCGCTTCGTTCGCCTGAGTGCGAGACATACTCAAACACTAACTATCCGAACGGAAGCCTAGCACCGGGCCAGGTGCCGGTCAAACCTGACCGTCCCAGAGGCACTGCCTCTCGAGAGAGGTAGACCATTGCTCCCGCCCGTGCCCGGTGCGGAGCACCTCACGCTTCGTGACTATCCGATCCTCCCCATTGACGCCTCGCATCACCGGCCGTAGAGTCACCTCTCCGATCCCCGTAGCCGTCTCCCTCATACCGGTGGACATGAACGATCAGACGTTGCTCCTCACCAACGGCCAGATTCACACCCTCGACCCGGCCGGCACGATCGCCAGCACCATCGCCCTGCGCGCTGGCCGGATCATCGCCGTCGGAGCCGGCGCGTTGGCGGTCGCGGGCGATTCCTGTCAGACCATCGACCTCGGCGGTCGCACCGTCCTCCCCGGCCTGATCGACGCCCACACCCACCTCGAGGGCACCGCCCTCCACCTCGCCTCCTACGCCGACTGCCACGCGCCACCACACCGCGATGTCGCCGGCGTCCTCGGCGCCCTCCATGCTCACGCCGCCACCAAACCGCCCGGCGACTGGGTCATAGGGCAGGGCTCGTTCATGCTCGCTGAGAAGCTGGCCGAGGAGCGGTACCCGACCCGCGACGAGATGGATGCCGCCGTGCCGCACCATCCCGCCCTGATCCGGGCTGGCGCCCACGTCGCCGTCGTCAATTCCGCCGCCCTCCGCCTCCTCGGCATCGACGATCGTTTCATCCCGCCACCCGGCGCTCACGTCGTCCGCGATGCCAACGGCACGCCGACCGGCGTCCTGATCGAGTTCTGGAGCCATCTCAAGCCGCCGCCGTTCAGCCTTGTCGATACAGAGAACGCGGTCTCCACGATGGCGGCCCGCCTGTCGGCCTTCGGCGTCACCTCGCTCGGCGATCAATTCCCCTCGGCGACGGGGCTTCGCGCCTACCAGCGGCTGCGGCGCGCCGGCCGATTCCCGCTGCGCGTCAGCTTCACCGTCCTCTGCCCGGACCTCGCCGCGGTCCAGGCATTCCTCCGCTATGGGTTCGAGCGGGGATTCGGCGACGAGTACCTCCGCGTCGGCGGAATCAAGTTCTTCGTCGACGGTGGCATCACCGCCGCTGCCGGCGCCTTTTACGACGACTACCGTCATCAACCCGGCAACCGCGGCGCGTTGAAGCTGGAGCGAGACGAGCTGTACGCGATGGTCCGCGCCATCGACGAGGCGGGTTGCCAGGTCAGCGCCCACGTCGTCGGCGACCGCGCGCTCGATCTGCTGCTGGATGCCTTCGCCGCGATCCCCCACCCATCCGGGCAGCGGCACCGGCTGGAGCACGCCGGTCACCTCTGTATGACGCCGCAGCGGATCGCCCGGATCGCGGATATGGGTCTGATCCCCGTCGTCACGATGCCCTTTCTCAACGCCTTCGGCGATTTCCTCGGCGGCTACCTTGGCGAGCGCGCCGCCGGTGCCTTCGCCCTCCGCCGCCTGCTCGATGCCGGTCTCGTCGTCGCCGGCTCGTCCGACTCCCTCGGCGCCCAGCCGGAGTCCCTCAATCCCTTCTTCGGCATCTGGTGCGCGGTCGCCCGCCAGACGTACCGGGGCCAGACGTTGGCGCCGGAGGAAGCGGTCTCCCCCCTCGAAGCCCTCCGGACCTACACCACCGGCGCCGCCTATGCCGATGTCGCCGAGACGAAGACCGGCTCCCTCGAACCGGGCAAGCTCGCCGACCTGATCGTCTGCGACCGCGACTCGCTGGCCCTGCCTCCGGCCGCGCTCAAGGAGTTTCGCCCTGTCGCCACGATCCTCGGCGGCGAGCTGGTCTCGGGCGTCCTGCCCTCGTCTCGCTCCATCCCCGAGGATCGTGATACGGCACAATGACGGCACTCGGCGCGAACGGTGATGGCGCCCCTATTCCGTCGCCTCGCCCCGCCATCGGATCGTATCGGCGCGCCGTGGCGCGCCGGCTAGGAGGAGGATACGAGGTGGTTGACACCGCACCGTCGTTGGATCAGACGGCGAAGGCCCGCGCGCTGCTCCACGACTGGGTGCAATCGGAGAGCTTGCGCAAACACTGCGAGGCGGTCAGCGCCTGCATGCGCTATTTTGCCCGCCGCGAGGGAGCGGACGAGGACCTCTGGGGCGCGGTCGGGTTGCTCCATGACCTCGATTTCGAGCGCCACCCGAACCTGGAGCTGAGCGAGACGGGCCACCCCTTTGTCGGCGTCGCTCATCTCCGCGACGCGGGCTGGGACGAGTCCGTCACCCGCGCCATCCTCAGCCACGCCGACTACAGCGGCGTCGAGCCGGTCTCGCCGATGGAGAAGACGCTACGTGCCGTCGACGAGTTGAGCGGCTTCGTGATCGCCGTCGCCTTGGTCCGCCCGGATAAGAGCATCCACGGCGTCGAGGTTCGCTCCGTCCGCAAAAAGCTGAAGGACAAAGCGTTCGCCGCCAAGGTCCACCGCGAGGACATCACCCAGGGCGCCGAAGCGCTGGGGATGCCACTCGACGATCTCATCCAGGACGTCATCCTCGCCTTACGCGCGGAAGCCCCAGTCCTCGGCGTCGACGGCGAGCGCGCGGCTGCCGCCGCCGCGTCTGTCGGTGAGGCATGAACGGGGGCGGCGGCACGTCGCGCGGACGTGTGTCAGGAGGTCACTATGCCTGAGGGGTCCACGTTGGTCGTCTTCCTCGTCGCGGCCCTCGCCCTGCTTGTGGTGCCGGGTCCCGCGGTGTTGTACATCGTCGCCCGGGGGATGGATCAGGGGCGCGCCGCCGGGCTGACCTCGGCGCTCGGCGTGGCCACAGGCAGCCTCGTCCACGTCGCCGCGGCGGCGCTCGGGCTCTCGGCGCTGCTCGTGTCGTCGGCCACCGCTTTCGCCGCCGTCAAATATCTCGGCGCCGCCTATCTCATCGGCCTTGGCCTGCGCACGCTCCTGACGCGGGAGACCACCGGGCCGATCGCCGCCCCGGAGCCGCGGCCGCTGCGCCGCATCTTCCGCCAGGGCATCATCGTCCAGGTCCTCAATCCCAAGATCGCGCTCTTCTTCTTCGCCTTCCTGCCCCAGTTCGTCGACCCCAGCCGCGGCTCCGTCGCCGGCCAGACCCTCCTCTTCGGCGGACTGTTGGTCGCGATGGGCGCCTGCACCGACGGCCTCTACGCCATCCTCGCCGGCGCGGCCGGCACCTGGCTGCGGGGCCACTCCGGTTTCCTCCGGACGCAGCGCTACGTCGCCGGCACCGTCTATCTCGGTCTCGGCGTCACCACCGCGCTCGTCGGCTCCCACAAGAAGTGACAGCTGCGACGACCCGGTTTCAGACGCGACGAAGATCAAGGCGGAGAGGGGGAAGATGATGGCTAACCCGACCGAAGCAATCGCCGGGCTTGTGTTCGATGATCGCTACCTGCAACACAACCCCGGGCTCTATCCCATCTGGAGCACCGGCGAGCCGTACCCCTTCGTTGACCCCGTCCTCCACCTCTCCAACCACCGTCTGGTCATGCGCACCAAGCACCTGATTGACCTCTCCGGCCTCGGTGCCCATCTGCTTCGCATCCCCGCCTACCCAGCGTCGGAAAATGACCTCCTGCGCTTCCACTCGCCCGAGCATATCGCCCGCGTCCGCGCCCTCAGCGCCAGCGGCGGCGGCGAGACCGGCGAGGGCGCCCCGGCCGGTCCCGGCTCCTACGAGATCGCCCTCCTCGCCGCCGGCGGCGCGATGGCCGCCGTCGACGCCGTCGTCGCCGGTCCCGTCCGCCACGTCTTTGTAAATGTCCGCCCCCCCGGCCACCATGCCGTCCGCGACCGGGGAATGGGCTACTGCCTCTTCAACAACGTCGCTCTCGCCGCCCTCCACGCCCGGCACCACCACGGGCTCGGCCGCGTCCTGATCGTTGATTGGGACGTCCACCATGGCAACGGCACCCAAGCCGCCTTCTGGACCGACCCCGACGTCCTCTTCATCTCTCTCCATCAGGACGGCCTCTATCCCGAGCAATCTGGCGGGCTCGACGAGATCGGAGAAGGCGCCGGCGCCGGCTTCACCGTCAACGTCCCCCTCCCGGCCGGCTGCGGCGACGCCGCCTACCGCGCCGCTTTCGAGCGGATCGTCCTCCCTCTCGCCCATCAGTTCCAGCCCGAGCTCGTTCTCGTCTCCGCCGGCCAGGACGCCAGCGCCATGGATCAGCACGGCCGCATGTCTGTCACCACCGACGGCTACCGGCGCCTGACCGCCTCCATGGTCGCCATCGCCGCCGAGCATGCCGCCAACCGCCTCGTCATCGTCCAGGAGGGCGGCTACAGCGAGATCTACGCCCCCTACTGCACGCTGGCCATCGTCGAAACCCTCGCCTCCCACCGCACCGGTCTCGCCGAACCGCTCGACCCCGCCCGCTTCGCCCTCCAACCCCCCTCGACCACCATCGGCCCCAGCGCCGAAGCCGCCATCGCCGCCGCCGAGCGCCAGCACGAATCGCGCTCAGACCACCTCCCTGCACGCTAACCGTTTGATGGCTCTCCACCGTCTCCTCCTTGTGCACTCTGCCTTCGCTCCCCAACGCTCTCACACGCCCACGCCCCCGTAGGGGAGGGCCCCGTGCCCTCCCTCGGCCCCGTGCCCCCCGCTGGCCACAGCCGTCGTGGCCCCTCTCCCCGTTCAGCGCCAGCCGCCGCCCCAAACCCACCTCCACCGTCACCTACTCCGCCTCCTCTCACCCGGCCGGTGAACCCGCGGTCGGCGACAGAGACCCCGCTGGCGGTGCGGCCGTTGGGTGATAGATCCGGGGCGGGTCGGGCAGGTTGAGCGAAGCACGTCTCAATGGACGCGATCGGAACCGAGGGCGTCGGCATCGCCGCGCTGATCGTCGGGAAGCGCCCCTTTAATCAAGGACTTGGTCCTCAACGCTTGACCAACGGTCCAAAACCGGCCGAAAGGGATGTGGATGCCGTACGCCCTGGTCCGGGGGATCGGTGACGTCGGTTCTGCCGTCGCCCACCGGCTGTTTCGGGAGGGATTCGGGATCGTCCTGCATGACGCCCCCCAGCCAACAGCCACCAGGCGCGGGATGGCCTTTGTCGACGCCGTCTTCGACGGTTCGGCGGATCTCGCTGGGGTGAGGGCGGTCCGCGTCGACGATCTGACGAACCTGCCGGAGATTCTGGCGACCCGGACAGTCATCCCGCTGGTCGTTACCGATGTCGCGGCGCTCCTCGCGACCACCCACCCACACGTGCTCATCGACGCGTGGATGCGCAAGCGCGTCCGGCCGGGGGCGCAGCGCGGCCTGGTGCCGCTGACCATCGGCCTCGGCCCCGGCTTCGTCGCCGGGGAGACGGTCGACGTGGCTATCGAGACGAGTTGGGAGGCGCTGGGCGCCGTGATCCAGCAAGGACCCACCCTGACGCTTGCCGGGGAGCCTCGCCCACTCGGCAGGCACGGCCGTGGGCGCTACGTCTACGCACCTCACGCTGGTCTGTTCCAGACGAAGCGGGCAATCGGTGACTCCGTGGTGGCCGGGGAGCACGTCGCCTGTCTCGACGACGCGGCGCTCCTGGCGCCACTCGCCGGCAGACTGCGCGGGCTCACGCATAGTGGCGTCCCGGTGGCCGTCGGGACCAAGGTGATCGAGGTCGACCCGCGGGGCGAACACGCGGGTGTCGTCGGTATCGGGGGCCGCCCGCTCGCATCGCCGAGGGAGTCCTGACGGCGATCAGAACGCGGGGGGACCACAGCGGTCTGCGGTGAAGCTGGCCGCCCAGTCCATCGCGGTCAGGGCGACGGAGACGTCGCTCGTCGCTCCGGCTGCGACCTCCACCGTGCCATGCCACGGCTCGCGATCCACCTTGTACTCCCCAAGCCGCGCGAGATTTGGCATCGGTCCTACCGGAGCCCTACCGAACGACGGGCCAGAGGGCCAAACCGACGACTCCGGCGACCACCACGACCAGCGGCTCCGGCACTTTGAAGCGCCACAGGAGACCAAGACTCGCCACCGCAATCACCGCCGTCGGCACGTCGATGATCGCCCGCTGCGCCAGCACCACCACCGCCCCCGCGATGGCCCCGCTCGCGGCGGCGGTGGCGCCGTCGGAGAAAGCCCGCAGTTGGGCATTGGCGCGGTGCCGCTTGAACCAGGGCGCCGGGACGATCGTCAGGACGTAGACCGGCAGGAAAATCCCGACCGCGGCCAGGCTCGCGCCAGCCACGCCCGCGACGAGGTAGCCGATAAAGGCGACCGTGATCACGACTGGCCCTGGGGTGATCATCGCCACCGCGACCGCGTCGAGAAACTGCTGCTCGGTCAGCCAACCGTGCCCACGCACCACCCCCTCGTAGAGAAACGGCACGATCGCCAGCCCACTGCCGAAGACAAAGGCGCCGGCCTTGGTGAAGAAGAGCAGAATCTCCAGCAGGAGGCCGCTGTGCGCTTCGCGCACCCCGGCGATCAAACCGGGCAGGGCGAGGGGAACGGCCACGACGCTCAGGAACGGCGGGAGCTTTAGTCTCCAGCGGGGAGGCGCCTTGATCATGATCATGAGGAGCCCGGCCACCAGAAAGAATCCCGCCAGCTCCGCCTGCGCCCAAATGGTCATGATGGCTAGGACGATGAAGATCCCCCAGAGCACCGGGTCGCGGCCGTTGATCTTGCGCGCCAGCTTTTGGGAGGCGAGAGCGATGATGCCAATGACCGCGGCGGCGATGCCGTAGAAGAGCGCCTGCATCCACCACAAGCCGCCATAGGCGACGTAGACGACCGACAGCGCGAGGACCATCAGGAACGACGGGAGCACGAACGCGACCCCGACCAGGGTCGCGCCCATGATCCCCTGCGAGAAGTAGCCCAGCGCGATCGCCAGTTGCGCCGCGAGCGGTCCCGGCATGATCTGGGCGAGGGCGAGACCGAGTTTGTAGTCCTCGTCGTCGATCCACTGGCGCTTCTCGACCAGGTCGCGCTGCATGTAACCGACCAGCGCCACCGGTCCGCCGAAGCCGATCGCCCCCAGCTTCAAAAAGTAGCCCACGAGCGGCCAGAGGGCAACTCCTGGTGTGCCAACGATCGTCCGGTCCGTCGCCTCATGCTCCAACGCCGGCACCCGCCGCACCCGCATCGTTCACTCCCTCCAGACGGGCGGTGGTGATCACCGCTCCCCCTCGGGTGCCGCCGCCGTCATGACCCGTAACACGGGCTTGCCTGCGACGTTCTCCAGCGGCAGATACACCCGGTGCGTCCGTGGGTCAACGGCGACCGAGTGGGCGTGCGGCGCGGCATACTCCCCCACCGGCTCCAGATTCACGCCGCGCTCATCGAAGACCGAGACGATGCCGGCCTCCGATGCCACGTAGAGTCGCCGCCAGCCGGGGTCGAAGGCGAGCACATCAGGACCGTCCCCGACCGGGTGGATAGCGGTCACATCCATCGTTCGCAGATCCACAACGACGAGCGTCGCGTTTCCCTCGCAGGCTACGAAAGCCACCCGGCGCAGCGCGTCGATCAAGAATCCGTGCGGCCCCTGGCAGGTGGACCCCAACGCGTAGCGACCCACAACCGCGTCCGTCGTCGGGTCGATGGCAACAAGTTGGTTGCGGGTCTGGACCGCGACGAAGACGCAGCCCGAGACCGGATCATAACGGGTGTTCCCGGCTTCGCCACCAAGGTCGATCGTCGTCACCGCCTTCATGGTTTTTGCGTCGAGGACCAGCTCACCCCCACCAGATTCGTCCGAGACGAATACCTGTCTCACTCCCGGCGCGTAGTCAAGCCCATCCGGGAAGCCGATCTGACCGACACGAGCGATGACCTTCAGACTGGAGCCGTCGATCACGGCTACTAGGTGATCGCCCGCGACGGCAGCGAAGACAAGGCCCAGCTCCGGCACCACCAGGACTCCGGTGACGCTCGGTACGTCATCGACGGTGCCGACGACTCGCTGGGACGCGGTGTCGACGATCAGGACCTGACCGGCTCCCATGTGGGCGATGTAGAGCCGGCCCGTCGTCTCGTCGAAGCTCTGATAATCGAACCGGGACGCGCCGCCGGGTAGCGGAAGGTCGGCCGTCGCCCGCAGCACCGCCGTCCCTTCTGACGTCGGCTCACTCGTTGCCGGTGGCTGGCGAGCCAGGACAGTCTCCGGTGACGCGTCGATCTCGCCTCCGCCGCACGGACCTCCTTGAACGCTGGTCGCTGCCACGGCAACCTTTGGTGCCGAGTCGGTGGCGGCGGCGCCCATGCCATCACCTAGCATGAAGATAGAGAGAGCCACGACGACGAAAGCCCCGATCACCACAAAACCCCGTCCCGTTCCCCTTGTCCACGACAGCCACGTGTCCTCCCATCGACGGCGGGACAACACCCTCACCGTCCACTATACCCCTCGTCCCTCATCGCTCCCGTCATCCCCCGTCGCTCCCCACCGCTCCCACACACCCACGCCCCCGTAGGGGAGGGCCCTGTGCCCTCCCTCGTCCCTGCGCCCTCCCGCCGTCCACCGGCCGACAACGCGCAAACCTGCCGCGCGTGGAGCAGGCCAGGCACCGCTCGGCAGGAGCCAACGGCGCCACTCGCCATCCAGCGTGGAGCGGCCCCGGCGCAGCCGATCCTCGATGTATCCTAAGCGACAGGCCAAATGGAGCAGGGGATGCCGGCCGGACCCACGATGCGCGAAAATCGGCGCGTTGGGGACGGCAGAGGACGGATGTGCTGAAGGGTGGGTAGCCGATGAACGAGGGAGACGCGGTGGAGGGCAGTCCAGGGGTGGAGCGGCTGGCGACTGGCGTACCAGGGCTGGACGCGGTGCTCGCGGGCGGACTCGTTCGAGGTGACGTTGCCCTCATCGCGGGAGAACCGGGAACCGGCAAGACAACCCTCGGCAACCAGCTTGCCTTTCGCCACGCCGCCGGCGGCGGGGTGGCCCTCTATACCACTGTCCTCACCGAGCCGCACGATCGGATGCTGACCCACCTGGCCGGCTTCGCCTTCCTGGCGCCGGAGCTCGTTGGCACGGCGCTCTCCTACCTCAGCCTCGCCGAGGTCTTCGCCGAGGATGGAATGGAGGGCGGCCTGGGACTCCTGCGGCGGACGGTGCGTGAACGAGGAGCGACGCTTCTCGTTGTTGATGGCGCTGCCCGGCTGGCGGACTTCGCCGACTCCGCCGCCGCCTTCCGCCGCTTCGCGGCCATGCTGCAGGGACAGCTGGCGGCGCTCGGATGTACGACCGTGCTGCTGGCCCAAGAGGACGGGGGCGAGACGGTGCGCAGCCTCGGCACCCACGTCGATGGCATCCTCCTCCTCGAGACCGGGCGCGGAGCAGGACGGGATCGCCGCTTTCTGCGAGTGACCAAGCTGCGCGGCGCCAGCCCCCTCACCGGCCCGCACGAGTTCGCGATCGGCGGCGATGGGGTTGCGATCTCCCCACGCCTAGAAGCGGTGCTGGCACCGGCTGAGCCGCCGGCCGGTGGAGCGCGAAACCGCTCCCCGTTCGGCATCCCCGACCTCGATGCGATGTTGGGGGGCGGTCTCCCTTCCGGCTCGACGACGCTCATCTACGGGCCGACGGGGGCGGGCAAGACGACCCTTAGCCTCCACTTTCTCGCCGAAGGTACGCGTCGCGGCGAGCCCGGGCTGATGGCCGGCTTCCACGAGTCGCCCGTTCGCCTGCGAGAGAAGACGGCGGCGCTAGGCCTCGCCTCGTCGACCGGGGAGTCCGTCATTCGGTTCGCCTGGGAACCACGGCGCGACCGGCCGCTGGACGCTTGGGGCGCGGAGTTGCTCGCCACCGTTTCCGCGCACGGACTGCGGCGGCTCGTCGTTGACGCGATTGGCGACCTCGCCGATCTTGCCCCTGACCCAGACCGCCTGGCGCCCTTCCTCTCCGCGCTCGCGGACGAGCTGCGCGCCGCTGGGGTCACAGCCCTCTTCATCGGCGAGACGGGGCAGGTGGTCGCGCCAACGATCGAGTTTGCCGTCCCGGCGGCCTCTGCCACACTCGACAACGCCCTCGTCCTGCGCTACGTAGAGTTCCGCTCGCAGTTGCGCCGCCTGGTGTCGGTCGTGAAGGTGCGCGACAGCGGCTTCGATCCGTCCCTCCGCGAGTTCGCGATCACCGGCCGCGGCATCGTCGTTGCGGAGACCTTCGCCAGTGCGGAGGCGATCCTCACTGGAACCGCCCGCCTCCTCGCCAGGCCCGACGTCGGCGTCGGAGGCTGATCGCGGGGAGGATTAGCTTGCGATTGGGACGGCGTGTGAGCGCGACGATTCTCGTGGTTGACGATGAGGAGGCAATTCGTGGGCTCCTCGTCAACCTGCTCGAGGACGAAGGCTACCTGGTCGTCGCGGCCCGCAACGGGCGGGCGGCCCTGGAGGCAATCGCCGATGCCCCCCCCAATCTGGTCATCACGGATCTGATGATGCCCGAGCTCGACGGCCGCGAGCTTATCCGCCGCCTGCAGGCCCGGCCGGAGTGGTCCCAGATCCCGGTCATCCTGTTGAGCGCGGCGCTGCCCGATAGGGGGGCCATCCCACTCGTTGGCGTGTTTGTGTCGAAGCCATTCGACCTCGACGCTCTGCTCGCCATCATCGCCACTGCGCTCAATGACACAAACTGATGCCCCCACGCTCCCCAAGAGTCAGCGAAACGTTCCCGCCGCCCGTTCCCTCCCCACCCACCCATCCGCCGCCCACCCCGCCCGGTCCAACGCCGCGTGGCGGTAAGCACGCCCCGAGCGGACCATGAAACATACGCGCCAGCTGGAGATGACGGCGACACGAAAGGTTGCTCGTCGCCGGCGCCACCGTCTCGCATCGACCCGCCTGGCCCACGGCTGCTTGTAAGATTTTTGTAAGAACGGCCTCCTACCATGCCTTCCAGCGCGCGATGGTCGCGAGTCGA
>JAABUR0100003448.1_pt1 | contig 22179 bp, 32 predicted proteins | sample 5560091 | NCBI WGS metagenome assembly JAABUR01 (sample SAMN10711879, study PRJNA513375) | rock metagenome | isolation source: Antarctica rocks | place: Antarctica: Victoria Land, University Valley sud
CCGTGGCCATCGAGCCGAAGTCGAAAGGCGACCAGGAGAAGCTGGGAACGGCGATCCAGCGGCTCTCCGAGGAGGACCCGACCTTCCAGGTGCGCTCTGACGAAGAGACCGGCCAGACGATCATCGCCGGCATGGGCGAGCTTCACCTCGAGGTGCTAGTCGACCGGATGCGACGCGAGTTCCGCGTCGAGGCGAACGTCGGCAAGCCGCAGGTGGCGTACCGCGAGACCATCCGCAGGGCCGTGCAGAAGGTCGACTACGTCCACAAGAAGCAGACCGGTGGTTCCGGGCAGTTCGCCAAGGTCATCATCGACATGGAGCCGACCGGTGGCGAGGGCGACGGCGGTTACGAGTTCGTCAACGCCGTCACCGGTGGCCGCATCCCGCGCGAGTACATCCCGCCGGTCGACGAGGGCATCCAGGAGGCCATGGAGTTCGGCATTCTCGCCGGCTACCCGATGGTCGACATCAAGGTGACCTTGCGCGACGGCGCCTACCACGACGTCGACTCCTCCGAGATGGCCTTCAAGATGGCCGGTCGGATGGTGTTCAAGGAGGCGGCTCGGATGGCGAGCCCCGCTTTGCTCGAGCCGATGATGGCCGTCGAGGTCATCACGCCCGAGGACTACATGGGCGACGTGATCGGCGACCTCAACGCCCGCCGTGGCCAGATCCAGGCCATGGAAGAGGCAGCGGGTGGGGCCAAGCTGGTGAAGGCGTTGGTTCCGCTCTCAGAGATGTTTGGATACGTTGGTGATCTTAGGTCGAAGACCCAAGGTCGTGCTTCGTACTCCATGCAGTTCGACTCGTACGCCGAGGTCCCCAGGACCGTCGCCGACGAGATCATCCAGAAGGTCCGAGGCGAGTAACCAAGTAAGGTTGCTCCCCGGCGTACACACGTAACGAGTCAGTTCCTAATTAGGAGGAAGTCCAAGTGGCGAAGGCCAAATTCGAGCGGACCAAACCGCACGTGAACATTGGCACCATCGGCCATATCGACCACGGGAAGACCACTCTGACCGCGGCGATCTCGAAGGTGCTGCACGACAAGTACCCGACGCTGAACCCCCAGTTCGCCTTCGACGACATCGACAAGGCGCCCGAGGAGAAGCAGCGCGGGATCACGATCTCGATCGCTCACATCGAGTACCAGACCGAGTCGCGCCACTATGCGCACGTCGACTGCCCCGGTCACGCCGACTACATCAAGAACATGATCACCGGCGCGGCGCAGATGGACGGCGCGATCCTCGTGGTGGCCGCCACCGACGGCCCCATGCCGCAGACCCGTGAGCACGTGTTGCTCGCGCGTCAGGTCGGCGTGCCGGCCATCGTCGTCGCGCTCAACAAGTGCGACATGGTCGAGGATGATGAGCTCATCGAGCTCGTGGACCTCGAGGTTCGCGAGTTGCTGTCGGAGTACGAGTACGACGGCGACGACGCTGCTGTTGTGCAGGTGGCAGCCTTCCCGGCGCTCAACGGTGACGAGAAGTGGGGCGCGTCGGTCATGGAGCTCATGACGGCCGTCGACGAGCACATCCCGCAGCCGGAGCGTGACAAGGAGAAGCCGTTCCTCATGCCCGTCGAGGACGTCTTCACGATCACCGGTCGTGGAACGGTCATCACCGGCCGCATCGAGCGTGGTGTCGTGAAGATCAACGAGACCGTCGACATCATCGGCATCCGCGAAGCCAAGCAGACCACCACGGTGACCGGCATCGAGATGTTCCGCAAGCTCCTCGACACCGGCGAGGCGGGCGAGAACGTCGGTCTGCTGCTCCGCGGCACCAAGCGCGAGGACGTCGAGCGCGGCATGGTTGTCATCAAGCCAGGCTCGACGACGCCGCACACGAACTTCGACGCGAACGTCTACATCTTGTCCAAGGAGGAGGGTGGCCGGCACACACCGTTCTTCAACAACTACCGTCCTCAGTTCTACTTCCGGACGACGGACGTGACGGGCGTCGTAACGCTGCCCGAGGGCACCGAGATGGTCATGCCGGGCGACAACACCGAGATGGCCGTCGAGCTGATCCAGCCGATCGCCATGGAAGACGGTCTGCGGTTCGCCATCCGTGAGGGCGGCCGCACGGTCGGCGCCGGTCGCGTCACCAAGATCAACAGGTAAGCAGCATCAGCTGAGCCCAGAGCCCAGAGCCCAGAGCTCAGCGTCTGAGTGTCACCGAGAAGCCCCCCGCGGGAGCGGGGGGCTTCTCGCGTGCCGGGAGCCCGGGTGCCGTGGCAGGCGTGCACTGCGGGGGCGATGATGGGCGACATGCAGCAAGCAGTTCAGCAAGCAGCACGGGGAGCGCGGCATGACTGAGCGGGTCGACGCGGTGGTGGTGGGCGCCGGCCCCAACGGGCTCGCAGCAGCACTGGTTCTGGCGGAGTCCGGCCGCCAGGTGGTGGTGGTCGAGGCGGCAAGGACCATCGGTGGCGGCGCTCGGACGGCGGAGGTGACGCTGCCCGGCTTCCACCATGACGTCTGCTCCGCGGTCCACCCGACGGCCGCCGCGTCACCGTTCTTTCGCGCTTTCGACCTAGCGGCGCACGGCGTCGAGATGCTGCAGCCGGAGGCGGCGTACGCGCATCCGCTGGACGGCGCCCGAGCCGGCGTCGCCTGGCGCGACCTGGACCGTACGGCGGACGAGCTCGGCAAGGACGGCCCGGCGTGGCGGGCGTTGCTAGGACCGCTGGCGCAACGCTGGGAACACCTTGCCGACCTGGTGCTCTCGGACTTCCGGTCGCTTCCGCGCGACGTCGCCCTGTCGCTGCGGCTGATGCGTCGGGTGGTCGAGCAAGGCAGCCCCGCGTGGAACCGCCGTTTCCGCGGTGACACGGCCCCGGCCCTTCTTACCGGCGTCGCTGCACATGCCCTCGCACCGGTGCGCGCGCTCGCGCCGGCCGGTGCAGGTCTGTGGCTCGCCAGCCTCGCGCACGCGGTGGGCTGGCCGATCCCGCGCGGCGGGAGCCAGCAGATGATGGACGCCGTCGCGAACCGGATCGTCGAGCTCGGTGGCGAGATCCGCACCGGGGAGCGAATTGCGTCGCTGGCACAGGTGCCGACCGCGGACTGCGTGCTGCTGGACGTCACGCCCCGGGGGCTGCTCGGCATCGCCGGAGAGGACCTGCCGTCGGCGTACCGCCGGTGGCTGCAGCGTTTCACGTACGGGAACGCCGTGTGCAAGGTGGACTTCGCTCTCAACGCCGAGGTGCCGTGGGCGGCCGACGGCTGCCGTCGGGCCGGCACGTTGCACGTTGCCGGCAGCCGCGAGGAGATCGTGGCGAGTGAGAAGCAGGTGCACAGCGGCGTGCACCCCGATCGTCCCTACGTACTCGTCTCGCAGCCGGGCGTCGTGGACGGCACCCGGGCACCCGAGGGTCAGCAGACGCTGTGGACGTACGCCCACGTGCCCCGCGGGTCTACGGTCGACATGGGCGACGCTGTCGCAGCCCAGCTCGAGCGCTTCGCGCCGGGTTTTCGAGACGTGGTGCTGCATCGCTCGGTCATGACGGCAGCGCAGTACGAGGACTACAACGCCAACTGCGTCGGGGGTGACATCTCCTCGGGGGCCGCCACGCCCTGGCAGCTCGCGATGCGTCCGGTGCCGCGGTGGGACCCCTACCGGACGCCGATCGACGGCGTCTACCTCTGCTCGTCGTCGACGCCACCCGGGCCGGCGGTGCACGGAATGGCGGGGGTTCATGCGGCTGGTCGCGCACTGCGCCAGGTGTTCGGCGACTCCCGCCGCCCGCTGGACCTGGTGGCCAACGCTCGCTAGCGGACCGGCCGGCAGGTGAGCGGCTCAGTTGTGCGGACTCGTAGATCGAGCTGGGAAGGCTCCCGGGGATCGACGAAACGAGTGGCTTGAGCCAGCTTGTCGCGTGCCTCGGTGATGTCACAGCCTGCTTCGCAACCGAAGATGATGATCGACCCGCCCGACCCACTGGGGTCGGTCGGAAACGTGCCACCGTCGTTGATGCAGTTGACGTGGAACACGCCCAGGTCGCCCTTGCCCATCGTGAGACAACCCCACGTTTCCGGACCGTCGAACTCGGGCATGCCCACATTGTCGAAGTGGAAGGTACTCGCTCCTGGCCGCCACCCCGGACCCATCGCCTCGATGGACACGTCCTGAACTTGCTGGCTCCCGCACGCCATGTAAGCACAGGGCACGCCTGCGAGAGCCGTGTCACGGCGGGTGGTTCAATCCTGGGATGGCGAAAGATGACGGCAAGACGCGCTCCGATGAGCGACCGGGGGAGAGTGAGGCCGAGCGGCTGGACCGCAACTACGGAGAGCTGCTACAAGAGATGCGGGTACTGCAGGCGGGCGTGCAGATCCTCTTCGCGTTCCTGCTGACCCTCGCCTTCCAGTCGAGCTTCGCCAAGGTGACGCAGTTCCAGCGTGACGCCTATCTCGTCACCTTGATCGCCGCCGCGCTCGCGACGGCGTGCATCATCGGCCCGGTGCCCTTCCACCGCGTCGTGTTTCGCCGGGGGATGAAGGCGGATCTGATCAAGGCCGCGACCCGCTACGTTTCTGCCGGGCTGGCGTTCCTCTTTGTCTCGATCACCGGCGCGGTCCTGCTGGTATTGGACTTCCTGCTGTCGCGGACGACGGCCACGATTGTCACGTCCGCCCTGGCAGCTGCGTTCCTGGTGCTGTGGGTGGTGCTGCCGTTCTTGGCTCGGGCCGAGGAGGGCAACGACGACCAGGACGAACCGTGACGCCGGGTCGGGACACGGCTCGCTCGGCTGCTCGCACAGATCGAGGAGCTCGGCACCACGCGCCTCGGCGACCTCGCCCGAGCTGACCACTGCAGCCAACCCACGATGACGAGCCAGGTGCAGCGCCTCCAGGCGCGCGGCTGGGCGGACCGGGTAGTCGACCCCGTCGATGGTCGCGCGGTGCTCGTGTCCCTGTCGGGCAGCGGTCGCGCCGTGCTTGACGACGTGCGCGCCTGGCGTACGGCGGCGGTAGCGCCCGTCGTCGAGCGGTTGTCCGGCGCGGACCGTGAGCGTCTCCATCAGGCGCTCGACGTGCTGGGTGTGCTGCTCGCGACGGCCTCACGTACGCCGACGCCTGACGCGGGCTCAGACCAGTTCGAGCGCTCCTCTGGCTCGGACGCGGCGCTCGACTCCTCGGAACGCGGCGACGCCGAGCAGGGGCAGCGCGACGGCAAAGCCGGCGAGCGGCACGAGGTCTGCCGAGAGGTCGGTGAGGCTCGCGTTGTGGAGAACGGAGTCGGCGATCGCCTGCAGGGCGTAACCGAACGGTAGACACTCCGCCGGCAGCCGGATCCAGTCCGGCATCAGCGCGACGGGGTACATCGTGCCGGCTAACAGCTGGATGATCGGGAACAACAGGTTGGACAGCTGGTTCGCATCGCGCAGGGCCAGCCCGATCGAGCCGATGAGCATGCTGAAGCCCCACATGCAGGAGAACAGCAGCAGCGTCGTGACGGCCAGACTGACGACGTTGATCGAGACGGCCAGACCGAACATCGCGACGCTGACTCCTACGGTGACCGTCGCGGCCAGCAAGGACTCGCAGACCGCGTAGAGCTGGAATCCGGCCAACCACACGAACCGGGGCGAGGGCGAGATGAACAAGTTGCCGAGAGTGCCGCGTTGACGCTCTCCGTCGAGGATCTCCGCGGAGTTGAACTGCATACCGAACAGCAAGGCCAGCCCGGCACCGGCGACGATCGCATAGTCGCGCAGGCTGTCATCGCCGCGGTAGATCAGCACGACGATCAAGACGCTGAACACGGGAAACCCCAGCCACACCATCAAGTAGAAGACCGGGCTCGTGCTCCTGATTCGCTGCTTGGCGGTGGAACGGGCGGCGGAAACGATCAGCCGGACGGACCCGGCGACGCCGATGCCGCTGGTCGTCACAGGAGGTCCAAGGTGCCGCGCCGCCGCACCACCTCGTCGAGTCGGTGCAGCCCCCACAGGCCGGCAGCCAGGAAGAGGATGCTCGTGAGTGCCGTGGCAATGAGGTCGCCGGCGATGTCACCGAGCCCGGCGCCGGACAGGAGCGCGGCGCGCACGGCATCGGTGGCGTGAGCGATCGGCAAGATGTCGGAGACGCGCTGCAACCCCTCCGGTAGCGCCGACCTCGGCACGAAGAATCCGCCGAGCAGGTAGACCGGTCCTTGCAGGAAGTTCGACAGCGCGTTGGACTGGCGCGACAAGATGAACAGGCCGCCGAACCCTAGGCCGATGCACAAACAGCAGGCATAGAGCGCGATCAGCGCCAGCACCGCAGCGGCGGGGCTGTCGATGCGGACATCGGCTCCGAGCAAGAGACCGGTGAGGATGCTGACGGCGAGGGCCGGCAGGTTGACGACCATGCTGCCGAGGCCGTAGCCGAGGATCACCGACGAGACCCGGCCAGGCGCCGCGACCACGGCACTGATCGTCCCCTGGTACACCTCTGCTTGCAGTGCGTTGCCTGCTCCCCACACCGTCGACGACCAGGCGAGCGTCGCGAGCATCCCGACCACGAGGAACCCCATCGCGTCGACTCCGGCGACGCTGGTCTGGTCCGACACTGTGTACGCCAGGTGAAACCCGAGCAGGATGAGCAACGGCTGGAACGGCGACCGGATCAGCAAGATGGGGTTCGATGCGAAACGCAGGAAGTACACCCTGACCGTCGCGGCAACCAACCGCAGGCTCGTGGCCCCGGGGCGCAATGACGTCTCCACGGTGGGCACACTCGGCAGGTGAGGTGTGCTCATGTCCGACTCTCGGTCTCGTTGTCGTCGGCGACTGGCTCGAAAGTGCGACCGGTCGCGCCGAGAAACGCGTCCTCCAACGTGGGGTTGCGCACCTCGAGTGCTCGCACGCCAGCATCGACCTGTCGCAGCAGGGCAAGGCTCTGGTCGAGACCCGCGGTGGTGTCGGTGCAGAGCAGGGTGAGGGAGTCGTCGGCGCCCAGCACGTGACTGGCGTCGAGGACCGAGGGCAGAGCTCTCAACCTCAGGAGCAGAGCTGGACCGCGCTCGCCGAGGGAGCCCGCGAGCACGATGCGCACCAAGCGGTCGACGGGGGCCGCTGCCTTGAGCTCCGCCGGCGTCCCTGCGGCCACGATGAGGCCCTGGTCGATGATCGCCAGCTGGTCGCAGAGTGCGTCGGCCTCATGCATGTCGTGGGTGGACAGCATCACGGTGTGGCCCGGGACGAGGTCGGCGATGAGTGAGCGTACGTCGATGGCGGCGGCAGGGTCGAGCCCGATCGTCGGTTCGTCCAGGATCACCACAGGCGGTCGGTGGACCAGCGTCTTCGCGATGTGCAGCCGCTGCTTCATCCCACGCGAGAAGCTCTCCACCCGTTCCTTGGCGCGAGCGTCGAGCCCTACGCGCTCGAGCAGCTCCGCCGACCGGCTCGCGATGAGGTCGTCAGGCATGCCGTACAGATGACCGAAGTAGCGCAGGTTCTCGTGCGCCGACAGCTGGTTGTACAGGCCCTTGTCGCCGCCGAAGAGCACGCCGAGTCGTCGCCTCACCTCCACCTCGTGGCGCACCACGTCGAAGCCGTCGATGCTGGCCGAGCCAGCAGTGGGGAGGAGCAGTGTGGACAGCATCTTGATCGTGGTCGTCTTGCCCGCACCGTTGGGACCGAGGATCCCGAAGATCGTGCCGCGGGGCACCGCGAAGCTGATGCCGCGAACCGCCTCGACGTGTGCCGAGGAGCGCCGCCACCCCTCGCGCTTGCGATAGCTGCGCCGAAGGTCGTCAGCCACGATGACGGCGTCGGAGCGAGCGGAGTTGACGACAGCCTGAGCCGGGTGCTGCGGGAGAGCGGAGGGCACCCGCACCACTATGATGTCGTAGTGACACCATGTCAACACCGTACCGCGGCACCTCGCTGAGGAGGCGGGGGAAGCGGGGGGCGATTTGGCACCCGGCCGGAGCGTCTGGCAGACTATCGGGGTTGCTCAGGCACGGTCGCCGGGGTACGCCAGAGATCACTCACCAGGGTGGGTCGGTCGGGCGCGCCGAACCGGAGATGGGGCTGAGGCCGGCCGTCCCTTCGGGTGGCCGCACAACTCCCAGCACTGCCAGCTCCAGATTTCGGCGTGTGTACGACGTCCGGGGGCGCGACACACCCGACCTCGGGGGTCGGAGAACTGGGGCTGCACGTCCTCCGGACGCGCAGAAACACACCGTACGAGGAGAAGGACGAAGCGAGAGCATGGCGGGACAGAAGATCCGTATCCGGCTCAAGGCCTACGACCACGAGGTCATCGACTCGTCGGCGCGCAAGATCGTCGACACGGTGACACGTACTGGTGCGAAGGTCGCGGGACCGGTGCCGCTCCCTACGGAGAAGAACGTGTTCTGCGTGATCCGTTCGCCCCACAAGTACAAGGACAGCCGCGAGCACTTCGAGATGCGCACCCACAAGCGTCTCATCGACATCATTGACCCCACGCCGAAGACGGTCGACTCGCTGATGCGGCTCGAACTGCCTGCCGGCGTCGACATCGAGATCAAGCTCTGAGGGAACGAGACCAATGAGCACTACACCTTCCACCACGGGACGCAACGTCCGCGGGTTGCTCGGCACCAAGCTCGGAATGACGCAGCTCTGGGACGAGAACAACCGCGTCGTACCCGTGACAGTCATCGAGGCCGCCTCGAACGTCGTGACCCAGGTCCGTGCCGCCGAGACCGACGGCTACACCGCTGTGCAGCTCGGCTTCGGCGAAATCAAGCCTTCGAAGGTCACCAAACCGATGGCCGGTCACTTCGACCGGGCCGGCGTGACCCCACGCCGCCACCTGGTCGAGATCCGCACCGCCGACGCAGCCAACTACAGCCTCGGGCAGGCGCTGAGCACCGATCTGTTCGCCGCGGGCGAAAAGATCGACGTCACTGGCACGAGCAAGGGTAAGGGCTTCGCAGGCGTCATGAAGCGCCATGGCTTCCACGGCGACTCGGCTTCGCACGGCTCACACAAGAACCACCGCAAGCCCGGTTCCATCGGTGGCTGCGCCACCCCGGGCCGAGTGTTCAAGGGTGTGCGAATGGCCGGCCGGATGGGCCATGACGTCGTCACCACGCAAAACCTCACGGTCCACGCGGTCGACGCCGAGAAGGGGATCATCCTCGTCAAGGGGGCGGTCCCCGGTCCGCGCGGTCAGCTCGTGATCGTACGCAGCGCTGCCAAGGCATTGGAGGAGGCGCTGTGAGCGAGCGAACGATCAAACACAGCAGTACGGTCGACATCATCGACGCCGACGGCTCCACGTCCGGCAGCCTCGAGCTGCCTGCCGACGTCTTCGACACCCAGGTCAACATCCCCCTGATCCACCAGGTCGTGGTGGCCCAGCTCGCCGCCGCACGCCAAGGCAGTCACGACACGCTGAGCCGTGGCGAGGTCGCCGGCGGTGGCGCCAAGCCGTATCGACAGAAGGGCACTGGACGTGCCCGCCAGGGCTCGATCCGGGCGCCACAGTTCGCCGGCGGTGGAGTCGTCCACGGGCCGACGCCTCGCGATTACGCGCAGCGCACCCCCAAGAAGATGAAAGCCGCGGCACTTCGTGGCGCCCTTTCCGACCGCGCCCGCGAGGGTCGCGTCCACGTCGTCGAGGCTGTTGTGACCGGCGACGCCCCGTCGACCAAGGCGGCACTGACACTGCTCGCGAAGCTCACCGAGCGCCCCCGGGTGCTCGTTGTGTTGGAGCGCGGCGACGAGGTCGCGACCCGCAGCCTGCGTAACGCCCACTCCGTGCATGCGCTGACCGTCGACCAGCTCAACACCTACGACGTGCTGCGCAGCGACGACATCGTCTTCACCAAGGCTGCGTACGACACGTTCGTAGCAGCCCGCTCGTCAGGCACCACGCAGCCCGGCACCACGCAGCCCGGCACCACGCAGACCGAGAGCGCCGAGGCCAAGCCGAGCAAGCGAGCCTCGCAGCCGAAGGTCGAGAGCGCCGAGGCCAAGCCGAGCAAGCGAGCCTCGCAGCCGAAGGTCGAGAGCGCCGATGACGACGCTCGCGCGACGGCGCCGTACGGCGCCGGATCGGCTGCCCCGCTCGAAAGTGGGGAAGCGCCCGAGGGCTTCACGATCAAGGGCAACACCAACTCGATGAAGTACCACCAGCCCGACGGCCAGTGGTACGAGCAGACCGAGGCCGAGGTGTGGTTCAAGACGACGAAGGCCGCCGAGAAGGCCGGTTTCGTCGAGGCGGGCAGCCGGGCGTCCATCGAGGCCAACGAGTCCGAGGAGGAGGGCAAGTGAGCAACCTCTACAAGGACCACCGCGACGTGCTGCTCTCACCTGTGGTCAGCGAGAAGTCCTACGCGCTGCTCGACCAGAACAAGTACACCTTCTTGGTGCACAAGGACTCCAACAAGACCGAGATCAAGATCGCGGTCGAGAAGGTGTTCAACGTCAAGGTCACCAGTGTCAACACCATCAACCGCACCGGCAAGCGGCGTCGCACCCGCTACGGCTGGGGCAGCCGGCCCGACACCAAGCGGGCCATCATCAGCGTCGCTGAAGGCCAGCGCATTGACATCTTCGGAGGTCCGGTCTCCTGACCGGGCTCGACTACGAGGACTGAGAACTCATGGCTATCCGCAAGTACAAGCCGACCACGCCGGGCCGTCGCGGCTCGAGCGTCGCCGACTTCGTCGAGATCACGCGCACGACTCCGGAGAAGTCGCTGGTCGTTCCGCTGCCGAAGAACGGTGGCCGCAACAACCAGGGCCGGATCACGACCCGCCACCAAGGTGGTGGGCACAAGCGCGCCTACCGGATCATCGACTTCCGTCGCTACGACAAGGACGGCGTGCCGGCCAAGGTCGCTCACATCGAGTACGACCCCAACCGCACGGCTCGGATCGCGTTGCTGCACTACGCCGACGGCGAGAAGCGCTACATCATCGCCCCCAACGGCTTGAAGCAAGGCACGATGGTCGAGAACGGCACGGGCGCAGACATCAAGCCCGGTAACAACCTGCCGTTGCGCAACATCCCGGTCGGCACGACGGTGCACGCCATCGAGCTCCGCCCCGGCGGCGGCGCCAAGATCGGTCGCTCGGCCGGTGTGTCGGTCCAGCTGGTGGCCCGTGAGGGTTCCCGCGCCCAGCTGCGGATGCCGTCCGGTGAGATGCGCTATGTCGACGTACGCTGCCGCGCCACCATCGGCTCGGTCGGCAACGCCGAGCAGTCCAACATCAACTGGGGCAAGGCCGGCCGGATGCGCTGGAAGGGCAAGCGTCCTTCCGTCCGCGGTGTCGCCATGAACCCGGTCGACCACCCGCACGGTGGCGGCGAGGGCAAGACCTCCGGTGGTCGCCACCCGGTCTCGCCCTGGGGTCAGCCTGAGGGCCGCACGCGTCGGCGCAAGGCCAGTGACCAGTTGATCGTCCGTCGCCGTCGTACCGGCAAGAAACGCTGAGAAGGGGCCTGAAAACGCATGCCGCGCAGCCTTAAGAAGGGTCCGTTCGTCGACGACCACCTGCAGAAGAAGGTGGACGTGCAGAACGACAAGGGGACCAAGAACGTCATCAAGACGTGGTCACGTCGTTCGATGATCGTGCCCGACATGATCGGTCACACGATCGCCGTGCACGACGGACGCAAGCACGTCCCGGTGTTCGTGACCGACTCCATGGTCGGGCACAAGCTGGGCGAGTTCGCCCCCACCCGGACCTTCCGTGGACACGAGAAGGACGACCGTAAGGCTCGCCGCCGCTGAGCGGGCCGAGTAGACAGCTGAACCGTCGAAGACTGAACTGCCGAAGAGAGTTGACTGACACATGAGCGTTACCGAGCGCAGGCGCGTCAGCGCCCGCCGCGCAAGCCTGCTGGGCGACCAGCCGGGCGCCTTCGCTGTCGCGCGCTTCGTCCGGGTGACCCCGATGAAGGCCCGCCGCGTCGTCGACATGGTGCGTGGTGCCCAGGTGGATGACGCCTTGGCCACCCTTCGTTTCGCACCGCAGGCCGCCGCCCAGACCGTCTACAAGATCCTCGAGAGCGCCGTCGCCAACGCCACCACGACTGAGTCACTCGAGCGCGGCACCCTCGTGGTGTCGAAGGCGAGGGTCGACGAAGGTCCGATGCTGAAGCGGTTCCGCCCCCGGGCGCAGGGACGCGCGACGCGCATCCTGAAGCGCACCAGCCACATCACCGTTGTCGTCCAGGCCGCAGACGCGGCCGTTGCCAAGAGCTCCCGCACCGCCAAGAACTCAGGAACCGGAGGGTCCCGCTAATGGGTCAGAAGGTCAACCCGCACGGCTTCCGCCTCGGCATCTCGACCGACCACAAGAGCCGTTGGTACGCCGACAAGCTCTACAAGTCCTACGTCGGTGAAGATGTCGCGATCCGCAAGCTCCTCACGAAGGGCATGGATCGCGCCGGCATCAGCCGGGTCGAGATCGAGCGCACCCGTGACCGGGTGTCAGTGACGATCTATACCGCTCGTCCCGGCATTGTGATCGGTCGACGTGGCGCCGAGGCCGACCGCATCCGCGAGAACCTCGAGACGCTGAGCGGCAAGCAGGTCAAGCTCAACATCCGCGAGGTACTCAACCCGGAGATCGACGCACAGCTGGTGGCCCAGGGTGTCGCCGAGCAGCTGTCGAGCCGGGTTGCCTACCGCCGCGCGATGCGTAAGGCGATCCAGACCTCGATGCGGTCGGGCGCCAAGGGCATCAAGATCCAGTGCTCGGGTCGCCTCGGCGGCGCCGAGATGTCGCGCTCCGACTTCTACCGTGAAGGACGCGTGCCGCTGCACACCCTGCGCGCCGACGTCGACTACGGCTTCTACGAGGCCAAGACGACGTTCGGACGGATCGGTGTCAAGGTCTGGATCTTCAAGGGCGAGGTCGCTGGCACCCGCGCCGAGCGCGAGGCGCAAGCCGCTGCGCTGGCGCAGGCCGGCAACCGCAACCGTCCCGGCGCCCGCCCGCGTCGTGGCGACCGCCCCGAGCGTACCGATCGCCGACCCGACACGGCTGTCACGCCCACCGAGGCGCCCGCCGTCACCGAGGCTCCGGTCGGCGGCGACACCGCCGTGGCGACCGTGCCCGCAGAGACCACTGGACAGGAGGGCTGAGGCATGTTGATCCCTCGCAGGGTCAAGCACCGCAAGCAGCACCACCCGAAGCGCACCGGCATGGCCAAGGGCGGAACCAAGATTGCGTTCGGTGAGTTCGGTATCCAAGCGGTCGAGTCTGCCTACGTGACCAACCGCCAGATCGAGTCCGCGCGTATCGCCATGACCCGCCACATCAAGCGTGGAGGGAAGGTGTGGATCAACATCTACCCCGACCGCCCGCTGACCAAGAAGCCTGCAGAGACCCGGATGGGTTCCGGTAAGGGTTCACCGGAGTGGTGGATCGCCAACGTCAAGCCGGGCCGTGTCATGTTCGAGCTGTCCGGTGTGCCGGAGCCGATCGCCCGTGAGGCACTCAGCCGCGCCATGCACAAACTTCCCATGAAATGTCGGTTTGTCAGCCGTGAAGGAAGTGAGTTCTGATGGCTGCGACGACAACGGCGACGGAGATGCGTCTCCTCGACAACGACTCGCTCGAGGAGAAGCTGCGCGAGTCCAAGGAGGAGCTGTTCAACCTCCGCTTCCAAGGTGCCACCGGCCAGCTCGAGTCACACGGCCGACTGCGCTCCGTTCGCCGCGACATCGCCCGCATCTACACGATCTTGCGCGAGCGCGAGCTCGGGATCACCAGCCACCAGAGCAACGACGAGGGTTCCGCATGAGTGAAGAAACAACCGTGACGAGGGAGCGCAACCGGCGCAAGGTGCGCGAGGGCCTCGTCGTCAGCGACAAGATGGAGAAGACCATCGTCGTCTCTGTCGAGGACCGCGTGAAGCACGCGCTCTACGGCAAGGTGCTCCGGCGTACGAGCAAGCTGAAGGCTCACGACGAGACAAACCAGTGCGGCGTCGGCGACCGGGTCCTGATCATGGAGACGCGTCCGCTGTCAGCCACCAAGCGCTGGCGTGTGGTCCAGGTCCTCGAGAAGGCCAAGTAAGTCACGTGGCCCCGCCACACGACACAGCAGTCACGGCCGGCATAGCCGGCCAGCAACCAGGAGATATCCGATGATCCAGCAGGAGTCGCGACTCAAGGTCGCCGACAACACCGGTGCCAAGCAGATCTTGTGCATCCGCGTGCTCGGCGGCTCGGGTCGGCGCTACGCCGGTATCGGCGACGTCATCGTCGCCACCGTCAAGGACGCCATCCCCGGCGGCAACGTCAAGAAGGGTGAGGTCGTCAAGGCCGTGATCGTGCGCACCGTCAAGGAGCGCCGTCGCGCTGACGGCTCCTACATCCGCTTCGACGAGAACGCAGCGGTGATCCTTCGTCAGGACGGTGAGCCTCGCGGTACCCGCATCTTCGGCCCGGTCGGCCGTGAGCTGCGCGAGAAGAAGTTCATGCGGATCATCTCGCTCGCCCCGGAGGTGCTCTGACATGGCAAGCAGACTGACCATCAAGAAGGGTGACGTCGTGCGCGTCATCGCCGGCAAGGACAAGGGTGCTGAGGGCAAGGTCATCGCCGTGCTCACCGACCACAACCGCCTGATCGTCGAAGGTGTCAACCGCGTGAAGCGGCACACCAAGGTGGTCAACCAAGGTGGCCGCGCCGGCACGACCGGCGGGATCATCACCCAGGAGGCTTCGATCCACGCCTCCAACGTGATGCTGCTGACCGAGGTCGACGGCAAGAAGGTCCCGACCCGGATCGGCGCCAAGCGCATCGAGGTCGAGAAGACCCGCCACGACGGCTCGAAGTACAAGGCGCAGCGCAGCGTGCGCGTCGCCACCAAGAACGGGGAGGAGATCTGATGACGACCGAGACAACCGAAGCGACCGCATCGACCCCCTCGGCGACGCATCCGCGCAACGAGCCGCCGCGCTTCAAGACCCGCTACCGCGAGGAGATTATCCCCGCGCTGCGCAAGGAGTTCGGCTACGCCAACGTGATGCAGGTCCCCGGCCTGACGAAGATGGTCGTCAACATGGGTGTCGGCGAGGCTGCCCGCGACTCGAAGCTGATCGAGGGTGCCGTTCGCGACCTGACCATCATCACCGGCCAGAAGCCGCAAGTGACCCGGGCGCGCAAGTCCATCGCTCAGTTCAAGCTGCGCGAGGGCATGCCGATCGGCGCGCACGTAACCTTGCGCGGTGACCGGATGTGGGAGTTCCTCGACCGGTTGCTCACCCTCGCACTGCCCCGCATCAGGGACTTCCGTGGCTTGTCGCCGCAGCAGTTCGACGGCAAGGGCAACTACACGTTCGGTCTGACCGAGCAGGTCATGTTCCACGAGATCAACCAGGACAAGATCGACCGGCAGCGGGGCATGGATATCACCGTGGTCACCACCGCAACCAACAACGAGGAGGGGCGCTCGCTCCTCCGGCATCTCGGCTTCCCTTTCGCGGAACGATGAGTATGCAGAGCAAGGAGAACTGATGGCCAAGACATCGCTCGTCGTCAAGGCGGCCCGCAAGCCGAAGTTCAAGGTTCGCGGCTACACCCGGTGCCAGCGCTGCGGCCGACCCAAGTCGGTCTACCGCAAGTTCGGCTTGTGCCGCATCTGCCTTCGTGAGATGGCACACCGCGGTGAGCTGCCGGGCATCACCAAGAGCAGCTGGTAAGTGGCCTCCACGACGGGCTTCGCCCGCGCGGAGGCTGCTCACTGGGGCTCTGCCCCAGACCCCGATTTCGGGGTCCGGTAGCCCCCAGACCCCCAAGTTTGTGGTGCTGAAGGGCACCGCCCCAGACCCCGATTTTGTGGTCCGGTCCCATGACCAGACCGCTGGAAAGCAACAGAAACAAGAAACCGCTGAGGGTCGGATCCCGAAACCACAGCGAGAAAGAGGCCCCCGGCCATGACGATGACAGACCCGATCGCAGACATGCTTACTCGTCTGCGCAATGCCAACCAGGCGCACCACGACACCGTCAGCATGCCCTACAGCAAGCTGAAGTCCGGGGTTGCGGAGATCCTCCAGCAGGAGGGTTACATCGGCTCCTGGAAGGTCCAAGAGCCGGCTGACGCCGGGATCGTCGGCAAGACCCTCGTGATCGACCTCAAGTACGGTCCGAGTCGCGAGCGTTCGATCGCGGGCGTCCGCCGCATCAGCAAACCCGGACTGCGTGTCTACGCGAAGTCGACCGGGTTGCCGAAGGTGCTCGGAGGACTGGGTGTCGCCATCATCTCGACGTCGACCGGCCTGCTGACCGACCGCCAAGCCAAGCAGAAGGGCGTAGGTGGGGAAGTCCTCGCCTACGTCTGGTAGCCCGAGACAGACCGAAGGAGGAAGAGACATGTCGCGTATTGGCAAGCTCCCCATCACGGTCCCGTCCGGGGTCGATGTGGCCATCCAGGATCAGCTGGTGACCGTCAAGGGGCCGAAGGGCACCTTGACACACACCGTGCGTGAGCCGATCACGGTCGCACAGGGCGATGACGGCACCGTCGTGGTCGCCCGTCCCAACGACGAGCGTGAGAGCAGGTCGCTGCACGGGTTGTCGCGCACCCTGATCGCCAACATGGTGACCGGTGTGACCGACGGCTACGTGAAGAGGCTCGAGATCGTCGGCGTCGGATACCGCGTCGTACCCAAGGGTCCGACCTCGCTGGAGTTCTCGCTCGGCTACAGCCACTCGATCACCGTCAACGCACCTGAAGGAATCACCTTCACCGTTGAGGGCCCGACCCGGCTCGCCGTGCAGGGGATCGACAAGCAAGCAGTCGGAGAGGTCGCGGCAAAGATCCGCAAGCTCCGCAAGCCCGAACCCTACAAGGGCAAGGGCATCCGTTACGCCGGCGAACAGATCCGCCGCAAGGTCGGAAAGGCTGGTAAGTGATGGCTATCGCGCTCAAGGCTCGCAAGCACACCGCAGCGAAGACGGCGTCGCGTGCACGTCGCCAGGTGCGGGGCCGCAAGAAGATCCATGGCTCCGCCACCCGACCGCGTCTCATCGTGACGAGGTCGAGCCGGCACCTCTTCGTCCAGGTGGTCGACGACCTCGCCGGCAAGACACTGGCCTCGGCGAGCACGATGGAGACCGACCTGCGCGCCCACGACGGCGACAAGACGGCCAAGGCGAAGAGGGTCGGCGAGCTCGTGGCCGAACGCGCCAAGGCCGCCGGTGTCGACTCGGTCGTGTTCGACCGCGCCGGCAACAAGTACCACGGGCGCATCGCCGCCCTGGCCGACGGCGCCCGCGAAGGCGGCCTGGCCTTCTAGGCCCGACCAACGACTGACTGACGTAACAGAGAGAAGGTAGTTCGAATGAGCGGACCCCAGCGCCGCAGTGGTGGTGCCGGTTCCGACCGCCGAGGCCGTGACGGTCGCGGCTCCGGGGCGGAGAAGACCGCCTACATCGAGCGCGTCGTGGCGACGAACCGTGTCGCCAAGGTCGTGAAGGGTGGTCGTCGCTTCAGCTTCACCGCCCTGGTCGTCGTCGGTGACGGTGACGGCAGCGTCGGTGTGGGCTACGGCAAGGCCAAGGAGTTCCCGGCCGCGATCGCCAAGGGCGTCGAAGAGGCCAAGAAGTCCATGTTCAAGGTGCCCCGCAGCCAAGGCACCATCCCGCACCCGGTTCAGGGTGAGAAGTCCGCCGGCGTAGTGATGCTGCGCCCGGCTGCCCCCGGTACCGGGGTGATCGCAGGTGGTCCGGTTCGCGCAGTGCTCGAGTGCGCCGGCATCCATGACGTGCTCAGCAAGTCGCTCGGCTCCTCCAACGCGCTCAACATCGTCGGTGCCACGGTGGCAGCTCTGCAGATGCTGCGTACGCCGGAGTCGGTTGCCGCCCAGCGCGGTCTCACCGTCGAGCAGGTGGCCCCGGCCGCGCTGCTCAAGGCGCGCGCGGAGGTGGCCGAGTGATGGCCCGCCTCAAGGTCCAGCAGGTGCGGTCGGGTATCGGCCGGAAGAAGAACCAGCGGGAGACACTTCGTAGTCTCGGCCTGAAGCGGATCGGCGACGTGGTGGTCCAGGACGACCGCCCCGAGATCCGCGGCATGCTCTCCACGATCCCGCATCTCATCGCAGTCGAGGAGGTTGACTGACATGACGCTCAAACTTCATCACCTGCGTCCAGCACCCGGTGCCAAGACCGCCAAGACCCGCGTTGGTCGTGGTGAGGGCAGCAAGGGCAAGACCGCAGGACGCGGGACCAAGGGAACGAAGGCCCGCTACCAGGTGCGGCCGGGCTTCGAGGGCGGGCAGATGCCGCTGCACATGCGGCTGCCCAAGCTCAAGGGCTTCAAGAACCCGTTCCGGGTCGAGTTCCAGGTCGTCAACCTCAACCGCCTCAACGAGCTGTTCCCTGACGGCGGCGAGGTCACTCCGACCTCGTTGGTTGCCAAAGGTGCGGTCCGCGACAACGCGCCGGTGAAAGTGCTGGGTGGTGGCGAGCTCGGCGTCGCACTTGACGTCAGTGCGCACAAGTTCTCGGCCTCGGCGAAGGACAAGATCGCCGCGGCAGGCGGATCGACGACCGAGCTCTGACGCATCTCGCAAGCCCTGGCTCGCACCGTCGGGTTTGGGGACGACTGTTATTGTCCGGAAGTACTCATCTGTCCGATGAGACACGTTCAGACTCTGACACGAACGTATCTCCCAGCTGGGGGATCGCTGGGAGGACCTGGTGCTAAGCGCCTTCGTCAACGCGTTCCGGACTCCGGACCTGCGACGCAAGTTGCTGTTCGTGCTGTTCATCATCCTCTTGTTCCGCCTCGGCTCGTCGATCCCGACGCCGGGGGTCGACTACGTGAAGGTGCAAGAGGGCATCAAGGGTACCGGCAACGAGGGCATCTACGGTCTCATCAACCTGTTCTCCGGCGGTGCGCTGCTGAAGCTGACGATCTTTGCGCTCGGCATCATGCCTTACATCACCGCCAGCATCATCCTGCAGCTGCTTACCGTGGTGATCCCCCGGTTGGAGACGCTGAAGAAGGAAGGCCAGGCGGGGACCGCCAAGATCACCCAGTACACCCGTTATCTGACTCTGGGCCTGGCCATCCTGCAGTCGACCGGCATCGTTGCACTGGCCAGGACCGGCCAGATCTTCCAGGGCAGCAACAGCCAGGGGTCTTTGCTGGTCAACGACCGGCTGACCACCATGCTCGTCATGATCATCACGATGACCGCCGGAACCGCCATGATCATGTGGTTCGGTGAGCTCATCACCGAGCGCGGCATCGGTAACGGCATGTCGATCATGATCTTCACGTCGGTGGTGTCGGGCTTCCCGGGCGCCCTCTGGAGCATCCGGCAGGCGCGCGGCTGGGACGTCTTCGCGATCGTGATCCTGATCGGCCTCGTCATCATCGCGGCGGTCATCTTCATCGAGCAAGCCCAACGACGGATCCCGGTGCAGTACGCCCGGCGCATGGTCGGGCGCAAGATGTTCGGTGGGACCTCGACGTACATCCCGTTGAAGGTCAACCAGGCCGGCGTCATCCCGGTCATCTTCGCCAGCAGCCTGCTCTACCTCCCCGCGCTGGCCTCGCAGTTCAACCCGAACGCCTCCTGGACCGGCTGGGTGAACCAGCACTTCGTGAGCGGTGACCACCCCTACTACATGCTCACGTACTTCCTGTTGATCGTTTTCTTCACGTACTTCTACGTCTCGATCACGTTCAACCCGGCCGAGGTCGCCGACAACATGAAGAAGTACGGCGGATTCGTGCCGGGTATCCGTGCAGGCAAGCCGACCGAGGACTACCTGGCGTACGTGCTGTCACGCATCACGTTCCCGGGTGCCATGTACCTGGGTCTGGTCGCGCTTGTGCCGTTGGTGGCGCTCGTGGTGGTCAACGCGAACTCGAACTTCCCGTTCGGGGGCACATCTTTGCTGATCATGGTCGGCGTCGGGCTGGACACGGTGAAGCAGATCGAGAGCCAGCTGCAGCAGCGGCACTACGAGGGGTTCCTTCGGTAATGCGCGTCGTGTTGGTCGGCGCGCCCGGTGCCGGCAAGGGGACGCAAGCCAAGTACATCGCCGAGCACTACCAGATCCCGTCCATCTCGACCGGTGACATCTTCCGCGCCAACATCGCGGAGCAGAGCGACCTGGGCAAGAAGGCGAAGGCCTACATGGACGCCGGCGATCTCGTTCCCGACGAGGTCACGATCGGCATCATCCGAGACCGACTCGCCCAAGATGACACCAAGCCGGGCTTCCTGCTCGACGGCTTCCCTCGGACCGTGCGGCAGGCAGAGGCTCTCACCCAGATCCTCGAGGATCTGGACACCCCGCTCGACGTGGTCCTCGAGCTGCAGGTCGACGATGACGAAGTCGTACGGCGACTGTCGGGGCGGCGTACCTGTCGGACCTGCGGCCACGTCTGGCACATCGAGTTCGACCCGCCCAGCAACGAGGGTGTCTGCGACGAGTGCCAGGGCGAGCTGTTCCAGCGAGACGACGACCTGCCGGACACGATTCGTCGCCGGCTGCAGGTTTACACCGACCAGACGTCACCGCTCGTCGGCTTCTACGACGACCTCGGGCTGCTGCGGTCGATCTCGGCGCAGGGGTCGGTCGACCAGATCACCACGCGCGCCATCGATGCCCTCGAGCTCGCCGCCAAGAATTAGGTACCGGGCCTATTCATGTTTCGCGAACGCGGTATCGAGATCAAGACGCCGGCGCAGATCGCCACCATGCGCCAAGCCGGCCTCGTTGTCGCCGAGACTCTCGAGCTGCTCCGTGCGGCGGTTGCCCCTGGCATCACGACCCGCCAGCTCGACCGGCGCGCCGAGGAGTACATCCGCTCCTGTGGAGCGACGCCGAACTTCTTGGGGTATCACGGCTACCCCGCCACCATCTGCACGTCGGTCAATGAGCAGGTCGTGCACGCCATCCCCAACGACACGCCGTTGGACGAAGGCGACGTGATCTCGATCGACTGTGGTGCGATCGTCGACGGTTGGCATGGAGACTCAGCAATCACGGTGGCTGTTGGCGAGATCAGGTCCGAGCTGGTCGAGCTGATGCGTGTCTGCGAGGAAAGTTTGTGGCGGGGGATGGCCGCGGCGGCGCTCGGCGGGCGAGTCACCGACATCTCCCACGCGGTCGAGACGTATGTGCGCTCGCAGGGCGATTACGGCATCGTTGAGGACTATGTCGGCCACGGCATCGGCTCGGCGATGCACATGCCGCCGAGCGTTCCCAACTTCGGCCGCCCGGGCAAGGGGCCCAAGCTGGTCGCAGGGCTTGCTCTCGCCGTTGAGCCGATGATCACGATGGGCACGATCGACACCGAGGTCCAGGCCGACGACTGGACCGTCGTCACCGCCGACGGCTCCTGGTCAGCGCACTTCGAGCACTCGTTCACGCTCACCCCAGACGGGGCGCTGGTGCTCACCGCGCTCGACGGCGGCTCGAGCAAGCTTGCCGAGCTCGGCGTACCCTGCGCCGGCTGACGTTCCCTCTCGGCCGCCCTCGGATCTGACGTGTCGTCACTGTCTCTTGCTACGGCACGCTTCGCGCCCTGGCGAGCGCGGTTATCCACCATTGTCGAGCTCCAATTACCGGGTCTCCGGTGCCGCCGCAGCAGGGTTGGTGTCCCAAGCCCGGTGCCTGACCGACCGGACCACCACCACCCGCACCGCCTGGGCGACCGGGAAAGTCAGCACCGAGCAGGCGGTGCTGATCGGTGCCGCCATCGACAAACTGTCTGCCACCATCTCCGACGAGGTGGTCGAGCATGCCCAAGCGGACCTGGTCGACCACGCCCAGACACTCACGTTCACCCAGCTGCAGGTGGTGACCAACCATCTGGTCGAGGTCGTCGACCCCGACGGTGCCGACGCGGTGCTGGGCGAGCAGCTGCAAGCCGAAGAGGCCCGGGCGTTGCAGCAGACCACGTTCGGTGGCCGTAGAGGGTTCGACGGGGTGGCCCGGTTCTCCGGGCGGATGCCGAACCTTGCCTACGACATCCTCACCACCGCCCTGGACGCCATCGCCTCCCCCAGACGCGCAACCAACCACACAACCGTTGCCGACGGGACCGGTGCACCGCTCAGCCCGGCCACGACTGGTGGTGCACCGTGCCCGGAGACCGACCCGGGCGTGTTGACGTACTCACAGCGGCTGGGGCGGGCGTTCGTACAGCTGCTCGAGCACCTGCCTGCCGACAGACTGCCCGGCCACGGTGCCGGTAACGCCA
>JAABUR0100003449.1_pt1 | contig 22159 bp, 21 predicted proteins | sample 5560091 | NCBI WGS metagenome assembly JAABUR01 (sample SAMN10711879, study PRJNA513375) | rock metagenome | isolation source: Antarctica rocks | place: Antarctica: Victoria Land, University Valley sud
CGTCGTGTCTGATCGAGAAATGGACGGCCTCAACATCAGCCGCGACGCCTTCCACGGCGAATGGAACTACATCATGCAACCAAACACGCCGTCAGTCCGAGCACTTGTTTCCGGATGAGGCCTTAGCACCAGTAACTGCGCCAGTGCTGCTGGACGGGCCGAATGGGCAAGCTATGGGCTTGTCGGCCTGGACCTTGGGCTTGTCGCAGCGACGCGAACCCTTCTTCAGCCACAGGATGCTGGCCAGATGCGATGCCAGCCTCGATGCCTTCTGCCAGGCTTGGAACCGACTCACCGCCGACTGCGGCCGCCAAACTGGCTGCCAGGACGGGATCACCTCCCTACCCCATAACAAAGTCACGGATAGCGGCATTCAATGCGTCCGGCTCGTCAGCGCGGATGGAGTGACTGCTTTCTTCGAAGATCCGCAGCCGCGAACCGGGGATGATGCGATGGATCTCTTCCGAGAACTCTGGCGGGCAAATCCAGTCATGCCGGCCCGCCAGGATCAATGTCGGCACGGTGATACGTTCGATCTCGGTCCGCAGATCGAACGACCGCAGCACGCCGCCTGGCCCGAATGCCCGGTTCAGCGGCTGCGGCGAGTATGTCGCCCGGCCGCGCACAGCCTCGGCCGCCGCCGGGTCGTAACGGCGGCTATAAAGCGGATCCATGGCGGCGTAGTAGTCGGCCATCTGCGCCGGCGTGTCGAACGTGCCGGACCATAGGCGTTCGCAGACGCGCTGCTGCTCGGCCGTGCCGTGGTCGCGGATGTACTGCTCCGCGCGGGACATGAACCCGCCATGCGCCGCCGTGACGATCAGGACCAGCTTGCTGACCGCTTCCGGGAAGCGGGCCGCGTGGGCCATGGCGACCATGCCGCCGTAGCTGGTCCCGATGCTGACCACCGGGCCTAAGCCGAGATGGAGGCGCAGGGCTTCCATGTCCTCGACGTTTTCGTCCAGCGTGTAGCGGCCGGGGTCACCGCGCCCGGATCGGCCCTGTCCGCGATGGTCGAAGTAGATCAGTTGCATGGTATCGGCGAGCGGCGACATGGCGGGTTTGAACCCGGTATGATCGCCGCCGGGACCGCCATGGACCACCATGGCCACAGGCTGCTCGCGCATAACGGGGCCGTCCGGCACCAGCCCAGCGCCTTCCACATCGAAATACAGCGTCGTGCCTCGAACTTGGGCGAGCATCGGACCTCCTCGGGAGCGTGGCGGGCCACCTGTTTAGGGTGCCGCGCTGGGATCGGGAAGGCCAACGCGAGTGGGTAGGGCTGCAGCGGCCTAGCTCCGATCAGCTCCTGGTTCTCCCCGGAATGTCGTGCGAACGAGGCTCCAAGCGGTCTCGAGATGACCTTTCATGGTCTCCTCGGCGAGGTCCGGGTCGCGTGCAAGGATAGCCTCGTAAATGGCGGCATGGCCGGCGTAGTTCAGCCGGTCGATGTCCTCACTGCCCTGCATCTCGGCCCAGTGGCGCATCAGCCATTCGACGTAGGCCCGGTGTATCACCGGGTAGATCGGATTCCGCGGGATGCGAAACAGCGCCGCGTGGAACGCCATGTCGGTCGTGTAGAAATGCTGGCGCTGCCCGATTGCGGCATGGTTCGCCTGCAGCGCCGCAGCAAGCGCCTGCAGGTCGCACTTGATCGCGTTCTGTGCCGCGGTCCGCACCAGCGCGCATTCGAGGAAAATCCGCGTCTCGAACAGGTTGCGCACGCCGGCTTCGTCCTGGATCAGGTGGGCAATGAACCGGCCGATCATGTCGATGGCGCGATCGTAGTCAGGCTTGCGCACCAGCGGGCGATAGCCGGGGCGGGTCAGCAGCAGGCCGCGATTGGCCAGCATGGCGACCGCTTCGCGCACCGCCGCGCGGCTTACGCCGTAGCGCTGCATCAGGTCGCGCTCGGTCGGGAAGCGGCCGCCATCGGCGATCTCGCCGCCGCCGATCATGGCCGCGAGCCGGTCGGCCAGCGTGTCGGCCACGCGCCGGGCGGGAGGCGAGGCTTTGGCAGCTTGCGGGGGCTGGACGCGCGGATCGCTCGACATGGGCTGTCCAATCGAGAGGACACGGACCTCGCTCAATGGTCGCGTTCCCGCCCATTGTCAAACGCCTGCAACGAATTTGGTCCGACCAAATAGCGGGAGCCTGCCGGGTAAACTGGAAGAGCTGTTGACGGTCCCACCGATTTCCGCTTGGTTTGGTCCAACCAAAATAACGGCGCAGGCAGGTCATCCTGTACCTGGAGCCGCGGAGGAGGAACCGCTGTGGCTAAACTCCACACCATCGAGTCCGGCTTCTACCGCATCAAGCTGCCGGTGGTGCTGACGGATAGCATGCACGGCGAGATGCGCGCCTTCGAGCTCAACACAATTCGGCTGCGCGATGCCGACGGGGCGGAGGGGGTCGGCTACACCTTCACGGTGGGCCGCAACGGGGCGGCTGTGGACGCGGTGCTGGCGCGTGAGATGCCGGACATCTTCGCGGGCGCCGATGCCGACCATATCGAGCGCCTGTGGCAGCAGGGCTGGTGGGCGCTGCATTACGGCGGACGCGGCGGGCCTACGGTGCTGGCCATCTCGGCGTTCGACATGGCGCTGTGGGACCTGAAGGCACGCCGGGCCGGCCTGCCGCTATGGAACCTGCTGGGCGGCTTCGACCCGCGCGTGCCCTGCTATGCCGGCGGCATCGACCTTGACCTGCCGCTCGACGCGCTGCTGCGCCAAACCGACGACAACGTCGCCAAGGGCTTCCGCGCCATCAAGATGAAGGTCGGCCGCAAGCGCCTGGCCGAGGACGTGGAACGCGTGAAGGCAATGCGTGCCCACCTCGGCGAGGGCTTCCCGCTGATGGTGGACGCCAACATGAAGTGGACGGTGGACGAGGCGATCCGCGCCGCCCGCGCCTTTGCCCCGTTCGACCTGACCTGGCTGGAGGAGCCGACCATCCCGGACGACCCGGCCGGCCATGCCCGCATCGTCCGCGAGGGCGGCCTGCCGGTCGCCATCGGCGAGAATCTGCGCACGTTGTGGGAGTTCAAGCAGTATATGGCCTGCGGCGGCGTGACCTATCCGGAACCGGACGTCACCAACTGCGGCGGCGTCACACCATTCATGAAGATCGCCCATACGGCCGAGGCCTTCAACATGCCGGTGACGTCGCATGGCGCGCACGACGTCACGGTGCATCTGCTCGCCGCCTGCCCGAACCGCAGCTTCCTGGAGGCGCACGGCTTCGGCCTCGACCAGTATATCGCCGAGCCGCTGCAGGTCGCCGACGGCTTCGCCCTGGCGCCGGACCGGCCCGGCCACGGCATCGCCTTCGACTGGAACGGGCTGGAGCGTATCCGGGCGTGATGCAGGAGCGTTTCGACTATATCGTCGTCGGCGGCGGCTCCTCGGGCTGCGTGGCCGCGGCCCGGCTGGTGGCGGGCGGCGCGCGGGTGCTGCTGCTGGAGGCCGGGCATTCGCACCGCCACCCGCTGCTGGACATGCCGCCGGGCATCTTCAAGATGATCAACGGCAGCAAGTTCATGCGCTATCACCAGACGGTCCCGCAGGCCCATCTGGGTGGGCGCGTGCACGACATCCCACAGGGCCATGTGCTGGGCGGCGGCTCGTCGGTGAACGCCCAGGTTTATATCCGCGGCCGTCCGTCCGACTACGATGCGTGGGAGACCATGCTGTGCGGGGAGAACGATAACCCTGGCTGGGGCTGGCGCGACGTGCTGCCGCATTTTCACGGCATGGAGGGCAACAACCGCTTGCATGACGCGCGGCATGGTGCCGACGGGCCGCTGCTGGTCTCCGACCCCGGCCATGTCGACGACGTGTCGCGCTGGTTCGTCCAGAGCGTGCAGGCGCTGGGCGAGCCGTTCAATCCCGACTTCAATGGCGAGGCCCAGCGCGGCGTAGGCTTCTATCAATTTATGAACCGGCGCGGAAAGCGCAGCAGCGCGGCCTATGCCTTTATCGCCCCGCTGCAGGGTAATCCCAACCTCGTGGTCCGGCTGAATGCCGCGGTGCGCCGCATCGACATCCGCCACGGGCGGGCCGAGGGCGTGACCTGGCGCGACGCCAAGGGGCGCGAACACCAGGCCTTCGCCGACCGGGAGGTGATCGTCGCCGCCGGCGCGCTGGTGACGCCGCAACTGCTGATGCTGTCCGGCGTGGGACCGGCCGCGCAGCTGAAAGACCTCGGCATCGCCTGCGAGGTCGACCTGCCCGGCGTCGGCGAGAACCTGATCGACCATCCCGAGGCGCCGATCGTCGCCAGCGCCAACGGCAGGCACGGCTACTACCGGCAGGGCGTCGGTTGGCGGATGCTGGCGAACGGGCTGCAATTCAAACTGTTCGGATCCGGCCGCATCACCTCCGCCGGCGTCGAGGCCGGCGCCTTCGTCAACCCAGCCGACCGCGACGGGGAACCGAGCATCCAGGCCTTCTGCGTGCCGATCGTCTATGTGGACCGCGACACGCGCGACCTCGTGCAGGACGGCTATGGCATGACGGTCACGACCGTGGTGGTGAAGCCGAAGTCGCGCGGCTTCGTGCGGCTGCGCTCGGCCGATCCGGACGACATGCCGCTGGTCTCGCCCAACCTGCTCGCCCATCCCGACGACGCGCGGACGATGATCGAGGGCCAGCGCTTCTTCCTGCGTGCCTTCCAAACGGGACCGCTGGCCCAGCGGGTAGACCGCATCATGCTGCCCGATCCGTCCGATCTCAGCGACGCGGCGATCATGGCGCATTGCCGGCGCTTCGTGAAAACCAATTACCATCCCAGCGGCACCTGCCGCATGGGCGCAAGCCACGACCCGATGGCTGTGCTGGATGCAAGGCTGCGGGTGCGCGGGGTGGCCGGCCTGCGGGTCTGCGACCTGTCCGCCATGCCCGACATCAACGCCGGCAACACCAATGCCCCGGCGATGATGCTGGGCAGCCGCTGCGCCGCCTTCATCGCCGAGGGAGTGGGGGCGACGCGGCAGAAGGACGCCGCCTGACATCAAAACGTTCTATACTGGCGACGGCGGCAGCCGAGACCGATTAGAAACCAAGCCGACATCAACAAAAATACCGGGAGCAACGAACATGATCATCACCCGACGCGGCCTGCTGGCGACGTCACTCGCTGGCGCATCCGTCCTGGCCTGGAGGCCGGGCTTAGCTGCAGGCGACCTGCCGGTGCTGAAGAAGAAGGCTGTATACAAGGTCGGCTTTGCCCAGACCGAGAGCAACAACCCGTGGCGGCTCGCCCAGACCGCCTCGATGCGCGACGAGGCGAAGAAGCTCGGCCACCAACTGGTCTATACCGACGCCGCCGGCTCCGCCGCCAAGGAGGTCGCCGACGTCAACAGCATGATCGCCCAGGGCGTGGACCTGATCTTCCTGGCCCCGCGCGAGGAAAAGCCGCTGGTGCCGGCGATCATGAACGCGAAGAAGGCCGGCATCCCGGTGATCCTGATCGACCGCAATGTGGACCAGAGCCTGGCCCAGGCCGGCCGCGACTACGTGACGTTCATCGGCTCGGACTTCATCGAGGAGGGCGGCCGGGCGGCGGCGTGGCTGATCCGGGCCACCGGGGGCAAGGCGCGGATCATCGAGCTGGAGGGCACCACCGGCGCGTCGGCCGCCAACGACCGCAAGAAGGGGTTCGACGCCGCGATCAAGGCGCAGTCCGGCATGCAGATCGTCGCCAGCCAAAATGGCGACTTCACCCGCGACAAGGGCCGCCAAGTGGCCGAGACGCTGCTGCAGGCGCATCCCGACGCCACCGCCATCTTCGCCCATAACGACGAGATGGCGCTGGGCGCGATCGCGGCGCTGCAGGGCGCGGGCAAGGTGGCGGGCAAAGACGTCGTCATCGTGTCCTGCGACGGCGAGAAGGAGGCGGTGCAGGCCATCATCGACGGCAAGATCGGCGCCACCTGCGAGTGCAACCCGCGCTTCGGCCCCAAGGCGTTCGCCACGATGCAGGCCTTCGCCAACGGCGAGACGATCCCGGGCTTCATCAAGAACGTCGATCAGTTCTACGACGCCTCGAATGCCAAGCAACTGCTCGACACGGCATTCTGACCTTGCGGGAAGGGGGCGGCGCTGTGCCCCCTTCGATTGATGCGGAGCCACTCGGCATGAGCCTTGTTCCCGGCGGGACGCCGCTGCTGTCCATGCGCGGCATCGACAAGCGGTTTGGCCGCGTCCCGGCGCTGACGGATGCGGCGCTGGAGGTCGCCGCCGGCGAGGTGCATGCGCTGATCGGCCAGAACGGCGCCGGCAAGTCCACCCTGATCAAGGTCCTGACCGGGTTCTACCGCCGCGATGCCGGCACGGTCGAGTTCGACGGCCGCCCGTTCGAGGCCGCCTCCCCCAAGGAGGCGCAGGCGCGTGGCATCAGCACCATCTATCAAGAAATAAACCTGGTCGGGCTCCGCTCGGTGGCGGAAAACATCTGCCTTGGCCGGAATTTCAGCCGCTTCGGCCTGCTCGACACCGGCCGCATGAACGCGGAAGCGCGGCGGCTGGTCGCGCGCTTCGACCTCGATATCGACGTGCGGCTGCCGCTCGACCGGTTTCCGATCGCAACCCAGCAGATGGTGGCGATCGCGCGGGCCATCGGCTTCTCGGCGCGGCTGGTGATCATGGACGAGCCGACCTCTTCGCTGGACGACCGCGAGGTCGAGGCGCTGTTCCGCGTCATCGGCCAGATGAAGCAAGCCGGCGTCTCGACCATCTTTGTCAGCCATAAGCTGGACGAGCTGTATGCCGTCTGCGACCGGGTCACCATCATGCGCGACGGCACGACGGTGCGGACCGGCACGATGGCGGAGGTGCCGCGGCTGGAGCTGGTTGCCGCCATGCTCGGCCGCGCGTTGGACAGCGTCGCCCGGCAGGGGGCCACCGGGTTCGGCGGCAAGGCCAGCGGCACCCATGCGATGGTGGTCGAGGCCAGCGGGCTGGCCCGCAGCCCGCTCGTCCGCGGCGTGGATTTCCGGGTGGGCGCCGGGGAGATCGTGGGGCTGACCGGCCTCCTCGGGGCCGGCCGCACCGAGAGCGTGCGCCTGGTGTTCGGCGCCGACCAGCCGGACGGCGGCGGCATGGCACTGCACGGCAAGCCGTTTGCCCCGGCCGAGCCGAAGGACGCCATCCTGGCCGGCCTGGGCTTCTGCACCGAGGACCGCAAGACCGAAGGGATCATCCCCGACCTGTCCGTGCGCGAGAACGTGACCCTAGCGCTCATGCCGCGCCTCGCCTCGGCCGGCATCATCGACGAGACCCGGCAGCGCGCGGTCGTCGACTGCTTCATCCGCCGCATCGGCATACGCTGCACCAGCGCCGAGCAGCCGATCCGGCAGCTGTCGGGCGGCAACCAGCAAAAGGTGCTGCTCGCCCGCTGGCTGTGCCTCGACCCGGCGCTGCTTATTTTAGATGAGCCGACGCGCGGCATCGACGTCGGCGCCAAGGCCGAGATCCAGTCCTTCATCCGCGAGCTGGCCCAAGGCGGGCTTGCGGTGCTGATGGTGTCCTCGGAGCTTGAGGAGATCACCGAGGGCGCCGACCGCGCCTATGTACTGCGCGACGGCCGGACGGTGGCGACGCTCGAAGGCACCGCGCTGACCGAGAAGGCCATCCTGGCGGCCATGGCGCACGGGTCGGCGGAGGACCATCGCCGCCACGAGGAGGCCGCCGATGCGTGAGCAGGCGTCCTGGCCTGCGCCCGCGGCCCCGCCTGCACCGCCATCACGGGCGCGGCTGGACCTGTGGCCCCTGCTCAAGCGCCACGGCGCCCTGGCGGCCCTGATCCTGCTGCTGGCGCTCAACGCGGCCGTGACCCGCAACTTCCTGTCGCTGCAGACGCTGAACGTGAACCTGACGCAGGTGGCGCCCATCGTGATCGTGGCGGTGGGCATGACGCTGGTGATCGCCACCGGCGGCATCGACCTTTCGGTGGGCTCGCTGATGGCGATCGCGGGCCAGCTAGCTCCATTGATCTTCATGGGCACCATGGTGCCGCCGATGTGGGAGCCGCTGGCGGTCGGCCTGGGGATCGCGCTGTCGCTGGCGGCGGTGGCAGGCCTGGGATGGCTGAACGGCTTCGTCATCACGCGCTACGGCATCCAGCCGATCGTGGCCACGCTGGTGCTGTTCATCGCCGGCCGCGGCATCGCCCAGGTGATGACCAACGGCAACCTGCAGGTGTTCAGCGCGCCGGGCTTCGAGTTCCTCGGCCGCGGCCGGGTGCTGGGCGTTCCGTTCCAGGCGATCCTGATGGCGGCGGTCGTCGTGGGGGCGGCTTATGCGCTGCGGCGCACGCTGCTGGGGCGGCAGATCCTGGCGGTGGGCGGCAACGCGCGGGCGGCACGGCTGGCGGGCGTCCCGGTGGCGCGGGTCCGGCGCCTGGTCTATGTGATCAGCGGCCTATGTGCCGGGATTGCCGGGCTGGTGACGATCGCGATCAACTCCGCCTCCGACGCCAACCTGGTCGGCGCCGGGATGGAGCTCGACGCCATCGCCGCCGTGGCCGTCGGCGGCACGCTGCTTTCTGGCGGGCGCGCCACCATCTGGGGCACGCTGGTGGGCGCCCTGATCATCCAGCTCGTCCGCACGACGCTGATCGCCAACGGCGTCCCCGATGCAGCCGCCCTCGTGGTCAAGGCGCTGCTGATCGTCCTGGCCGTGTGGATCCAGCGCCAGGGGCCGCCGGCATGACGACGGCCCGTCGGGAGCACACGCTCGCCACCCTCAGCCGCTACGGCGTGGTCGTCGCGCTGGCGGCGCTGATCGCCTTCGGCGCCTGGCGCTACGACAATTTCCTGGGCAAGTTCAACATCCTGTCGTTCGCTGCCTACAACTCCATCTTCGCGCTGGTCTCGCTCGGTATGGCGCTGGTGATCATGACCGGCGGCATCGACCTGTCCGTGGGGGCGGTGGCGGCGCTGGGCAGCGTCGTGGCGGCGCTCGCCTCGCCGTACGGCGTTCTGGCGGGGCTCGGGACGGGCATAGCGGCGGGGCTGGCCGTGGGGCTGGTGAACGGGTTCTGCATTGCAGGTCTCGGCATAGCGCCATTCATCACCACGCTGGCCGCCATGCTGGCCGCCCGGGGTGCCGGCCTGCTCCTCGCCGGCAACCAGGCCGTGTCGGTATCCTATGACAGCGGTTTCACCGAGATCGGCCAGGGCGACCTGTCCGGCTTCCCCATCCCGGCGCTGATCGCGCTCGCGGCCTATGCGGCGGGCTGGGTGCTGCTGAAGCGCACCAGCTTCGGCCGCACCGTGCTGGCGATCGGCGGCAACGAGGAGGCCACGCGGCTGATGGGGCTTTCGACCGGGCGGACGAAGCTGATCGTTTATGCGCTCAGCGGGATGCTCGCCGGCGCCGCGGGCGTGGTGCTCGCCGCACAGTTCGGGGCCGGACAGCCGATCGAGGGCGCCGGCTGGGAGCTTTTTGCCATCGCCGCGGTGGTCGTCGGCGGCACCCCGCTCAATGGCGGAAACGGCTCCGTCACCACGATCCTGGCCGGGGCGCTGCTGCTGGGCCTGATCTTCAACATCCTGAACTTCGAGAACGGCCTCGGCTGGATCAGCCTTTCGGCCTATTGGCAGTCGGTGGTCCGGGGGCTGTTCTTGCTCGTGGTCGTGGTTCTGCAGGCCAGGATCATGCGGGGTCCGGCCTCGCAGGACGCGTGAATCGCCGGGCTGCAGCGATCAGCCGGTCAGATCGGGGGTTTGACTGCTGCAGCGGAGATGCGCACGTCCCAGCGAATAAGCTCCCGGTCCATGCCGGTCCGGCAGTCCTTGACATTGAATCGGGTGGCGAACAGCACGGCTGTGGCGCCTACCGTCTCAAAGTTGCGGTCCTTGGAAGCAGGGTCGAGCAACGACGAGTAGGCGAGGGGCGGCGGGTCGGCGCAGGTCCAGGCTCCTGGTCCGATCGCCGGCAGCAGCAATGCCGGGCCCGACCAGTGCAGCAGGTCTGGGCTGGTGGAGTAATAAACGCCGCTGTCCCGGCCGCTGTCCTGCATGATCGCGATGAACAGGCCGGTTTCTGCATGGCGCACGAGGCTGCTCACGGGCCAGCGCAGCCCGCCTCGTCCCACCGGCGCACACACATGCGGCTCGGGCGGGACCGGCTGCGTGTAGGGGTCGACGAACACGGCTTCGAACGCCGATCCGTCCCAACCCCGCCAGGCGTCCGGGGTGGCGACCGCCGTGGTGCGCAGCAAACAGTTCCCCTCGCGCTGCACGCCGGCCTTGGTCGCGAACGTGATCATGTACTGCGCGCCCGCGAAGGTGACGATGTTGCTCGGGTTGAAGTAGCCGTGGTGGCCGTGCTCGAGCTGGTCGAAGCGATAGGGCAGCGCCGCCACCAGCGCCCGGCCGGGCGTGCGCTGGAAGCTATGGCCGCCGTCATGCGACACCGCCGCCGTCAGCGCGTTATACCAGCAGTCCATGTAGCGCCGGCTGGGGCACAAGGCCGGGCGGCGCTGGCCCTGGAACTCGTTATGCACCACGGCCAGAATCGTCCGGCCGTCCGGCGTCCATGGGCTGGCGATCCAGGCCCGGTCGTCATAGGCGGCGGGGTCGTCGTCATTGGCCCCGGTCATCACCACCGGGCAGCGGTGGACGACGTGCAGCAGGTCCGGGCCGCTCTCGACGCGGTTACGGAAGTGCGACGCATAAAGCTGGACCTGGCCCGTCGCGAGACGGATGGCCCGCGCCGGCGTGTCGGGAATATCGTCCCCGTCGCAGCCCGGCCGCGCTCCGGCGATTGCAGGAACGGGCGGCCCGCTGAGCTCGAGCCGCAATGCCGGGCTAGGCTGGGCCGGGCTAGGCCGGGCTAGGCTGGGCGTGCAGCGAGGCCGTCGCCAGCAGCAACGCTCCGATAGCGGCCAGGACTTTCATGACGCGACCTCCCGTATGATGCGTGACTGCTGCGCCAGGCATTGGCGCACGTCGAAGCGCTGCTGAGCGGTCGCGCGGGCACGGTCCCGCACCGGCCCCAGCGACGCCTGGCGCCCCAGCAGGTCCGCAGCCCGGCTCGCAATCGCATCCGGGTCGCGTCCGTCCACCAGGAAGCCGTTCACCCCGTCCTGCAGCACCTCGCGCACCGGCGCCACATCCGAGCCCAGCACGAGGCATCCAGCCGCCAGCGCCTCGATGCACGACCATGACAGGACGAACGGCACGGTAAGATACAGATGCAGGGCGGACACCTGCAGCAGCGACAGGTACTCCGCCCGGGTGAGGCGGCCGACGAAATGCACCCGGGCCGGGTCGGCCGGCACCTCCCGCTGCATGACCTCGCGCCAGTTCCCGCCCTCGGGCGGCGGCCGGCCGTAGCTCACGCCATCCTCGCCGCAGATCACGACCTGGGCATTGGGCCGGCGTCGCAGCAGGGCCGGCAACGCGCGCATCAGGGCGGCGAAGCCGCGCACCGGCTCCAGATGGCGGGCGACGAAGGTGACGACCTCATCACCTGGCGTCAGCGTCCGCCCATCCGGCAGGGTGAACCGCGCCTGCCGGTCCGGTGCGACCTCCATCGTGTCGACCCCGTCATGCACCACCGCGATGCGCGGCTGGTAGCACTCAGGGTGCTGCGCCCGTTGCCACGCGGTGGGCGCGATGCCGCGGTCCATGGTGTCGAGCGCGGTCAGCAGGTCGGCGTTCCAGGCCCGCAGCCGGCACCGCCCGTCCAGGTCGAGCATCGTCTCCGGGATGAACCCGGTATCCTGCCCTTCGCTGCGATAGAACATCTCGCAGTATGAGACGATGGCGGCGCGGGGCAGGGCGTCGCGCAGGAACATGGTCTCGCCCCAGCCGGCGTGGGCGACCACCACATCCGGCACGAACCCGTCGTCCCGCAGGCTGAGGCACGCCCGCGCCACCGCCTGGCCCCGGCGCACGTTGGCCTCCATGCGGTGCAGATAGTGGTGGGTGGCCGGTCCCGACGGCTGCGGCGCGGGATAGCGCAGCCAGCGCACCTTGCCTGGTGCGGCGCTGCTGCGCTCGCCTAGGAACACGACCTCGTTGGCAGGGTCGCTGCCGAGGTGGGGCGCCAGATGCCGGAACTGGCCCGGCGCGTTCTGGTGCAGGAACAGGACGCGCAACGGCCGCTCTCCCCGGGTTTGCCGGGCGGCATCGCCCCGGTAATCGGAGGCGGCAGCATGCCATCAACGACTCTGGAGCGCAACGATCTCCGCTATGCGCGCAGCGGCCGGCTCAGGAACGCGGAGCCGGACAGGCCGAACCTCCACGGTGTCTCGACCCCGCGCGTGATCCCGATGCGGCGTCCTGCGGCGACCGGCAGCGTCCCCGATCGGCCCGCAAGCGCGAATGGCGGCGCATCCAGCGGCCGTCCGTCCAGCGCGCCTGTTATGCCCAGCGCCTGGCACAGGCGGCCCGGGCCGCTGCAAAGCCGCAGTGCATCGGACACACCCCGGCGCCCCCGCATCACGTCAAGGCCGATTACCGGCTCGATCGCCCTGATCAGGACCGCGCTGCCCGAGGCCTCGGCGCCGCATACGAGGTTTAGGCACCAATGAATGCCATAGGACCGGTAAACGTAGGCGTGGCCGACCGGCCCGAACATGGCCGCGTTGCGCAAGGTTCGGCCGCGGAAGCTGTGCGAGGCCGGGTCACTCTGATCATAAGCCTCGGTTTCGACCACGGTGCCGCCGACGCCGTCGACCAGCAGCGTGGCCCCGATCAGATCAGCGGCGAGCTGGGCGACGGGCTGTTGGAAGAAGGCGCGGGACAGGATTTGAGCGGCAACTCTCATGCCCGGTGCAATCGATCGGGCGCGGGGTAAGTTGCGCCGGGGCCAGGCATCTGGTCAGCAGGCCGATTCACCCCATCTCAGTGGCATAATGACATCCCAATTGCGTTTCCTCATCGCCGAGAGCGAGACTCCGGACGCGCGCGAGCGTCGCCGGGCCAGCGTGGGCCGCAGCAGCGGCGAAACCTATGCGGATACCCTGCGCGCCATCGAGCACGGCGCCGTATGCGACATGATCCGGCCCGCCGAGGGCACCGCCGCGCTGCCGGATTCGGCCGGTCTGCAAACCTATGACGCGGTATTCCTGACCGGCTCGCCGCTGCATCTTTATCAGGACACGCCGGAGATCCGACGCCAGCTCGACTTCATGCGGGCCGTGTTCGCCTCCGGCACGCCATCGTTCGGCTCGTGCGCTGGGCTGCAGGTGGCGGCCGTCGTGGCGGGCGGCACGGTGCGGGAAAACCGGCGCGGGCACGAGGCAGCATTCGCGCGCCGCATCACGCCGACTTCGGCAGGGCTGTGCCATAAGCTGCTGGCAGGCCGACCCCCGGCCTATGACGCCCTGTCGATCCATTCCGACGAGGTGGACCGCCTGCCTGAGGACGCGACATTGCTGGCGACCAACGGCGTGACCCGGGTGCAGGCGGCCGAGATTAGGCATGCGGGCGGCGTGTTCTGGGGCGTGCAATATCATCCGGAGCTGCCGCTGAATGAGGCTGCCGGCGCGATACGCCGGCAGGCCGACGACCTTATCGAGCAGGGCCTGGCCGAAGACGAGGCAGCCGTAGAGGCCTACGCCGCACTGATCGAGGCGTTAGGTCGGGCGCCGACGCGGCGGGACCTTGCGTGGCGGCTCGGTCTCGACCGGCAGGTCACAGACCCGGCGTCGCGTCAGGCCGAGCTGCGCAACTTTATCGAGCACCTAGCCCGTCCCATCCGCAGCAGGCGTGGCCGGGCCTGACGTTTCTGCCTTTTCGATATGGTGGGTGCCTAGCTTGCCCCACCCACAACATCGGGCGCCGCGGACATTGGGGTCATTCCCGTCGAGGCTGCATTCGGGCTGGACAACAGCCACGATTTGAGCGGGGGGACGGATCCCTTTGCGGCGCGTCGCGGCATGACCTGACCCGAGCGGACAATCAAGTCACGCGTGGAATGCAGGATATATTTCGCGAAGCGCTTAGCTTTGACGATTTGACGCTGGAGCGCCCAAAGCGGTGAGGCGTTCGTCGAGATGGCCCGGCGGAACCGTGCAACCCGTATCGCCGCACGGTCGCTGCGGCGCTTCACCGCGTCATTGTAATATGATCTCAGCGCCTCCGCCGACGTGTCGTTGGCCGCGAACCACCGTGTGGCATGGATGGTCAGGCGTTCGACATCGACCAGCAACCGGCTGATCCCGGTTCCAGCGGCCGGGCAAGGAGTTTGATAAGCGTCGCCGATCAGGACGAGCCCGTCCCGCTGGTGACGCCGGGCTACCGCAACGTCGCTGACGCGGCATTGCAGATGCTCGATCGTAAAGTCCCCGAGCTCGTCGGCCAGCGCAGGCAGCACCTCCAGCAACGTCTCGCGCGGCGTCTGACGGAGTTGGCGCACCCAGGGATCGAGCGGGTCACGATAAAGAAACAGGTTGCCCCGCAGGACGTCTTTGCAGGGGAAAACCGTCAGGTAGTCGACGCCGTCCTGCAGGTCGTTGCCATAATAGACCAGCACCGAGGTTTCGGCGGGCGTGCACTTGGGCGAGCGGATGTCGAACCCCACCGTGGTCGAATGCTTCGCGCTGATCATCTCGTAATCGACGCCCAGCCGCTTACCGAGCTTGGTGTTCAGCCCGGTTGCCATGACCACCAGCTTGGCCGCGACTGCCTGGCCGTCGTCGAGATGCACGGTCGAGATCGGACCGCTCTCGATGTCGGTCACGCGCCCGACGATGAAGCGCACCTCGCTCGGAAGTTTATTACGGAGTGCCTGCACGATATCCTGGTATGGCATCCCGTAATGCGGCGCCAAGACCGACGATAGCTGCTTGCCAAGGCTGAAGTTGCGCGCCCGAGGCACAATTCGAGACCCGGTGATTAAGCTCGTCATTAGTCCGATACTATCGAGGAATGCGATTTGACTTCCGACGAGCTGCTCCGCTCGGAACTCAGCGGGGTAGGACCGATAACGGTCGATGACCGTTACTCGGAAGCCGCGTTGATGGAGCATGATCGCCGCTAACGATCCGCTTAAGCCCGCGCCAATTACGACGATGTCTTGCATGACACCCTATAAAAGAAAAGATTTCGACCAGTCTTGAGACGCATCTAGAGCGGGGCTTTACGCACTGATGCCACTGCATGGATTTCCGCAGTCTTTTCTTCAATCGCCAGCCTAATTAAACAAAGCTGATTGGGGCAAAAAATAAGGGGCATTCACTTTGCTCCTTAGGATTTTACCGCAAACGTGCCGGCCGCCAAGGGTGTTTCTGTACGGTTCCGGATAAAAGTTTGCTGGGGCAGGATCGCACTGAAGTGCAACGCCGAGGCCGTAGGTGGCTCCGTTGTCAGCCTTGGGCTTAACGGCTAGCTTCATCATCCTGAGATTGAGGACGCAGCGCGATGAGGTCTTTGCTTACAGCCAGCTTGCTCGCCGCGTTCGCTGTGCCGGTTGCCGCGCAAACGCAGCCTGAAGCAGCGAAGGCGCTGCCTGGGATTGCTGTGTTCGACTTTGCGCTGAACAATACCTCACCGGCTGCCTCCACGCCGGAGGAGATGGCGCGCTTGCAGCGGCTCGACCAGCAATTAAAGGACGGGCTGCGCAGCCGTTTCACCTTGGTGGACGTGAACCCAGTGCGGGACAAGCTGGCGCGGGTTGACAGCATCCGTGGCTGCAATGGCTGCGAACTGGACTTGGCGCGCCAGTTGGGCGCCGAGCAGGTCGCTTATGGCTGGGTGCAGAAGGTCAGCAACCTGATCCTGAACGTTAACCTCGTGGTGGAGGACTCTGCCACCGGGAAAACGCTGCACGCCGATAGCGTCGACATCCGCGGCAACACCGACGAGTCCTGGAGCCGCGGCCTGCGTTACCTGTTGAACGAGCGCATGTTCCGGGAATAACGCTTCGGCGCTGGAGGCTTAGCCGCTACAAAGGCACGCTTCCAGCCGGGAAGGCGCCGCTCCGGCGTCCGCGCAGGCGGAAGGCAAGCACCAGCATCAACACGCCGAACATCAGCGCATACCCCCCCAGCCACCAAGTCAGCACCAGTGCCCCGGCGATCGGCGATACCCAGAGCAATAAGCCCCATACGACCGAGACCACGCCGGAGAGCGCCAGCAGCCAGCGCCCGTGCCCTCCATGCAGGCGAAAGGCCGCGCCAAGCATCAGCGCGCCAGTCACGACCGACCAGATGCCCAGCAGGGTGACCACGACCAGCACCGTCAAGCCCGGCAGCAGCAAGGCTGCTGCGCCGGCCACCAAATCGACGATCCCCTCCAGGATCAACAGCCCCCAGCGTTCATGGTGCGCCGCCGCCCGCACGCCGGCGACGATCGTGAACACGCCATCAACCAGCATATAGATGGCAAACAGCAGCACGAGCGACGCGACCGTGGTCAACGGCAGGACCAATGCCGCCAGGCCGAACAGGATGGTGAATACGCCGCGGAGCGCCACCGCCCACCAATTGCGGGCCAGCAGGGCGCTCATCGCGTCCATCCTGGAGCCATAAGGCCCGGGACTGCCAGGAACGGACATCTTGCTAGCCAAGTCGGACATGCTCGTCTCCCATCTCGCCGCCCCAACGGAGCGGGCGGGTTGCAGGTCTATCGCTTCAAGCGTCCGAAGCGTTGACCAATTAAACAACTTCTCACAAATTTGCTGTAGCCTGTGCTGGCCATGCCGCTGAAGGCTTGGGTTTTGGAGGGGCCTGCCATCGACTGGAACGAACCGCCGGCGCGGACGAACGAAAAACGGCCCGTGCCCCGATCGATCGTGCTCGCGTCCCATCCCGGCAACGCAGGGGCGGGTGACCGCCGTATCGCATGGGGCAGCGCCGAGGGCAAAGCCCGGGGCGCCGTCGTGGCCACGCTCAATGTCGGGGCGAGCCGCAATGCCATCGGCACGCATTCCGGCGCCTATTCGGTTTATCGCGCGCTCGCCGTCGCCGCCGGGCAGCTTTCGGCGGACCACCGGCCGGACCTCACCAACACCAGTCCCGCGGTGCCGATCGGGCCGTTCCCGCAGTGGTCCAGCCAGGACGCCATCGTCTCGCTCGATCCGTGGGGGCACCTGAGCACCGAGCTGTTCGCCGACCGCATCGCCGCCGGGGTCGACGTGCGGCCGTCGATCGCCATCACCCGCGCCCATATCAACATGCCCGAGATCGCCGACGCCGTGCGGGCCGGCCGCCTGTCTCCGGACGGCACGGTGCTCGACGCCGCCGGCAACGTGCGCGTGACCAAGATTGCGATCGAGCCGGTTTGGCACCTGCCCGGCGTCGCGCGCCGCTTCGGCATCGCCGTCGCCGACCTGCGCCGCGGCCTGTTCGAGCAGACCGGCGGGATGTTCCCCGAACTGGTGACCCGGCCGGACCTCGATGTGTTCCTGCCCCCGATCGGCGGCATGACGGTCTATCTGTTCGGCGATCCGGCCGGGCTGGGCCGCGCCGAAACCCGGATCGCCTGCCGCGTTCACGACGAGTGCAACGGCTCCGACGTGTTCGGCTCCGACATCTGCACCTGCCGCCCCTATTTGGCGCACGGCATCGAGGTCTGCATCGAGATGGCGCAGTCGGGCGGGGTCGGCGTTGTGGTTTATAACCGGAAGGAGGGCCGGGCGCTGGGCGAGGTGACAAAATTCCTGGTCTATAACGCCCGCAAGCGGCAGGAGGGCGGCGACCGCGCCGACGCCTATTTCCAGCGCACGGAGTGCGTCGCCGGCGTGCAGGACATGCGCTTCCAGGAGCTGATGCCCGATGTGCTGCACTGGCTCGGCATCACCCGCATCGACCGGCTGGTGTCCATGAGCAACATGAAATACGCGCCGATCGTGGCGAGCGGGATCGAGGTGGTCGAGCGGGTGGCGATCCCCGACGGCCTGATCCCCGCGGACGCCAGCGTCGAGATGGATGCGAAGAAGGCCGCCGGATACTACACCGACGCCGTGCCGCCGCCCGAGGTCCTGCACGAAGCGAAGGGCCGCGCCTTGGATGACTGAGACGGACGCAGCCGCCTGGCTGTGCACCGCGGACGCCGTGCGCAACCGCGCCCATGCGGTGCTGGCGTTGGCGGAGGCGGGACGGCTCGCGCATTTTACGGTCGATATGGCACGGCTGGACGATGCGGCGGCGTATGTCGCGTCGGTGGTGCGCGGCGCCTATCCGGACCTGCGCATCCCGCATCATGCGCGCTGGCGGCACTTCTCGGCGGGCGGCGTCGACCGCTGGGGGCCGCTGGGCACGGCGCTGGCTGGATTAGGCGCCGACGAGGTCGCGCGGGCACGGGTTGAGCTATGCGTCGTGAGCGTGCTGCTGGATGCGGGCGCCGGACCGGACTGGCGTTATGTCGAGCCCGGCACCGGGATGGTGCTGGCTCGGTCGGAGGGGCTGGCGGTCGCTAGCCTGCGCGCGTTCGAGGCCGGGCTGTTTGCCAGCCAGGGTGGAATGCGGGCCGACGCGGCCGGGCTGATGCGGATCGACGCGGCTGCGCTGGCGCGGGTTTTCGCGGTGGACGACGGCAACCCGATGCCAGGGTTGGAGGGGCGGGCCGCCTTGCTGCGGGGTTTAGGGGCTGCGTTGCTGGCCCGGCCGGACGTGTTCGGGCGCGACGATCCGCGAGTGGGCGGACTGTACGATCATGCCCTCCTGCTAAAGCCCTCTCCCTCCGGGAAAGGGTTGGGTGAGGGCGGTCCCACAAGCGGAAACCTCGGCGCACCCGGCCGCCCAGCGAAATCCTCAAAAGGATTTGCACGACACCCCGACCCTTTCCCGGGGGGAGAGGGAGAAGGGAGGCAGGTGTCTGCAAGGGATATACTCGCCTCGGTGCTGGACGGCTTTGGCTCGGTCTGGCCGGCGCGGACTGTACTCGCTGGCCGCAGCTTGGGCGATGTTTGGCGGCATCCGGATTTGCCGCTTGAGGCCGGAGCGCCGGCGGAGAGTGCCGGGCTGGTGCCGTTCCATAAGCTTTCGCAGTGGCTGACGTACTCGCTGATCGAGGTGTTTGAGGAGGCGGGCGTTGCCGTAACGGGCCTTGAAGCGCTCACGGGCCTGCCGGAGTACCGCAACGGCGGCCTGTTCCTCGACCTGGATGTGCTTCGGCTGCGCGATCCCGGCCTAGCCGACGCGGAGCTGCCGCCGGGGCATCCGGCCGTGATCGAGTGGCGCGCGCTGACGGTGGCGCTGCTCGACCGCATCGCGCCGCCGCTCCGCGCCCGGCTGGGCCGAGACGAGGCCGCGCTGCCGCTGTCCCGCCTGCTGGAGGGCGGCACCTGGGCGGCGGGGCGGCAAATTGCGGCGGAACGGCGGGCCGATGGCGGGCCGCCGCTGCGTATCCTCAGCGACGGGACGGTATTTTGACACAGCCGCAGGCCGACCACCGCTTCCCTAACGTGACGATCGTCGATCACCCCTTGGTGCAGCACAAGCTCACGCTGCTGCGGCAAAAAGCGACCTCCACCGTCGAGTTCCGCCAGATCGTGCGCGAGATCAGCCTGCTGATGGCCTATGAGGTGACCCGCGACCTGCCGCTCGCCACCGTCGCGATCGAGACGCCGCTGGAGGTTGCGGACGCACCGCTGCTCTCCGGCAAGAAGCTGTGCTTCGTGCCGATCCTGCGCGCCGGCAACGGGATTCTGGACGGCATGCTGGACCTCGTGCCCTCGGCCCGCGTCGGCCATATCGGCCTGTATCGCGACCCCGCCACCCTGGTGCCGGTCGAATACTACCTCAAGCTGCCCGACGACATTCCCGAGCGGCTGGTGATCGTCGTCGACCCCATGCTGGCGACCGGGCACTCCGCCGCGGCGGCGCTCAGCCGGCTGCGGCAGGCAGGCGCGGCGCAGTTGCGGTTCGTGTGCCTGCTGGCAGCGCCGGAGGGTCTGGCCGTGCTGCATGACGAGCATCCCGACGTGCCGGTGTTCACCGCCGCGGTCGACCGCTGCCTGGACGAGCACGGCTATATCCGCCCCGGCCTCGGCGACGCCGGCGACCGGCTGTATGGAACGAAGTAGCCGCACCCGCGGCCCAGGCCACGGTACGTGAATTGCAAGCCCCGCAGCGCAGTGGAGGAAACCCGGTGGTGCAGGGCGTCGAACTGGTCGCGGTGAGCAAGCGCTATGGCAGCGCCACCGCCGTCGACGCCATCACCCTGCAGGTGCCCCGCGGCGCTTATTGCTGCCTGTTGGGACCGAGCGGCTGCGGCAAGACCACGACGCTGCGCATGATCGCCGGGCACGAAACGGTGTCGGACGGCGACGTGCTGGTCGATGGCCGCAACGTGACCAACATGCCGCCGGCCGGGCGCGGCACCGCCATGATGTTCCAGAGCTACGCGCTGTTCCCGCATCTCGACTGCCTCGACAACGTGGCGTTCGGGCTCAAGATGCGCGGCGTCGGCCGGGCCGAGCGGCACGACCGGGCACGGCGCGGTCTGCAGACGGTGCAGATGCAGGCCTACGCCGATCGTATGCCCGCACAGCTCTCTGGCGGCCAGCAGCAGCGGGTGGCGCTGGCCCGCGCGCTGCTGACCGAACCGAGCGTGCTGCTGCTACTGGACGAGCCGCTATGGGAGTAGGCATCATCGTCGGCGGATGCAACCGATGGATGTTCCCCATGGACCCAAGTTGATGACCTGAGCCGTTCTCTCGCCGTGTTTGATCAGAACACCAGCCTGATCGTGGTCGTCGAGCTGAGCGAGGCGAGCTGGCTGGTAGCTGGATTGGTTCCCGGCGTGGACTGGCAACCATCACCATCGCGGCGTCCATGATGCCGATGGAGGGGATGTTCAGGATCGACGCGCGGCCCTTGAACGCCGGGTCGACCAGGTCGCGCCAGTTGCGTATGGGCCGGCCGACCAGATCGGGGCGGATGCCGAGCGTGTCGGCGTTGTAGATGGTCGGGATCAGTGTCATCCAGCCGGTCGGCTCGGCGGCGAACTTCACCGAGTTCGGCCCCTCGACGAAGCCCACGGTATGCGGCGCGGTGCCCTGGGCGATGCAGCTGGCCGCCGACAGCCGGCCCGTGGTGAAGATCGGCACGATCTTGTCGTAGTTCTTGATCCGCTTCACGTCCATTGGCTGCAGCACGCTGGCGGGAAAGACCTTTTTACATATAAAGTACTCGATGTCGGCGATGTCGTATGACCGCGGCTGGGTCACAGCCTTCTGCGACACCGCGTCGGTGTCGAGCGCCGTTATCGCCAGGGTGAAGCCCTGGTCTTGCTTCACCTTGTCCGCCAGCGCGTTCAGGTTCGACACCCCGGTGCCGAACTGCCGCAGCGTGATGTTGCGGATGTTCTGCGCCCAGATGGTCGGGAATCCCGTGATCACGCCCGACCCGGCGGCGGCCCCGGCCAAAGTGAGGGCGGCGCGCCGGCCAATATTTGCTTGTGTCATGATCGGTCTCCTCGGGAGACTCAGGCGCTCAGGGGATGGGCGTCGGCGGGCGACCAACCGATCCAGGCGGGCTGCCCGACGTCCACCGGGTCGGCGAAGAACACGGCGTCGGGCAGGATCGCCACCGCGTCCTCACGGGACGGGATGCTGAGCGCCACGCGGACGGAGGCGCCCTGGTATTCGACCAGCGACACCGTGCCCTGCATCGCGTGCCCGCCCAGGTCTGGCGTCATGCAGAGGTCCGGCGTCGTGCCCAGCCGGCAGCGGTCGGCGCGAACGGCAACCTGCTGGCCGGGATCGCCCAGCACGTTGTGGCCGCCGATGAAGCGCGCCACGAACGCGGCGGCCGGGCGGTCGAACACTTCCCGCGGCGAGGCCGCCTGCTGGATGCGGCCGCCGTCCATCACCACGACCAGGTCGGCGAGCGCCATCGCTTCCTCCTGGCTGTGAGTGACGTGGATGAAGGTCAGCCCGAGATCCTGCTGCAGCCGCTTCAGCTCGGCGCGCATCTGGCCGCGCAGGAACGGATCGAGCTCCCGCCGGTCGCCCCATAGCTTCTTCTGACCCAATGTGGGCGTGTCCTCGATGATGGCGGGGCTGGATTTGGCTCGACAGAATTTTCTGGGTTCGGGGCTTACACCCCCTTAGTGGCCGTGATCTGACGTTCTCTAAGGGCTCATCCGGGAATATCCGAATCGGGTATCATGCGATCGGCCTGTTTCTGGATTTCCGTTGCTTGAGGAGTTTGTTGCCCCGTTTGGATGATTGATCCTCACCCGATCCGCAAACGCTTC